>Ga0114898_1000253_pt1 | contig 45668 bp, 34 predicted proteins | sample Malvired_Geostar_FD_83496 | JGI IMG/M metagenome (GOLD analysis project Ga0114898, IMG submission 83496) | Marine viral communities from the Global Malaspina Expedition - Malaspina viral metaG DeepMed_Geostar | ecosystem: Environmental > Aquatic > Marine > Oceanic | place: Mediterranean Sea...
AGATCAAAGTTCCGGTCCTGCCCGAATCCGTTTCCGACGCCACCATCGCGACCTGGCACAAGAAGGCTGGCGATGCCGTGAGCCGCGACGAGAACCTGGTCGATCTGGAGACCGACAAGGTCGTCCTCGAAGTGCCCTCCCCCGTGGACGGCGTGCTGAAGGAGATCAAGTTCCAGTCCGGCGACACCGTGACCAGCGACCAGGTGCTGGCGATCGTCGAGGCCGGCGCCGCGGCCTCCGACAAGGGTGGCGACGACGCCGGCAAGAAGGCGGACAAGAAGAACGACGAAGCGGCCACGGCCGAGGCCAAGCCGGTCCAGCCGAAGAAGGAAGAGGCGCCGAAGCCGGCCTCGAAGTCCGCGTCCGGCGACAAGTCCTCCAAGGGTGACGAGCTTCCCCCGGGTGCGCGGTTCACCGCCAACAAAGAAGGCATCGACCCGTCCAATGTCGAAGGCACCGGCCGTCGCGGCGCGGTGACCAAGGAAGACCTGCTCAACTACGCGAAGAATGCCGGCGCCGGCAAGGCTGGCGGGGCCCGCCCGGAAGAGCGCGTGCCGATGACCCGCATGCGCGCGCGCATCGCCGAGCGCCTGATGGAGTCCAAGAACTCCACCGCCATGCTGACCTCCTCCAACGAGGTCAACATGAAGGCCGTCATGGACATGCGCAAGGCGCAGGGCGAGGCGTTCCAGAAGGCCTACGGCATCAAGCTCGGCTTCATGAGCTTCTTCGTCAAGGCTGCGGCCAACGCGCTGCAGCGTTACCCGCTGGTCAACGCCTCGGTCGACGGCAAGGACATCATCTACCACGGCTACGCCGACATCTCGATCGCGGTCTCCACCGACAAGGGCCTGGTCACGCCGGTGCTGCGCAATGCCGAGTCGATGAGCTTTGCCGAGGTCGAGCAGGCGATCGACGGCTACGCCCGCGCCGCGCGCGAGGGTGGCCTGAAGCTCGAGGACCTGCAGGGCGGCACCTTCACCATCACCAATGGCGGCACCTTCGGCTCGCTGTTCTCCACGCCGATCATCAATCCGCCGCAGTCCGCCATCCTCGGCATGCACGCCATCAAGGAGCGCGCCATCGTCGAGAACGGCCAGGTCGTCGCTGCCCCGATGATGTACATCGCGCTGAGCTACGACCACCGCATCATCGACGGCAAGGACGCGGTGCTGTTCCTGGTCGACATCAAGAACCAGCTCGAGAACCCGCACCGCATGCTGCTGGGCATGTAATAGAGGATCATTGAAATGAGCGAACAGCAGAACTTCGACGTCGTCGTGATCGGTGCCGGCCCCGCCGGCTACCACGCCGCGATCCGCGCCGCCCAGCTGGGCCTGAAGACCGCCTGCATCGACGCGGCGCTCGGCAAGGATGGCAAGCCGGCCCTGGGCGGCACCTGCCTGCGCGTGGGCTGCATCCCGTCCAAGGCGCTGCTCGACTCCTCGCGCCAGTTCTGGAACATGGGCCACCTGTTCGGCGACCACGGCATCAGCTTCAAGGACGCGAAGATGGATGTCGGCCAGATGGTCGGGCGCAAGGACAAGATCGTGAAGCAGTTCACCGGCGGCATCGCGATGCTGTTCAAGGCGAACAAGGTCACCCCGTTCTACGGCTTCGGCACCCTGCACAAGGGCAACGTGGTCAAGGTCAAGCAGCACGATGGCAGCGAAGTCGAACTCAAGGGCACCAACGTCGTCATCGCCGCCGGTTCGGACTCGATCGAGCTGCCGTTTGCGAAGTTCGACGGCGACACCGTCGTCGACAACGTCGGCGCGCTGGACTTCACCGAGGTCCCCAAGCGCCTGGGCGTGATCGGCGCCGGCGTGATCGGCCTGGAGCTGGGCAGCGTGTGGAAGCGCCTGGGCGCCGAGGTCACCATCCTGGAGGCGATGCCGGAGTTCCTGGCCGCCGCCGACGCCGAGGTCGCGAAGACCGCCGCCAAGGAATTCAAGAAGCAGGGCCTGGACATCAAGCTGGGTGCCAAGGTCAGCAAGGCCGAGGTCAAGTCCAAGGGCAAGTCGAAGGAAGTCCACCTCACCTATTCCGACAAGGATGGTGAGCAGTCGATGGTCGTCGACAAGCTGCTGGTCGCCGTTGGTCGCAAGGCCGCGAGCAAGGGCCTGCTGGCGGACGGCACCGGCGTGAAGCTGGACGACCGTGGCCGCATCGAGGTCGACGAGCACTGCCACACCGGCGTCGATGGGGTCTGGGCGGTCGGTGACTGCGTGCGCGGCCCGATGCTGGCCCACAAGGGCTTCGAGGAAGGCATCGCCGTGGCCGAGCTGATCGCCGGCCTGCCGGGCCACGTCAACCTCGATACGGTGCCGTGGGTCATCTATACCGAGCCGGAGATCGCCTGGGTCGGCCAGACCGAACAGCAGCTCAAGGAAGAAGGCACCCCGTACAAGACCGGCAGCTTCCCTTTCGCCGCGATCGGTCGTGCCGTCGCAATGGGCGAGCCGGCCGGATTCGTCAAGGTCATCGCGCACGCGGAGACGGATCGCGTACTCGGCCTGCACCTGGTGGGTGTCGGCGTCTCCGAACTGGTCCACGAAGGCGTGCTGACCATGGAGTTCAAGGGTTCGGCCGACGACCTGGCGCGCATCTGCCACGCCCATCCGACCCTGTCGGAGGCCATCCACGACGCCGCCATGGCGGTCGACAAGCGGGCCATCCACAAGGCGAACTGATCCGCCACGAGGCCCCACCGACGACGGCGCACCGGGGTGCGCCGTCGTTCGTTGTCCCGGAGGAAACACCCGATGCGTTCAGTCGCCGTCTATTGCGGTTCCAACCCCGGCAGCCGGCCGGTCTACGCCGAAACCGCCGCCCGTGTCGGCCGGATGTTGGCCGAGTCAGGCACCGCCGTCGTATTCGGCGGGGGCAAGGTCGGTCTGATGGGGACGGTGGCCGACGCGGCGCTGGCGGCCGGCGGCGAAGTGATCGGTGTCATCCCCGACCAACTGGTGCAGCTTGAGGTGGCCCACACCGGTGTCACCCGGCTCGAGGTCGTCTCCACCATGCACGAACGCAAGCGCCGCATGTTCGACCTGTCCGATGGCTTCATCGCCCTGCCAGGTGGGTTCGGCACCCTCGACGAGATGTTCGAGATGCTCACCTGGCGCCAGCTCGGCATTGGCGACAAGCCGTGCGCGTTCCTGGACGTTCAAGGCTTCTTCGAACCGTTGGTGGCGATGATGGACCGCATGGTCGGCGAGCGCTTCCTGCATGCCGACCAGCGCCGCGACCTCTGGCACGGCGACGACCCGGAATCGATGCTGCGCTGGATGCGCGACTACACACCGGCGGAAGCATCCAAGTGGCTGGCCGAGAAGCACGCCGCAGCGCGTTGACCATACCCCACGCAGGAGCGCCGACATGACCGTACCCGCGAGATTCACCGCATTCCGGATCCACAACGACGACGCCGGCTACCGCAGCGGCCTGGAGCAGGTGTCGCTGGAGGACCTCTCCCCCGGGGAAGTGGTGATCAGGACCGCCTACTCCTCTGTCAACTTCAAGGACGCCCTTGCCGGCACCGGGAAGGGCAAGATCCTGCGCCGGTTCCCGCTGGTCGGTGGCATCGACGTCGCCGGCCATGTCGTCAGGTCGAGCGATCCCGGATTCCGTGAAGGCGACCCGGTGGTGGTGACCGGTTGTGGCCTGAGCGAAACCCGCGACGGCGGCTACAGCGAATATGCGCGGCTGGAAGCCAAGTGGGCGGTGCCCCTGCCGGCCGGCCTTGACCTCCGCGAAGCCATGATCCTGGGCACGGCCGGCTTCACCGCCGCGCTCGCGCTCTACCGGTTGCTGGACAACCGGCAGTCACCGGCGCTTGGCCCGCTCGCGGTCACGGGCGCCTCCGGTGGAGTCGGCTCGCTGGCGCTGGACATCTTCAGCCGCGCCGGCTTCGAAGTGCATGCCATCAGCGGCAAGGCCGACCAGCATGGTTACCTCAAATCGATCGGCGCCAGCCAGGTACTGGACCGGGATGCGCTGTCGACCACACGCCCGATGGAATCGACCCGCTTCGGTGGTGGCCTGGACAACGTCGGCGGGCCGATGCTGACCAGCCTGCTCGCGCAGACGGCGCCCTATGGCAACGTCGCCAGCGCCGGCCTGGCGGCCTCCCCGGCACTCGATGCCACCGTGATGCCGTTCATCATCCGTGGCGTCTCCCTGCTGGGCGTCGCCTCCGCCGGCACCGCGCGTGACATCCGTGACGAAATCTGGCGCCGGCTCGCAAGCGACTGGAAGCCCGCCCACCTCGATCGCATCTGCACCCGCGAGGCGGGGCTGGACGAACTCCCGGGGATTTTCAACGGCATGCTGGCGGGCGGATCCCTCGGCAGGACCCTGGTCAGGATCTGAAACATTTGCGGTGCCGCCCGGCGCCGCTACAATCGATCCCGATCTCCTGGGGAAAACACATGGCGCGCATCCTTATCGTCGACGATTCGCCGTCGCAACTCATGGGCATTCGACGCATCGTCGACAAGCTCGGGCATGAGGCGCTGACCGCCGAAGACGGTGCCGCGGGCGTCGAAGCGGCCAAGCGCGAGCTTCCCGACCTGATCCTGATGGACGTGGTGATGCCCAACCTCAACGGGTTCCAGGCCACCCGCTCGATCTGCCGCGAGGAAACCACCCGCCATATCCCGGTAGTGCTGGTGACCACCAAGGACCAGGACACCGACCGGGTCTGGGGCATGCGCCAGGGCGCGAAAGCCTACATCACGAAGCCGTTCAACGAGGCCGAACTGGCCGAGATCATCGGCCAGCTGCTGCCCGGCTGATCCCGGGCGGCGTTAGGCACGGCGCCAGCCAGCCCCGAACGCATCCTTCATCGTCTCGTACGCCTTTTTCTGGGCGTCGTTCTGTGGCGTCGGCGCCAGTACCTCGAGCTCAACAATCTGGTCGCCGTCGGCCGGCTTGCCCGGCAGCCCCCGTCCCCGCAGCCGAAGCTTGCGTCCAGCCTCGGATCCGGCCGGGATCTTCAACTCCACCGGCCCACCCAGCGTCGGCACGCTGATCGACGCCCCCAGGGCCGCCTCCCAGGGCGCCACCGGCAGCACGTGGATCACGTTGCGCCCATCAACCTCGAACCGGGGGTGCGCCGCGTATTCGATCTCCAGCAACAGATCGCCGCCGGTAGCGCCCTGCCCCGCAAGGCGGATGGCCTGTCCTTCCCGTATCCCCTTCGGAACACGGACCTGCAAGGTCTTGCCGTCGACACCGATGCGCACCGTGTCTCCGGAATAGACGGTCTCGAGCGGGATGGCCAACTTGGCGCGGGTGTCGGCACGGGTGCGCGCGCCCGGCTGCGGCCCGAATCCGCCGGGCCCGGCAGGGCCTCCGCGCCCGCGGCCGAACAGGGTCTCGAAGAAGTCGCTGAACCCCCCGCCGGCACCGCCCCCCGCGAAGATCTCCTCGAAGTCGACACCGCCCGCCCCCGGACCACCGAACCCACCCGGCGGTGGCTGCACATCGTCGCCCGGGCGATAGCCACGCGCACGCAGCTGGTCGTAGGCCTTGCGCTTCTGCGGATCGCGCAGGGCTTCATAGGCCTCGTTCACGGCCTTGAATTTCTCTTCGGCCTCAGGCTCCTTGCTGACGTCGGGATGGAACTTGCGCGCGAGGCGGCGGTAGGCGGTCTTGATCTCCGCGTCGCCGGCGCTGGCCTCCACGCCAAGCGTTTCGTAGTAGTCCTTGAACTGCATAGGTCGCTCCGATCATGCCGGCCTTGCGGCATGGCTCTGCTGTTTCCAGCCATCGAACATGGCGATGGAAAAAAAGTATGGTCGCGTGGCGGAGGTACAAGACGCACTCGCCGGCCGCGTTGACGAAAAGTTTAGCCGCGCCCCCTAGACTGCGCCTTCCCACAGGAGAAACCAATGAGCATCAAGGTCGGAGACCCCCTGCCCGAAGTACCCCTGCAACGCATCCGCGATGGCGTTGAAACCGTCGATACCAAAAGCCTGTTCGGCGACCGCAAGGTCGTCATCTTCGCCGTGCCCGGGGCTTTCACCCCGACCTGCTCGGAGCGCCACCTGCCCAGCTTCGTCGAGCACTACCCGCAGTTCCGCGACAAGGGCATCGACGTCGCCTGCATGTCCGTCAACGACCCGTTCGTGATGCAGGCCTGGGGTGAAAGCCAGGAAGTGCCGGATGGCCTGATGATGCTGGCCGACGGCAATGCCGAGTTCACCCGCGCCCTTGGCCTGGAGATCGATGCCAGCAGCTATGGCATGGGTACGCGCGCCAAGCGCTTCGCCCTGTACGCCGAGAACGGCGTGGTCCGGCAGTTGCACGTCGAGGCACCGGGCGAATACCGCGTATCCTCGGCCGAACACGTGTTGTCGCAACTGGACTGACGGCCGGCCGATGGGCCGCCGGTCAAGAAGAACGCCACCCGAAGGTGGCGTTTTTCATTCCGGTGGACGGACGGTCCAGGCTACTGCGCGGGCTCCGGGGCCGGACCCTGCCCTTCCTGCTGGACGATGGCGGGCGTCGTATCCGCTGCCACTCCGCCTTCCTCTTCGCCCTCGTCCGCGAGGTCGTCGTCCAGCGAAGCGTCCAGGCGCTCGACGGCCTGCAGGCTCTCGTCCGGCGCCAGCCGCATCAGGGTCACGCCCTGGGTGTTCCGGCTGACCTGCGAGATCTCCGAAGCGCGGGTCCGTACCAGCGTGCCGCCGTCGGAGATCAACAGCACTTCATGGTGCTCGCTGAGCTGGATGGCGCCCACCAGCGGGCCGTTGCGCTCGCTCGTCTTGATCGCCAGCACGCCCTGGGTGCCGCGACCCTTGCGCGGGTACTCCGCAAGCGGCGTGCGCTTGCCGTAACCACGCTGGCTGGCGGTGAGGATGTCGCCATCGCCCTCGACGGTGATCAGGCTCACCACGTGCTCACCCTCACCCAGGCGGATGCCGCGGACGCCGGTGGCGGTGCGGCCCATCGAGCGCACGGCCTCTTCGCTGAACCGCACGGCCTTGCCATTGCTGGCGAACAGCATGATGTCGCACTGGCCGTTGGTCACTTCAACGTTGACCAGCGCGTCATCCTCGTCCAGCTTGATCGCGATCTTGCCGCGCTGCAGGCGATAGGCGTATTCGGTCAGTGGCGTCTTCTTCACCGTTCCCTTGCGGGTGGCGAAGAATACGTACCGGTCCTCGGTGTACTCACGCACCGGCACCACGGCCTGGACCTGCTCCCCGGCTTCGAGCGGGATCCAGTTGATGATCGGCCTGCCGCGTGCATTGGGACCGGCATCGGGCAACTGGTGCACCGGCAGCCAGAACACGCGCCCGGCGCTGGTGAACGTCAGCAGCGTGTCGTGGGTGTTGACCAGCCACAGGCTGTCGATGAAATCCTCGTCCTTGGTGCTCGCGGCGTTGCGACCACGGCCACCGCGCTTTTGAGCCCGATAGCTGCTGACCGGCTGGCGCTTGGCGTAGCCGGAGTGGGACAGGGTCACGACGACATCCTCCGGCGCGATGAGGTCGAGGATGTCGAGGTCTTCCTCGCTCTGCCGGATCTCGCTGCGACGCTCGTCGCCGAACTCTTCGCGCACGTTGCGCAGCTCGGTGCGGATGACGTCCAGCAGCACGTTAGGATCCTCCAGGATCTCGATCAGGCCCCGGATGACGTCCAGCAACTGCTTGTATTCGTCGGTGAGCTTTTCCTGCTCCAGCCCGGTCAGGCGGTGAAGGCGCATCTCCAGGATCTGCTGGGCCTGGTGCTCGGTGAGCTGGTAACGACCGTCCACCAGTCCCACGCCCCTGGGCAGGTCCTCCGGACGCGAAGCTTCGGCGCCGGCAGCTTCCAGCAGCGCGCCCACCAGCCCCGGCTCCCAGGTCTTGCCGAGCATGCGCTCGCGGGCTTCGTTCGGGTTCGCCGAGGTCTTGATCAGCTCGATCATCTCGTCGATGTTGGCCAGCGCGACCGTCAGGCCTTCCAGCACGTGGGCGCGCTGGCGCGCCTTGCGCAGGTCGAAGATGGTGCGGCGGGTGACGACCTCGCGGCGATGGCGCACGAACGCCTCGAGCACCTGCTTGATGTTCAGCAACTGCGGCCGGCCGTCCACCAGCGCCACCATGTTGATGCCGAACACCGATTCCATCTGGGTCTGCTGGTAGAGGTTGTTCAGCACGACTTCGGCCGAATCCCCGCGCTTGACCTCGATGTAGATGCGCATGCCGTCCTTGTCGGACTCGTCGCGCAGCTCGCTGATGCCTTCGATCTTCTTTTCCTTCACCAGCTCGGCGATCTTCTCGATCAGCCTTGCCTTGTTCACCTGGTACGGGATCTCGGTGACGGCGATCGCCTCGCGGCCATTGTCGGCCACCTCGACCTCGGCCCGCGCGCGCATGCGCACCCGGCCGCGGCCGGTGTGGTACGCGCTGACGATGCCGGAGGTGCCGTTGATGATGCCGGCGGTCGGGAAGTCGGGGCCCGGCACGTACTCCATCAGCCCGTCGATGCTGATCTGCGGATCGTCGATCAGCGCGATCGTCGCATCGACGATCTCCGTCAGGTTGTGTGGCGGGATGTTGGTCGCCATGCCCACCGCGATGCCGGCGGAGCCGTTGATGAGCAGGTTCGGCACGCGCGTCGGCATGACCGACGGCTCGAGTTCCTTCTCGTCGTAGTTCGGCTGGAAATCGACGGTTTCCTTGTCGATGTCCGCCATCAGCTCGTGGGTGAGCTTGGACATGCGCGCTTCGGTGTAACGCATGGCCGCGGCGGAGTCGCCGTCGACCGAACCAAAGTTGCCCTGGCCGTCCACCAGCATGTAGCGCAGCGAGAACGGCTGCGCCATGCGCACCAGGGTGTCGTACACCGACTGGTCGCCGTGCGGATGGTACTTACCGATCACGTCACCGACGATTCGCGCGGACTTGTAGTAGGGCTTGTTGCTGTGGGCGCCCAGCTCGTTCATCGCGTACAGCACGCGGCGGTGCACCGGCTTGAGTCCGTCCCTCACGTCGGGGAGCGCGCGGCCCACGATCACGCTCATGGCGTAATCGAGGTAGCTGCGACGCATCTCGTCTTCGAGGTTGACCGGGATGATTTCCTTGGCGAGATCGGACATCGGGCTTCCGTTGTTTGCAGGTTCGACACCGCCGGGGCAAGGGACGGGACCGGCGCGCAAGCAGGGGCTTGCACGGGTCCGCCACGGCCTGCGCCGGACAGATGAAAACGACGTGAAATGATAGCACGAAACAGGGGCTGACGCGCCCCCGAATCTCGCGCCGAATCAATGACTTATCGCTGTTTTACTGCGATCAGGGGATTACCCGTCGAATGCGGCGCGCATTGCCGATTCATCCGGATGCTCGATGACGCCCCGCTCGGTCACGATCGCGTCGATCAGATCGTGCGGAGTCACGTCGAAGACCGGGTTCCACGCGCCGATCTCCATGGCCGCGGTGCGCACGCTGCCGATGCCCAAAAGCTCACCCGGGTCGCGCTCCTCGATGTGGATCGAGTCACCCGAAGGCGTCTCCATGTCCACTGTCGACGCCGGCGCGGCCACCATGAACTTCACTCCATGGTGCCGCGCGGCGATGGCGAGCTGGTAGGTGCCGATCTTGTTGGCGGTATCGCCGTTGGCGCAGATGCGGTCAGCGCCCACCACCACCCACTGCACCTTGCCCGACTTCATCAGGTGGGACGCCGCCGCATCGGCGATGAGCGTCGGTGCGATGCCGTCCTGCTGCAGTTCCCACACGGTCAGGCGGGCGCCCTGGAGCCAGGGCCGCGTCTCGCCCGCGAACACTTCGTTGATGCGGCCTTGCGCGACACCCGCACGGATCACGCCCAGCGCGGTGCCGAACCCCGCCGTGGCGAGCGAACCGGTGTTGCAGTGGGTGAGGACGTTGCTGCCGGGCTCGATCAGGGCCGCACCGAGGGCACCCATCCGGCGGTTGGCGGCAAGGTCCTCTTCCGAGATCAACCGCGCTTCGCGCTCCAGCACATCCCGCCAATCCGAGGACGCCGCCAGCAGCACCCGGCGCATACGCGCAAGCGCCCACGCCAGGTTGACCGCCGTCGGCCTTGCGGCGTTCAGGTGGACGATCGCGGGCGCGAGCAACGCGGCCGCTTCGACACCGTCATCAGCCTCGACGTTCCGCGCCGCCAGCACCAGGCCCCAGGCGGCGGCAATGCCGATCGCCGGTGCACCGCGGACGGTCAGCGCGCCGATCGCCTCGGCCACCGATTCACTGGTGGGACAGCGCACGTACTCGACCTCGAACGGCAGCTTGCGCTGGTCGAGCAGTTCCAGGGCATCGCCGGTCCAGCGGATGGGACGGATGCGGTCGTAGCGGTCGAAATCGAAGGTCTCGGTCATCCCGAGATTCTAGACGAGGCGATGCAGCACGGCTGTGCGTTCTTGTAGGAGCGGCTTCAGCCGCGATTGGATGGTCGACCGCTCGCGCCGCCGTAGGCCCTTGTAGGAGCGGCTTCAGCCGCGATCTGATGGTCGACCGCTCGTGCCGGCTCCAGGATCGCGGCTGAAGCCGCTCCTACAACGGCGGAGTGTCCGGACGATCCACGCTGCCAGCAACAAGGACGGCCCCTCAGCTGCGGGCGAAGTCGAATGCGAGCACGTCGGCGATGCGCTCGGTGTCCAGCATCGCCATCAGCAGGCGGTCGATACCCAGTGCTACGCCGGCACAGTCCGGCAGGCCCGCGGAGAGCGCCGCCAACAGGCGCGCGTCACGTGGCGGCACGATGTGGCCGCGGCGCTCACGCACGGTCCGGTCACGATCGAACCGCCCGCCCTGCTCGGCCGCGTCCGCCAGCTCGTGGTAGCCGTTGGCCAACTCCAGCGGCCCAAGATAAAGCTCGAACCGCTCGGCGACAGTGGTGCCCTCCGGTTCGTCGCGCAGGCGGGCCAGCGCGCACTGGGTGGCCGGCCAGTCGTGCACCGACAGAAGGTGGTCGGTTCCGAAGGCGGGCTGCAGGCGGTGGGTCATCAACAGGTCCAGCCAGTCGTCGCGCACCAGCCCTTCCGGGTCGATGGCGACGTCGCCCAGCGCATTGCGCAACGCCTCGTCCGGGGCCAGGAATGGATCGAGCCCGAGGCGGTGGTGGTAGAGATCGCGGTAGCTGACCTGCACCAGAGGCACGTGCCGCCCGACCAGCGACAGCGCACGGTTGATCAGTTCCGCGGTCTCGCCCACCAGTTGCCGGTGGTCCCAACCCAGGCGATACCACTCGAGCATGGTGAACTCGGGGTTGTGGCGGCCGCCGGCCTCGCCGTCACGGAACACCCGGCCCAACTCGTAGCAATCGCCGAAGCCCGCGGCGAGCAGGCGCTTGAGCGGGTATTCGGGCGAGGTGCGCAGCCAGCGCGTACGCGGGGCTCCGTCGGTGCGACCACTGAACTGCAGCGCGAACGGCGCGATGTTCGGTTCGGTGTTCCCGGCCATCGACAGCACGGGGGTCTCGACCTCGGTCACGTGCCGCTGCGCGAAGAAGCTGCGGATGCTCGCATTCAGCGCTGCGCGCAGGCGCAGGGCATCGAAGCTGGCGGAGGGCGTCCAGTCAGTGGTCATCGGCGCTTCCCGACTGTTGTTTTTGCTGGGTTCCGTGCGGTTGTAGGAGCGGCTTCAGCCGCGATCGGATGATCGGCCGCGCATACCAATTCCACGATCGCGGCTGAAGCCGCTCCTACAGGGGTGGTGTCGTGGTCGGTCATTCGTGTCGGGCCAGGAATGCCAGCAGGCGCGCCTCGTCCCAGATGTCCACGCCCAGCGACTCGGCCTTGGCCAGTTTCGACCCGGCGGCTTCGCCGGCAACGAGGAAGCTGGTCTTGCCGGACACACTGCCGGCCGCCTTGGCCCCCAGTGCTTCCAGCCGCGCCTTTGCGTCGTCGCGGGTCATGGAGGCCAGGGTGCCGGTCAGCACCACGGTCTGCCCCTCGAGCGGGCCGACCCGGACATCTTCGGCTCGCGGAATCCGTTCTTCCAGCCGCGCCAGCGCTTCGGACGAAGCGAGCAGCAGCTTCGCGTTCGCGGCACCCTGCAGCCACGCCGTCAGTGCCGAGGCAGTGTCCGCAGGCAGTCCGGCAGTGACGAACGCGTGCTCGGGTGCCGTCAGCAGCTTCTCGCCTTCGGGGAAGGCGGTGGCCAGTTGTTCCGCACGAATCCGGGTGATCTTCGGGATCTCCAGGTCGACCAGCAGCGTCGCCATGCCGAGTTCCTCGCGCAGCTTCGGGGACGGTGCGTGGGCATCGGTGATCGTGACGCCGCGTGCGAGCAGGTCGTCGATCACCTGCTGGTTGCCGGGCTGGTCGAGGAAATGGCCGATCGCCCGTGCGACCTCGCCACCGATATCCGGCACGCGCTTGAACATCGGCCACGGCAGCCGGCGGATCAGCTCCAGATCGCCAAACCACGACGCCAGGGCCTTGGCCGTCGACTCGCCCACATGCTGGATGCCCAGCGCGTAGAGGAACCGCTCCAGCGTCGTGGCGCGGCTCCGGTCGATCGCCTCGATCAGGTTCTCCGCCCAGCGCGTGGCAATCTTGCCGGCCTTCGCGGTTTCAGGCGTGGACCCGTCCCGTTCATCCCCCAAGGGGACTTCCTTCGGGGCGTCAGCGCGTTGCTTCATCTCCAGCAGGTCGTCCAGCGTGAGCCGGTAGAGGTCCGCCGGGGAGTGCACGTAATCGAGGTCGGACAGTGCGGCGATGAAACGCTCTCCCAGGCCCTCGATATCCATGGCGCGGCGGGAGGCGAAGTGCCCGATGGCCTCCTTGCGCTGCGAGGCGCAGGTGAGTTCGCCGGAGCAGCGCCAGACGACCGCGCCCTCCTCGCGCACGATCGCCGAGCCGCACACGGGGCAGTGGCCGGGCATGCGCCATTCCGGCGCCCCCGGCCGGCGCTGGTCGGGCAGCACCCGCACCACTTCGGGAATGACGTCGCCGGCACGCCGTACCACCACGGTGTCGCCGACGCGCACGTCCAGCCGGGCCACCTGATCGGCGTTGTGCAACGTCGCCCGGGTGACCGTGACGCCGCCCACGTGCACCGGCTGCATCAACACCCACGGAGTGACCGCGCCGGTGCGGCCGACATTCACCTCGATCGATTCGACGACGGTGGTCTGCTCCTGCGCCGGGAACTTGTGGGCGATCGCCCATCTCGGCGCGCGCGACACGAAACCCATCTCGCGCTGGCCCTCGTAGTCGTCGAGCTTGTAGACCACGCCATCGATGTCGAACGGCAGGCGGTCGCGGCATTCGCCGATGCGGCGGTAGTAGGCAAGCAGTCCCTCCAGGCCCTGCACCACTTTGCTCTGCGCGCTTACCGGCAGCCCCCAATCGCGCAGCTGGGCGAGCGTGGCCGAGTGGCTGTCCGGCAGCACGCCACCCTCGACCAGCCCAACGGCGTAGGCGTAGAACGCGAGCGGCCGGCGTGCGGTGACGCGCGGATCCAGCTGGCGCAGCGATCCCGCAGCGCCGTTACGGGGGTTCGCCAGCACCTTGCCGCCTTCGGCAAGCGCACGTTCGTTGTATGCGCGGAAGCCCTCCAGCGGCATGTAGACCTCGCCGCGCACTTCCAGCACGTCCGGCCAACCGCTGCCCCGCAACTGCAGCGGGATCGCGCGGACGGTACGAAGATTGGCGGTGACGTCCTCGCCACTGGCGCCGTCGCCGCGGGTGGCGCCCTGGACGAAGCGGCCGGCTTCGTAGCGCAGGCTGATGGCCAGGCCGTCGAGCTTGGGCTCGGCCGAAAACACCGGATCCGGACGGTCGAGCTTCTGCTCGATGCGGCGCACGAAGTCCGCGACCTCCTCGTCGGCAAAGGCATTGCCCAGCGACAACATCGGGATCGCGTGGCGCACCTCGTCGAAGGCACCCGAAGGAGCCGCTCCCACGCGCTGGGTCGGGGAGTCCGGCGTCAGCAACTCGGGGTGGGCGGCTTCGAGTTCGTCCAGTTCGCGCAGCAGCCTGTCGTACTCGGCGTCGGGGATCGCCGGATCGTCGAGCACGTGGTAGCGGTGGTTGGCGTCCTCCAGCTGGCGACGCAGTTCGGCGATGCGGGTGGCGGGGTTGGTGGTCACGAGGGGTTGCCCGGCTGTCGCTGGCCCATGGAGCGGACCATTGTAGGAGCGGCTTCAGCCGCGATCGGATAATGGTCCGCCTGCACCGGTTCCACGGTCGCGGCTGAAGCCGCTCCTACGACCGCAGGGAGTCCCGTGGGACAAACGCCGGCGGTGGCTTCCTACCAGCGGCCCGGCTTGGTCAGCGGCGGGGCTTCGCGCTGGCGGTCGTAGGCGCGCAGCTCCTCGCGGATGTGGCCGATGCGCTGCCGACCCAGGGTATTGCGCTGCTCGTCAAGCACCAGCCCGCCCAACAGCTCGGCCATGCGTTCGGCGGTGGGCAGCATGGTCTCCCAGGCGTTCAAAGCCGGCACCGGCGCCGGCAGGGTCAGGAAGAACGCAATGGCCGGGGTCTCCAGCTCCTGGATGTTGGCCATGTCGAAGCTGCCGGGCTTGACGATGTTGGCGACGCTGAACACCGGCCCCTGTTCGGGGTGGTGCTCGACCAGGCGGTGGAACACGCCCATGTGGCCGTAGACCAGGCCGGCCTTCTCGGCGGCGACCACGATATCCGGGCCGTGCAGTTTTTCACCGGCACGGGCGGCCAGGTACAGGGTCACGATCTTGTCGAACTCGTCGCTGGCGCGGCGGCCGAGTTCGCTGCTGGCGGAACCGGCGGAGGCGGAATCCAGCGTGCGGTCGAACAGCTCCAACTCGGCTTGCGTGGTGGCTCCACCGACCGGGCGACCATCCTCGCCCAGTTCACCTTCGAGCTGCTCGCCCAAGGTCGGTTCGCGGCGCTGGTCGCGCGCACCGGCGTCCCGGGCCACGCGCTTGCCCTGCCCCGGCTTACGCGGCCGGCCGAAGAACACGATCGCGGCGATCAGCACCAGGCCGGCCAGCAGGATTCCGATCCGCAACAGGGTCATGTCCGACATCTTTGGGCTACTCCTCGCTCAGACGTTCGACGGTGGTCAGGCCGCACCGGCCAGGCGCGTCGCCTCGGCCAGGTCGACCGAGACCAGCCGGCTCACGCCGGGCTCGCGCATGGTCACGCCCGACAGCTGCTGCGCCACTTCCATCGTCGCCTTGTTGTGGGTGACGAACAGGAACTGTACCTGCTCGCTCATCTCGCTGACCATCGCCGCGAGCCGGCCGACGTTGGCATCGTCCAGCGGCGCGTCCACCTCGTCGAGCAGGCAGAACGGTGCGGGGTTGAGCTGGAAGATCGCGAACACCAGCGCCACCGCCGTCATCGCCTTCTCGCCGCCCGACAGCAGCGAGATGTTGGACACGCGCTTGCCGGGCGGGCGCGCCATGATCGCCACGCCGGTGTCGAGCAGGTCCTCGCCGGTGAGTTCGAGATAGGCATGGCCGCCGCCGAACAGCCTCGGATACAGCTGCTGCACGCCGGAGTTGACCCGGTCGAAGGTGTCCTTGAAGCGGCCGCGGGTTTCCTTGTCGATGCGGCGGATCGCGTCTTCCAGCGTCTCCAGCGCGGAGGTCAGGTCGGTGTCCTGCGCGTCCAGGTATTCCTTGCGCTGCGCCGCCTCGGCATGTTCGGCGATCGCCGCCAGGTTGACCGGTTCCAGCCTGCGCAGCTTGGCGTCGAAATCGTTGACCGCCTTCTCCCAGACCGCAGGCTCCATCTCGTCGGTGAGCGTGTTGACCACGTCCTGCAGCACGAAACCGGCTTCGGCCACGGCTTCGGCGAGTGCCTCGGCCTTGAGTACCAGCGCCTGCTGGTCGAGCCGCCGTTGGCCGATGCCCTCGCGCTGCGCCAGGGCCTGTTCGTCGCGTTGCTGGCGGACCTGCTCGAAGCGGCGCAGGTCGTTGTCAATGCCGTCCAATGCCGTGCGGGCCGCGGTCAGCTTCTGTTCGCTGAGTACGCGCTGCTCCAGTGCCGCCTGGCGCTGCTGATCGAGCTGCTCGACCGGGTCGTCGCCCTCGGCGAGCTGCGCAGACAGTTCGCCCAGGCGTGAATCGAGCTGGCCACGCTGGCCGCCCATGCGGTCGAGTGCCTGCGCCAGCGAAGCGACCTGCGCGCGTTGCGATTCCAGCGTCAGGGCCAGTGCATGGGCGGCGTCGCGCGATTCACGGGCCATGCTGCGGGCCTGGTCGCGGGCTTCGGAAAGCTGCCGGCGCTCGGCGTCCAGCGCCTGCCGGGTGTCCTCCAGCTCGCCCATCCGGGCCACCGCTTCCTCCTGCCGCTGTCGGGCTTCGCGCGACTGCTCGCGGGCGGCCTCCAGCGTCTCGCCAAGTTGGGCAAGTTCGGCGTCGATTTTCTCGATGCGACCGCGTGCGGAGTCCAGGCGACCCTGCTGGCTCTGCAGCTGGCCGGCCAGTTCGGACACGCTGCGGTGCGCCATGTAGAGCGTTCGCTGCGCATCCTCGCGCTGCTGTTCGGCCGCGAGCAGTCGATCGCGAAGCTGGGTCAGGCGCGACTCCAGCTCCTGCTCGCGGGCCTGCAGGTCCTCGATGCCGGCACGCAGGTCCTTGATCTCGCGCTCCCGCAGCAGTGCGCCCTGCTGGGCCGCGCCGGACCGCACGACCTGCAGCCAGCCTGCGCCGAGGCGCTCGCCGTCGCGGGTGATGACTGATTCGCCCTCCCCGAGCTGCCCGATCATCCCGCGGGCGGAGGAGAGGTCCTCGGCCGCATGCAGCCTCGACAGCAGGCGACGGATCGCCAGCGGGCCGCTAACCTTCGCCGCCAGTGAGGTGGCCGGGAAGTCGGCCGCCTCGTCGCTGGCATCGACCAGCGCCAAGCGCCCGTCGCCGAGGTCGCCGATGGCATCGACCAGCGTTTCCGGGGCGTCGACCAGCACACCCTCGATCAGTTGGCCCAGTGCACCCTCGACGGCATTCTCCCAGCCGCTGTCGACCACCAGCTTCTCGCCCACGCGCGCGGCGGAATCCAGGCCCCGCGCCTGCAGCCAACCCAGCGCGGCCCCCTGCTCCTGGCCCAGCGCCGCATGCTGCAAGGTTTCCAGCGAAGACAGCCGGCCGCGTACAGCTTGCGCCTGCTTGCGAGCCTCGGCCAGTTCGGACTGGGTCGAGCGTTGCTGTTCCTGCAACTCGCCGAGTGCGGACTTGCGGGTCTCCAGCGTCTCGGTCAGGTTGTCCAGCGAGAGCTTCTGGGTTTCGTGCTGCTCCTGCAGCCCTTCGAACGCCTCCGCCAGGGCGTCCAGGTCCAGGCCCGTGCGCTCGGCGGTGAGGGCTTCGCGTCGGCGGTCGGCATCCATCGCCTGGCGGTCGAGGTGCTCGATGCGGGTGCGCTCGACGTCCGCCGCGCGTGCGGCCTCGGATTGGGCGCGGCTGTGGCCATCCCAGCGCTGCTGCCAGTCCTGCAGGCGCGCCTCCGCCTCGTGCAGCGTGTCCTGCCGCGCTTCGTCCTCGGCCCGCAACTGTTCCAGGCGCGGCTCGTCGCGCTCGATCGCTTCGTTGAGCGCGTCCAGCCGCGACTGGTCGCTGCCGATGTGCTGGGCGATCTCGGCCAGCTGGTTCTGCGCCTCGTCCCGTGCCTTTTGCAGACGGGTCGCCATCTCGCGCTGGTGCTGGATCTGCTGTTCGATCCGGGCCAGCGCACCGCCGACCTCGTAGCTTTCCGCCTGCGCCTTGTTGAGTGCGGCGGCAGCCTCTTCACGCCGGACGCGGCCGGTCTCCAGCTCGCGCTCGGCCTCGCGCTGCTCGGCGATCAGCTGCTGCAACCGGGTTTCCTGTTGGGCCAGCTTCTCGCGGTGGGCCTGTAGGCGGCGATCCAGCGCGCGGTGCTCGAGCGCTTTCCACTCGGCGTCCTTGATCCGGCGCTCGGCCTGGATGGCCTGGTACTGCTCGGCCTGGCGGGCCTGGCGGGCGAGGTGGTCGAGCTGCTTGCCCACCTCCTCGCGCAGGTCGCTCAGGCGGTCCAGGTTCTCGCGGGTGTGGCGGATGCGGGTCTCGGTCTCCTTGCGGCGCTCCTTGTACTTGGAGATACCGGCGGCCTCCTCCAGGTACACGCGCAGGTCCTCTGGGCGAGCCTCGATGATCTGGCTGATCATGCCCTGCTCGATGATCGAGTAGCTGCGCGGGCCGAGGCCGGTGCCCAGGAACAGGTCCGTGATGTCGCGGCGGCGGCACTTGCCGCCGTTGAGGTAGTACTGGCTCGCACCGTCGCGGCTGACCACGCGCTTGACCGAGATCTCGTTGAACGAGGCGTACTCGCCGGTGATGGTGTGGTCGGAGTTGTCGAACACCAGCTCGACCATCGCCTGCGAGACCGGCTTGCGGGCCGATGAGCCGGCGAAGATCACGTCCGTCAGCGAGTCCCCGCGCAACCGGCTGGCCGAGCTCTCGCCCATCACCCAGCGCACCGCGTCGATGATGTTGGACTTGCCGCAGCCATTGGGGCCCACCACGCCGGTCATGTTGGTCGGCAGGTGGAGCGTGGTCGGGTCGACGAAGGATTTGAAACCGGACAGCTTGATCGTGGACAGACGCATGCGTCGCGGGAACCTCTGGGCGCGGGGCGCCGCCGTTGGTGCAGGAAAAGGATCAGGAAAACGTGCCAGGCCATTGATTCAACTAGGCGCGTACCTGCCGGAAAACCGGAGCCACAGGCGAGTATAGCGGCCGCTCCGGCACCCTCGCCGGGCATCCCCGGTCACCCGGCCCGGGTACCGAATATCTTGTCGCCCGCGTCGCCGAGGCCGGGCAGGATATAGCCGCGTCCGTCGAGCCGCTCATCAATGGAGGCGGTGTAGATCTCCAGGTCCGGATGGACCGCCTCTACCGCCCGCAGCCCTTCCGGCGCGGCCACCAGGAACAGTCCCTTGATGCGGGTCGCGCCCGCGGCCTTGAGCATGTCGACCGTCGCGATCAGCGTTCCGCCGGTAGCCAGCATCGGATCGAGGATCAGCGCGATGCGGTCTTCCATGTTGCCGACCAGCTTCTCGTAGTAGGTCACCGCGCCGAGCGTGGCCTCGTCGCGCTGCAACCCCACCACGCCCACCTTGGCCGCCGGCAGCAGCTCCAGCACGCCCGGCAGCATGCCCAGCCCGGCCCGGAGGATCGGGACGAGCGTGATCTTGCGGCCCTTGATGCGTTCGATCGCGACGGGTCCCGCCCAGCCCTCGACCTGCACCGTCTCGGTCTCCAGGTCGGCGGTGGCCTCGTAGGTCAACAGCGTGGCTACTTCGGAGGCGAGCTCGCGGAAGGTCTTGGTGCTGTTGTCGCCCCGCCGCATGAGCCCGAGCTTGTGCTGTACCAGCGGATGGCGGACTTCGACGACCTTCATTGCCGTGCCGCCTCGTCCGGGGTGCGGGCGACGATCGCGAGCGCATGGATGTCGGTCTCCATCAGATTGCCGACCGCCGCATAGACCGCCCGGTGGCGGGCCAGCGGTGCCATGCCCTCGAACGCGTCGCTGACCACCTCGACATTGAAGTGCCCGCGGCCGTCGCGCGCCCCGGCGTGCCCGGCGTGGCGGGCGCTGTCGTCCTCCACCCGGAGAGATCGCGGGTTGAGCGCTTCGGCGATCGCCAGCTCGATCGCGGCCACCCGCTCCTCCCGCGGCACCGGGCCACCGCCGCTCATGGCAGGACCCGCCGGAACGGACGCACCTCGGTGCGCTCGTACACACCGGCCTCGACGTAGGGATCGGCGTCGGCCCAGCGCCGAGCGTCATCTAGCGAATCGAACTCCGCCACCACCAGGCTGCCGCTGAAGCCCGCCGGACCGGGATCCTCGGCATCGATGGACGGGCACGGACCGGCCAGCAGCAACCGGCCCGCATCGCGTAGTGCCTCCAGGCGGGCCAGGTGCCGCGGCCGCGCTTCGGTCCGCTTGGCCAGGACATCGGCGCCGTCGTAGCCCTCGATCACGTACCACATCGCCATGCCGTCCCCTCCGCCATTACAGGAAGGGCCGGATTGTAGGCCCTGGCGCCGCTGGACAGCGCATTGCGCAGCCCGTACCCTAGGTCGATCCATCGAGGCCGTGAGCAGAGGCCCGTCGCGACAAGGCAAGCGCCGCCGCGACGATCCGTGTCCCCCCACACACGGCCTGCTGCCCCCCACGGCCCTCGCTCGACATCCTGCAAACCTTGCGCGCCGCCAACCCGGCATGTCGCCCGTGTCGCAGGCCCCGAGCAGCATCGAACACGCTGTCCGTTGCACCCGGCACACCGTGCGGTTGTCCGCACCCGCCGTTGTCCGGCTTGTCCGGCCCGAACACAGACACTGCAGCGCCACGGCCCGGAGGGGCCGGCCTCGCATGACAAACGACCTCGCGGAAGACGCGACCGATCACAACCAGGGGGCCCCAGCCGGCCCCGCCCCGGCGGAGAAGCCGGAGCACCCGCAGCAGCAGGAAATGCCGCTGGCGATGGTGCATGGCCAGCCCGTGCTGCAGATCCCGCAGGACCTCTACATCCCGCCGGACGCGTTGGAAGTCATCCTCGACGCCTTCGAAGGGCCACTGGACCTGCTGCTGTACCTGATCCGCCGGCAGAACCTGGAGATCCTCGACATCCCGGTGGCGGAGATCACCCGCCAGTACGTCGATTACATCCAGGCCATGCACATGATGCGGTTCGAGCTGGCCGCCGAGTACCTGGTCATGGCCGCCATCCTGGCCGAGATCAAGTCGCGCATGCTGTTGCCGCGCGCCGCCGAGGAAGAAGGCCTGGAGGAGGACCCGCGTGCCGAGCTGGTGCGCCGCCTGCAGGAGTACGAGCGTTTCAAGAAGGCCGCCGAAGACATCGACGCCCTGCCCCGCCAGGATCGCGACACCGCGCCGGCGCAGGCCTTCGTGCCGGACCGGGCGTCGGTCAAGCTGCCGCCCGAGGTCGACCTCAAGGAAATGCTGCTGGCCCTGCACGACGTCTTCAAGCGGGCCGAGCTGTACACCCAGCACGCGATCAAGCGCGAGGCGCTCAGCGTGCGCCAGCGCATGGGGGAGCTGCTGACCCGGCTCGAGGATGGTGCCTTCCACCGCTTCGAAAGCCTGTTCGAGCCGCGCGAAGGGAAGCTGGGCGTGGTGGTGACCTTCCTCGGCCTGCTGACCCTGGCCAAGGAGCAACTGGTCGACATCGTGCAGGAAGGGCCGCTGGCGACGATCTACGTGAAGTCGCTGGCACTGGACGCCGACCCGTCGGAGATCCAGCTCAGCAGCGAGTTCGACGACGCCGCCAACGATGACGCGCAACCCTGATCCGGCCTTGCCGGGCCAACATCGACAAGCAACCCACATGGACCAGACCCTGATCACCCGAATCGTCGAGGCTGCCCTGCTCGCGGCCAACCAGCCGCTGACACTGGCCCAGCTCAACGGCCTGTTCCCCGAAGACGAACCGGCACCCGCCGGCAGCGTCGCCCAAGCCATCGAGAGCCTGCAGCAGGCCTGCGAAGACCGCGGCGTGGAGCTGGTGGAACTGGCATCGGGCTTCCGTTACCAGGTGAAGTCCGACGTGCACCCGTGGGTGGCGCGCCTGTGGACGGAGCGACAGACCCGCTACACCCGCGCCACGCTGGAGACGCTGGCGCTGATTGCCTACCGGCAGCCGATCACCCGCGGCGAGATCGAGCAGGTCCGCGGCGTGGCGGTCAGCAGCAACATCATCAGGTCGCTGGAAGAACGCGAATGGATCCGCGTCGTGGGCCACCGTGACGTGCCGGGCAAGCCGGCGCTGTTCGGCACCACCAAGGTCTTCCTCGACTACTTCGGCCTCAAGCGGCTGGACGAGCTGCCGCCACTGTCGGAGCTCAAGGAGATCGGCGAGCTGGAACCGCAGTTCCAGTTCGACGGCAAGGACGAGGCGCCCCGAACGATCGACGCCGGCGGAATTTCCGCTGACGCCGATGTCCCCGATGCGCCCGATGCCGACCAGGAAGAACACGCGGGAGACGACGACGGCATCGACGTCGCCGCTGGAGAAACACCCGATGCCACGCCGGAAGCCCCGGCGGCCGAAGCGGACGAATCCGCGCAACCCGACCACGAAGCCGGCGTCGAAGACCCGGACGTGACCGAACAACACCAGGAGGACGACGCCATCGTGGCCTCGTCGGAGCAACAGAGAAATGACTGAAGAGAAGAACCGCAAGCTGACGCTCAAGCGCGGCAACGACACCGGCACCGACACGCCGCGCATGCAGGAACGCCTGCACAAGGTCCTGGCCCAGGCTGGGCTGGGCTCGCGCCGCGCGCTGGAGCAGCGCATTGCCGACGGCCTGGTCAAGGTCAACGGCGAAGTGGCGCAGGTCGGCATGTCGATCGGCAGCGGCGACAAGATCGAACTCGACGGGCGCCAGTTCGTCGCCAGCGCCCTGACCGAACCATCGCGGGTGCTGATGTACAACAAGCCCGAAGGCGAGGTCACCACGCGTGACGATCCCGAAGGCCGCCCCACCATCTTCGAATCCCTGCCTGCGCTCAAGGGCGCGCGCTGGATCGCGATCGGGCGCCTGGACATCAACACCACCGGCCTGCTGCTGCTCACCACCGACGGCGAACTGGCGAACGCGCTGATGCATCCCTCGTTCGAGGTCGAGCGCGAATACGTCTGCCGCGTGCGGGCACCGGAAGGCGAGGATCGCGTCCCCGACAACATCCCCGACCGCCTCAAGCGCGGCGTCGCCCTCGATGATGGCCCGGCGAAGTTCGACGACATCGAGCGCATCGGTGGCAGCGACTCGCACGACTGGTTCCGGGTGGTGGTCAAGGAAGGCCGCAACCGTGAGGTCCGGCGCCTGTGGGAATCGCAGGGCTGCCAGGTCAGCCGGTTGAAGCGCATCAAGTACGGCGCCATCGACCTGCCGCGCGAGCTGTTGCGCGGGCAATCGCAGGAGCTCGCGCCGGATCGCGTCGAGAAGCTCCGCAACGATCTCGGCCTGGAAGACGGCGCACCGTCGGCACTGACCCTGCAGCCGGTGATCGGCCAGCGCAAGGCGAGCAAGTCGACCATCGACCTCACCGGCCGCAGCAGCAGCCAGGGTTACGTCGGCGGCCACGTGACCGCGGCCGACGAAGGCCGTGAGCTGCGCCGCTTCGACAACGTCCGTGAGGATCGCGGCCGTGGTCGTGGCCGTCCCGGCGGTGGGCGCTCGCCTGGCCTGACCGTGAGCGGCGATGCCGCGGCCAAGCAGTCGCAGAAGCCGTTCAAGCAGCGCAAGGAGAAGGGCGGCCGCAACCTGCCCGAAGGCAATCCCGCCGCATTCCGCACCTGGTACGTGCCCGATGGCGTGGAGACCGGCCCGAGCGGCCACCGCAACGCCGATGGACGTGGGCCGAAGAAGCCTTATGGCAACCGGGGTGCAGGCCCCGGCGGCGGCGGACGTCCCGGTGGCGGCCGTCCGGGCGGCGGCGGTAGCGGCCGGCCGGGCGCTGGCGGCGGTGGCGGTGGACAGAGCCAGCGGGCGCCGCGTCCGTACGGGCATCCGGGCAATGCCCCGACCTTCCCGTCCGACCACGCCAACCCCGGCAGCTTCAACCCGTACGGCGACAAGCCGCGCAGCCCCCGCCCCGCCGGCAAGCCGCCCGGTCGCCCGGGTGGCCCGCGACCGGGTGGGAAGCCCGGCGGCAAGCCGGGCGGAAACCGGCCCGGTGGCAACAAGCCGGGTGGCCCGCGCGGTGGCGGTCGTCCCGGTGGTGGTAGTGGCAGCCGCGGTCCGCGCGGCGCCTGAGCACCGGCCGGTAACAAAAAGGGCGCCCATCGGGCGCCCTTTTTTATACGCAGCATTTGTAGGAGCGGCTTCAGCCGCGATCGGATCCAACGGAAGGCGGCCGGCTCTCGATCGCGGCTGAAGCCGCTCCTACGCCCCAAAGGAAGTCCCCTTGGGGGACAAGAGCCGTGCGGCGCACCGCACTCAGCGCGGCATCGCGAGATGCCGCCGCTCAAGCGCCGCACCCGCCCCGCGCGGCACGGTTTCAATCACTGCATCGCCTGGCATCGGTGCCCCCTCCTGCAGGTGGGCCCAGGTGCGATCCAGCGCCTCGTAGACATAGGGCAGCAGCGGCAGGTAGTGCGCACCGTAGGCCGGCAGCCCAAGGAAGGCGTCGAAGTGCTGCGCATTGCGCACCTGCCAGTACCGGACGTCGGCTCCGGCCGCCCGGGCCGCGGAAACGTATGGGGCGCTGGTGAACGCCGCGGGGATCAGGCCGTCATCAAGCCCGTGGAGCACAGTGATCGGCACCCCTGTGCGCGGTGCCGTAGCGCGGGCGGCGGCGATGCCTTCCCGCACCCGCCGCGCTTCAGCGGAATCCCCCTCCCACATGGTGCGCAGGCATTGCAGGCCAGCCAGCGGACGTGCGGGATCGCCCTCCGCCGCGATGATGCCCACGCCTGCGCCGGGCGGGATACCACTGCCTTCGGCCGCCCATGCCGCCCGCTCCGCCGCCGTTGCCGCGCGCGGCGTGCCATCGGCACCCTGCACTGCGAAATGGAAGCCACATGGGTGGTCTTCCGGCCCAAAGCGTCCATAGGCCGAGGCGTAGGTCACGGCCACCGAACGCCACAGGTCGAAGGCGACGCTGATGGAGCCTGCGCGCAGCGCGGCATCGGTCCAGCCGCCTGCACGGAGCGTTTCGTAAGCCGACTGTTGCTGCGCCTCGAGCGTTTGTCCGGACACCAGCCCTGCCTCTGATAGCGCGGCGCAGTGGGCGGAGACAGTGGGCATCGGCGGGATGCCCAGCACCGGCAGCGCACACGGCATCAACAGCGCGGCCTCCGTGGTGTAGTCGTAGAGTGGGCGCGCGCCGTCGACCTGCACGTTGGGTGCAGCGGCGACCACGGCGTCCAGCCAGTCACCCTCCAGTTCGGCCGCCCGCAGCACCGCGCCGCCGCCATTGGAGATGCCCACGGCGATCACGGTGGTATTGTCCGGCCGGAACGGCTGCGCGTCCGGGAACGCCTCACCCAGTGCGTGCATCGCGAACCGCGCCGCCTGCTCCACGTGGCGGCCCCAGTCGGCTTCGGGGTTGTCCCCGGAATGCGCGTGCTTCACAGCGACCCCGCTGCCGGTGGCCGGGTCGGGCCGGAACGCGAGTGTCGCGTCCGCTCCACCGACCGTGCCATCCAGCTGTACGCCCTGCCCTGCATCGAGATCGAAATAGTCGGTGCCGGCGCCCTTGTCGGTGTACGCCACCGCGCAGCCCTTCGGTAGCGCCCAGGGGCCTGCAACCGCGATACCACCCAGCACCCCGCGCGAGCCGGACGCCGGTGCCACCACGACGCAGCGCCGCTCCCGGTCGAAATTGTCCGGGACCTGCACCAGCACCCGGTGCGGATGCGTGGCGCCGGGCACCGTAGCCAGCGCCTGGTACTCGCGGCCGGGAACCGGTTCGACTGTGCCGTAAACGTCCGCATAGCCGCCGCCCGGGGCGAGGTCGGCGATGCCCCGCCAGCTGCTCCAGATCGCGCGCCGGCGGAGCTCCCCGGGCGTAGGCGCACCCGCATCGGCGAAGGCCGGCGGTGACATGGCGCGCAGGCCTTCGAGCCCGAGCCCGGCCGTCAGCAGGTCATCGGTTCCGCGATGCGTCGTGGCGCGGATCGGCTGGAAGGCCGATGCATCATCCATGGCCCGGTCCCGGGAGGAAGTGGTGGCGCAGCCGGCCAGCAGGGCGGCGGCGGCAAGCGCGGTCAGCGAGTGTAGTGGCATCTTCATGCGTCGACCTTAGCAACCGGACGGCGCCCTGCCATCGTACCTTCGTACCAGTCCGGCGGTGCCGGTGCTTGCTACTCTGGCAACCCGATGCCGACCCTCCTGATCGCCGACGACCACCCCCTCTTCCGCGCCGCACTGCGCGGTGCGGCCGCCGATGCCGTGGCCGACCTGGTGGTACTGGAGGCGGACTCGCTCGATGGCGTGCTGTCGATCCTCGAGTCCGAGGCCGACATCGACCTCGTGCTGCTGGACCTGCACATGCCCGGCAACCATGGCCTGGCCGGACTGGCCGCGATCAGGGCCCAGCACCCGGGAGTCGCGGTGGTGGTGGTATCGGCCAACGACGATCCGCGCGTGGTGCGGCGGGCACTCGATCACGGTGCGGCCGGCTACCTGCCCAAGAGTTCGGGGCTGGACGAACTGCGCGATGCCATCCGCGCCGTGCTGGCATGCGAGCAATGGTTGCCGGCGACCCTGCGCTCGGCGGTGGCGCGCACCGAAAGCTCCTCCTCCGATGCCGACCTGGCTGCACGGCTGGCGAGCCTGTCGCCCCAGCAGTTCCGGGTACTGACCTTCGTCGCCCAGGGCCTGCTGAACAAGCAGATCGCCGACCGGCTGGACGTGCAGGAACGCACGGTGAAAGCGCACCTGTCGGCGATCTTCGAACGGCTCGGCGTGCGCAACCGCACGCAGGCAGGCGTGATCCTGCGCGAGCTGGAGCTGAGCGATCCGGCGCGGCAGATGCAGGGCTGATCCGGGCCGGCGCATTCGCGCGACAGAACCGGCGCAAACGCGCGAACGGAATATGTAGGAGCGGCTTCAGCCGCGATCGAATTGTTGATCGGGCGTCCGATTCCATGATCGCGGCTGAAGCCGCTCCTACAGATGCGACAGATCCTGCAGGGCCGGGGCGGCGGCCGCCACCGGCCGCACCTCGCTCGCTGCCAGCAGCCGGTCCAGGACGGACTTCAGCGCCAGTGGCTTGACCGGTTTGGACAGCAGCGAGAATCCGGCCTCCATCACCGCCCGTCGCACCGCCTGGCCACCGTCCGCGCTCATCACCAGCGTCGGGCGCTGTCCATGGGCCGCGGCAAGCGATTCTGCCAAGGCCACGCCGGTGTCACCATCGTCGAGGTGGTAGTCGAACAGCCACAGGGCGGCCGGCATGCGACGCATCTGCGCGTGGGCGGCTTCGCTGCCCGAGGCCATGGCGACGTCGCAGCCCCAACCGCGCAATACGCTGCCAATGGCCGCCAGTGCCTGCGGATCGTTGTCCACCACCAGCACGGGCAGCCCCGGCAGGCCACGCCCTTCCCTGCCGGCCGCACTCGCCACCGGCGCCGGTACGCGCGGTACCCGCACGGAAAAAACGGTGCCCCGACCCAGCGTGCTGCGTACCGTCAGCGGCGCCTCCAGCAACTGTGCAATCCGATCGGCAATCGAGAGCCCCAGGCCCAGCCCTTCGCCCGGCGCATCCTGTCCGCGGCGAAACTCCTCGAAAATCGCCTCGCGCATGTGCTCGTCGATCCCCGGGCCGGTGTCGTGGACCTCGACCGCCAGTCCGTTGCCGTCCCGGCGCACGCCCAGCAGCACCGTGCCACGTGCGGTGTAGCGAACCGCGTTGGCGAGGAAGTTCTGCAGCACGCGTCGCAGCAACTGGGGATCGCTGTGTACCCAGGCCGAGCTGGCGACGGAGCGAAAACGCAGGCCGCGGGCCGCGGCAATGGCACCGAACTCCGAACACAGCGGGTCCAGCACCTCGGCCAGCGGGAAATCCCGCTGCTGCGGCACGAGTCCGCCCGCCTCGAGCCGGGACATGTCGAGCAGGCCTGTAAGCAGGTCGCCGGTGGAGTCCAGCGCGCCGCTGACCTGCGACAGGATCTCGCGCTGGCGCGCGTCCAGTTGCCCGGACAGCGAGTCGGTGAAGAGCTGGGCCGCGTGCAGGGGCTGCATCAGGTCGTGCCCGATCGCGGCGAGGAAGCGGCTCTTGGCGTCGTTGGCACGTTCCGCTTCGCGCTTGGCGATCTCCAGGTCGGTGGTGCGTTCCTCGACCCGCTGTTCAAGGGTCTCGTTGGCCAGCAGCAGCCCGGCCTCGGCGCGACGGAATGCGGTGACATCGGTGAACGTGGCCACGAAGCCGCCGCCCGGCATCGGATTGCCGCGGATCTCGATGATGCTGTCCTGGCCGCCTGCGGGGTCCGGCAACACCCGCTCGGTGAGGTGAGGAGTACCTGCGCGCATGAACGCCAGGCGCCTTTCAAGCGCGCGCTCGAGGTCGCCACGCGGCGGCACCTGCAACAAGGCCCATCGCGACAGGTCGGCGATCGGCCGCCCCACCTGGAGCAGGTCCGCCGGAAACCCGAACAGTTCGGCATAGCGACGGTTCCATGCCACCAGCCTGAGTTCGGCATCGACCACGCTGATGCCCTGGCTCATGTTCTGCAGCGCCGCTTCGAGCACGCGCTGGTTGAAGCGCAGGTCGGCCGACGCCTCGCCGACGATCGCCGCCACCGCGTCCAGATCCCCCGCCTCGCGCCTGGCGGCATCCAGCAGCACCCGCGCGGAAGCCGAGCCCAGCACGGCCGCGAGTTCACGCTCGACCTGGGCTTCCACCCGGCCCGGCACCGCGCCCGGACCATCGATGCCGTGCAGCAGTTGCGCCACCCGCTCCCGCGGCAGGAACCTCAGCCCCGCGTCCCGCAGGGTCTGCGCGTCGAGACCGCGGATGGCCCGGCGCGGCGTGTCCCGCCGATGGATCGCCACCAGGACTGTTGCGAGGGTGCCGAGGAAAAGGCTGGCACCGACCGCGCGTCCCAGCCGGCTCCAGCCGGTCAGGCCGAACAGCCCTTCCGGCGACAGCCAGCGCCAGCCGAAAGGCCCCTCGTGCAACCAAGCCACCGGCACGCCACGCAGCTCGATCATGGTCGGTAGGAGCAGCACCCACGCCCACACGCTGAAACCCACGACCACGCCGGCCGTGGCCGCGCGCGCGGGCGTGTGCGGCCTCCACACCGCGAAGGCCAGCGCAGGCGCCAGCGTGGCGAGCGCCGAGAACGACACCGCGCCGACGTCCGCCAGCGCTTCACTGCCGGCGACGATGCGGCTGTAGCCCCAGGCTAGCAGCATGATCACCACGATGCCGGCGCGTCGCAGCGCCAGCACGCTGCCTCGCAGGTCGATGCCGTCGTTGCGCGACCATGCCCCGCGCAACAGGCCCGGCGCGAACCAGTGGTTGCCGATCATCAGGCTCAGCGTCAGCGTGCTCACCACCACCATGCCGGTGGCCGCACTCAGTCCGCCGAGGAAGGCGAACAGCGCCAGCCCCTCATGCCCCTGCGACAGCGGCAAGGCGAGCACGTACAGGTCCGAGGGCACCGCATCGCCCAGCAGCGCCGCCCCGGCCGTCGCCAGCGGAAGCACCGGCAGCGCGATCAGCACCAGGTACAGCGGGAACTGCCAGCGCGCGGTTCGCACGTCACGCTCGTCGCGGCACTCCACGACGCCGACGTGGAACTGGTGCGGCAGGATGAACATGGCGAGTGCACCCAGCAGCACCAGCGGCACGAACCCGCTCGCCACCGGGGCTGCGGGCACCGGCGTTGGAGCAGCCGGCGCGGCAGCGAGCGACGCATCCAGCCCGAACCAGACGAAGCCGCCGATCGCCAGCATCGCCGCGAGCTTGAACACCGATTCGAAGGCCATCGCCAGCACCAGCCCCCGGTTGTGCTCGGTGGCGCTGGCCCTGCGGGTGCCGAACAGCATCGCGAACAGGGCCATCGCCAGGGCGACGTACAGCCCGCTGTCCTGCCAGGCCGGCACCTGCGCGCTCTCGCCCGCCCGCGCCGTCAGCATCGAGAAGCTCATCGCCACGGCCTTCAGCTGCAGTGCGATGTAGGGGATCAGGCCGAGCGCTGCGACCAGCGTCACCGTGGCCGCCAGCCACGCGTCCTTGCCCAGGCGGGTCGCGATCAGGTCAGCCAGCGAAGTGGCATTGGTCTCGCGCGCCAGGCGCACCAGCCTGACCATGAAGCCGACCGCGAGCGCATACAGCAGGATCGCCCCGAGGAACGTCGGCGGTAGTGGCCAGCCGTATCGGGCGGCCTGGGTCACCGTGCCGTAGAACGTCCACGAGGTGCAGTGCACGGCCAGCGAGAGGGCGTACACGTGACGCCAGTGCCGCGACCAGAGTGTCGGCCGGCGCTCGGCGAAAAGCGCGGCGCCGAACATCAGCCCGAGCCAGGCGAGGCTGGCCAGGGCGACGACGGTGAAGTTCAGCATGGCCGGAGGATAACGCGGCGCGAACAAATTGCGGCGGTGGGAGTCGCAGGCTCGCCACCGCCGCCAGACCGGGGGTCACCAGTCAGAAGTTGTACCGCACGCTCAGGTAGTAATTGCGCGGCATGCCGTAGTAGGCGGTCTGGATGTTGCCGACGCTGGAGAACTCCTGGCCGTCGGTCATGTAGACCTCGTCGCCGAGGTTGCGCACGCCGGTACGCACCTGCCAGTCGTAGTTCGACGAGTCCCACACGCCGTACAGGCCGAACACGGTGTAGGCCTCCTGCATCAGATTCGGGCGGTTGTCGACCGACAGCCAGGTATCGTCGCGGTGCGAGACGTCTCCACCCAGGGTCAGGCCACTGCCGCCGGCCAGGTAGAAGGTGTGCTGGAGCGCAACCCGTGCCGTCCAGTCCGGCGAGAACGGCACGTGGTCGTGCAGGTTCGACAGGGCCGGGTCGAGCTGCACCCGCGGGTCGACGAACTCGTCATAGCGGGCGTCCATGTAGGACAGCTGGCCGGAAAGCCGGGTGCCCTCGCCCAGCAGCGCCGCGCCCTCGAACTCGATGCCGCTGATCTTAAGCGCCGCTGCGTTGAGCACCGGGAACGAAAAAGTCGGTGTGGGCGAGTCGGGGTTGACGACCTCCGACACCCGAGCCTGGAAATCCTTGTACTCGCTGTGGAAAGCAGCGACGTTGCCCTGCAGCCGGCCTCCGTCGGAACGGGCCTTCAGGCCGGCCTCGTAGGTCCACACGAACTCCGGATCGAACTGGGCGCTGCGGGTCTCGGCGACGGAGTTGGCGCGGCCGTTGAAGCCACCGGACTTGAAGCCCCGGTTGGCGGAAACGTAACCCATGACGTCGTCGCTGAAGGCCTTCTGCAGGCTCAGCGAAGGCGTCCAAGCGTCCCAGCTGGCCTCGCCCTCGAAGGCGACCGTCTCGTTGATCGCTTCGAACAGCGGCCCCCAGAAGGTGCTGGTGGTGCGCCAGTAGTCCTTCTCGTCCTTCGAATAGCGCAGGCCGGCCGCCAGCGTCCAAGTGGGGGCGAACTCCCACGTGACATGGGCGAACGCGGCCATGCTGGTGGTTTCGAGATCGTCATCGATCGTGCGCAGGAAGGTGATCGGCGCGCCTGCGAAGGCGAACAGGTCGTCGGCGTAGGCCTCCTGGTAGGACGGCACCTTCTCGTTCATGTAGTACAGGCCGTAGATCGCCTGCAGGTTGCTGCCGTTGTCGTACTGCAGCTGAAATTCCTGGCTGGCCTGGGTCTGGTCGATTTCCACCAGTACGTCGCCCAGTTCCCATTCCGAGGCGTCGATGTCGATGAACGAGCTGGTCTCCAGCGAGCGCACCGCGCTGATGCTCTTGAAGCGCCACTGGCTGTTGAGATCCCACTCCACGTTGAGGCTTGCGCCCTGGTGATTGAGCGACTGGCCCTGGCCGGGAGCGAAGGAGGTGCGGGTCTCGAAATCGTATTCGCTGCCGTCGGGCTGGTGCAGTACCACCGGGCCCAGTGCGAGGTCGGTGCGCACCAGCGGCGCGGTCGGCCGGCCCAGGGTCAGCGGCGCATCCTGCTCCATGTGGTCGAGCGACAGCGTCGCGGTGACCGCGTCGGTGGGTCGGAACGCCAGCTTGGCGCGCAGAACGCCGGTCTCCTCGCCGTTGTAGTCCTCGCCCGTTGCCGGATCCTCCACGTAGCCGTCGTTCTGGATCCACGCACCTGACAGGCTCATCGCGAAGCGGTCACTGACCGGCATGCCGACGTACCAGCGGCCTTCCATGCGGCCGAAGTTGCCCGCCGTCAGCTCGACCGCGCCATTGGGATCGTCGAACGGGTTGCGGGTGGTGATCTTGATCGCGCCGCCGGTGGAGTTCTTGCCGTACAGGGTGCCCTGCGGTCCGCGCAGCACTTCGACCTGCTGCACGTCGAACAACGAGAACAGCGCCCCGTTGATCCGCGAGTAGTAGACATCGTCTACATACATGCCGACGCCCGGGTCGAAGGTCTGCAGCGCGTCGGGCTGGCCGATGCCGCGGATGAAGACGTTGACGGAATTGGAAGACCCACGGCCCTGCACGATGTTCATGTTGGGCACGGCGCCCTGCAGGCCGTCGACGTTGTTTGCCTGCAGGTTCTGCAGATCATCCTCGCTGAAGGCACTGACCGCGACCGGGACATCCTGGATGGATTCGACCCGGCGCCGCGCCGTGACCTCGACCTTGTCCAGCGACACCGCCTGCCGATCCGCAACGTCCTGTTGCCCGGTGGCCTGGCCGCCGGATGTCGTCGACTGGTTGGCATCGTCCTGCGCCCAGGCAACGGGCGCGAGCAATGCGCACATGATGGCGACGCTCAACTGCTTGCGGTACATGCGGTGACTCCCCTGGTCTGTTTCCGGATTGCAGGCGGGACCATGGCGACATGGGCGGCCCTTCATGGCGCACAGACTAGGGGGGCCGCCCTCCACCCGCCGCTGTACCTTCGGACAATGCCCCCGCCGGCCGCGCACCCCGAGACTTCCACGCCATCGATGCGTGCAGGAGTGGGGGATGGAGTTTCTGATCGTGCTGGCGGCGCTGGCCTTCCTGATGTTCGTGGCCTACCGCGGCTACAGCGTCATCCTGTTCGCGCCTGTCGCCGCACTGGGCGCGGTGCTGCTGACCGATCCCACCCTGGTCGCGCCGATGTTCACCGGCCTGTTCATGGACAAGATGGTCGGCTTCCTGAAGGCCTACTTCCCGGTATTCCTGCTGGGCGCGATCTTCGGCAAAGTCATCGAGCTGTCGGGCTTTTCCAAGGCGATTGTTGCCGCCACGATCCGGCTGTTCGGTGCCAGCCGGGCGATCCTCTCGATCGTGGTGGTCTGCGCGATGCTCACCTACGGTGGCGTCTCGCTGTTCGTGGTGGTGTTCGCGGTGTACCCGTTCGCCGCCGAGCTGTTCCGCCAGAGCAACATCCCGAAGCGGCTGATCCCCGGCACCATCGCGCTGGGCGCCTTCACCTTCACCATGGACGCCCTGCCGGGCACGCCGCAGATCCAGAACATCATCCCCACCACGTTCTTCGGTACCGATACCTGGGCGGCGCCGTGGTTGGGCACCATCGGCGGCATCTTCATACTCGTGGTCGGGCTTGCCTACCTGGAATGGAGGCGACGCGCGGCGCTGGCCAAAGGTGAGGGCTACGGAGACCCGGCCAAGCTGCTGAACGAGCCGACACCGTTCGCGGGCGGCAAGCTGGCCAATCCCTTGATCGCGGTACTGCCGCTGGTGATGGTGGGCGTGACCAACAAACTGTTCACCCACTGGATTCCCGCCTATTACGGCGAGAGCCATTCGTTCGATCCGGCCGTCATCGGGGACACCGCACCCGTGGTGCAGCAGATCTCTTCGGTGACCGCGATCTGGGCGGTGGAAGGCGCACTGCTGGTCGGCATCCTCACGGTGCTGGCATTCGCGTGGAAGCCGGTGATGACCACCTTCGCGGACGGCACCCGCACCGCCATCGGCGGCGCGCTGCTGGCAGCCATGAACACCGCTTCGGAATATGGCTTCGGCGCAGTCATCGCCGCCCTGCCCGGCTTCCTCATCGTGGCCGATGCATTGGGCGCGATTCCCGACCCGCTGGTCAACGAGGCCATCACCGTCACCGCGCTGGCCGGCATCACCGGCTCGGCGTCCGGTGGCATGAGCATCGCACTGGCCGCGATGGCCGATACCTTCATCGCCAACGCGAATGCCGCCGGCATCCCGATGGAGGTGCTGCACCGCGTCGCGGCGATGGCCTCCGGCGGCATGGACACGCTGCCCCACAACGGTGCGGTCATCACCCTGCTGGCCGTCACCGGCCTGACCCACCGACAGGCCTACAAGGACATCTTCGCGATCACCATCATCAAGACGCTGGCGGTCATGGTGATCATCGGCGTGTTCTACGCGACCGGGATCGTCTGAGCCGGTCGCTGACCGATGATGCTAGCCTCCGCACACCTCATTTCCCAGGGAGTGCCAACGCCATGAAGCCATTAAGTCGACCAGCGGTCTTGGGCTTCCTGCTCGTCATGTCCGCCGCGGCCGCCCAAGCAATCGCCGGCGAGCCGACGCGTCTGGATGGTTCCTCCGACAGCGCGGCCGAGCGTAGCTTCAAGCAGATGATGGACGCACAAGAGCCCGACGCAAAGATGCAACTTGCCATGGCGATGCTGCAGCTCAACATGGCAGGCGTCTCCAGCGCCGAAGAGATGATGGCCGATCCGGAGTTGCGCAACCCGTCAATCGCGCGTGTCCGCGAACAGGTCGACGGCATGAGTGCCGACGAGATCATCGCGTTGGCTTCGGGTAGTGGTGTTCAAACATTCATCGCAGGCCAAGAGCCCGGAATTGACCCCGACCTGCTCGCCCCCCTGTCCGAAGGTCCGGTGGAATGGCCCCTGGCTGGAACCGTTTGGCTCATCACCTCCGACATCAACGGGCATGTCAGCGAGTCGAAAATCCAGCTCGATACCGGCGGACGCGCACGGATCCTTGAACCTGGCGCTCCGGCGGGACAGGTCAACACATGGCAGCAATCCGCCGACGAATTCCTGCTGAGCCTCAACGACGAGTTCGTCGTCTACCGCGGTCGCTTCGACGGGCAGTCACTTGCCGGCACCGCCGGCAATGTCAATGGAACCGTTTGGAGCTGGACCGCCAGGCAGCTGGATCGTTCCACGGTCGATTGACGACCGCCCAGATCGTCGGCAGACATCTCGTTGCGGTCAAAGGCAGGCGCTATCGCTACTCCTGCCTCAAGGTGCCCACTTCCTGTCCCACCGCATCGCCCTGTGGCGTCAGCAGGTACCAGGTACCCCACTCGTCTGTAATCCCATGGCCGGCGGTGGCGCCGATCGTCATGTCGCCGGCGTGGTGGTACAGCGGGTGGTCCTTGTAGGTCAGCTGCTCTGTTCCGTCGTCCCGGGTGATGGTGCCGACCAGGACAGGCAGCAGGCCGCCGTCCACCGAGGGGTCACCCGGCGGCGGCAACACTGGTGCCCACTGCTCCAGGCAATCGCCGGAGCAGCCACGGCCGTCTTCGTCGCCATCGAGCATGTACACGGCGCGCCGGTTGCTGTCGGCCACGTAGTCCGCTGGGCCGCCGGCCGACATGACCGTGAGTGTGCCGGCCGACATCGTGCGTTGGGTGACGAGCGTGCCGTCCTCGACCTGGGCCGATGGCGTCTCGGGTCCGGCCATCGCGGGCGGCGCGTCTCCCAGGTTGTTTCCCTCGCCTTGCTGGTTGCAGGCGGTGGCGGCGAGTACGGCGAGCATGCACGCGGCGGCGAGGCGGCGGACGGGGTTCGATGCTTGACTCATGGACGGGGCTCCGTGGAAGACGTTGTGGAAGGCGAAGGATTGGCGTGCCGGGGTTCGCGGAGCCGGGCGAGCATCGGCTCGACCAGGTCCAGCGGCAAGGGGAACACGATGGTGGACGTCCGCTCGCCGGCGATTTCCGTCAGCGTCTGCAGGTAGCGCAGCTGGATGGCGCGGGGGTCTTCGCCCATCAGCTTGGCGGCCTGGACCAGCTTCTCCGCCGCCTGCTGTTCGCCTTCGGCATGGATGATCTTGGCCCGGCGCACGCGCTCGGCTTCGGCCTGGCGTGCAATCGCGCGCACCATGGTCTCGTTGATGTCGACATGCTTGATCTCGACGTTGGCGACCTTGATGCCCCACGCGTCGGTCTGGCTGTCCAGAATGGCGCGGATGTCGTCGTTGAGCTTTTCGCGCTCGGCCAGCATCTCGTCCAGGTCGTGCTGGCCCAGCACCGATCGCAGCGTGGTCTGCGCCAGCTGGCTGGTGGCGTCGTAGAACTGTTCGACCGCGATGATCGCCTTCTGCGGATCGACCACGCGGAAGTAGACGACTGCGTTGACCTGCACCGACACGTTGTCCCGCGAGATCAGGTCCTGCGATGGCACGTCCATGACGATGGTGCGCAGGTCCACGCGGACCATCTGCTGGATGCCCGGGATCAGCAGGATCAGGCCAGGCCCTTTCACCCTCCAGAAGCGGCCCAGCTGGAACACCACGCCGCGCTCGTACTCGCGCAGGATCTTGATGGAACTCAGCAGCACCATCAGGACGATGATGATGACAGGCAGGTACACGAAAAGGTTCATCTGGAGCCTCCGTTGACGGGGGTGTCGTGCGGCGCGGCTGCCTGCAGCGGTGCCACGTGCAGGACCAGGCCGTCCACGGCCCGCACTTCGAGGATGTCGCCACGCGCGACGGGTACGTTGGAATACGCCTGCCAGACTTCGCCCCGGGTACGGACGCGACCTGGGCCGGTGAAGTCATCCAGCGCGACCGCAGGTTCGTCCAGCAGTTCGTCGACACCCGTGGTCACCGGCCGTCGCCGCGCACGTGCAGCAACCCAGACCACGCCCATGAAGGCAAGGCCGCTGGCAAGGGATATCCCCACCAGCAACTGCCCCGGCACGCCGTAGCCGGGCACGTCGGTATCGAACAGGATCAACGAACCGACCACCAGCGCGGCCAGGCCGCCTATACCCAGTGCGCCGAAACTGGGCATGGCGAATTCGGCCACCATCAGCGCGGCACCCAGCATCACCAGCGCCAGCCCCGCGTAGTTCACCGGCAGCACCTGCATCGCGTACAGCGCCAGCAGCAGGCAGATTGCGCCGACCACCCCCGGCACGATCGCGCCGGGGCTGTAACCCTCGAACAGCAGGCCGTACATTCCGGCAAGCAGCAGCATGTAGGCCACGGTCGGGTTCGTGAGTACGGACAGCAACTTGAAGCGCCAGCCGGATTCCACCGTGGTGACGGGCTGGCCGCGGGTGCTCAACTCCACCGCGCCGGTCGGCAGTTGCACGCGCCGACCGTCGGCCTGCTGCAGCAGGTCCTGCAGGTCGGTCGCGACGATCTCGACCACGCCCCGCGCCAGCGCTTCGCTTGCCGTCAGGGTCGCTGCATCGCGCACCGCGCGCTCGGCAAAATCCATGTCGCGCCCGCGCAGTTCGGCCAGGGATCGCAGGTATGAGACGGAATCGTTGGTGACCTTGCGCTCCATCGCGCTGCCGTCCCGGCCTTGCCCGGAGGAGCCGGAGTCCGGGTCCCCGTCGCCCTGCGGCGCCTGTCCGTCTGCCGGTGCCGGATCGGGGCGGCCATCGCGGGGCTCGCTCCCGCCCGGCGCTCCGCCGGCCGGCCCTCCACCCATCGACACCGGAGTAGCCGCCCCCAGTGACGTCGCCGGCGCCATGGCCGCCAGGTGGGTGGCATAGAGGATGTAGGTCCCGGCGCTCGCGGCCCGTGCCCCACTGGGGCCAACCCAGGCGATCACCGGTACCTGCGAGGCGAGGATGGCCTGGTTGATGTCGCGGGTGGAGGCATCGAGCCCCCCCGGCGTATCGATGCGCAGCACCACCGCCTCGGCACCTTCTTCGGTGGCGCGCTGCAGCCCGCGTTTCAGGTAATCGCGGGTCGCCGGCCCGATGCCGCCCTGGATCTCCAGCACCAGCACGCCACCTGCGGACGGCTCTGTACGCTCATCCTGCGAGGCGGCCGGGAACGCAGCAACCGCCAATACGGCAATCGCCAGCAACAGGCTTCGCATCCGCCGTCCCATGGGCACCCCGGGTGTGGGGCGACGTCATCGCCCCGGAAACCCCAGTTAACACGCCACCCTGTAAAGGTTTCGGCAATGTCCGCCCACGTCACCGCAGTTCGAACGCGTCTCCATCGAGCATCGCCGGGAACTTCTGCCTGAACCGGGCCAGCTCTGAAGCCAGCAGCGTAGTCGTCGACACGACCTCGAAGTCACTGCACTCGCTGCTTGGCTCGCCGGTGAAATCGATGACGGCGCTCTCTCCGTCGTAATGGATCCCGTTGCCGTCGGTGCCCACGCGGTTGAGGCCGGCGACGTAGCAGAGGTTCTCGATCGCACGTGCCCGCAGAAGCGTCTTCCATGCATGGGTACGCGCCGAAGGCCAGTTGGCGACGTAGATCGCGAGGTCGTAGTCGAGGGCGCCGGCCCGCTCGACGTCGTAGCGGTTGCGGGAAAACACGGGAAAGCGCAGGTCGTAGCAGACCAGCGGGCAGATCCGCCAGCCTTTCCATTCCACCGTCAATCGGTCCCGGCCGGCAGCGTAGCGTTCGTGTTCGTGGGCAAAACGGAACAGGTGGCGCTTGTCGTAGGTCTGCACCTTACCGTCCGGCGTCACGAACAGCAGGCGGTTGAACACCGACTCCCCCTCCCGCACCTGGACGCTGCCGGTCACGGCGGCACCGAGCCACGCGGCCTGTTCGCGCAACCAGGCGATGGTCGGGCCGTCCATGGTTTCCGCGTCGCCAGTGGCTTCGTTGGAGAAGCCGCTGGTGAAGGTCTCCGGCAGGATCGCCAGGTCGGTGATGCCGCGCAGCTGGTGCAGCAGCTCGCCGTAGTACTCGCGGTTGCCGGCGGGGTCGTGCCAGCGCGTAGCGCCCTGGACCAGGGAGATGCGGAGGTTGTTCGTCGGTTCGGACATCGCGATGGATCCTTACATGTGTCGGCAGTTGCGGCCCCAGCTTCCCCCGCCCCCCGTAGGAGCGACGTGAGTCGGGGCCGCGATACCCCAGGGTCGCCCCTAGAGCCCGCGCAAGCGCTCGATCGCCGCGCCCAGCGTGGTTTCGTTCTTCGCGAAGCACAGCCGCGCCAGCCGCTGTCCCTGCGGCGGGGTGCCGTAGAACGGCGAGAGCGGAATGGCGACCACGCCGTGCTCGGTGGTGAGCCAGCGACAGAACGCGGCATCGTCGAGGTCGCTCACCGCCGAGTAGTCGACCAGCTGGAAATAGCCGCCCGGTACCGGCAGTGGCCGCAGCCGGGTGGACAGCAACTGCTCGCGGAAGCGGTCGCGCTTGTCCTGGTAGAAGGCGCCCAGCCCCTCGTAGTGCTCCGGCTCGGCTTCGATCATCTCGGCGAAGGCAACCTGCGCCGGGGTGAACGTGCAGAAGGTGTTGTACTGGTGCACCTTGCGGAACTCGGCGCTCAAGGCCGGCGGCGCGATGCAGTATCCGACCTTCCAGCCGGTGCAGTGGTAGGTCTTGCCGAAGCTCGAGACCACGAACGCCCGCTCGCGCAGCTCCGGATGGCGCAGCGCGGACTCGTGCCGGGCGCCGTCGAAGACGATGTGTTCGTAGACCTCGTCGGACAGCAGCAGGATCTCGGTGCCCCGCAGCAACTGCGTCAACGAGTCGATGTCGGCGGCCGAGAACATCGCGCCCGACGGGTTGTGCGGCGTGTTGGTCATCAGCATCCGCGTGCGCGGGGTGATGGCCGATCGCACCAGCGCCCAGTCGGGCGCGAACGTCTCCGGGTCCAGCGGCACGTGCACCGCCACGCCGCCCGCCAGTTCGATCGCAGGTTCGTAGCAGTCGTAGCAGGGGTCGAGCACGATGACCTCGTCACCCGGCCGGACCACCGCCTGCACCGCATCGAGGATCGCCTCGCTGGCGCCGGAGGTGACGGTGATCTCCAGGTCCGCATCCGGCCGGTACCCGTAGCAGCGTTCGGTCTTGCCGGCGATCGCCTGCCTCAGCGCCGCAATGCCCGGCATCGGGGCGTACTGGTTGTGGCCATCACGCATGGCCTTCTCCAGCGCGTGGACGAGGCGCCCCGGCACTTCGAAATCCGGAAAGCCCTGACCGAGGTTGACGGCCCCGTGTTCCATCGCCAGCTGCGACATTACCGTGAAGATGTTGGTGCCGACCTTCGGCAGCTTGGAGCGGACCTGGACCGGCGGATTCTCGGACATCTCGGGCACCTCGGATGCGGGGCCCCAGAGTCTACGGAAACCCGGTGCGGTTGCATCCCACCCGTCGTCGCTGGAAACTTCGGCCCATGCGCGAATTGACCGTGGTCGATGCCAGGGAGCTGGCTGCCGCCTATGCCGCGGCGCAATACAGGGTGGCCGTCGACGGCGACACGTTGCCTTTGCGGGTGGGCCACCGGGCGAGCGACCTGGAAGCCTACTGGCCGGCCGACTGCTACACCTTCCTCACCGCGTGGAACCCCGCCTCCGCCCCGCATTCCGATACCGCCAACGAAGCCGCCGATGCGTTGCTGGTACAGCGCCTGGACCGTGACGGCATCGCGCGACTGCCCGGATGGGCGGAAGCGCCCGATGGCGAATGGCACGAACCGGGCTGGCTGCTGGGCAACCTTGATGAGCTGTCGGTCGACAACATCGGCCGCGAGTTCGGACAGGCCGCAGTGCTGCACTGGCGCCACGGGCAGGCGGCACGCTTGAGGATGCTGGTCGAGCGCCCCCGCGATTGCGATCCATCCGACCCGCGGCTGGCGTTCACCGATTGGGTGGACGACGTGGTGACGGCATAGACTGGCGGTTTGCCGGCCCCCGGCCGCTACACGCATCCCGATGACCGCTGCCGACCACCCTCCTCCGCCGCTGCTCAATGCCCGCGGCCTGTCCTTCTCGCGCAATGACGAGCCGGTGTTCGGTCCGCTGGACTTTTCCGTGGACGCCGGCGAGGCCTTGCTGGTGCAGGGGAGCAATGGCGCGGGCAAGACCACGCTGCTGCGGGTGCTGGCGGGGCTGTTGAGGGCCGATCGCGGCAGCGTGGACATCGATGGGGAACCGGCGCAGCCCGCTCGCCGCGCAGGCGCGATCGCCTACCTCGGCCATTTGCCCGGCCTCAAGGGGGATCTGGGGGCGATGGAGAACCTGGCGTTCCTGTGCGGACTGCACGGCCGCCGCCGCGCGCAGCTGCCCGAGCAGGCACTGGCGATCGTGGGGCTGGCGGGCTATGAGGACGCACTCGCCCGGCAACTCTCGGCAGGCCAGAAGAAGCGGCTGACGCTTGCGCGTCTTTGGCTGTCGCCGGCGCCGCTGTGGCTGCTGGACGAGCCTTACGCCAACCTCGACCTGGACGGCATCGAGCTGGTCAACCGCATGGTGCAGGCGCACTTGCGGGCCGGTGGTGCGGCGCTGGTCACCACCCACGGCGCCTACGCCGCGCCGCCGGTGCGCACCCGGCTGCTGGAGATGCGGAAGGTGGCGGCATGATCCCGACCCTGGCCGGCTCGGCACGGGCGCTGATGCTGCGCGACCTGCGGCTGCTCTGGCGCCGCCGCGGCGACGCCCTGCAGCCTGCGCTGTTCGCACTGCTGGTGGTGGTGCTGTTCGCGCTGGCGCTCGGCGGCGAGGCCGAAGTGCTGGCCGGGGTCGCGCCGGCGGTGCTGTGGGTCGCGGTGCTGCTGGCCGGGCTGCTGTCGCTGGACACCCTGTTCCGCGGCGATGCCGACGACGGCTCGCTCGAGCAGTGGATGCTGGCGCCGGTGCCACTTGCGTGGCTGGTCGGTGTGCGTACGTTCATGCACTGGGCCACGACCGCGCTACCGCTGCTGGTCGCCGCGCCCTTCCTGGCCGAGCTGATGCAGCTGCCGCACGGGCAGTTGCCGGTGCTGATGGCCTCGCTCGCGCTGGGCACGCCGCTGCTGAGCCTGTTCGGCGCGGTGGTGGCGGCGCTGACCGTCGGCATGCGCCGCTCCGGGATCCTGGTCGCGTTGCTGGCGCTGCCGCTGTACGTGCCGGTGCTGGTGTTCGGCGCCGGCAGCGTCGTCGCCAGCGCGCAGGGACTGGATGCCGGCGGCGCGCTGCTGCTGCTCGGCGCCGGACTGGTGCTGGCGCTGGTGCTGGCGCCGCTGGCGGCCGCGGCGGCGATCCGGATTGCGTTGAACTGAAGGCCACCGGACGCGCTTCCCGCCGCACGCCAAAGCCGTTTTACGGGTAAGAATGCGTAATGCCAGCAGGAACGCATCGACGTAGCAACATGCCCACGCCCAAGAAGCCCACCAGCCAGCAATCCGATACCGTGACCGACCACACGGCACTGCGCCGGAGGCGCGATGCCGACCTCGGTGAACGCGGCGAGAAACGCGTCCGCCAGTTCATCGAGGCCGCCACCGAAGTGTTCCTGGAAAAGGGCTATCGCAACGCCCGCCTGTCCGACATCGTCGCGCGCGCCGGAGGCTCACTGGCGACCTTGTACCGTGTCTTCGGCGACAAGGAAGGCCTGGTGCACGCGATCATGGAAGAAAGCATTCGCTCGTTCGGCGAGGGGCTCGACATCCTGCGTGATCCCGGGTTGCCTCCGGAACGTGCGCTCCCCGCGGCCGCCGAACTCATGATCTCGGAAATCCTGTCGCCGGCGCGGATCGTCAGCCATCGCATCGTGATTGCCGAGGGGCTCAGCTTCCCCGCCCTGCGCGACTGGTTCTTCGAGCACGGTGTCGCCCCGGCCGAGCGGCGCCTCACCGAGTACTTCGAACGCGAGAAGGCCAGCGGCCGGCTGGTGCTGGACTCGCCCGCCGTGGCCGCCGACCGCTTTTACATGATGGTGTTCGGCGGCATCATCCTCCGCAGCATCAACGGCGTGGTGATCGGTACCGACATCGACCGCATGCGCGCGCAGACGCGCGAGGCGGTCGTGATTTTCCTGCGCGGCGTACTGCCGCGCTGACCAGGGCGGCAGCCTGGTTCCAGGCTTTTTGCCGCACTGCAGCTTGACGGCCCCGGTTTTTTTGACCAGAGTTTGATGTAACAGCGGTTACACTCAGCCGCCGGCTATCGCCGGCAAGCCAGGGGGGAGAGAGCGATGCGGGTCTTCCTAGGGGGATTGTTTGCCGTGGCCGCGGTCGTCCTGGTGGCAGCCAAACTGATGATGGCGCCAGTGTTGGCGCAGCAGACTCAGCTGGCCGACGACATCCTGTTGCCGGCGACGAACTTCGGCAGCGAGACACCGGTGTCGCCGCACGGCTTCAACGCCGCGCCGGGCTTCGCGCACGCGTCGATCCCGGACAATCCCGACAGCCCCGATGCACGCGCCGTCGGGCAACAGGTCTGCACCGCCTGCCACGGCCAGGAAACGGCGAACTTCGCGCATACCGTGCATGCGCTTGGCATGGATGCGGCCCTCGCCGCCGATCCCGCCACCGCAACGTGCGAAGCCTGCCATGGCGGTGGCTCGAAGCACATCGAGAATCCTTCCGCAAAGGGCTCGATCATCGCCTTCACCAAGGACGGCGGCAGCTCGGTCGCCACCCAGACTGCAAGCTGCCTGGGCTGTCATTCCGGCGGCCAGCGCGACCAGTGGGCCGGCTCCGTACACCAGCGCAACGGCCTGTCCTGCAGCGACTGCCACAATCCGATGGCGAAGTTTTCCGCCGAGGGCCTGCTCGCCAAGCAGTCGATCAGCGAGACCTGTGCCAGCTGCCACCGCGATATCCGCATGCAGTTCAACCGTCGTTCGCACATGCCGCTGCCCGAAGGCCAGATGAGCTGCGCCGACTGCCACAACCCGCACGGCACCATCAACGCCACCCTGCTCAAGACCGACACGGTCAACGAGACCTGCTACCAGTGCCACGCCGAGAAGCGCGGCCCGATGCTGTTCGAGCACGCCCCCGTCCGCGACAGCTGCCTCAACTGCCACACTCCGCATGGTTCCAACCAGCACGCGTTGCTGGTGGCGCCGATACCGTTCCTGTGCCAGCAGTGCCACTCGCACGTACGCCACCCCAACGACCTGCTTGTCGGCACTTCACTGGCGGGCGGCGCCGCGGCCGACGAACGCCTGATGGCGCGTGGCTGCATCAGTTGCCATTCCCAGGTCCACGGCTCCAATCACCCCTCGGGTCCACGACTGCACAAGTAGCAACGCGAAGACGCGCAGGGAGGTCACCACATGAATCCTGGTATTCGCCCGATCGTACGCTCCCACCCGCTGTGCCTGGCCCTGCTCGGCGCCCTCGCTTTCCCGGCAGCCGCGCAGGACAGCGGGGTCGGCGTCGACCTGCACTTCGGCAACGCCCTGGATCCCGCCGGCACCGCCGCGCTTGGCTGTGATGCCGACGGCATGAGCTGGCTCAGTGCCGAGCGCAAGCGCACCCCGAGCGGACACATGTATCCCTGCGTCCCGGACTTCGGCCAACCGCGCGAACTCTCCAGCGGCTGGTTGCTCTCCGGCAGCTTCGGCCTCGGCTACATCGACATCAACGACGAGAACAACACCAACTGGCTGCGCTTCAACGACTGGTCCGACGGCATCATCGCCCGCCTGTCGCTCGCCTACAGCCGACCCGCCGACGGCAGCTACGTCGAGGTCCGCGGCAGCCGGATCAATTCCGACAACCAGTACGTCAAGGGCACCTGGGGCCGCGCCGGGCACTTCCGCCTCGAGGCCTGGGGGCGCAGCCAGCCCAACGTCACCAGCGGTGCCGCGCGCTCGATCTGGGACGGCGTGGGCAGCGACTACCTGGCGCTCAAGCCCGGGCTCACGCCCGGCGGCAGCACCCATGCCGAGGTCGCCGCGGTATCCGCCGGTGCCGCGCCGCAGATACTGAGGGTGGTGCGCGACAAGTTCGGCTTGTCGGGCAGCTACATGCACAGTCGCCAGCTCAGCTACTACTTCGGCGCCAGCCGCGAAAAACGCGAGGGTGCGCGCCCCTTCGGCGGGCCGTTCTTCTTCGCCTTCATCTTCCCTGGCTCGGGCGGCGTGTACGAGACGCCGCGACCGATCGACGACAGCACCTTCAACTTCAACGCCGGACTGCGCTACGCGGGTAACGAATGGAACTTCGATGTCGGCTACAGCGGCTCGACGTTCCGCAACGGCGGCAGCAGGTTCAGCTACGAAGTGCCGTTCGCGTTCCCGTCGCTGGTTCCCGGCTTCGGCAACTTTCCGCTGACCCTGGGCGAGTTCGCCTACGAGCCCGAGAACGACTACCACAACCTTCGCGCCACCGCGACACGCAAACTCGAAGGCAACGGTCAGTTCAGCATCACCACCTCGTATTCGACCTCGCGCCAGGACGACGACCTGCTGGCGCCGATGAACTGCGCCAGCGGCGACCAGTTCGGCCTGACCGTGCCGCCGTTCGCCTTCAACTGCTCCGACTGGAACACCACTGCGGCGCTGTCGCAGCGCAGTGCCGACCTGAGCATCGACAGCACGCTAGTCAACGCCCGCCTGGTGCTGCAGCCCGCGGACGCGGTCACCGTGCAGGGCAACCTCAAGTTCCACCGCCAAGACTACAAGGGCGACTACTTCGCCTACAACCCGCTGACCGGCCAATACGGTTACATCGCCGAGAACGGCGCCCAGGGCAGTTCGGTGCCGCTGGAGATGGGCGTGTGGGACCCGGAGCTGTTCCCCGGCGTGTTGACCCGCATCCGCAACCTGCCGCTGGACAAGGAGATCATCGAGGCCCATGCCGCGGTCGACTGGCGGGTCAACAACAAGAACACGCTGGGCGCCTCGCTGACCTTCACCCGCACCGATCGCGACCACCGCGAGGTCGAGCGCCAGGAAGACACCCTGGTCAAGCTAACCTGGAGCAGCCGCGCCATTGACGACCTGAGCCTGCGTGCCAACTACTCCTACCTCGACCGCTCCGGCAGTGACTACAACTACGACCCATATCACTTCACCTATTCCACCGACCTGCCCGGCTTCATCGACCAGGGTGGCCTGTGGCCGCACACCGTCGCGGAGTTGCGCAAGTACGACGTCGGCGACCGCAAGCAGCACAAGGCGACGCTGATCGGCACCCTCGCCCTTTCAGGCAACCACACGCTTTCCGGCACCTTGCGTGGCGACTGGAACGACTACGACGCGGAATTAGGCCGCCAGGGCTACGACACGCTCG
>Ga0114898_1000256_pt1 | contig 45490 bp, 44 predicted proteins | sample Malvired_Geostar_FD_83496 | JGI IMG/M metagenome (GOLD analysis project Ga0114898, IMG submission 83496) | Marine viral communities from the Global Malaspina Expedition - Malaspina viral metaG DeepMed_Geostar | ecosystem: Environmental > Aquatic > Marine > Oceanic | place: Mediterranean Sea...
GCCTGCAACAGCTGCGTCGATGGCATGCGCGGCGGCGGCAGGCTGCATTGTCTGGTGAACCCGACGGTCGGGCGCGAACTGCTGTTCGCCAAGGGCCGCCCGCCCGCCCAACCGCCCAGCGGCGAGAGGATCGCGGTGATCGGCGGCGGGCCCGCCGGCCTCAGCTACGCGTCGCTGGTCGCGGAAGAGAATCAGGTGACTTTGTTCGAGCGCGGCGAGAGTCTGGGCGGCAGCTTCCGCCTTGCCGGCCTCGCGCCGAAATTCCAGGAGGTGGAGACCCGCGAGGGCAGCTTCCTTTCCTATATCGAGGCGCTGGAAAAGGACTGCCGCGACAAGGGCGTGACCCTCCGCACCGGCACCGATGTCACCCGCGACCCCGCGCTGCTGGACGGTTTCGACCGCATCGTGGTGGCGACAGGTGCGACTTACCGATATGGCCTCGGGGCGGCTGTCCCCGCCCTGCTGCGCGCCGGGGCCGGCAAGTGGCCCGGCCTATCCAGACTGATGGCGCGGCCGGGCCTGCGCGACTGGTTCTATCACCGTGCCCGATACGGAACCGGGCATGCAACCAGTGACCAGCTTGCGGCCCGGCCCGGCCAGACGGTCGAGGTGATCGGCGATGCCCGCCGCGCCGGCAAGGCGATTCCCGCCCTGCAAAGCGCCTTCGCCGCCGCCCTGCTTGGCGATCCCGCAGCATTCGACCAGAGGGAACAGGCGATGCCGAATCCCCCTGCCCGCTCCCCAAGAAAGGAAGACTGACCGCCATGTATGATCTCACCGGCAGGAAGGCGCTGATCACCGGCGGCGCCAACGGCATCGGCCGCGCCACCGCACTGCGCCTCGCCAGGGAGGGCTGCGACATCGCCCTGCTCGACCGCGAGCCGTCGGAGGAGACGGCAGCTGCGGTGCGCGCGCTGGGCCGCGAGGCCCATGTCGCGGTCGGCGATGTCACCGACGAGGCCTCGGTCACGGCAGCGGCCAATCAGCTCGTGAAGGCGCTGGGTCCTGTCGATGTGCTGGTGAACAGCGCCGGCATCCTGCGCCTCGGTTCGCTGATCGAGATGGACCCGAAGGACTGGCGCAACAGCTTCGCCGTCAATGTGGACGGCATCTTCTGGACCTGCCGCGCCGTGCTGCCCGGCATGGTCGCGCGCAAGCAGGGCCGGGTCATCAATATGGCCTCCTGGCTCGGCAAGAAGGCGATCGCCAATTACAGCGCCTATTGCGCCAGCAAGTTCGCGGTCATCGGCGTGACGCAGAGCCTGGCGATGGAAATGGCGCCGCACGGCATCACCGTGAACGCGGTCTGCCCCGGCCTCATCGTCGAGACCAGGATGCGCGACGAATCCGAGGCGCAGCATCAGGCGCTGGGTCTGCCGATGGCGAAGGACCGGGTGAACACCATCCCGATGGGCCGGCTCGGCCTGCCGAACGACGTTGCCCGGCTGGTCTGCTTCCTGGCGTCGGACGAATCCGATTATATGACCGGCCAGTCGATCAACATCACCGGCGGCCTCTGGACCAGCTGACTCCATTCGCTTTCGCAAAAGAGGAAAAGAAACCATGCGCTTAAAAGACAAGATCGCCATCGTCACCGGGGGCGGCTCCGGCATCGGCCACGCCACCTGCCTGACCTTTGCCCGTGAAGGGGCCTACGTCGTCGTCGCCGACCGCAATGCAGAGGCCGCCGCCAAGGTCGCAGAGGAGCTAAAAAAAGCCGGCGGCAAGGGCGAGGCGCTGGCCGTCAATGTGGCCGACTCCAAGGCCGTGAAGGCGATGGTCGAGGATGTCGCCGCGCGTCACGGAAAGCTGGACATTCTGGTGAACAATGCCGGCTATGGCATCGCCGGCACGGTGGTGAACACCACCGAGGAGGACTGGGACGCGCTGATGGCGGTGAATGTGAACGGTGTGTTCTATGGCTGCAAGCACGCCATCCCGATCATGGAGAAGCAGGGCGGCGGGGTGATCGTGAACACCGCCTCCACCGTCTCCAAGGTGGGCATCCCGAACCGCGCGGCCTATTGCGCCTCGAAGGGTGCCGTCGCGTCGCTGACCCGCGCCATGGCGCTGGATCATGTGGACGCCAACATCCGGGTGAACTGCGTGGCGCCGGGGACAATCGAATCGCCCTATTTCGACGAGATTTTCCGCAAGAGCAACGATGCGGCGGCCCTGCGCGACGGGCTGGAAAAGCGTCAGGCGATGAAGCGGCTGGGCAAGCCGCAGGAGATTGCCAACGCCATCCTGTTTCTGGCCAGTGAGGAAAGCAGCTTCTGCACCGGCTCGATGATGCTGGTCGATGGTGGCTGGACGGCGAAGTAAGGCTCAAAGGCCCTAGCGGCGGATCGTCACGATCCCGTATTTCGCCAGCCAGGCCAGCCCCCGGAAGCCGAGGGGCTGGCGCTTGGCCGGCAGATGCCGGACCAGGTCCGCCGCCCGCCATTCCGGCACCTCGGCCAGATGCAGGCACAGGATTCGGGCTTCCTCGACCGTGGGCAGCGCATTCCTGGCGTAGTTGATATGCGGCGAGGCATAGGCGGCCTCTAGGTCCCACAGCCCGTCCGGCGCCAGCCGCACGAGGCTGTCCGCCGTCAGCACCCGGCTGGGATAGGCAGCGAATTGCTGGAAAGGATCAAGCCGCCAGGGGTCCACCTGCCTTTCCGGGACGGGCGGCACGACCTCCACCGCCCGGCTGCGGCGTTCCGCCAGTTCTGCCCAGAGTGCCTGATAGGCCGGCACGATGGCCGACCAGTCGAAATGCGCCCGCGCCCGCGCCCGGCCGCTTTCTCCCATGGTCCGGCGCAGACCGGCATCCTCGGCCAGCTTCAGGCAGGCCTCCGCGCACGCCTCGATATCGACGGCGGTGAACAGGCTCGCCTTGCCGATATAGAGGTCATAGCGATCCATCCCCAGCGCATAACGCGCGGCAAGATCGCCACCGCCGCCCGCCATCGGGGTCAGGGTGGGGATACGGAATCCGTCGACCCCGTCCCGGACCGTATCGCGATAGCCGTCCCAGTCGCTGACGACGACCGGTAGCCCCGCCGCCATCGCCTCCAGCGGCGTCAGCCCGAAAGTCTCCTGGATATTGTCGCTGGGCGAGACGAAGAAATCCGCCGCCGACCAGATCTGCCGGTGCGCTTCGTCCTCCAGGGGGGAGACGATATGCACGCCCACCGAGGGGGCAAGTTGTGCTGCAGCGCTTCGGAAGCCGCGTTCCAGCCCGGCATTGTGGAACCATCCTGCCTGGATCAGATGCAGCTTGCGGGTGGTCCGCTGCGCGGCACGTTCCAGCGCCATGTACATCGGATCGGGATTGGCCTTCGCGTGCGCGCTCAGCCGGCCGACGAACAGCGCCACGACATCCTCCGGGCCGATCCCCAGCCGCCCGCGCCAGGCGGCACGCTGTGCCTCGTCCCGGCCATAGGCCGCGCAGTCGATGCCGAGCGGGATTGTCCGCAACTCCGGCAGCGGCGGCGGAGCGGTGCCCATCCTCTCCCCCAGATAGGCGGCGACTACCTGAAGCTGCCGCTCCACCGCATCGCGGCCGGCCCGCGAGGTGCAGATCAGCGCGTCCCAAGGCTGAATCGGGGCCAGCAGCAGGTCGCCGATGGCATCCATCGCCCTGGCGGAGGCGATTGTGTGTGTCAGGCCGCACAGGCTGTAGGCGCGTTGATTGAAGCCCCGGCGCAGAAAAGCGGCGGCACGCAGATTCGGGCCGGGCAGGAACAAGCAGCCCGCCTCCGCGATTGCCGATGCGCTGTCCATCGGTGCCCACCGCACCGTTCGCGGCGGCCCGCCAACCGTGGCGGTGATGGCGGCGAAGCGTTCGGCATCTTCCTGCGAGGCGGCACAACAATACAGGCTGTCCGCCACCGCATGCCGGGCATAGCCGCGCAGGAATCCCTCCTCCGCCACCTGCCGGCCCATCGGCTTGTCCATGACATTGTCCGGACGATAGAGAATGGCCGCGTTGCCCTGCGCGCGCTCCGTCATCACGTCGTTACGCTCCAAACGGTTTTTCCCAGTGGCGAGTATCCCCTATCCACCCTGTGCCGCCAGAGCGCGCAGCAGCGCCGCCTCGATCTCTTCCTCGCCGGCGATGGCCGCGCGTTCCAGCACCTTGGAGACGCTGGGCGAGGCCTCCCCACCCATCAGCCGCTCGACCGGCTGGTCCAGCCAGTCGAAATAGCGGCGCTGCACCTCGTCGGCCAGCCAGCCGCCATAGGAGGTGCCGCGGGCGCCCTGCTCGACGATCAGCACGCTGTTGGTCTTCTCGATGCTGGCACCCACCGTCTGCCAGTCCAGGCTGGCGCGGTCCAGGCTGCGCAGGTCGATCAGCTCCACATCGAGCCCCAGACGCTCGATCACGGCGAGGCATTTCGGCACCATGGAGAGATAGGTCAGCACCGTCGCCCGGCGCCCTTCGCGGCGAACCAGCGCCTTGCCCAGCGGGATAACATAGTCGAGATCGCCGTCGGGAATGCGCCCCATCGATTGGTAGAGATCGACATGTTCGATCACCAGCACCGGGTCGCGGCAGGCCAGTGCCGCATTCATCAGCCCGATATAGTCAAAGGGTGTGGCCGGCGCGACGATGCGCCAGCCCGGCGATGTCGCGAAGATGCCGGCCGGATCCATCGAATGCTGCGAGCCATAGCCCGTGCCCATCGCCACCTTGGTGCGCAACACCAGCGGCACCTCCGTCTCGCCGCCGAACATATGGCGGGCCTTGCCGATCTGGTTGAACACCTGGTCAGCGGCGACCCACATGAAATCCGGGTACATGAATTCCACCACCGGCTTGTAGCGCCCGTCGGCGGCCAGCCCGCCGGCAAGGCCGAGGAAGGCCTGCTCGGCAATAGGCGTGCCCAGCACCCGGCCCGGGAAGGCATCCGCCAGCCCGCGCGTGGCGCCGTTGGTGCCGCCCTTCAGCCGGTGAATATCCTCGCCCATCAGATAGACCGAGGGGTCCTGCTCCATCCGCCGGTGCATCACATCGGCCACCGCATCGACGAATTTCCGCTCGACCAGGCTGCCCTTGTAGCTGTGCTCCTCTGCCGTGCGCCTGCCGGACAGTTCCGACAGATCGCCCCTGATGCCGACATCGCGGAAGCCGGGATCGGGCCACAGCGACGGCACGATGATCCGGTTGTTGCCATCCGTCTGGGTCAGGCCGGCGCTGGCCGCCTGCATCGCCGCCACGGCGCGGGCGCGTAAACCATCCACATCCTTCTGTGTGATCAGCTTGCGGGCAACCATCTCCCGCGCTACCCGGTCCAGCGGATCGCGGGTGCGCCAGTCCGCCTCCTCCTCCTTTGTGCGGTAGCCGAAGGCACTGCCCGGCAGCGGTCCGTTCTGGTGGAAATAGCGATAGACCTCGGCCTCGATGACCGCCGGCCCCTTGCCGGTGCGCATATGCTCCAGCGCCTCGCCCATCGCCAGATGGACCGCCAGCGGGTCCATGCCATCGACCCGCCAGGCCGGAATGCCGAAGCCCAGCGCCCGGCCCGACAACCGCGCCTCGCGCGTCGATTCGGCAACCGTGGTGGCAACCGCGTAGAGATTATTCTCGATGAAGAAACAGATCGGCAGCGACCAGGCGGCGGCGATGTTCATGGTCTCCAGCACCGCGCCGATATTCACCGCGCCATCGCCGAAATAGACCACCATCACATCACCGGTACCGGCCAGCTTGTGCGCCAGTGCCGCCCCCGCCCCCGGCGGCACGCCGCCGCCGACGATGGCGTTGGTGCCCAGCGCCCCGGCCGCATCCCAGCGCAGATGCATGGAGCCGCCACGCCCCTTGCAATGGCCCGGCGAGAGCCCGAGGATTTCCGCCAGTGTCTTGGTCAGCACCGCCTGTGCCTCGCCCTCGACCACACCGCGCGGGTCATACCCCTGCGGGCTGACATAGGACAGGGCCTTGGCGAGGAACTGGTGATGGCCGCGATGCGAGCCGCTGACCTGATCGGTGGCGCGCAGCGGCAGGATGGAGCCGACCGCGCCACCCTCCTGCCCAATGGAGGAATGGGCCGGGCCGTGCACCAGCCCCTCGCCGGCCAGCACCAGCACCTCCTCCTCGAAGGCACGGATCAGATGCAATTGCGTCAGCAGCGAGCCGAGCAGCGCCGGATCGGCCTTGTCCCAGTCGCGTTTCGTGGTGCGCAGCGACCGCCAGGGGGCCAGCGGCGAAAGCTCTTCATAATCGGGCACGGAACCCCTCCCCGTCAGCCGCCGGGCTTTACCGCGCCCGCAGCCGGTTGCTTAAATCTTTGATTAGCGTGACCTTACGGTCCGGGCTGGTGGGGAACAAGGGGACAGGCTATGATTTCATTCGAGGGCAGGGTGCTGCTGATGAGCGGTGCCGGCGGCGGCATCGGCCTCGCCACCGCGCAGGTCTTCGCGCGTGCCGGGGCCAGCCTCGCGCTGGGCGATCTGGATGAACAGCGGCTGGCGGAAATGTGCGCCGCACTCGGCCTGCCGGAAGATCGCCTGCTGCTGGCCCGCCATGACGTGACCGAGCCGGAAAGTTCGCGGGATCTGGTGCGACAAGCGCAGGAGAAGTTCGGCGGCGTCGATATCGTGGTGCCGAATGCCGGGCTTTATCCAACCGATCCGTTCGACAGCATGAGTGCGGCAAGCTGGTCGCGGACGCTGGCGGTCAATCTGGATGGGGTGTTTCACCTGTGCCAGGCGGCCTTGCCGGCGTTGCGGCCTGCCGCCGCGATGGTGCTGGTCGCCTCGATGGCCGCGCATTATGGCAGCCCGACCCATGCGCATTACGCCGCCGCCAAGGGCGGGGTGCTGTCGCTGGCGAAATCACTGGCGAAGGAGCTGGCGCCGGTGCGGGTGAACGCGGTTTCCCCCGGCCTGATCGACACGCCGATGGTGCAGCCGCTGATGCAGGCGCGCGGGCCTGAATTGCTGAACGCCACCCCGCTCCGGCGGCTAGGAACGCCGGAGGAGGTGGCGAACTGCATCGCCTTCCTGGCCAGCCCGCTTTCCAGCTACGTCACCGGGGCGACGCTGCATGTGAATGGCGGGCTGTATATCGCCTAGTAGTTCTTACTCGGACCGATTACTGGGGCCGGTCGCAGGGGCCGTTGTTCAGCCCTTCATAACTGCCGTCCGCATTGGGATACTCGTACCAGACGACAGAGCCGTCAGCCGAACATTTGTCGAAGCCGACAAAGCGGCCGCCGCAGGCGCTGAGCACGCCAACGGCAAGAATCACGATGAGAGTGCGTACCAACATAACTCTACCTTTCGCTTGAGGCGGCGCGGGCGCGCCGCCAGATCCGGTTGCGGGGAGGCTCTATCGCGTCAGATCAGAGCTGACGGCCCGCCTCGAAGGTCAGAAGCTCGACAGAGTTCAGATTGTGGAACTGATAGACCGGGCCGTTCTTATAGACACGCTGACAGTAATCCTCGCCGCCACGGAACAGCTCCCACTTCACGCAGAACTTGCCGTCCGGGGTGATCTGCCAGTTGCCGTCCTCAATGCCGGTCGGGCGCCGCAGTTCGGCCTTGCCGCCAGGCATCACATACATGGCGTAGGTTGCGTTGGAACCGCTCATCGTGCCGGTGCCGGTATTGCCGACGACCAGTGCCTGCACATCCGGGGCGGACAGGGCGGGGCCAGTGGGCTCGTCGGGAATAGACGGGCCGAGCGGCGCGGGCTGCGTGGCGCAGGCGCCAAGCGCAAGCACGGCGGCGCACAGGATATAGGATTTCATGGGTCAACTCCCTGATTGGCAGTTCGGGGGTGTGTCAGCTTCCGGCCATCGCATGGCCTTGCTTGCTCCCCCGTATAACGGGCGCTGCCGTCATACGGTTCCAGGGTACCCTACGCGCTTTCTTATATTATTTAACGCTTGTTTATGGACTGCCACACTTTCCCGGCCGTCATCGGAATATCGATGTGCTTGATTCCATAGGGTTTCAGCGCATCCATCACAGCGTTCATGACCGGCCCCGGCCCGCCGATGGAGGAGACCTCGCCCACGCCCTTCGCCCCGATCAGGCTGTTCGGGCTGGCGGTCGGCGCCCAGCCGAGATCGAGTGCCGGCACATCGTCGGCGCGCGGCACGGTGTAGTCCATGAAGCTGCCGGACAGCAGCTGGCCGGTTGCAGGATCGTAATGCGCGGCTTCCAGCAGCGCCTCGCCGACCGACTGGCCGATGCCGCCATGCAGCTGGCCCTGCGCCGTCGCCTCGTTGATGACGCGGCCCAGATCGTCGATACCGGTCCAGCGCCGCACATCGACCTTGCCGGTCTCGGGATCAATCTCGACCTCCACCGCATAGGCGCCGTTCGGGAAGGTCGTGTGCAGCCCCTCGAAATCCAGCTGCACGGCGCAGCCGGTGCCCATCTCGGTATCGCGCGCGCCCTCCGGCAGCGCTTCCCAGCCGGCCGCGACTTCGCCCAGGCTCAGCTTGCGGTCGGTGCCGGCGATGCGGAACTCGCCCAGCCCATATTCGATATCCTGCACCGCCGCTTCCAGCATCTGCCCGGCGACCGCGCGGGCCTGGCGGATCAGCTGTTCCGCCGTGCGATGCACCGTGTTGGCGGCAATCGGCATCAGGTTGGAGCCGCCGGTGCCGCCGCCCTTTGCGAGGAAGTCGCTGTCGCCCTGCTCGACGCGGATGCGCTCGACCGGGATTTCCAGCGTCTCGGCGGCGACCATGGCCAGCGCCGTGCGATGCCCCTGCCCGGAATCCTGCGTGCCGCTGCGCACGATGACCGTGCCGTCAGGCTGCGCGATGACCTCGCTGCGTTCCGCGACCGAGCCGCCGGTGGCGTGCAGGTGCAGGGTCAGGCCAAGCCCGCGCCGCAGACCGCGTGCCTCGCTGTCCGCGCGCCGCGCCGGGAAGCCCTCGACATCGGCGGCCTTCAGGATGCGGTCCAGGACAGCGGGGAAATCGCCGCCATCATAGGTCTCGCCCATCGCGGTCTTGTAGGGCAGGTCGGCGGGCGTCACCAGATTGCGGCGGCGCAGCTCGATCCGGTCGATGCCCAGACTGTCGGCGGCATAATCGATCAGCCGTTCGGTGGTGGAGACCGTCTCCGGCTTGGAGGCGCCGCGATAGGCGTCGGTCGGCACGGTGTTGGTGAACAGCCCCTGCACCCGGTAATAGAGGCCCGGAATCTTGTAGCAATGGCCGAATACGCGCACCGCGCCCTTGGTGACGATGGTGGCCGCCACATGATTGATATAGGCGCCCATATCGCCCAGCGCGTCGATCCTGAAGGCGAGGAACTTATAATCCTTGTCCAGCGCCAGCGCCGCCCGGTCCACGCGGCCACGACCCATCGCGTCCGACACCATGCCCTCGGTGCGGCTGGATATCCACTGCACCGGCCTGCCCGTCGCCTTCGCCGCGACCAGCGCCAGCACCTGTTCCGGATAGGGCCAGATCTTCACCGCGAAGCTGCCGCCGACATCCTCGGTGACGACCCGTACCTTGTCGGTACCGACGCCCAGGCAGTCGGCCATGCTGGCGCGGATCGCGACCACACCCTGGCTCGGCGTTGTCAGCGTATAGCGCCCGCTGGCCGGGTCATACTCGCCCAGCGCGCCGCGCGTCTCGACCGGGGCGATCACGATGCGCGGATGCCGCACCGTCAGCTCCACCACATGGGCGGCTTCCGCGAACAGCCGCTCGGTCTCCGCGCGGTTACCAATCTCCCAGTCGAGGCTGCGATTGTCCGGCAACTCCGGCCAGACCTTCGGCGCACCGGATTCGGCCGCCTGTTCCAGATCGACAATGACCGGCAGCTCATCGAGGTCCAGCACGATGGCTTCCAGCGCGTCCAGCGCCTGATCCTCGGTTTCGGCGATCACGGCGGCGACCGGCTCCCCGGCATAGCGCACCGCGCCCTCTGCCAGCACCGGACGATGGCGGACCACCATCGGGCTGCCATCGCGGTTCGGCACCTCGCCCGCCACCTTCAGCGGCCCGATGCCGGCCGCCTTCATATCCTCCGCCGTCAGCACCAGCCGCACGCCCGGCATGGTGCGCGCGGCGTCCACATCCAGCAGCCGGATCGTGCCATGCGCCAGCGGCGACCTCAGCAATGCCATGGTCAGCATGCCATCGGGCCGGCGATCGGCGACATACCGGCCCTTGCCGGTCAACAGGGCTTCATCTTCGAGACGCAGCATTCGCTTCACTATTCTGGCTGGGTATGGCTGGAACGGATGGAACAGCGACTTTAGTGTGCAAACCGTCACGTTTGAACCGTCCGCGTGCGGCCAGCTTTATTTTTCGCCGTCCAGCCGCATGACCCAGCCTTCCAGCCCGGAAGCCGCTGCCGGATAGCGCTCAAGCACCATCGGATCGTGACCGGGAATCACATCGCCATCCGGCCCGGCCAGCGCCTTCACCGCGCGGTGCCCCTCCAGCATGTCGGCGACGTTATAGACGATCGGGAAGGGCCGGCCCTGATCCATGTTGGCGTAGAAATGCGAGGCATCCGACGCCAGTACCAGCCAGCCGCGCCGCGTGCGCACCCGCACCACCTGCAGCCCCGCCGTATGGCCGCCGACACGATGCACGGAAACGCCCAGCGCCAGTTCCGACGCGCCGTCATGGAAGCGCACCTGCCCCTCGAACACGCGGCGCACCATCGCCGTCACGTCATCGACCGCGAAAGGCTGGCTGAGCGCCGGATGGCACATGCAGCGCCCGGTGCAATAGGCCATCTCGCTGTCCTGAAGATGGTAGGTGGCGTTCGGGAACAGGCCGTGATTACCGGCATGGTCGTAATGCATATGGGTGATGACCACGTCCGACACGCTCTCCGGCGCGATACCGATGGCTTTCAACCCTTCCGCCGGCGACCTGGTGATGGTGCGGCCGCGCTTCTTCGCCTCCGTCTCGTCGAAGCCGGTATCGACGATGAAGCTGTGCGTCTCGCCGACGATGGCCCAGACGAAATAATCCAGCGGCATCGGCCCGTCATGCGGATCGCCGCCGATGAAATTCTCCGACGCCTTGCGCGCATGGTGCGCGTATTTCACCGCATAGACCTTGTATTCTTCCGTCACGCCCTGTCCCTCCCTGGGTATTTTGCCGCCATTTTGCCAGCAGTGTAGGACAGGATATCGCGGCCCGTGAAATGCTTTGGGTGAAACGCTTTGACATCGGTCAAGGTGCCGGGCCGTCATCGGCCTATAATCAGCGCGCAACCGACAGGACGTCACCGTGACCATGCAGGATGCCGCCACGCCACAGGAAGACCGCCCCTGGCACGCTCTGGAGCCGGCGGAGGTAATCCGCCGGCTCGACACGACGCCGGACGGGCTTGCCGATATCGAGGCGGAGGAGCGGCTGGCCCGGTCAGGCCCGAACCGCCTGCCGGCAACCGCCCGGCGCGGACCGCTGATGCGCCTGCTGCTGCAGTTCCACAACCTGCTGATCTATGTGCTGCTGGCCGCCGCGCTGGTCACGCTGCTGCTCGACCATCTCAGCGACGCGGCGGTCATCCTGGCGGTAGTAATCCTGAACGCCATCATCGGCTTCGTGCAGGAAGGCCGCGCCGAAAAGGCACTGGACGCGATCCGCGGCATGATCGATCCGCACGCCACCGTGCTGCGCGACGGCCGGCGGCTGACCGTCTCCGCAGAGCAGATCGTGCCCGGCGACGTCGTGCTGGTGGAAGCCGGCGACCGCGTACCGGCCGACCTTCGGCTGATCCGCGCGCATGGCCTGAAGATCGACGAGGCGGTGCTGACCGGCGAATCCGTCGCCGCGGACAAGGCGATACCGCCGGTCGATAACTCTGTCGCCCTGGGCGACCGGCATTCCATGGCCTATTCCGGCACCTTCGTTGCCGCCGGTCAGGGCACCGGCGTTGCGGTGGCGACCGGCAAGGATACCGAACTGGGTCACATCAGCACCCTGATCGGCACGGTGGAGGTGCTGAAGACCCCGCTGATCCAGCAGATGGACGGGTTCGCCCGCCATATGACCTATGCCATCCTGGCGGTCTCCGCGGCGGCCTTCCTGTTCGCCTTCTATCTGCAATCCTATTCCGCCGACGACGCCTTCATGATCGTGGTTGGCCTTGCCGTATCGGCGATCCCCGAGGGGCTGCCGGCGATCATGACCATCACGCTGGCCATCGGGGTGCAGCGCATGGCCACGCGAAACGCCATCATCCGCCGGCTGCCGGCGGTGGAGACGCTGGGCTCGGTCTCGATCATCTGCACCGACAAGACCGGCACGCTGACGCGCAACGAGATGATGGCGCAGGCCGTCGTCACCGCCGGCGGCGAATGCGAGGTCACCGGCGCCGGCTATGGCCCGTCCGGCAGTTTCCGCACCATGGGCAGCGAGATCGATCACCAGCGTCACCCGCTGCTGATGGAGCTGGTTCGGGCCGCCCTGCTGTGCAACGACGCCGACATCCGCCAGACCAGCGAGGGCTGGCGGGCGGAGGGCGACCCGATGGAGGCGGCGCTGGTGGTGCTGGCCGCCAAGGCCGGGCTCGATACGGCGCTCATCCGCAAGCAATTGCCGCGCACCGACGAGATCCCGTTCGATGCACAGCACCGCTTCATGGCGACGCTGCATCACAGCCACGAGGATGGCGGTTTCATCCTGATCAAGGGCGCGCCGGAGGATGTCATCGCCATGTGCGCGCACGAACGCCGCACCGATGGCGACCAGCGGCTTAACGCGGCGGCCTGGCACAGCGGTTCGGAGGAGCTGGCGGCGCGCGGCAACCGGGTGCTGGCCTTCGCCATGAAGCCGGCGCGCCCGGAGCAGCGGAACCTGAATTTCGCCGATGTCGATTCCAACGCCACCCTGCTGGGCCTTGTCGGCTTCATCGATCCGCCGCGCGCCGAGGCGATGCACGCCATATCCAGCTGTCACAAGGCCGGTATCCGGGTGGCGATGATCACCGGCGATCATGCCGTCACCGCCCGCGAGATCGCCCGGCAGATCGGCCTGTCCGACGATCCCCGGCTGCTGACCGGCACCGATATCGACCGGCTGGACGAGGAAGGGCTGATCGCCGCGGCCCGCGACACCTCGGTCTTCGCGCGCACCACGCCGGAACACAAGCTGCGGCTGGTCAGCGCCCTGCAGGCGGACGGTCATATTGTGGCGATGACCGGCGACGGAGTGAATGACGCGCCGGCGCTGACCCGCGCCGATGTCGGCGTGGCGATGGGCCAGAAAGGCAGCGAAGCGGCCAAGGAATCGGCCGAAATGGTGCTGGCCGACGACAATTTCGCCTCCATCGTCGCCGCCGTGCGTGAGGGCCGCACGGTTTACGACAATCTGATGAAGGTGATTTCCTGGACGCTGCCGACCAATGGCGGCGAGGCGCTGACCATCCTGGGCGCCCTGGCGCTGGGGCTGACCCTGCCGATCACGCCGATACAAATCCTGTGGGTGAACATGGTGACTGCCGTGGCGCTAGGCCTGGCGCTCGCCTTCGAGCCCACCGAGGACGGCACGATGCGCCGCCCGCCACGCCGCAAGGGTCAGCCGATCCTGACCGGAGAGCTGCTCTGGCGCGTGCTGTTTGTGTCGATCCTGTTCGTGGCCGGTGCCTTCGGCCTGTTCTTCTGGGCCGAATCGCGCGGCCTGCCGGTCGAGCAGTCGCGTACCATCGTGGTGAACGCCATCGTCGCGATGGAAGCCTTCTACCTGTTCAGCGTGCGCTACACCCACGGCACCGCCTTCACGGCGCGCGGCTTCCTGGGCACGCCCGCTGTGCTGATCGGCATCGCGACGGTGGCGGTGGCGCAGGCCGCCTTCACCTATCTGCCGTTCTTGCAGAATGTGTTCGACACACGCCCGCTGTCGCCGCTCGATGGGGCGGCGGTGATCGGCGTTGGTATTGCCTTACTGATCGCAGCCGAGATCGAAAAGCGCGTGCGTTTCGCGGTCACCAGGCGATAGGCGGGAGACTGGCCCGAGGCGCCGGAACGGCGGTTACTTCTTCGCCTTGGTCGGCTCATTGGTCAGCCCACCTGGCTTCACCAGCATGGTTTCCGCCTCGGCGAGAATCTGGCGGCAGCTGTCCTGCTTGCCCTTCTGGTCGGCGTCGATGGCGGCCTTCAGCTTGTCGATGGCGCTATCGTCGCTGCTGCGTCCCCCGATCCAGCTGTCACGCGGCATCGCGGCATCGGTGGCGCCCGTCACATCCTTCTGGCCCTTGGTGGTGTTCAGCACCACCTTCGCCTTGTCATCGACCATCTGCTGCTCGCCGGATTTCGTCTCGGCGATCAGCTGTCTGGCCCGATCGGCGCAGTCCGAAGCGGCGGCGACGCCCGGCAGCAGGCCAAGCCCGATGAGGGCGGCAAACAGGCTGCGTCCATACATGATACTTCTCCGGTTGATTGTTTGGCTCTTGCCCTAACCAACTAGCTGGAGAGGTCCTTGGTTCCCTCGGGAGGTAAAGGAGGCAGGTTGCGCTATGGCCTTTCCTGGCCGGAAAACAACCCGGCGGCAGCCCGGACGATGGCCCGCCAATAGACCAGCAGTACAAAGCCCAGAAGGATCAGGCCGACGGCGACGAAGCCATTCACGATGTGGAAATCATGTGCATCCTCGGCGACGAACAGCCCGGTGAGCATCGCCGACAAGGACAGCACGATTCGAACGATCCAGCCCAGCATTTCAGTCTCCGTATCGGGTTTCCGCGACAACCGGATCATAGGAGGAAATTTCCAGATTCCATTGCGATGGATCAACCCTTCACCAGCAGCACTTCCGGGCAACGGCACTGAAAGCCCTGAAGCAGGCCGCCGCCACGCAAGCTGAATGCCGTCCGTCAGGGCAATTTTTCCACCACGGGGTTCAGCAATATCCCGCGCCGGGCCGCCATCCGGCCGCCCAGCGCCTTGAGATCGACCGGCGTCAGCCGCTTCTTGGCGAGTGGCATGACCACGGCATTCTCCAGCGCCAGATGCCGGCGCTGCGACGCCGCGAAACGGCACAGCTCAGCGCGCAGTGACTCGTCCAGCGCCTCGTGGTGACCGGCCAGCGCGACTTTCAGCCCGGCGATGATATGGTCGGCGCGCACGCCATCCTCGGCATGTTCGGTGGAGAGCTGCCCCAGCACCGGTTCCAGATGATCGTCCGGCTCGGCGCGGCGGCGCAGTAGCGGAAACAGATCCTGCTCCTCGTCGATCACATGGATCGCCATGTCGGTTTCGATATGCGCCAGCACCTCGCGGGCAATGTCCACCTCGAACCGGTGGCGCGCGGCCAGCCGGTCCAGCAGGCTGCACACGACCCGCTGGCGCAGATGATCGGCCAGGATGAAATCCAGCGGCGAGGCCAGAAGATGCTGCGGCAGGGCCGAGAGGTAGCCCTCCTGACCGGACGGCGCGGTCATGGCCGGATATTGGCTGCCACCACTGGCGATGTGGATGGCTCCAGCCCCTGCCGCAGGATCGCCTCCAGCGCCGCGAGGCCGGGCTCGTCCGACCGCCCCATGATGCCGACGATCTGCAGCCAGCGATCATCGTCGGCATGGTCCATGAAACCGCGCACCATCGCGGCGACATAGTCCGGCGTTTCCAGCCCGGCCGCTTCGGCCGCCGCCTCGACACGGCTGGCGAGATCCGGGTCCGGCAGCGACTCCAGCGCCGCCGCCGCAACCTCCGGCCGATGCAGATGTGCGATCAGATCGCCGAACATGATGCGCCCCCTGCCCTACTGCACAAGCGGCGTGGCGCTGGCGCCAAGATCGACGCCGGTGATCGACGCCCGGCCCGCCAGGATCGACACATATTGCGCCGCCGCCCGGCGCCAGACCGACTCCGCCAGATAATCCGCGATCTTCCCGCGCACCGCCTCGAACGGCACCGTGCGTCCGTCGATACGGCGGTCCAGCCGGATGACATGCGCGCCATAGGGGGTTTCGACCGGTTCGGCGGTGGTCTCGCCCGGTTCCAGCCGGATCAGCGCCGCCTCGAAGGCGGGCGTGGTGTCACCGGTGCCGATCTGGCCCAGCGATCCGCCGACCGCGCCGGACGGGCAATCGGACAGCGCCTTGGCGATCTCGGAGAAGCGGTCCGGTGCCGCCTTCAGTTCGGCGATGGCGGCGCGCGCCTTTTCCACCGCCCCGGCATAGGCGGCCGTGTCGCGGCTGTCGGCGGCAAACAGGATATGCGCCGCCTCGTACAGCGCCGGGCTGCGGAACCGCGCCTCGTTCTGCCGGTAATAGCGCCGGTAGCTCTCCTCGTCCGGCACCGGCAGCACCAGTTCGCGTTCCAGCAGCACGCGTTGCGCCGCCTCCTCCGCCGTTTCGCGCCGTCCATCCTCATCGGTCAGCGGTTCGGCAACGATGTCCAGACGCTCCGCTTCCTGCCGCAGCAATTCGCGGATCGCCAGCGCCCGCACCGCCTGGTTCCAGGCGATATCGGGATCGCCGGACGGGTGGTTCTGCGCCTCCCGCGCGATGGCCGAGGCGGGAATCTCCACCCCGTTCACCGTGACCTTGACCGGGGCGAAGCGCCGGCGGGGCGACCCGCCGGGCTTCTGATCGGATTTCTGTTCAGCGATGGTCATGCCAGCCTCCCCTCAAACCGGACGCGCGCCGCCACGGGTGCGCACGATCTGATAGCCCTGCCGGCCGAGATACCAGATCGGGGCGCTCCAGACATGCACCAGGCGGGTGAAGGGGAAGATCAGGAAGACGGTCATCCCCAACACTAGATGCGCCTTGAAGATCGGATGCACGTCGGCGACATAGGCCGCCGCATCCGGGCGCAGCGTGATGATGCCCTGGGCCCAGTTCATGAATTTCACCATCTCCTCGCCATCGAGATGGCCGAGCGAGATGAAGATCGTCGCCAGCCCCAGGATCAGCTGGGCATAGAGCAGCAGCAGCACGGCGATATCGCTGAAGCTGGAATTGCGGCGGATGCGCGGGTCGAACAACCGGCGGTGGATCAGCAGGCTGAGCCCGATGAAACACGCCACCCCGGCGATGCCGCCGACCACGATGGCCAGAATCTGCTTGGCGCCGTGGCTGATGCCGATGGCGTCGAAGATCCAGATCGGCGTCAGCAGACCGCCGGCATGGCCGAGGAAGATCACCAGGATGCCGACATGAAACAGGTTCGAGCCCCACATCATCTGGCGCCGGCGCAACAGCTGGCTGGAGCCGGTCTTCCAGGAATATTGCTCACGGTCGAAGCGGATCAGGCTGCCCAGCAGGAACACGCCGAGGCAGAGATAGGGATACCAGCCGAACAGAATGTGATTAAGCGTCGCTTCCATCGAAGTCTCTCCCTCTTCCTCAGGCCGTCGGGGCGTCCGGGCTGCGCCGGGCGGCGCGGACCTGGGTCTTGATGCGGGTGAGCGAGCAATCGTCGGTCATCTCGCCGGGGCCGAAGGTGACGGCTGCCTCCTCCCACTCCCGGTCGAGGGCGGCCAGATCGTCCGGCATCACGTCGCTGGCCGCCGCCTCGGCCGCCGCCTTCGGATCGGCACGCACTGCCGACAGCGCCTCGACCGCCGCGAACAGCGCGGCATAGGGGCTTTCGCGTTTTTCCAACCGCTGCCGGAGAACGGCCAGGATATGCACCGTCTCGCCCAGCAGCGCCGTCGCCTCGCCGAACGGCAGGGTGGACAGGAACTCCAGGAACAACGGCAGGAAGTCCGGCAGCTCGTTGGCGACGATGAAGAAGCCGTTCTTGTCGTAGAGCTGCGACAGATCGACCAGCGCCTGCCCACGGTCGCGGCTCTCGCCATGCACATGCTCGAACAGGTGCAGCGACAGGCTGCGCGAGCGGTCGAACAGCAGGACATAGCGCTCCTGCAGATCATACAGCTCCGCCGTCTCGAAACTGCTGAGCAGCGGCTCCAGCGCCTTCAGTGAAGACCGGGGCACCAACCCCTCCCCGGTCAACACCGCGCGGATTTCCGGCATGGCGGCAACAAGCTCCGCCGACGGATAGTTCAGCAGGGCGGACAGCGCCTTGAAGCTTTTCATCACCGCACCTCCATCGGGGTTTTCACCCTCGCCTTCTGCGGCGCGCCGAACAGGCTGGGGGCGGACTGGCCGTCGGAGCAGCCATTGCCGAAGGAGAAGCCGCAGCCGCCACGCAGCTGGTGGGCATCCTCGCTGGTCTCGCGATGGGCGGTCGGGATGACGAACCGATCCTCGTAATTGGCGATTGCCATGATCTGGTACATATCCTCGATATCGGCACCGGTCAGACCGACCTTCTCGGCCAGCCGCTCGTCGAGCATGCCGTCCACCGTTTTGGCCCGCATGTAGGCGCGCATCGCCAGCATGCGCTCAAGGCCGAGCGCGACTGGCGCCTCGTCACCGGCGGTCAGCAGATTTGCCAGATATTTCAGCGGGATGCGCAACGAGCGCACATCCGGCATGGCACCATCCACGCCCATCTGCCCGGCCGCTGCAGCCGACTGGATCGGCGATAGCGGCGGCACATACCAGACCATCGGCAGGGTGCGGTATTCCGGATGCAGCGGGAAGGCGACCTTCCATTCCATCGCCATCTTCCAGATCGGCGAGCGCCGCGCCGCCTCCAGCCAGCTTTCCGGCACGCCATCGGCACGCGCCTGTTCGATCACCTTCGGATCGTTCGGGTCGAGAAACAGATCGAGCTGGGCCTGATAGAGGTCCTTCTCGTCTGGCACGCTGGCCGCCGCTTCGATACCGTCGGCGTCATACAGCAACACGCCGAGATAGCGGATACGCCCGACGCAGGTTTCCGAGCAGACGGTGGGCTGGCCGGCCTCAATGCGCGGGAAGCAGAAGATGCACTTCTCCGATTTGCCCGTGGACCAGTTGTAATAGACCTTCTTGTAGGGGCAGCCGGAGACGCACATCCGCCAGCCGCGGCACTTGTCCTGGTCGATCAGGACGATGCCGTCCTCCTCGCGCTTGTAGATCGCCCCCGACGGGCAGGCCGCAGCACAGGTCGGGTTCAGGCAATGCTCGCACAGGCGCGGCAGGTACATCATGAAGGTGTTTTCGAACTGGCCGTAAATCTCCTTCTGGATGCCCTCGAAATTCACATCCTTCGAGCGCTTGGAGAATTCGCCGCCCAGGATTTCCTCCCAGTTCGGCCCCCATTCGATCTTCTCCATCCGCTCGCCGGAGATCAGCGAGCGCGGCCTCGCCGTCGGCATCGCCTTGGATTCGCCGGCGGTCTGCAGATGCTCGTAATCGAAGGTGAAGGGTTCGTAGTAATCGTCGATTTCCGGCAGGTCGGGATTGGCGAAAATCTTCGCCAGGATGCGCCATTTCGGCCCGATCTTCGGCTCGATCTTGCCGTTGGCCTTGCGCCGCCAGCCGCCGTTCCAGACCTTCTGGTTCTCCCATTGCTTGGGGTAGCCGATGCCGGGCTTGGTCTCGACATTGTTGAACCAGGCGTATTCCATGCCCTCGCGGCTGGTCCAGACGTTCTTGCAGGTGACTGAGCAGGTGTGACACCCGATGCATTTATCGAGGTTCAGCACCATGGCTATCTGAGCGCGGATTTTCATTCTGCCGCCTCCTTGGCGTTGGTGTGGGCCGGAAACGGAGCCATCTCGCCAGCGTCGAGCGGCTGTTCCAGCCAGTCGACCCGGTCCATCTTGCGCACCACGACGAACTCGTCGCGGTTGCAGCCGACCGTCCCGTAATAGTTGAAGCCGTAGGATTGCTGGGCGTAGCCGCCGATCATGTGCGTCGGCTTCAGCACCGTGCGGGTGACCGAATTATGGATGCCGCCACGCTGGCCGGTGATCTCCGAGCCCGGCGTGTTCACGATCTTCTCCTGCGCGTGGTACATCAGCACCATGCCGGGATTGACCCGCTGCGACACCACGGCCCGGGCGGTCAGCGCGCCGTTAAGGTTGAACAGCTCGACCCAGTCATTATCCTCGATACCGGCCACTTTCGCGTCGGTCTCGCTGAGCCAGATCACCGGCCCGCCGCGATTCAGCGTCAGCATCAGCAGATTGTCGGTATAGGTCGAATGGATGCCCCATTTCTGGTGCGGCGTGATGAAGTTCAGCACGATCTCGGTGTTGCCGTTGCTGCGCTTGCCCTTCACCGGCACGATGGTCTTCAGATCCACCGGCGGTTTCCAGACCACCAGCGCCTCGCCGAAGGCCCGCATCCAGAGATGATCCTGATAGAGCTGCTGGCGGCCGGTCAGCGTGCGCCAGGGGATCAGCTCATGCACGTTGGTATAGCCGGCGTTGTAGCAGACCTTCTCGCTCTCCAGACCTGACCAGGTCGGTGAGGAGATGATCTTGCGCGGCTGCGCCTGCACGTCGCGGAAGCGGATCTTCTCGTCCTCCTTCGGCAGCGCCAGATGGGTGTGGTCGCGCCCCGTCGCCTTGGACAGCGCCCCCCAGGCCTTCACCGCAACCTCGCCATTGGTCTCGGGCGCCAGCATCAGGATCACCTCGGCGGCGTCGATGTCGCTCTCGATCCGGGGCATGCCCTGGCTGACCCCGTCCTCCAGGACGGCGCCGTTCAGTGCCCGCAGCAAATCCACCTCATGCTCGGTGTTCCAGGCGATGCCCTTGCCGCCATTGCCGATCTTGGTCATCAGCGGGCCGAGCGCGGTGAACTGCTTGTAGAGGTTGGGATAGTCGCGTTCGACCACGGTTACCTGCGGCATCGTCTTGCCGGGGATCGGCTCGACCTCGCCGCGCTTCCAGTCCTTCACGTCATAGGGCTGGGCCATTTCGCCCGGCGTGTCGTGCAGGATCGGCGTCAGCACCACATCCTTCTCGACGCCCAGCACCTCGGGCGCCACTTCGGAGAAACTCTTCGCGATGCCACGATAGATTTCCCAGTCGGAGCGCGATTCCCACACCGGATCGACCGCCGCCGACAGCGGGTGGATGAAGGGATGCATGTCGGAGGTGTTGAGGTCGTTCTTCTCGTACCAGGTAGCGGTCGGCAGCACGATGTCGGAATAGACGCAGGTCGTGGACATGCGGAAATCCAGCGTCACCAGCAGGTCCAGCTTGCCTTCCGGCCCGTCCTCGTGCCAGACGACCTCCTGCGGCTTGGCGCGCCCTTCCTGGCCCAGATCCTTGCCCTGCACGCCATGCTGCGTGCCCAGCAGGTGCTTCAGGAAATATTCGTGGCCCTTGCCGGAGGAGCCCAGCAGGTTGGAACGCCACACGAACAGGTTGCGCGGCCAGTTCTGCGGATCGTCGGGATCGTGGCAGGACAGTTCCAGCTCGCCGTCCTTCAGCCCCTTGGCGATGTAGTCCTTCGGCTCCATCCCCGCCTTCGCGGCCTTGGCCGCGATGGTCAGCGGGTTGACCTTGAGCTGCGGCGCGGAGGGCAGCCAGCCCATCCGTTCGGCCCGGACATTGTAGTCGATCATGCTGCCCGACCAGTCGCCCTCGGGCGCGGTCGGCGACAGGATCTCCCCGACCGACAGGGTCTCGTAGCGCCACTGGTCGCTGTGCGCGTACCAGAACGAGGTCGAGTTCTGCTGTCGCGGCGGGCGGGCCCAGTCCAGCCCGAAGGCCAGCGGCTGCCAGCCGGTCTGCGGGCGCAGCTTCTCCTGCCCGACATAATGCGACCAGCCGCCGCCCGACTGGCCGATACAGCCGCAGAACACCAGCATGTTGATGGCACCCCGGTAGTTCATGTCCATGTGGTACCAGTGGTTCATCGCGGCGCCGATGATGATCATGGACCGGCCGGTGGTCTTCTCCGCGTTGGTGGCGAATTCGCGCGCGACGGTGATGATGGCGTCGCGCTTCACGCCGGTGATGTTCTCCGCCCAGGCCGGCGTGCCCGGCACATCGTCGTCGTAGCTGGACGCGACATGGTCGCCGCCGAAACCGCGATCGACGCCGTAATTGGCGCACAGCAGATCGAAGACGGTGGCGACCTGCGCCTCGCCGTCCTTCAGCGTCAGGCGGCGCACCGGCAGGTTGCGGGGCAGCACCTCGCCATGCTCGGTCTTCACGAAATACTCGCTCGCGCGGCCGCCGAAATAAGGGAAGGCGACCGAGGCGATCTCGCTGCCCTCGCCGGCGAGGCTGAGCAGCAGCCGCGTGTCGCGGCCCTTGCCGTCCTTCTCCTCCAGGTTCCACTTGCCCTGCTCGCCCCAGCGATAGCCGACGGCGCCGACCGGCGAGACGACCTCCCCGGTGATCTCGTCGATGGCGACAGTCTTCCAGTCCGGATTGCCGGTCTCGCCGAGCCCGTCCTCGAAATCGGCGGCGCGCAGCAACCGGTCAGCGATCAGTTGGCCGTCCTTCTCGACCAGCTTCACCAGCATCGGCATGTCACTGTATTTGCGGACATAGTCCTGGAAATACGGCACCTGCCGGTCGATGTGATATTCGCGCAGGATGACATGGCCCATCGCCAGCGCCAGCGCCGCGTCGGTGCCCTGCTTGGCGTTCAGCCAGATGTCGGCAAACTTGGTCGCCTCGGCATAGTCGGGCGAGACGACGGCGCTCTTCGTGCCCTTGTAGCGGACCTCGGTATAGAAATGCGCGTCGGGGGTGCGGGTCTGCGGCACGTTGGAGCCCCAGACGATGATGAAGCCGGCATTGTACCAGTCGGCCGATTCCGGCACGTCGGTCTGCTCGCCCCAGGTCTGCGGGCTGGCCGGCGGCAGGTCGCAATACCAGTCGTAGAATGACATGCACACGCCACCCAGCAGCGACAGATAGCGCGACCCCGCCGCGTAGGAGATCATCGACATGGCCGGGATCGGCGAGAAGCCGATCACCCGGTCGGGGCCATAGGTCTTGGCGGTGTAGGCATTGGCGGCGGCGATGATCTCGTTCACCTCCTCCCACTTCGCCCGCACGAAACCGCCATGCCCGCGGATCGCGGTGTAGGATTTGCGCTTGTCCGGATCCTCGACGATGGAGGCCCAGGCGGCGATCGGGGTGCGGATCATCCGCGCCTCACGCCACAGCTTCAGCAGCCGGCCGCGCACCAGCGGGTATTTCACCCGGTTGCCGGAATACAGGTACCAGGAATAGCTGGCGCCGCGCGAACAGCCCCGCGGCTCGTGGTTCGGCAGGTCCGGCCGGGTGCGCGGATAGTCGGTCTGCTGGGTTTCCCAGGTGACGATCCCGCCCTTCACATAGATCTTCCAGGAACACGACCCGGTGCAGTTCACGCCATGCGTGGAACGCACGATCTTGTCGTGCTGCCAGCGCTTGCGGTAGCCGTCCTCCCAGCTGCGGTCCTCGGCGGTGCGGATGCCGTGTCCGTCGGAGAAACTATCGACGTTCTTCTTGAAGAAGGTCAGGCGATCGAGGAAATGGCTCATGGCTATACGCTCCGATCTTTCGTTCGGCGATTAGGCTTTTCTGGCGGAAGTCGCGGCAGACGCACGGCCGCCGCGCTCGATGTCGTGCAGCAGCCCGCCCTTGCGGGTATAGGCGACCCAGGTCAGCGCCACGCAGCTGACATAGAAGATCAGGAAGCCCCACAGCGCGGCTTCGGGGCCGCCGGTCATGGCGATGGAGGAGCCGTAGCTCTTCGGGATGAAGAAGGCGCCATAGGCGGCAATGGCGGAGGTGAAGCCGATGATCGCCGCCGATTCCTTGTCGCCCTGGCGCTGCCGGACAGCCGCATCCGTGCCGGGCATCAGCCGGTCCATCTCGCGGCGCATGATCGCCGGGATCATCTGGAAGGTGGAGGCGTTACCCACGCCGGTGGCGAAGAACAGCACCATGAACATGGCGAAGAAGCCCCAGAACGCCATCGGATGCTGCTTGATCGACAGGAAGTAGAGAACACCCGCGACCGCCGCGATCATCGCCACGAACACCCACAGGGTGACGCGACCGCCGCCGAACTTGTCCGAGACCCAGCCGGTTGCCGAGCGCGACAGCGCGCCAACCAGCGGGCCCAGGAAGGCGAACTGCAGCGCGTCAATATGCGGGAACTGCAGTTTCATCAGCAGCGGGAAGCCCGCCGAATAGCCGATGAAGGAACCGAAGGTGCCGGTATAGAGCCAGCACATGTACCAGTTGTGCCGGCGCTGGAAGATGACCGCCTGCTCCGCGAAGGAGGCCTTCATGCTGGCGATGTCGTTCATGCCGAACCAGGCGGCGAAGGCCGAGGCGACGATGAACGGCACCCAGATGAAGCCGGCATTCTGCAGCCAGAGTTCGCTGTTCGTGTTCACAACCTGCTGCGGCGCGCCGCCGATGAAGCCGAACACGCCGACGGTGATGACCAGCGGCACCACGAACTGCACGACCGAGACGCCGAGATTGCCGAGGCCGGCATTCAGCGCCAGGGCGTTGCCCTTCTCCGCCTTCGGGAAGAAGAAGGAGATGTTGGCCATGGAGGAGGCAAAATTGCCGCCGCCGAAACCGCACAGCAGCGCCAGCAGCACGAACAGCGGATAGGGTGTCGCCGGATTCTGCACGGCAAAGCCGATACCCACCGCCGGCACCAGCAGCGACCAGGTGGCAAGCGTCGTCCACAGACGCCCGCCGAGCATCGGCGGCATGAAGGAATAGAAGATGCGCAAGGTCGCCCCCGACAGGCCGGGCAGCGCCGCCAGCCAGAACAGCTGGTCCGTGGTGAAGCTAAAGCCGATCAGCGGCAGTTTCGCCACCACCACCGACCAGACCATCCACACCGCGAAGGACAGCAGCAGCGCCGGGATCGACAGCCAGAGATTGCGCTGCGCGATCTTGCGCCCCTTGTCCTCCCAGAACTGCTTGTCCTCGGGCCGCCAGTCCTCGATCAGGTGCGGGCCGAGCACGCCTTCCTGACTTGGGGTATGGATGTCCCGCATTTCCGGCAGTTCCGGGAGCTTGCGCAGCTCGGCATCGACAACGTCGCGTTCCATCCGCCGGATCGCCAGATGCATCCAGGCCAGCGCGATCGCCACCAGCAGGAACAGCAGCATGAAGCAGCTGGTCCAGATGCCGGTCAGGTCGTTCAGCGCGCCGAAGGCAATCGGCAGGATGAAGCCGCCGAGACCGCCCATCATGCCGACCAGCCCGCCGACCGCGCCGATATGGTCCGGGTAATAGACCGGGATGTGCTTGTAGACGGCGGCCTTGCCCAGGCTCATGAAGAAACCCAGAACGAAGATCAGGGCGACGAAGGGGACGATTCCCATGGCCAGGGTGAAGCGGATATCGCTGTCGATGCCGTGGATGACATAGTCGGCCGCCGGATAGGACAGCAGGAACAGACAGGCGACCGAAACGCCGAAGGTCCAGTACATCACCCGGCGGGCGCCATAGCGGTCCGACAACACGCCGCCATAGATGCGGAACAGCGAGGCCGGCACGGAATAGAAGGCGGCCAGCATGCCGGCGGACTTGATGTCCATGTCATAGACGCCGACCAGATAGCGCGGCAGCCACAGCGCCAGCGCGACGAAGGCGCCGAACACGAAGAAGTAATAGAGTGAGAAGCGCCAGACCTGGAGACTCTTCAGCGGCGCCAGCTCCAGCAGCGCGCCCCGCGCCTTCACGCCGCGCCGCCGCCGTTCGACCAGCGCCGGATCGTCGCTGGTGGTGAACCAGAAGATCGCCGCCGAGATCAGCAGGACGATGGCCCAGACCTGCGCCACCATCTCCCAGCCATAGGCGACCATGACGAAGGGGGCGACGAACTTGGTCACCGCGGCGCCGACATTGCCGGCACCGAAGATGCCGAGCGCGGTGCCCTGCCTCTCCTTCGGGTACCAGCGCGCGACATAGGCCACGCCGACCGCGAAGGAACCGCCCGCCAACCCGACCCCGAGGGCGGCCACCAGCATCATCGCGTATGTATCGGCGTAGGACAGCAGGAAGGTCGCCGCCGCCGCCAGCGCCATGACGATGACATTGACGATGCGGCCGCCATACTGGTCGGTCCAGATACCGAGGAAGATACGGGTCAGCGAGCCGGTCAGGATCGGCGTGCCGACCAGCAGGCCGAACTGCGTGTCGCTCAGCCCCAGCTGCTCGCGGATACCGACGCCGATGATGGAAAAAATCGTCCACACCGCGAAACAGACGGTGAAGGCCAGGGTACTCATGCCGAGCGCGCGTGTCTGGTCGCTGCGGCTGATGGTGGCGAGATCGTGCATGGCTGTCCCCGTATTAGGGTCCGTGAAATGCGGGAATAAGCTCCGCGCCATGACTAAGCGATAATCAGCCTATGCCCATCTTTGACTCAGATCAACTATTGGCCCGGATTTCGATGAAATAATAAAAAATAACAAGAGCAATCTGAATGAGATATATTGTATCAAATGTTAAATTGACAAAGTATTACTCTAGAATTAACATTTATCAATTAATTGCCTGCCTTTTGGGAGCCAACGGGACGGGACCATGCAACCAGATGATGTAGACGCCATACGCAACCTGCCGCTTTTCCGGGATTGCACATCGGAAACCTTCGAGGCGCTGATAAAAATCAGCTTCCTGCAGCGATTTCCCCAGGGCGTGCTGCTGATCAGCGAGAACGACCCCGCCGATTTCCTGCATGTCGTCCTGGAGGGAATGGTGGAGATGTTCGGATCGTCCGGTGGGCGGGAGACGACGCTCAGCTTCGTGCGGCCGGTCAGCACCTTCATCCTCGCCGCCGTCCTGAAGGATCAGGTCTATCTGCAATCCGCGCGCACGCTGGCGCGCTCCCGTATCCTGATGATTCCGGCCCAGTCGGTGCGTCAGGCCATGCAGCAGGACCAGGCCTTCATGCTGTCGATCGTCAGCGAACTGGCGACCGGCTATCGCCGGGTGGTGAAGGAACTGAAGAACCAGAAGCTGCGCACCAGCAGCGAGCGGCTGGCGAACTGGCTGCTGGCGCATGGCCGGCTGTCGGGAGATGGAACCGTCCGGCTCGGCATGGAAAAGCGCGTGCTGGCCTCGCGGCTCGGCATGACGCCGGAAAACCTGTCGCGGGCCTTCTCCGCCCTGCGCGATATCGGCGTGCGGGTGGAGGGCAACACCATCCGCTTAGAGGATATGAATGCCCTTACCGATTTTTCGCAGCCCAACCCGCTGATCGACGACTGGAATATATAAACCGCAGCCAAGAATGTGTTCTCGGGGCTTGTTATTGCCACCCCACTAAGATACATATAATATATATCTTTTAATCTACAGCCAGTGGAGCCTGTCATGCCCGCTTCGCCTGCCGCGCCATCCCTGAGCGAACGCCCCGTACAGCGTCCCACCCAGCATCCCATCCGGCGGTTCGTCCTTTTCGCCTATGGCTTCCGGCCATTCTTCCTGCTGGCCGGCCTGTTCGCCGTCTTCGGCGTACTGGCCTGGCTGCTGGCCTTCGCCCATGGGGTCTGGCCGGCGGAAGTTCCGGGCGCCCTGTCCTGGCATGCCCATGAGATGCTGTTCGCCTTCGTCGTGGCCGCGATCGCCGGCTTCCTGTTGACTGCCGTGCCGAACTGGACCGGCCGCGGCGGTTTCGGTCCGCCGCTGCTGATCGCGCTGACGCTGCTCTGGCTCACCGGGCGCTGGGCGATGAGTCCGCTGTTTCCCTTCGGCCTGATGGCAGCGGCGGCGCTTGACCTCGCCTTCCTGCCGGCGCTGGCCGTGCTGATCGGCGGGCAGTTGCTGCGGGCCGGCAATTACCGCAACCTGCCGATCCTGGCGATGCTGCTGGCCTTCACCGCGGCCAATCTGCTGATCCATCTGGAACGCACGGGTATCACGGCGGATACCGCCCAGGCCGGCCGGATGCTGGCGGTGAACCTGACGCTGCTGCTGATCGTGCTGATCGGCGGGCGCATCGTACCGTCCTTCACGCTGAGCACGCTGCGGCGCCTGGGACAGCCGGTGGAAATCGCCCAGCCGCGCACGCTGGAAATCGCCTGCCTGCTGTCGGTGCTGGCCGTACTTGCCATCGATCTGGCGAGTCCGGACGGCAGTGCCGCCGGCATCGCGGCAGCGGTGGCTGCCGTGCTGAATGGCGTGCGGCTCGGCCTGTGGAAGGGACACCGCACCGCCGCCGATCCGCTGCTCTGGGTGCTGCATGTCGGCTATCTGTGGATTCCGCTTGGCCTTGCGCTGAAGGCCGTGTGGCTGCTGGCCGGGGCGGAGATCGGCCTGAACTGGCTGCATGCACTGACCTTCGGCGCGTTCAGCACGATGGTCCTGGCGGTGATGACCCGCGTCGCGCTGGGCCATACCGGGCGGCCGCTGCGCGCGGCGCCGGCGACCGTCGCCAGCTACGTACTGCTGACGCTGGGGGCGCTTGTCCGGGTGTTCGGTCCGGCCCTGTTCCCGGCGCTGACGCTGCCGTCCATCGCCGCCGCCGGCCTGCTGTGGATGACGGCCTTCACGCTATTCCTCGCCGTCTATGGACCGATCCTGCTCCGCCCCCGCGCCGATGGCCGCCCCGGCTGAACGCGGTGGATTGGCACGGGGCGCCCGCTGTTTGCTTTGGCGCAAAGAAGCAGCGGATGATGGGGAAAATCTCGATTCAACGAAGGCTGGCCAGGGATCATTTTCCTGCAAGGATATCCCGGTAGAAATCGAGGAACGCACGCAGGGCCGGCGGCACATAGCGGCGGCTGGGATAGTAGATGTGCCAGGCGGGCAGGGTCGCGGCATAGCCTTCCAGCAGCCGCACCAGCCGGCCGGAGCGGACATGCGGCTCGGTATATTCCGTCGCTAGGCGCGCAATGCCGGCGCCTTTAATCGCGGCGGACAGGAGACGCATTCGGCAACCTACAGCACCACCCATCTCTACCATGCGCAGATGGAGCCGCTGAACGCCGTCGCGTCCGTGGATGCCGATGGTGGGGTGACGGCGATGAGCCACCGGGTCGTATCGCCGTCGATCATGCAGTTCGCCTTTCCGCAGCGCTGGAACCCGGAAACCGGGCGTGACCTTCTGGTCATGGAAGGCACCGAGAGCACCGACTATGCAATCCCGGATTTCCGCGCGGAGCATGTGATCACCCCGCGTCGCTGCCGCGTCTCGGCATGGCGCGGTATCGGCTGGGGCCCGAACTGCTTTGCCCGCGAGTGCTTCATCGACGAACTGGCGGAACAGGCCGGCACCGATCCTGTCACCTTCCGCCGGAAACTGCTGCGCGACAGCCCGCGCGGCCTGGCGGTCCTCAATGCCGTGGTCGCCATGTCCGGCTTCGGACAGGCGCCGCAGGGGCGTGCGCATGGCCTCTCCTTCGCCGGCTACAAGGAAACAAGGGGCGCCGGCGTGGCGGAAGTATCGGTCGAGGATGGCCGGTTCCGCGTGCATCGTTTCTGGGCGGCGGTCGATCCGGGCTTTGCCGTGCATCCGGAGAACCTGCGGGCGCAGGTCGAAGGCGGCATCCTGTTCGGGCTCTCCTCCCTGATGCGCGAGCGTGCAAGCTTCACGGACGGAATGATCGACCAGAACAATTTCTACGATTATGAGCCGATCCGAATCGGCGAGATTCCGGAGATTGAGGTGCGGATCGTCGAGTCCGATTCGGCACCGAGCGGCGCGGGCGAGATCGGCGTCCCGATGACCGGCGCGGCCGTGGCAAATGCCTTAAGGCTGCTGACCGGCACAGCCCCCCGGCAGATGCCGTTCAAAGTGGAGAATTCCTGACGGCGAAAGCGAAGTCGGCAAGCGGGAAGAAAGGATGGGCTAAATTCCCATCCTGGAAAAAATATAAGATAATCAAATAAATAGAGAAGAAATTGGCGGAGGGGGAGGGTCCGGAATCGAACGTTCTCTGAGCGCGAGACGATCCAGGATGCCTCCGCCTTCAGTCGAAGCCGATAGGCGTTCCATCCCTTAACGGCCAGCGCGGCATCCGCCACCATCCCGGAAGGTGTCGCCCTCAAACAGCCTCAAACAGGATGACAATGGCGCCGCCAACGAAATTGAGCTCGCACCGGTAGCTCAACAGCATCTAACCGAGCGCGGTCGCGCTCGCGCCAAGAGCCAATGGTGGAGAACCCGACGACAAAGTAGAGGCCCATGCTCAATGCCTGCCGTCGACGGTGGGCAGACTCGATATCGATCGCGCCCGCCGTGTGTCCGGCGACATAGCCCGGCATCAAAGGCAGGACGCAGGGCGAGACGAACGACACCGCGCCGGCCAGAAATGGGGCTGTCAGGCCGATGCCGGAGGGTCGAGGGTCTCGCCCCTTTGAGAGGTTGCCGGGAACGCCATGGCAAAACGGAAGCCGGCGAGCGGGACGACGATCCATTGCAGGGCCGGGCTGACGCCGGCGTCGAGACCCGGGATCACCGGCATCAGGTCGCGATAGGCCCATGCCTGGCGCACCTCGATATTCAGCCATTCGCTGAAGATCGTGTAGGCAAGCCCGAAGGCAACAGTCCCCGCGACGACCGGAAGCCGGCGTTCGGTTGGCCACGCCCCGTTGCCGAGAAGGAACAGGGAAAGCATGACCGCGCTAAGGGCGATGAGAATGTCGCCACCGGTGCAGTGAACGGCAGCGAAGATGATCTCCCAAGCCGAGCCGGTTTCCCACAACCTATAGAGCGGCATGTGGGCGAACTCCCAGACCAGGTTCGCGGCGGCGACAAAGGCCATGTAGCGGCGCAGCGCCGAAAGCCAACTGATAGATCTTTCACCGCGCACCCGGTCCATGTCCGAATGGACGCCGGTCATCGGAACAGCCCCTTCACGCTGCCCCACCAGCCAGCCTCTGTCGGCTTGGATGGGCGATAGGGGGCGTTGGTCAGCCCGTTGATGTAAAGCACCAGGTTCAAGGGCTCGAAGCGCAGGCCATGGCACTTGGCGGCGAAGCGTCCGCCACGGTCGATCACATGCGTGACGACGCCATGCATCTGCTGTCCGTCATCCAGCGGCTCGAACCTGACGTTATAGGTCCCCGAGAGCTTTCGCGTTGCATCCTCGGGATCGCCCGGGCGGCGGGTCAGGAACATCCAGTTGTACGGGTCGAGGCCGTGCGCCTCGCCATAGCTCTTCAGGACATCCGACGTGTCGGCCCCGGGGTCGGTCGTCACCGTGATGAACTGGACCATGTCCTTCATCGGCGTGGCGTTGATCTTCGATTGCACGTCGGCGATCAGGGCGGAGTGCAGGGGGCAGACATCCGTGCAGCCGGCAAATATGAAGTTCAGCACGACGATCCTGTCGGCGAAGTCCGACAGCTTGAAGATAGTCCCGTCGACATCGGCCAGTTCAAAGGGCGGGGCCGGGCCATCGATGGCCTGAAAGAACTGCTCCTTGCAGCCCATGACCCTGTCGAGATCGGCGCCCGGATGGTGCGCCAATGCCGGCACGGCGAAGGCGAGTGCGCCGATCAGAACAGCGGTTAATCGTGCGAGACTCATATCTTCTCCTCGGACATCCCTGCGGTCGATGACGCCGGTCGGCGACATCACTCCTGTCGTCTCCGCGGCCGCAGGCCTGCATCCGTCTCGCCATGGGTCGCGCAAGACTTTGCTCCGCCGCCGCGCATGCACAGGCCGAGGGCGCACATCGCGGCGCAGGGCGCGAGGGCGAGCAGGATCGGCGCCGCGCCGACGGCTGTCAGCCAGTTCCAGTTCAGGGCAAGCCCTGCGCCCAGCGCCCCGAGGCCCGCAAGCAGGACAATCCGGCGTTTCGACAGCCAGGGCACCCTGAGGAAAAATGGGATGCGCGGAGTTGCATTTGCGGCGATCCGTTTCGAGATCATCGTGTCGATTCCTTTCCTGTGTGTTCGGCGATGACGTCCTCGAAGAAGGCGACCATCTCCGGTGTGTCCCGTTCGGCCGGTCCGATCAGCCGGCCGAGCTCCCGCCCGTCCGGTCCGATGAGCAATGTCCCCGGGAGGCCGTAGATCCCGAGGTCGCGCGATGCCTTCATCGTCTCGTCGATGAAAATGCCCAGATGTTGGATGCCGATCTCATCGAAGAATCTGCGGACGGCACCGACGCCGGCGCGGTCTATCGACAGGGCCACGACCTCGAAGCGCCCGCCGCCGAGCGTTGTCTGAAGGCGGTCCAGTGTCGGCATCTCGTGTCGGCAGGGGGCACACCACGTGGCCCAGACGTTGAGAAGGACGACCTTGTCGCGCCAGCGGTCGAGCGTGAGCGCGTTGCCGTTCTCATCTGCGAACGAGACGGTGGCGAGCGGCTGCGGCGTGTCGTGCAGCGGGACGGCATTCGGCCCGTCCGCCATCGTCGCGGTCGACAAGACCAGCGCCAGCACGAACCCGAGCGCGGGTAAGGGCTTCATTGGCCTGCCTCCCTTTCGCGGCGGCTCATCTCGGCCTGGTATTGCTGCTCCCGCTCCGGCCAAGTGCTCTTGATGAAGTCCAGAACCGCGTGGATATCCTCGTCGGACAACACGCCAGCGAATCCAGGCATGTCGCTCTGATAGCCGCCGCCGACGACCGCGGCGGGTCCTTCCTTGGTGATGCGGAACAGGACACCGTCAGGGTGGTGCCAGGTGTGTCCCGAAGCGTCGTGCGGCGGCGCGGGCAGGCGACCCGACGGCAGTCGACTCTTCCAGTCCGGCTGGCCTTCGAGCTTCGCGCCATGGCAGGACGCGCAGTTTGCTGCGTAGATCGCTCGCCCGCGTTCGAGTCGTTCGCCGGATACCTTCGTCGGACCGCTCCGGTCAAGTCCGGCCCAGAGCAGCCCGGCCACGGCGCTTCCGCCGAGCAATATCGTGGCGCCAATAACGGCGCGGTTCATCAGCGCTTGCCTCCGAATAGGTATTTGAACAGCGCCGCGATGCCGAGGACGAGCAGGACGATCACGAGCAGCCAGACAAGGCCCATGCCCCACATCATCATGCCGCCCATGCCATCCATCATGCCCATACCCATGCCGGTCGGTGCGTTGTTCATCGGAAAATCTCCCTATTCGACCGCGTATACGGACGGCTTGCCGTCACCCACGGCGTAGATCGTAAAAGGTTCGGTCTTGGCGCCGCTCATGCCGGGTGATCCCATCGGCATGCCGGGCAAGGTCACGCCCTTGATGTCCGGATGCTCCGAGAGCAAGCGATTGACGGTCGCGACAGGCACATGGCCGCTCACCACATAATCGTCGATGAAGGCGAGGTGGCAGCCCTGGAAATCGTCCGGGATGCCGGCCTCGCGGCTCATGGCGACCAGTTCATGGGTCGGCTTGACGGTCACGGTGAAACCGTTGTCGCGCAGATAGTCGGCATAGGCTTCGCAGCAGCCGCATTGCGGGTTCTTGTAGAGGGTCGCTTCCTGGGCGACCGTAAAAGATACGTTCGTGAAATAGACGCCCGCCCCGAGGAAGGCGGCGGCGAGGGCGGCGACGATGATCCTGTGCATGGTGGTTCTCCCTGAATCTGTGGATCAGGCGACGCGGATGACGCCCATCATCCCGCCGACCTGGTGTTCGAGGATGTGGCAGTGGAACATCCAGTCGCCGGGATTGTCGGCGACGAAGGCAATCTCGACCTTCTCCCGAGGCGCCATCAGCACCGTGTCCTGCCATGCGCGGTGCGGCGTCGGCGCACCGTTGCGCGAGATCACCCGGAAGGAATGGCCGTGCAGGTGGATTGGATGGTGCCACGCCGTCGCATTGGTCATGGCGATGACATGCGAGCGGTCGCGGGTGAGCGTCAGCATCGGGTCGAGCACATGGCCTTCGGCGGCCTTGCCGTTGACGAACCAGATGCCCTGCCCGTGCATCATGCCCATCATCCCACGCATCATGTCGCTGCCCATGCCGTTCCGGCCGCCTTCGCCCATGCTGCCGCCCATCTCCGCCATCACCATCCCGCCCATCATGCCGCCGTTGAAGATCACTTCATGGCGATGGGCGACGGCGATATCGGGTTCGGGCAACGGGTTCGCGGGAAGCGCGACGGACCGGTCAAGTGGATTGTCCCTGAGCGGTGTCCCGTCATAGACTAGGTCGACCAGCTCGTATTCGAGGCCCCGGTAGAACCGGTCGCTGACCGTGACACGGCTGCCCGGCTTGCCGGTCATGTCGAGCACGATATCGGCCCGCATGGCAGGCCCGAGCACGACGAGACCGCCCGCCGGCGCATGCGGCGTCACCGGCTGGCCGTCGAGCGCGATGACCGTCGGCGCGTGGCCATGGAAGTCGAGCCCGAAGATGCGCGCGTTCGCGGCATTGATGAGCCGCAGCCGGATTCGCTCGCCGCTGCGCACCGGAAGCGCGTCCGGCACGTGACCGTTGATGGTGACGGTGTTGCCGATCCGGCCATTGTGGCTGATGTCATGGCCGTTGCCGAAATCGTCGCTGATCTCGGCTGACCCGGTGAGGCGCCAGTCGTCGAGCACCCAGACGAGTTCCCGATCGACTCGGGGAGGTTCAGGCTCCTCGACAATCAGCGGCCCGTAGAGGCCGCGCCCGACCTGCTCGAAGCTGCGCTGATGCGGGTGATACCAGAAGGTGCCCCCATCGACCGCGTCGAACTCGTAGACGAAGGTCCCGCCCGGCGCGATCGGCGGTTGGTTGAGATGCGGCACGCCATCCATGGCGTTCGGCACCCTGAGCCCGTGCCAGTGGACGGTGGTCTCCTCGGCGAGCCCGTTCTCGACGGTGATCCGGAGGCGCGCGCCCTGACGCACGCGAATCTCAGGTCCGGGGACAACGCCGTTGTAGCACCAGGCGGCCGTCTTGCCATGCGGCTCCGGTACGAGCCGCGCCTGTCCCGGTGCGGCCCGCAAGGAGAACTCCCGGACGCCGGCCGCCCGTGCGGGAAACATGAGGCCAGGCATTCCAAGGCTGGCAGCGCCGGCGGCGCACGCCTTCAGTAAAGTCCGGCGCGATAGCGCCAGGGTGATCGGTGACATGGTTCGCTCTCATCTTATTTCCGCTGTGCTTCGGATGCGCAGACTCGGGTCTGCACTCGCATTGAGCGGCGGCTGCCCGCGCGGTCGCCCGGGAAGCGCAGCAGGGCGCAGCGGTCGGAGCGTACCCCGACCGGCGTCCGATCAGATGAGCGTTCGGGGAGGGTAGGGTTCGGGCGGACCTGTCCGTCCGGCAAGGTCGTAGAAGGCGCGGACCGACGGAGATATACCGGTCACCAGCGGAACACTGCCCTCGGGGCTGAGACTGGCCAGGAGTGGAGTGACGCACACCATGCTACAGCTAAGCCCGCCGTCGTCGCCGTCACCGTCGGAGCCGCAGCCCTGACAGTCGGCCATATCCATGGCGCCGCCATCAGCGAGCGCCATCTTGATCGACATGGTGGTTGTGCTCGTCGCGTGCGCGACCGAGCCGACCGCGAATGCGGCGAGCAAGGCGAACACGAATATCCGTACAAGCTTGACCATTGTGTATTCATAGGCTGTCGCCGGAAACTTGTCGAGTTCCAAGGTGTCGCGGCTCCTTGAGGATCTTACCCGACGCAGCAGGAGAGCTTGGCCACGCCCCTGTCGAAAGTCTGGGCGGCAAGCTTCAGCCCTTCGACCTCAGGTACGGGAAGATCGTCCCGGCAAGCGCCTTGGCGGTCATGCCGAACTTAAGCGCCGGCGCCAGCGTCTGGATGCTGTCGGTGCCCTCGGGCGCGAGGTCTGACCGTCCGGCAGACGGTCGGTCTTGGCGTCCGCCACCAGCTTGATCAGTCCGCGCGTGTCGCGGGCTGCCCGTGCGCGTGGTACATGGTCGAGCGGCACGATGGATGTCTTGACCTCATGGCCGGCGGCCCTCGCCGCGGCCTCGCTCAGGCCGACGCCCGCCACCTGCAGGTCGGCGAACACCACCCAGGGCATGGTGCTATTGTCCTAGGCGAGACTGTTCCCGTAGAGCGCATTGAGCGCCGCGAGCTTGGCCCCGCAGGCGGCCATGTAGACGAACTGGTTGCGTCGCAGCGGCGCGGCATCCATTTGATGAGGCAGAACCGTTGACCTGCCAGAAGCATCATGCTAGCCAAGCTCCATGGGAAGAACCTTCTTCACGCTAAATGATGGTATGAGGCGCCTTTTAGGCGCACTCGTCGCTGTGGCATTTCTCATGGCGAGCGTCGGCATTGGCCACTCCATGCCCGCATCAGGTCCCTATGACCATCCGGTCGAGACCACATCGCCCCATGCGGACGACTGTCATGCTGGCATCTCGCAAGCAGCGGATTGTGCCGACAACGCTGCACAGCAGGACCAAGGGCAGCCCGCGAAGCACGGGGCCCTTGGAAATTGCTGCGTCGTCGCTTGCTCTCCGACTATTGTAGTTGCCGCCATTACGGAAGTCGCCGTCATCAACTTTTCTTTGGTACGGCTTGGTGTTTATGTAGACCAGTTCGCCGGCTTGGATGCCCCGGACGGCCTTTTCCGTCCTCCCCGCGCCCGCGTCTGATCTCCGCGCGGCTGCCCTGGTCGGGCGGGATTCGGACATCGAGAGCTTCACGTTCCTGCTGACATAAGAACTGCGCTCGTTCGGGCGCTGCAGGTTCGGAAGTGCGCTATCGCACGTCCCGGTTCCCTTCCAATCCGCTTGTCGCGCCCGCCGGAGATCCGATCCCGGCCACTGGAGGTCTGTGTCCTCAAGCAGCCTCGGTTCTATCAATGTGACAAACAGGATTCGCAAAATGTCGAAAACACTCCCGAACCTTCTCCGCATTTCTCTCCTCGCCGGCTTCACGACGATCGCCGCCGCGAGCGCCGCTTTCGCATCTCCCGGTCATGGCCTGCCGTTCGGCGAGGCCGCCAAGGCCGAGCAGGCGACGCGCACCGTGACGATCACCATGCGCGACAATCTGTACGAACCAGAAAGTCTGACCGTGAAGCCGGGCGAGATCGTCCGCTTCGTCCTCGTGAACAAGGGCGAACTGCTTCACGAGTTCAACATCGGAACCGCCGCCATGCACGCCAAGCACCAGGAAGAAATGGCGATGATGATGCAACACGGCATGCTGACGCCGACGGGCATGAATCACGACATGTCGAAGATGGACCATTCAAAGATGGGCGGCATGAACATGGGCGATATGAAGCATGACGATCCCAACAGCGTCCTGGTCGAGCCCGGCAAGACGGCTGAGCTGGTCTGGAAGTTCACGAAGCCGACCGAACTCGAATTCGCCTGCAACATCCCGGGACACTACGAGTCCGGGATGGCTGGCCCGATCAACTTTACGAAGTGAACGGGGAGGGGCAGACGATGAACAAGCCAATCACTGTTTTCTCGCGACGGGACGCGCTCAAGCTCGCCGGAGCGGCAGGCTTCGCCGGCACCGTCGCTGTCTATCCCAGCCGCCGCAGCTTCGCCTCTTCGACGAAGGAGTACACGCTGAACGTCGACGCTGATCGCATCGCCGTCGATGGCGTTAGCAGCAACGCCATCCTGATGGGCGGTTCCGTGCCGGCGCCGACGATGCGCTGGCGCGAGGGTGACGAGGTCGTGGTCTATGCGACCAATCGTCTGGATGCGCCCACGTCCATCCACTGGCACGGACTCCTCATCGAAGGCGTCATGGATGGCGCACCCGGCTTCAACGGCTATGTCGCCATCCAGCCCGGCGAGACCTACACCTACCGGTTCAAGCTGCGCCAGGCCGGTACCTATTGGTACCACAGCCACTCCGCGATGCAGGAGCAGCAGGGCATGTACGGCGCCATCGTCATCGAACCCTCCGGGCGCGAACCGGTTCGCGCGGATCGCGACTATGTTGTGGTCCTCTCGGACCATACCCAGGAAGACCCGATGCGCGTTCTGTCCAACCTGAAGGCCGATGCCGGCTACTACAATTACGGGAAAAGGACCCTCATCGACTTCTTCCGGGACGCAAACCGCGACGGGTTCAATACCGCTCTGAAGGACCGCATGGAATGGGGCGACATGCGGATGGACCCGACCGACCTCGCGGACGTGACCGGATACACCTTCCTGATCAACGGCCGTGGACCGAAAGACAACTGGACCGCTCTGTTCAACCCCGGTGAGCGTATCCGGCTCAGGTTTATCAACGCATCGGCCATGAGCTTCTTCGACGTCCGCATACCGGGACTTCCCATGACCGTGTTCTCCGCCGATGGGCAGAATGTCCAGCCGGTTCGTGTCGACGAGTTCCGCTTCGGTGTCGGCGAGACATACGACGTCATCGTGCTTCCACGCGATGACAAGGCGTTCACGATCTTTGCGGAGCCGATCGATCGTTCGGGCCATGCCCGGGCTACCCTGGCGCCGCGTGAGGGTATGGAGGCCGCTATCCCCGAACCGCGACCGCGCACGATCCTCAGCATGGCGGACATGGGCATGGCACACGGTGGCATGGACCACGGTTCGATGACAGGGATGAACCATGGCCCGATGGCGGGCGGTGCCATGTCCAGTGGCGCCATGGGTGGCATGGACCATAGCAAGATGGGCGGAGCGCCCATGGCTGGCATGGACCACGGCGCTATGGGTCATGGCGGAGCGGCGGCCGAGGGCGGAGAACGCCGCCCCTTCGGCTGGGCCGATGCGAGCACCCCACCGGGAATGAAGGCGCTGGACTACGCTGACCTGAAGGCATCGACACCGAATTCGGACGACCGCGAGCCGACCCAGGAGATCGAAGTGCGGCTGACAGGCATCATGGAACGATACATGTGGAATCTGAACGGCCGTCCCTTCGGGAAGGACGAGCCGATCCGCGTGGCCTATGGAGACCGTGTACGCCTGAAGTTCGTCAACACGACCATGATGGCGCACCCGATGCACCTGCATGGCATGTTCGTCGAACTGGAGAACGGCCAGACCGACAGGAAGCCACGCAAGCACGTCGTCGTGGTACCTCCCGGCAAGACCGTCTCTGCGGTGTTGACGGCGAACGAGCCGGGCGACTGGCCGTTCCATTGCCACCTTATCTATCACATGGAAGCTGGGATGATGACGCGTTTCATCGTCGAGCCGAAAAGCGCGTGAGGCAGAACGATGAAATCGATGATTGCACGATACAATTCTCGGCAGGAACTTGCGTTCCTTGCCGGTTTTCTTCCCGCCCTGTTCCTGTTCGGCCCGGCCCAGTCCGCCGAGCCCGATCAGCTGTTCACCTTCTTTCAGGCCGAGCAGTTCGAATACCGGGCGAACGACGGGCAGGACAGTCTCAACTGGGATGCCCAGGGCTGGATCGGTAACGACGACCACAAGGCCTGGCTGAAAACCGAGGGCGAGAAGCCGACGGACGGACGACTGGAAAAGGGAGAAATCCAGCTGCTCTACAGCCGCCGGATTTCCGATTTTTTCGATGCGCAGGTGGGTGTGCGCTATGACCTGGAACCCGGCCCCGAACGGGGGTTCGGCGTCTTCGCCCTGCAGGGACTGGCACCCTATTGGTTCGAAGTCGATGCCTCCGCGTTCGTCAGCAACGAAGGCGAGCTTTCGGCTCGCTTCGAGGCCGAATACGACCTCCTGATCACACAGAAGCTAATCCTGCAACCGACGGCCGAGGTCAACCTCGCAGCCCAAAGCGTACGGGAGCGGGGCATCGGCTCCGGCGTCAACGATGTGGAGCTCGGGCTTCGCCTCCGCTACGAAATCGAACGAAAGTTCGCGCCATATATCGGCATCAGTTGGGAGCGCAAGATCGGCGAGACAGCCGATTTCGCGCGGGACGAGGGAGAAGACATCGACAACCTCTCCTTCGTCACCGGCATCCGTTTCTGGTTCTAGCAGGAGAATGGCATGCTTCGGATAAGTTTTTTCGCTTTCGCCACTATACTGCTGCTCGGTACTCCGGCGGCGGCTGGCGAAGTGCGCATGGAGATGCGCAATCAGTCTGGAAGCGAGCGGTTCGTCTATGAACCGGATTTCATCCGAATATCGCCTGGTGACACGGTCGTCTTCGTCCCCATCGACAAGGGCCACAACGCCGTCTCCATCGACGGGTTTGGCGCCGACGGCGATCAGCCGATCAATGTCGGCTTCAACAAGGAGGTATCGGTCACTTTCGACAAGCCCGGCATCTATGGCGTGAAATGCACACCTCATGTTGGGCTCGGCATGGTCGGCATCATTGTCGTGGGCGAGGTTGAGGTGCCGGAGGCAGCGCGGGCGAGCATCGCAAAGCTTCCGCCGAAGGCACGCCAGCGGCTCGAATTGCTGCTCGGACAGGTCGGGCGCTCCTGATGCCCGTCGCCCGAAAAGAGCAGGAGGGGCGCCTAACAAGCGCCTCTCCGCCTCCATCGACGGAGGATAGTCCTAAACTGCTGAATGGTGCGCGACCCGACCGGCGGCGGTTGGGACAGGTGATCAGAGTGTTGGTCGCTGTCGGCGCTCTCAATCTCCTTGTGGGCCTTGGAGATGCCTACGCCGACGCCCCGCCGCTGTCATTGGGAAACGAGATCCAAGTCGAGAACGCCTATGCCACCAGTGGTCCCGTAGGAGGCTCGACGGAAGTTCGGTTCCGACTGGTAAACGAAAGCGGCACAACCGTCGTGCTGTTGGGGGTGAGTTCCCGGATCGCCGAAAACTCAAGACTCATCGCCCGAATCGGAGCCTCGGACACCACTGAACTCCAATCGATCAGCGTGCTTGCAGGGGAAGTACTCGATCTCACGACTTCGCACCTTTGGTATGAGCTGTTTCCTCTACGCAATAAGCTCGAAACGGGGGACGTCTTCGATCTTGAACTCGATCTTGTGAATGCGCGCGTTATGACAGACGTCCACGTTCACTGACTAAGAGGAACCGTAAAATTCGCCTGACAGACGACGTGCGAAGGGATTGTCCGATAAGAGAAATCTACGCATAGAGTATGGGTCGCCGATGACAGAAGAATACCAGAAAGAGAGCATCAGCCTTTCCGGAGCGGTGGCCATGGGCACCGGCGTCATGATCGGTGCGGGGATCTTCGCGCTTACCGGACAGATTGCGCAACTGGCCGGACCGCTCTTTCCGCTGTCGTTCGTTGTCGGCGCGGTCGTGACTGCGTTCAGCGCTTACACCTACATCAAGATGTCGAACGCTTATCCGTCGGCAGGCGGCATCGGGATGATCCTGAAGAAAGCCTACGGGCCGACGACAGTTGCGGCGGGTGCGGCGCTGCTGATGGCGCTTTCGATGGTCATCAACGAAAGCCTCGTCGCCCGGACGTTCGGCACCTACGTGTTGCGCGGTTTCGGCGCCGACCCGAACAGCTTCCTGGTGCCATTGCTGGGCGTCGGGCTCATCGTCTTCGCCTATCTCGTCAACGTCTCGGGCAACCGGTCGGTCGGGCTGTTGTCCATCCTCATGGCTGTGCTCAAGGTCGGCGGCATCGCGTTGTTCGGCGCGGCGGGCCTCTGGGCCAGCGGCATTTCCTTCGAGGCGACGGGTGGGGATACGGATGAAGGCGGTTTCATAGCCTCGGTTGCGCTGTCGATTCTTGCCTTCAAGGGATTCACGACGATCACCAACAGCGGAGCGGAGGTCACGAACCCGCACCGCAACGTGGGCCGGGCCATCGTCTTTTCCATTGCGATCTGCGTTGTCGTTTATCTGCTCGTCGCGTTCGCCGTCGGATCGAGCCTGCCGCTCGATAGAATCGTGGTGGCCAAGGATTATGCACTGGCAGAGGCGGCCGAGCCAGCGCTCGGGCAAACCGGCTTTTACCTGACGGTGGCGCTTGCCGTCGTGGCGACTGCTTCTGGCCTGATTGCGAGCGTCTTCGCGGTCTCTCGCATGTTGGCCATGTTGACGGACATGAAGATGATCCCGCACAGCCACTTCGGCATGCCGGGCGCGATCAAGGACCACACGCTCGTCTACACCGTCGTCATCGCCGGCTTCCTGACAGTGTTCTTCGACCTTAGCCGGATCGCCTCGCTCGGCGCGTTCTTCTATCTCGTAATGGACATCATTATTCACTGGGGCGTCTATCGGACGCTCCGCAAGGACATCGGAGCACGCGGCGGGGTGTTGCTGACCGCGATCGCGCTAGACACGATGGTTCTGGCGGCCTTTGCGGCGATGAAGTGGCAGTCCGATCCGCTGATTGTCGTACTTGGCGTTGTTTGTATGATGGCGGTGTTCGTGTTCGAGCGTGTTTTCCTCGCGCGCAATCCCGCCCCTGAAGGTTCGCACGACCACCATTGAAGTGCTTGAGCTTCCAACGAGTGGACGCCGCAAGCTGAAACGAATTACCGAAAGTCTGGCAGACCATGGAGCACGATCATCATCACGCAGCGCCCGACATACCGGCGCGAGCGAACACTGCAACAGACCCGGTTTGCGGGATGACGGTCGCGATCAAGCCGGACGGACGTCGCGCCGAGTTCCAGGGCAAGACCTTCCATTTCTGCTCGGAGAAGTGCCACACGAAGTTCAAGGCCGATCCTTGGTTCTATGCCTCAGGCCGCGCTGCCAGTCAGAAGAAAGCAGCCCCGGCCAACGTCCAGTACACTTGCCCGATGCATCCCGAAATCGTGCGCGATGCGCCGGGTTCATGCCCGATCTGCGGCATGGCGCTGGAACCGATGGTGCCTTCGGACGAGCCAAGCGAAGAGCTGACGGATTTCACTCGCCGGATGTGGATCTCAGCGGCTGCCGCAGTACCGCTCATCATCCTGACCATGGGCGAACTGGTGGCGCTGCCGGTACGCGACTGGATCGGGCACCAGATGGCCAGCTACCTCGAGTTCGTGCTCGCCACGCCGATCATCCTCTGGGCGGCGCTTCCATTCTTCCGGCGCGGCTGGGATTCGATCGTGAACCGCAGCCCCAACATGTGGACGCTGATCGGCATCGGCGTGGCGGCGGCCTACCTCTACTCGATCGTCGCCACCTTCCTGCCGGGCGTGTTTCCCGAAGAGTATCGGATGGGCCACGGCGTCGGCACCTACTTCGAGGCGGCGGTCGTGATCGTGGCGCTGGTCTTCGTCGGCCAGGTTCTCGAACTGCGCGCGCGCGAACGCACCGGGGATGCGATCCGCGCACTTCTGGACCTCGCGCCGAAAACCGCGCGGCGAATTCTGCCGGACGGCACCGAATACGACGCTCCGCTGGAAAACATCATGGAGGGCGATCGGCTTCGCGTGCGCCCGGGCGATGCTGTCCCTGTCGACGGGACAGTGATCGAGGGGCGATCCTCGCTGGATGAAAGCATGCTGACCGGTGAGTCAATGCCGGTGGAGAAAGGTCCGGGGGATGCGGTGACCGGGGCCACGATCAACAAGAACGGCTCTCTGGTGATCAAGGCCGGCAAGGTCGGGTCCGATACCGTGCTGGCGCAGATCGTCTCGATGGTGTCGAACGCGCGGCGGTCCCGCGCGCCGATCCAAGGGCTGGCCGACCGCGTGTCGGCGGTCTTCGTGCCAACCGTGGTCGTCATCGCCATCATAGCCTTCATCGTCTGGATGATCTTCGGCCCGGAACCCGCGCTAGTCTTCGCCATAGCATCCGCCGTTTCAGTCCTCATCATTGCCTGCCCCTGCGCTCTGGGGCTCGCGACGCCGATCTCCATCACCACGGCAGCGGGACGAGGCGCACAGGCGGGCGTGCTGATCAAGGACGCCGAGGCGCTGGAGCGTATGGCGGGTGTCGATACGCTCATCGTGGACAAGACCGGCACCCTGACCATGGGCAAGCCGAAGCTGACCGACACCGTGGCGCTTGCGGAGGTCACTGAGATTGACCTGCTGTCGCTGGCTGCGGCCCTGGAGCGCGGCTCTGAACACCCCCTGGCAGAGGCGATCGTCGAGGGCGCCGAGGCGCATGACGCCCCGCGTCGGGAGGCCAAGGACTTTGACGCCGTCACCGGCAAGGGCGTACGTGGCAAGGTTGGCGAACGCGGGGTGGCGCTCGGCAATGCCGCGATGATGCGGGAGATGGGTCTGGACACGGCAGCGGCTGAAGCGAAGGCCGACGCTCTGCGCGCCGAGGGCAAGACGGCCATGTTCGTGTCGGTCGACGGCGCGCTTGCCGGCATCGTGGCGGTGGCCGACCCAATCAAGGACAGCACCGCGGAAGCGATCAAGGAACTTCACGCCCAAGGGCTGCGCGTCATCATGGCGACGGGTGACAACGAGCGCACGGCGCAGGCAGTGGCGGGCAAGCTCGGTATCGACGAGGTGCGCGCGGGCATCCTGCCCGAGGGCAAGAAAGACCTGATCGACCAGTTGCGCCGCGATGGCCACAAGATCGCGATGGCGGGCGACGGGGTGAACGATGCGCCCGCGCTGGCCGCCGCCGATGTCGGCATCGCCATGGGAACCGGGGCCGATGTGGCGATGGAAAGCGCGGGCATCACCCTGCTGGGCGGCGACCTGATGGGCATTGTCCGCGCGCGCAAGCTGGCGCGCGCCACCTTGCGCAACATCAAGCAGAACCTGTTTTTCGCCTTCGCCTACAACGCGCTCGGCGTGCCGGTCGCGGCGGGGCTTCTTTACCCGGTCACGGGGATGTTGCTGTCGCCGATGATCGCGGCGGCGGCAATGAGTCTGTCCTCCGTTTCGGTGATCACCAACGCCCTGCGGCTCCGGCGGATAGACCTCTGACCACATAAAACAACGTCCAATCTGGAAAGGTAAACCAGATGACTCAAGACGCTCTTTCGCGGCGCGCGATCCTGATCGGCGGAGCAGCATTGCTGGCTGCATCGCCGCTGGGGACCTTCGCGCAGGGCTTTGGACCGGCGATCCATGTGATGAAGGACCCGAATTGCGGCTGCTGCTCGGCCTGGATCGAGATACTCGGGAACGACGGCTTCGCCGTCACGACCGAGCCGAGCCCCGGGGCTCTTCTGATGCGCTACAAGCTGGACAACGGCATTCCGCAGGAGATGGTCTCCTGCCATACGGGCCGCGTCGAGGGCTACATGATTGAGGGCCATGTCCCTGTCGCCGAGATTCGCCGCCTGCTGGATGAGCGCCCTGACGCAGCGGGCTTTGCAGTGTCCGGTATGCTCTACGGATCGCTTGGCATGGGGCCGGAAAGCGAACGCGAAGCCTATGACGTATTCCTCGTTCGGCGCGGCGGATCGACCGAAGTCTTCACCAGCTACGCTGCCGCCTGACCTTGAAGCTGCAATTTCGCTCCTGATCAGGGGCGAGGACACGTACGCGCCTGCTCCCGCATGACGGCGTAATCGCTCAGCATCTCGGCGATCGCCGAATGTTTCGGCAGCAGATCGAGCTCCTCGGCTGCCCGCGCCTGGAACTCGCGGCTGTACTCGACGACCGGCGGACAGACGGTAGCGATACACGGTTCAGAACCGCCCGTCGCGCAGCCGGTCTGCGAGATCGCTGCGATCGCGAGGGCGACGAGCCGCCGCACCGAGCATCTGGCGTTGGACGTCATTTGTCTTCTCCGAGGTTTCGAGGCGTTCGGCGAGGCGGCCAGCACGCTCGCCGGAGCGCCGGAGCGCGAGCAGGAACAGGAGCACCGCGAGTGCGATTGCGCCGTGGCGCAGAGCCGCCCGCATCCACGGGGCGGCTGCGATCCCGGTGAACAGAGCGGCGATCATCGACGCCCCCGCTTCCAGTCGTCGATGCGGGCGTAGATCGTCACGGCGAGGCCCGCGAGCGCCACGGCGATGAACACCCAGCGCAAGGTGTCGAGATAGGGTACGAGCGGCAGGATCGCGGTCTGGGTTTCCGCCAGGACGTTCTGCGCCACCTCGACACCGGCCGCGCCCACGGTCGCAACACCCGCCGCACCGCTGCCCTTCAGGGTGCGGCTTGTCGAGAGC
>Ga0114898_1000261_pt1 | contig 44666 bp, 37 predicted proteins | sample Malvired_Geostar_FD_83496 | JGI IMG/M metagenome (GOLD analysis project Ga0114898, IMG submission 83496) | Marine viral communities from the Global Malaspina Expedition - Malaspina viral metaG DeepMed_Geostar | ecosystem: Environmental > Aquatic > Marine > Oceanic | place: Mediterranean Sea...
AGGCCGAGGCGCTGCCGACCTGGAAGCGCGCCATCGCTCCGCGCTCGCCGACCCAGGCGGAATATCTGGAGGCGCTGCAGCGCAACGAGATGGTGTTCGGCCTTGGTCCCGCCGGTACCGGCAAGACCTATCTGGCGGTGGCGATGGGCGTGTGGATGCTGAAGCAGCGCCGCGTCGATCGCATCATCCTGTCGCGCCCGGCGGTCGAGGCCGGCGAGCGGCTGGGCTTCCTGCCCGGCGACATGAAGGAGAAGGTCGATCCCTATCTCCGCCCGCTCTATGACGCGCTCTACGACATGATGCCGGGCGACCAGGTGGAGCGCAGGGTCGGCAGCGGCGAGATCGAGGTGGCGCCGCTCGCCTTCATGCGCGGGCGCACCTTGTCGAATTCCTTTGTCATCCTGGACGAGGCGCAGAACACCACGCCGACGCAGATGAAGATGTTCCTGACGCGGCTCGGCGAGAATTCCCGCATGGCGGTGACCGGCGACCTGACGCAGACCGACCTGCCGATGGGGGCCAGGTCCGGCCTGCGCGACGCGCTGGAAACGCTGCAGGGTGTGCCGGGTATCGGTTTCGTGCAGTTCACGCACAAGGATGTGGTGCGCCATCCGCTTGTCACCCGCATCGTGCAGGCCTATGACAAGCGCGAGCGGCCGCTGCTGTCCAGCGGCGCGCCGGAGACACCGGCATGAGCGCGGCGGCGCTTGAGGTGGCGGTGGATGTCGCCGATCCGGCCTGGCAGGCGGCTGTTCCCGGCCTGGAAGGTCTGGTGGAGCGCGCCGCCCTGGCCGCGCTGGCGGAGGCTGGTGCGCCCGGGGGGTTTGTTGACGGGCCGGCCGAGCTGGCGGTGCGGCTCACCGACGATGCCGAGCTGCAGGCGCTGAACCGGCAATATCGCGGCAAGGACCGGCCGACCAACGTGCTGTCCTTTCCCGGCGATGCGGATGATGCGCTGCCCGGCGAACCGGCGCCGCTGGGCGATCTGGCACTGGCCTATGGCACGGTTGCGCGGGAGGCATCGGAGCAGGGCAAGAGCCTGGCCGATCACCTGTCGCATCTGATCGTGCATGGGACGCTGCATGTTTTGGGGTATGATCACGAGACCGAGGCCGAGGCTGCCGAAATGGAGGCCCTGGAGGTCCGTATCTTGAGCGGGTTCGGTATATCCGACCCCTATCTGCTCGGTCCCGCCGCAGAAGCGGGGGCCGGGTTTTTGAAGGAGGCATAGCGCCGCGCTACGATGAGTGAGCCATCTAGTACCCAGCCCCGTGTGGACGGGGCATCCGAAGATCCTTCGATATGGAGCCGCCTGGGCGGCCTGTTGCGGTTGAGACGCCGCCGCGCTGCCGATAATGGCATGCGTGACACCATCGAGGGGCTGATCGAGGGCAATGGCGGCGAACAGCACGCCATCGGCCCCGACGAACAGCAACTGATCGCCAATATTCTGGGCCTCCGGGAGATTACGGCCGTCGACGTGATGGTGCCGCGCGCCGACATTGTTGCCGTGGCCGAGGATACCGGCCTGTCCGACCTCGTGAAGGAAATGACCAAGGCGGCGCATTCGCGCATGCCGGTCTATCGCGAGACGCTCGACGATGTGGTCGGCATGGTCCACATCAAGGACGTGATGCAGTATTGGGGCGCGCAGAAACCGGTCACGCTGAAGAATCTGCTGCGCAAGGTGCTGTTCGTGTCGCCCTCCATGCGGGCGCTGGACCTGCTGCTGCAGATGCGGGCCGCGCGCATCCATCTGGCGCTGGTGGTGGACGAGTTCGGCGGCATCGACGGGCTGATCACCATCGAGGATCTGGTGGAGCAGATCGTCGGCGAGATCGATGACGAGCATGATGTCATCGAGGCGCCGAAGCTGATCGAGCATCGCGATGCCGACGGCACGCGCTGGCTGCTGGCCGATGCGCGCGCCACGGTGGAGGAGTTCGAGGAGATCGTCGGCCAGGTGCTGGACGAGGAGGAGCGCGAGGAGACCGACACGCTGGGCGGCCTCGTCTTCATGCTGGCCGGCCGCGTGCCGGCGCGCGGCGAGGTGCTGCGCCACGATAGCGGCATCGAGTTCGAGGTGACCGACGTCGATCCGCGTCGCATCAAGCGGCTGCGCATCCGCAATTTGCCGCAGACGCCGCAGAGCATGCCGGCCGACGCCAGCGGTAAATGAGCTTGTCCGGCCTGCGGACCATTGCGGATCGTCTCGCGGCCCGTAGTGCGGCATTCATAGGCTGGCGGCGCTATGGCCTTGCGGCCCTGCTGGGCGTTGCCGCCGCGCTGGCCCTGCCGCCCTTTCACGTGCTGCCGCTGCTCTGGGTCGCCTTTCCCGTTCTGCTCTGGCAGATCGAGGGCTGCGCCACGAAGCGACAGGCCTTCGCGCTGGGATGGAGTTTCGGCTTCGGCTTTCTGGTCGCCGGCCTGTACTGGATCGCCAACGCGCTGACCGTCGATACGGCGCGGTTCTGGTGGCTGCTGCCGCTGGCCGCCGCCGGTCTTCCGGCGCTGCTGGCGCTGTTCACCGCCTTTGCCGTGCTGGCGGTGCATATGCTCAGGCTGCGCGGCCTCGCGCTGGCGCTGGGTTTCGCGCTGTTCTGGCTGGTCGCGGAATATCTGCGCGGCCATATCCTGACCGGCTTCCCGTGGAATCTGCTCGGCTATGTCTGGGCGCCCTCCGCCGCCATGCTGCAGCTGGCGGCGCTGACCGGTATCTACGGCCTCAGCCTTGTTACCGTGCTGGCGGCCTGCCTGCCGGCGGTGCGGTCGCGCGGCGCCGTGGCCGCGGCGGTGGCGCTGCTGGTGCTGGTCTGGGGCGGCGGTGCCGTCCGGCTGGCCGGCGCACCGGCGGTGGACGACCCGGCGCTGCGCGTCGAGGGTGTGCTGCTGCGGCTGGTGCAGGCCAATATTCCGCAGCGGGAGAAATGGGCCGGGCTCAATCCGCGCGACCATCTGATCCGCCATCTGGAGCTGTCGGCGCGACCGGCACCTGGAGCCCGCCCAACGCATGTGCTGTGGCCGGAAACCGCAATCGCCTATCTGCTGAGCGAGGATATCCAGGCACGCGAGGTGGTCGGCCGGGTGGCGCCCGATGGCGGCGCCGTGCTGACCGGCGCGATCCGCGTCGAACGGGCTCCCAGTGGGGCAGCGGGGGAGCCGCCGCGCTACTGGAACAGCCTGCACGCCATCGGCCCCGGCGGGCTGATCCAGGCGACCTACGACAAGGCGCATCTGGTGCCGTTCGGCGAATATGTGCCGCTGCGCGACATCTTCGGCTTTCTGCCGGCTGTCGCCACCAGCCTGGATTTCCAGCGCGGCCCCGGTCCGCGCAGCCTCCAGGTGCCCGGCCTGCCGCCGGTAAGCCCGCTGATCTGCTACGAGGCGATCTTCCCCGGCGCGGTCGCCGACCCGGACAACCGGCCAGGCTGGCTTTTGAACGTCACCAATGATGGCTGGTACGGCTACAGCACCGGGCCGTTCCAGCATTTCCAGATCGCCCGGCTGCGCGCCGTCGAGGAGGGGCTGCCGCTGGTGCGCGTCGCCAATACCGGCATTTCCGGCGTGGTCGACCCCTATGGCCGGGTCGTCGCCCGTCTGGGCCTCGAAGAGACAGGCTTCCTCGATGCGCCGCTGCCCGCCGCCCTGGCACCGACACCTTATGCGCGCTGGGGCGATGCGCCGCTGGCGGGCCTCGCCCTGCTTCTGGCGGCCCTTCTGGGCGCGGCAACATTAGGCTTCGGAAGACGTTCGACTAGATGATATGCTTCATCGAACAGCCATCTCCTGGTTGACGGCATACTTACGTATGGTTAATTAGTCATACATATCCTTTGAGACGGCAAAAAAAAGATCGAACAGAATGGCATTGACAGGACGGGGGCGTAAGGCCGGGGGCGTGGGCAGGACCGGGAAACCGAATCCAGTGGACGTTCATGTCGGCGGCAGGGTGCGCCTGCGGCGAACCCTGTTGGGTATGAGCCAGGAAAAACTCGGCGAGGCGCTGGGCCTCACCTTCCAGCAGGTCCAGAAATATGAACGCGGCGCCAACCGCATCGGGGCCAGCCGGCTCTATGATCTGAGCCGCGTGCTCGACGTACCGGTCTCCTTCTTTTTCGACGATATGGCCCCCGAATCCGACCAGGGTGCGCGGGCGGCGGCGCTGGCCGAAAGTGCCGGCCCCAGCTACGAGGCCGATCCGATGGCCAAGCGCGAGACGCTGGAACTGGTGCGCGCCTACTACAAGGTCTCCAATCCGGCGGTCCGCAAGCGGCTGTTCGAACTGGCCAAGGCGCTCGCCAGCAGCGACAGCGAAAAGAGCTGAGGGCGCAGCCTTCCATTTCCGGCGCGCCGATTTCACGACGCTAATTTTCCTTGACCCTGCCAGGAAAGATTGCAACTAGTTGCCGCTTTCCAGCTTCCGCACGGCCTTGCTTAGCAGGATGCGCGCCGGTGTGACCACGGTGTACGCAGGCGGAAGAGGGCGGCCTTAGACTGATACTAAGGGGCCGGTAGTCGGACAAGGTTCACAAGCGGGGGCAACGGTGGCGCGTAAGCATTATCTCTTCACCAGCGAGTCGGTTTCCGAAGGGCATCCGGACAAGGTCTGCGACCGCGTTTCCGATAGCATCGTCGATCTGTTTCTGGCGGGCGATCCGGAATCCCGCGTCGCGCTGGAAACCCTTGCCACCACCAACCGCCTGGTTCTTGCCGGCGAGGTGCGCGGTCCCGTCACCCACGATGCCATGGTCGAGGCCGCCCGCGAGGCGGTCCGTGCCATCGGCTACGAGCAGGACGGCTTCAGCTGGAAGACGCTGGATATCGACTGCTATGTGCATGAGCAGTCTGCCGATATCGCGATGGGCGTGGACGCCGCCGGCAACAAGGACGAGGGTGCCGGCGATCAGGGCATCATGTTCGGCTATGCCTGCCGCGAGACCGAGGCGCTGATGCCGGCGCCGATCCATTTCTCCCACGCCATCCTGAAGTCGCTGGCCGACGCCCGCCATGCCGAGGCCAGCAGCCCGTTCGGGCCGGACGCCAAGAGCCAGGTAACGCTGCAATACGAGAATGGCCGCCCGGTGCGCGCCACCTCGGTTGTCGTCTCGACGCAGCATGCCGGGCATCTCGACCAGAAGGAAGTGCGCGAACTGGTGCGTCCGCACGTGCTGAAGGTGCTGCCCGAGGGCTGGATGTGCCCGGAGGAGGAGTTCTACGTGAACCCGACCGGCCGTTTCGTCATCGGCGGCCCGGACGGCGATGCCGGCCTCACCGGCCGCAAGATCATCGTCGATACCTATGGCGGGGCGGCACCGCATGGCGGTGGCGCGTTCTCCGGCAAGGATCCGACGAAGGTGGACCGCTCGGCCGCCTATGCCTGCCGCTATCTGGCGAAGAATGTGGTGGCCGCCGGCCTGGCCGAGAAATGCACCATCCAGGTTTCCTACGCCATCGGCATCTCCAAGCCGCTCTCGGTCTATGTCGATATGCACGGCACCGGCCAGGTCGATGAGGATAAGCTGTCCGCCGTGCTGCAGGAGATGGTCAATCTCAGCCCGCGCGGCATCCGCGAGCACCTGCAGCTGAACCGTGCGATCTATGCCCGCACCGCCGCCTATGGCCATTTCGGCCGGGCGCCGGAGGCGGATGGCGGCTTCTCGTGGGAGCGGACCGATCTGGCGGATGCGCTGAAGCGCGCCTTCTGACGGACCTGTTTCCCGATGGCTTCCGACGAGGACGGCCACGCCCGTAAATTCTACGGGCGGCGGCGCGGCAGGCGTTTGCGCCCCTGGCGCGAGCAGCTGTTCGATGAGGCGCTGCCGCGCTACGGCCTGCCTCTGCCAGAAGAGGATGCGGCGGCGCCGCTCGACCCCGCCGCGCTGTTCGGCGAGCCGGTCGATGCGCTGTGGATCGAGGTCGGCTTCGGCGGCGGCGAGCATCTGGCGGCCCAGGCCAAGGCCCATGCGCAAGCCCGATTCATCGGTTTCGAGCCGTTCGTGAATGGCGTGGCCAGCCTGCTGCGCCATCTGGAAGAAGCCCGGCTCGGCAATGTGCGCGTACATGCCGACGATGCAAGGCCGGTGCTGGAGCGCCTGCCCGATGCCTCGGTCGATCGTTTCTTTCTGCTGTTCCCCGACCCCTGGCCGAAGAAGCGCCATCATTTCCGCCGCTTCATCCAGCCGGAGACGATGGCCCTGCTGGCGCGCCTGCTGAAGGACGGGGCGGAGCTGCGCATCGCCAGCGACGATATGGGCGTGGCGCGCTGGATGCTGGCGCATGTCACCGAACATCCGGCCTTCGAATGGCTGGCCCGCCGTCCGGGCGACTGGCGCGAACCGCCTGCCGACTGGGTGCAGACACGCTATGAGGGCAAGGCGCTGGCCCAGGGCCGCCAGCCGGTCTATCTGCGCTTCCGCCGCCGTCCGCGCGGGCAGGATGTCGGATAAATCTTGAGTGCCGTAGCGAATCGGTATATATCACGGCTCACGTTAATCAGGTTGCATGGCTGGGTTGGATGGAAGTGGGCGCTCGCCCACTTTTTTATTTCCCGAACCCTTGGTGGCCATGCGGCCGCCGGACCGACGGATAAGGGTTGATGGAGCTGACCGACCGGATTGCCGAGATGCTGGCGCCTTCGCTGCAGGCGATGGGATATGATCTCGTGCGTGTCCAGCTCATGGGCGGTAACCGGGCGGTGCTGCAGATCATGGCGGACCGGCTGGACGAGGCGCCGATGACGGTCGAGGATTGCGCGGACATCAGCCGTACGGTTTCCGCCCTGCTCGATGTCGAGGATCCGATCCAGCCTGCCTATACGCTGGAGGTCAGCTCGCCGGGCATCGACCGGCCGCTGGTCCGCCCGCGCGACTTCGAGCGTTATGCCGGCTTCGAGGCGAAGCTGGACGCGAAGGTGCCGGTCGAAGGCCGCAAGCGCTTCCGCGGCAAGCTGCTGGGACTCGATGACGATGGCGCGGTGGTGATGGATACCGATGCCGGGGAACTGCATATCGCCCTCGCCGACGTTGCCAGGGCGAAACTGATTTTGACCGACGAGCTTATCGCTGCCAGCCAGGCGGCGCATGACGGCTCCAAGGTCGCTTGAATGACTGCGTGACAGCCAGGTGAGACGCTGAAAAGATGGAAACTGCTGCAATTCTGCCCCGTACCGAACTGCTCCAGGTGGCTGACATCGTCGCCCGGGAGAAGAGCATTGACCGCGAGGAGGTGATTCTCGCGATGGAGATGGCGATCCAGAAGGCGGGTCGTTCGAAATACGGGCACGAGCATGACATCCGCGCCCATATCGACCGGAAGACTGGCGAGATCGCCCTGACCCGCCATCGCGAGGCGGTCGAAGAGGTGGAGAATGAGGCGACGCAGATGACGCTCGCCAAGGCGCGCGAGATCGAGCCGGGGATCGAGCCCGGCCAGTTCATCGTCGACGCGCTGCCGCCGATCGATTTCGGCCGTATCGCCGCGCAGACCGCCAAGCAGGTCATCGTGCAGAAGGTGCGCGAAGCTGAGCGCAAGCGCCAGTACGAGGAATACAAGGATCGCGTGGGCGAGGTTGTGAACGGCCTGGTGAAGCGCGTCGAGTTCGGCAATGTGACCATCGATCTGGGCCGCGCCGAGGCGGTGCTGCGCCGCGACGAGCTGCTGCCGCGCGAAAGCTTCCGCCAGGGCGACCGTGTGCGCGCCTACATCTACGATGTGCGTGAGGAGCCGCGTGGCCCGCAGATTTTCATGTCGCGCAGCCATCCGCAGTTCATGGCCAAGCTGTTCAGCCAGGAAGTGCCGGAAATCTACGACGGCATCATCGAGATCAAGTCGGTCGCCCGCGATCCGGGCAGCCGCGCCAAGATCGGCGTCATCAGCAAGGACAGTTCCATCGACCCGGTCGGCGCCTGCGTCGGCATGCGCGGCAGCCGCGTCCAGGCGGTGGTGCAGGAACTGCAGGGCGAAAAGATCGACATCATTCCCTGGTCGCCGGACCCCGCCACCTTCGTGGTGAACGCGCTGGCCCCGGCCGAGGTCGCCAAGGTGGTGCTGGACGAGGAGCTGCACCGCATCGAGGTGATCGTGCCGGACGACCAGCTCAGCCTCGCCATCGGCCGCCGCGGCCAGAATGTGCGCCTGGCTTCCATGCTGACCGGCTGGGATATCGACATCCTGACGGAGAGCGAGGAATCCGAGCGCCGGCAGGATGAGGTGAAGACCCGTTCCGCGCTGTTCATGGAAGCGCTGGATGTCGATGACGTGATTGCCCATCTGTTGGTTGGCGAAGGCTTTTCCTCGATTGAGGAAGTGGCCTTGGTGCCGGTCGAGGAAATCGCCGAGATCGAAGGCTTCGACGAGGATGTCGCGGCCGAGCTGCAGGCCCGCGCCCAGACCTATCTGGAACATCAGAACGAACTGTTCGAGGCGCGCCGCAAGGAGCTGGGCGTGACCGACGAGCTGGCCGCGCTGGAGAGCCTTACCCCGGCGATGCTGGTCAAGCTCGGCGAGGCCGGCGTGAAGACGCTGGACGATCTGGGCGATCTGGCCGGCGATGAGCTGCGTGAAAATCTGGGGCCGCTCGCCATGGGCGAGGAAGAGGCCAACGCCATCATCATGGCGGCGCGCGCACACTGGTTCGAGGATGAAGACGCGGAGGCGAAAGACTGATCGCGCCCGCTGAACAGCCGCCCGTCGAACAGCCGGAGGCCGTGACCGGCCCTGACTCAGAGGTCGAGTCCGGAGCCGAGTCGGAACGGGACGAGCGCCGCGCGACAAGCCGGCGCTGCATCGCCACCGGCGAGGTGCTGCCGAAGAGGCGGCTGATCCGTTTCGTCGTCGGGCCCGACAATATGCTGGTGCCCGATCTTGAGGAGCGCCTGCCGGGCCGGGGCCTGTGGGTCAGTGCCGACAGGGCCGCGCTTGACAGGGCGGCGGCGAAGGGGTTGTTCTCTCGGGCCGCCCGCGCGACAGTGCGCATCCCCGACGGTCTGACCGATCGTGTGGAGGCGCTTCTGGCGCAGCGGCTTGTCCGGCAGATCGGGCTGGCGCGCCGTGCCGGCAAGGCGGTCGCCGGCTACGAAAAGGTGCGCAGCTGGCTGCAGAACGGCACGGCTGTCGTGCTGCTGGCGGCTGTGGACGGGGCGGAAGACGGGCGCGGCAAGCTGCGCGCCCTGGCTGGCGGGCTTCCTGTGTTGGAAGTGCTGCGGGTCGATGAAATGGGTGAGGTCTTCGGGCGCGACCGGGCGGTGCATATCGCCATCGCGCGTGGCGGCCTTGCGGAGCGTATTTTGACAGAATCGTCGCGGCTGGTGGGGCTGCGGCGGTTCGATCTGGCTAAGCCTTCGCCGGGTACGACCATGGGGACGGCCCCTGGTACGGCCAAAACGGTGGGCAGGAATGGAACATGAGCGATAAAGAACGGACCGATACGGATATGAGCAAGGAGACCGATCAGGAAGGCAAGAAGGTGCTGAGCCTCTCTGGCCGCGGTCGCATGTCGCTGACCAAGACCGTCGAGGCGGGCCAGGTCCGGCAGAGCTTCTCCCATGGCCGCAGCAAGACGGTCACCGTTGAGGTGAAGCGCAAGCGCGCCATTGGCCGTTCCGACGAGGCCGAGGAGACGACGCTCGACACCGCCCCGGCGGAAGCCCCGGCGCCCGCGCCGGAGCCGAGCGCGCCCGAAGCGCCGCCGGCGTCAGCGCCGAAGCCGGCCACGGCCGCGCCGCGCCAGCTCACCGAGAAGGAGCGCGCTGCCCGTATCCGCGCGCTGGCCGGTGCGAAGCGCAGCGAGGACGAGCGGCCCGAGCCGGAGCTTGAGGAGGCGGCGCTTGCCGCCGAGCCCGAGCCGGAAGTCGAGCCCGAACCCGTCATCGTCGACCGCCGTACGGCCGAGATGGAGGAGATGCGCCAGATCGCCGAGGCCGAGGCGAAGAAGCGCGCTGACGAAGATGCACGCCTCAAGGCCGAGGAGGATGCCCGCAAGGCAGCCGAGGAAGCCGCCCGTCCCGCCGCGCCGGAAGAAGACCGGACGGCCGAACGGGCCGGTGCACGTGCCGCGGCGAAGATCGTCGAGGCAGCGCCCGCCGAGGATGATGAAGAAGGCCGCCGCCGCCGCGCCGGTGGTGGCGCCGGCAAGCCGGAAGTCCGCCGTCCTGCGCCGGCGCCGCGCCGGGGCGAACAGCGCCGCCGCAGCGGCAAGCTGTCGATCAACGATGCCCTGAACGACAGCGAGCGGCAGCGCTCGCTGGCCTCGGTCCGGCGTCAGCGCGAACGCGAGAAGCAGCGCCAGATGGGCGCCAACCAGGAGCGTCACAAGGTCGTGCGAGATGTCGTCATCCCCGAGACCATCACCGTTCAGGAACTCGCCAACCGTATGGCCGAGCGTGGCACGGACGTCATCAAGGCGCTGATGCGCATGGGCGTCATGGCGACGATCAACCAGCCGATCGACGCCGATACGGCGGAGCTGGTGGTCAGCGAATTCGGCCATAATATGCGGCGTGTTGCCGAGTCCGACGTCGAGTTCAGCATCCGCCGTGAGGCTGACGCCCCGGAGGCGACGCAGTCGCGCGCGCCGGTTGTCACCATCATGGGCCATGTCGATCACGGCAAGACCTCGCTGCTCGACGCGCTGCGCAAGACCGATGTGGCGGCCCGCGAGGCCGGCGGCATCACCCAGCATATCGGCGCCTACCAGGTGAATCTGCCCTCGGGCCAGCGCATCACCTTCCTCGATACGCCGGGCCATGAGGCCTTCACCGCGATGCGGGCGCGCGGCGCCAATGTGACCGATCTGGTCGTGCTGGTCGTCGCTGCCGATGACGGCATCATGGCGCAGACGGTCGAGGCGATCACCCACGCCAAGGCGGCGAAGGTGCCGATCATCGTGGCGGTGAACAAGATGGACAAGCCGGGTGCCAACCCGCAGCGCGTCCATCAGGAACTGCTGCAGCACGAGCTGGTGGTCGAGGATCTGGGCGGCGACGTGTTGTGCGTGAATGTGTCGGCCAAGGAAGGCACCAATCTCGACAAGCTGGAGGAGGCGATCCTCCTGCAGGCGGAAATTCTCGACCTGAAGTCCAATCCGGACCGTCAGGCCGAGGGCACGATCGTGGAAGCGCGGGTGGAGCGCGGCCGCGGTTCCGTGGCGACCGTGCTGATCCAGCGCGGCACGCTGAAGGTCGGCGATGTGTTCGTGGCCGGCGCCGAGTGGGGCCGCGTGCGCGCCCTGCTCGACGACAAGGGCAATCAGATCGAGCAGGCCGGCCCGTCCGCGCCGGTCGAGGTGCTGGGTCTCAACGGCACGCCGCAGGCCGGCGACGAATTCATTGTCGTCGATAACGAGAATCAGGCCCGCGACATCGCCGAATACCGGCAGGCGAAGCTGCGCCAGCAGAATGCCGCCACCTCCGGGCGCGGCACGCTGGAACAGATGTTCACCCAGCTGGCCGAAGGCGGGAAGAAAGAGCTTGCGGTCATCATCAAGTCCGACGTGCAGGGCTCGACCGAAGCCATTCGTGCCAGCCTGGAGAAGCTGGAAAATGACGAGGTCGCGGTGCGTGTGCTGCAGGCCGGCGTCGGCGCTTTCAACGAAAGCGACGTGACCCTGGCCAAGGCGTCGAATGCGCTGATGATCGGCTTCAACGTCCGCGCCAACCCGCAGGCCCGTGACCTGGCCCGCCGTGACGGCGTTGAGATGCGCTATTATTCGATCATCTACAATGTGGTGGATGACGCGAAGGCGCTGCTGACCGGCATGCTCTCTCCGGTGGTGCGCGAGACCCATATCGGCAATGCCGAAATCCGCGAGGTCTTCAACATCACCAAGGTAGGCAAGGTGGCTGGCTGTATGGTCACCGAGGGCATGGTGAAGCGTGGCGCCAAGGTTCGCCTGCTGCGTGACAACGTGGTGGTCCATGAGGGCACGCTGAAGACGCTGCGCCGCTTCAAGGACGAGGTCCGCGAGGTCAATAACGGCTATGAATGCGGTATGGCGTTCGAGAACTACGATGACATCCGCGCTGGCGACGTCATCGAGTGTTTCGAGGTTGAGGAGGTGGCCCGCGCCCTTTAAGCCGGGCCGGCCTCGCGGCCGGCTCCGCTTGCGCGGTCCGAAAACGTCATGGTGAAGCGAAAGCCTCATAGCGGCGGGAATGTTGCCGGTCCCAGCCAGCGCCAGTTGCGCGTTGGTGAGGAGCTGCGCCATGTCCTCTCCGGAATCCTCCTGCGCGGCCATCTGCGCGATCCGGCGCTGGAAGGCGTCTCGGTCACGGTGACCGAGGTGCGTATCAGCCCGGATCTGCGCAATGCCACAGCCTATGTCATGCCGCTGGGTGAGTTGACCAGTGATGCGCCGCACGCGCCCGAGGTGCTGGCCGCGCTGAACCGGTCGGCCGCCTTTCTGCGTGGTCAGATCGCCCGCGAGATTACGCTGCGCCATGTGCCGGCGATCCGTTTCGTCTATGATTCGGCCTTCGAATCCTCGGCGCGGATCGACACGGTGCTGCTGCGCCCGGATGTGCGGCGCGATCTCGAGAGCCGCAAGCGCCGGGCCGAGGAGGATGAAGGCGGGGCCGAGGACGGGGCCGGGGACCGGGCCGGGCACCAGGACAGCGGCGATGGCGCGTAAGCGCCGGGGTGAAAAGGTCGATGGCTGGGTCGTTCTCGATAAGCCGGAAGGGCTGAATTCGACCCGTGCCGTCTCCATCGTCCGCCGCCTGTTCGATGCCGCCAAGGCCGGCCATGCCGGCACGCTCGACCCGCTGGCGACCGGCGTGCTGCCGATCGCGCTGGGCGAGGCGACCAAGACCGTTCCCTTTGTCATGGATGGCCGCAAGGCATACCGGTTCACCGTGCGCTGGGGTGAGGCGCGCACCACCGACGATCGCGAGGGCGAGGTCAGCGATACCAGCGATGTGCGCCCCGCCGAGGCCGATATAAGGGCGGCGCTGCCACGCTTCCTGGGTGAGATCGAACAGGTGCCGCCGCGCTATTCGGCGATCAAGATCGATGGCGAACGCGCCTATGATCTGGCCCGCGCCAATATGCCCATCGAAATGAAATCCCGCATCGTGACGCTGACCCGGCTCGACCTCCTGCACAACGTCGATGCCGATCATGCGGAATTCGAGGTGGAGTGCGGCAAGGGGACCTATGTGCGCAGCCTCGCCCGCGATCTGGCGCTGGTGCTTGGCACGGTCGGGCATGTCACTTCCCTGCGCCGGACCCGCAGCGGACCCTTCACCCTGGACCACGCGATTTCGCTTGATTTGCTGGAGGAATCCGCGCAAGGTCCCGGCCTTCAATCGCACCTGTTGCCGATCGAGACCGCGCTGGACGACATCCCGGCCCTGGCCCTGAACGGCAGTGAAGCAAGCCAGTTGCGGTCGGGTCAGCCCATTCCCATGTTCCGGGCGGCTGATATCGGCAGGCTTGGCGATCTGGACAAGGTGGACATCGTCTGCGCCATGGCCGAGGGAAGGCCGGTGGCGCTGACCAGGTTCGCCGAGGGCAGGCTTCACCCGGTGCGCGTTTTCAACCTCTGATATTGGAGGAATGACGATGTCGATTACGGCCGAGCGCAAGCTTGAAGTCATCAAGGAATACGCCCAGGGCGAGGGCGATACCGGTTCGCCGGAAGTGCAGATCGCGATCATGAGCGAGCGCATCCGCAACCTCACCGACCATCTGAATACCCATAAGAAGGACCATCACTCGCGCCGCGGGTTGCTGGTTCTGGTTGGCCAGCGCCGTGGGCTGCTGGACTATCTGAAGAAGAAGAGCCAGTCGCGCTACGAGGGCCTGATCGGCCGTCTCGGCCTGCGCCGCTGATCGCAGAATCTTTGGATTTGCGGGAACGCCGCCGGGAAACCGGCGGCGTTTTTCGTTGGTGCCGCTCTCCGCCGGGGTTTCCCCCGCGTAAACCGGGGCGCCAAGCCCGCTTTGCTTTCGATTGACCTTGCGTGCGTTCCGTGACATAGAACGGGCGCGCAAAGAAGAGAAAAGCAGAAATTGGAACCCGACCATATGGGTCGTCGATAAGCTGGGCATCGCCGCCGACAAGGGTCGGCGAGGACGAGCCGGCCCCACCGCCTCCCATAGATCATGAGCTCTTCTGACCGGACGCGCGGGTTCCGCACGACGAGGATATATCCGTATGTTTACCGTTTACCGTAAAGAGATCGACTGGGGTGGGCGCACGCTGACCCTGGAAACCGGCAAGATCGCGCGTCAGGCGCATGGCGCCGTGATGGCCACCTATGGCGAGACAACGGTGCTGTGCACCGCCGTCGGCGCCAAGGCCCCGAAGGAAGGGCAGGACTTCTTCCCGCTCACCGTGAATTATCAGGAGAAGACTTTCGCCGCGGGCAAGATCCCGGGCGGCTTCTTCAAGCGCGAGGGCCGGCCGACGGAGAAGGAGGTTCTGACCTCCCGACTGATCGACCGTCCGATCCGCCCGCTGTTTCACCCCTCCTACCGCAACGAGACGCAGGTCGTCTGTACCGTTCTCAGCCACGATCTCGAGAATGACCCCGATGTCATCGCGATGATCGGTGCTTCCGCGGCGCTGACCCTCTCCGGCATGCCCTTCATGGGCCCGATCGGTGCGGCGCGCGTTGGCTACAAGGATGGCGAATACATCCTGAACCCGCTGCAGGATGAGATTGCCTCCTCGCAGCTGGACCTGGTGCTCGCCGGTACGCAGGAAGGCGTGCTGATGGTCGAATCGGAAGCCCACGAGCTGTCCGAAGAAATCATGCTGGGCGCCGTCAGCTTCGGTCATGACGCCATGCAGGCGGTGATCGATGCGATCATCGATCTGGCCGAGCAGGCCGCCAAGGAGCCGTGGGATCTGACCCCGCCGGCCGAGGGGCTGGACAAGCTGCAGGCGCGCGTCGCCAAGCTGGGCCGGGCCAAGCTGGTCGAGGCCTACAAGGAGACCCAGAAGGCCGAGCGCTACGCCAAGGTCGGCGCGGTGAAGCAGGAGGTCAAGGCCGCGCTGGAAGGCGAGGAAGGCCTGCCGCTCGACAAGTTCGGCGCCGTGTTCAAGGAGATGGAGGCCGACGTCGTCCGTGGCGCCATCCTGGATACCGGCCTGCGTATCGACGGCCGCGACACCAAGACGGTCCGCCCGATCCTGTCGGAAGTGGGCATCCTGCCGCGCACCCATGGCTCGGCGCTGTTCACCCGTGGCGAAACCCAGGCGATCGTCGTGACCACGCTGGGTACCGGCCAGGATGAGCAGATCATCGACGCGCTGGAAGGCGAGCGTCGCGAAAATTTCATGCTGCACTACAACTTCCCGCCCTATTCGGTCGGTGAAGCCGGCCGCATGGGTTCTCCGGGCCGCCGCGAGATTGGCCATGGCAAGCTGGCCTGGCGCGCCATCCGGCCGCTGCTGCCGGCCAAGGAAGATTTCCCCTACACCATCCGCATCGTCTCGGAGATCACCGAATCCAACGGTTCCTCCTCGATGGCGACGGTGTGCGGCAGCTCGCTGTCGATGATGGATGCGGGCGTGCCGCTGAAGCGTCCGGTGGCGGGTATCGCCATGGGACTGATCAAGGAAGGCGACCGCTTCGCCGTGCTGTCCGACATTCTGGGCGATGAAGATCACCTGGGCGACATGGACTTCAAGGTGGCCGGCACCGACCAGGGCGTCACCTCGCTGCAGATGGACATCAAGATCACCTCGATCACCAAGGAGATCATGAAGATCGCCCTGGATCAGGCGAAGGGTGGCCGGCTGCACATTCTGGGCGAGATGGCCAAGGCGCTGACCGGCGCCCGCGAAGGCGTGTCCGAGAATGCACCGCGCATCACCACGATCAACATCCCGAAGGACAAGATCCGCGACATCATCGGCCCGGGCGGCAAGATCATCCGTGAGATCTGCGAGGTCACCGGCGCCAAGATCGACATCGACGATGATGGTGTGGTGAAGGTTGCCGCGGTCAGCGACGAGTCGAGCCAGAAGGCGATCAACTGGATCCGCGAGATCGTGGCGGAGCCGGAAGTCGGCGTGGTCTATACCGGCAAGGTCGTGAAGGTCATGGATTTCGGCGCCTTCGTGAACTTCCTGGGCCCGAAGGACGGCCTCGTCCACATCTCCGAGCTGGCCGAGGGCCGGGTCGGCAAGGTGACCGACGTGGTCGATGTCGGCGCCACGGTGAAGGTGAAGGTCGTTGGCTTCGATGATCGCGGCAAGGTCAAGCTGTCGATGAAGAAGATCGACCAGGAGACCGGCGAGGATCTGTCGGCCAAGGACGACGCGGCCGAGTAAAACCGGCGCTTGTCTGAAACGGATCGGGGCGGCACTTTCGGGTGCCGCCTCTTTCATGTGGGGCCTCTTTCAGGTGAGGAATCGGGACCATGGAATTTCCCAGGATCGTCGGGCATCGCGGCGCCGCTGCGCTGGCGCCGGAGAACACGCTGGCCGGCTTCCGCGCGGCCGCCAAGGCCGACGCCGGGATGGTCGAGCTGGATGCGAAGCTGAGTGCCGACGGCATCGTCATCTGCCATCACGATAATGAGCTGGGCCGCACCAGCAACGGCAGCGGTCCGGTGGCGGCACAGGATTTCGCGGCGCTGCGGGCGCTGGATGCCGGCGGCTGGTTCGGCCCGGATTTCGCGGGCGAACGCATCCCGACCCTGGCCGAGGCGCTGGCCCTGATCGCCGAACTGGGCATGGGTGTGAATGTCGAGATCAAGCCCTGCCCCGGCCGGGAGCGCGAGACTGCCGCCGCCACGGTGAAGATTGTGCGCGAGCACTGGAACAGCGCAGCCCCATTCCAGTTCTCCAGCTTCAAGCCGGCGGCGCTGGAAGTCGCGCTGGCCGACGCGCCGGACCTGCCGCGCGGCTATCTGACCGACGATTTCAAGGAAGGCTGGCTGGACGATGCGGCGCGGCTGAAATCGGTCAGCGTGAACGGCAATTTCCGCCGCTACACGAAGGAACGGATCGACGCTGTCCACGCCGCCGGCATGAAGGCGCTGGCCTATACGGTGAACGAGCCGGCCGATGCCGCCCGCCTGCTGGCGGACGGCATGGATATTCTGGTGACGGACTGCCCGGACCGGCTGCTGGCGCTGTAACCTTTACAGGCCGTCGAAAAGCGCGGTCGAGAGGTAGCGCTCGGCGAAGGACGGGATGATGACGACGATACGCTTGCCCGCCATCTCCGGCCGCTTGCCGACCTCAATGGCCGCCGCCAGCGCGGCCCCGGAGGATATCCCGACCGGCAACCCTTCCAGCCGCGCCGCTTCGCGCGCCATCTTCATCGCGGTCTCGTTGCCGATGCGCACGACCTCGTCGATCAGGCCGGCATTCAGGATGTCCGGCACGAAACCGGCGCCGATACCCTGAATCTTGTGCGGGCCGGGCTGACCGCCGGACAGCACCGGGCTGTCCTCCGGCTCCACCGCGATTGTCAGGAAGCCGGGCTTGCGCTGCTTCAGCACCTCCGACACGCCGGTCAGCGTGCCGCCGGTGCCCACACCGCTGATGAGAGCATCCGCCGTGCCGGCGGTATCGGCCCAGATCTCCTCCGCCGTGGTGACGCGATGGATCGCCGGGTTGGCGGCGTTCTTGAACTGTTGCGGCATGAACGCGCCGGGCGTGCTGGCGACCAGCTCCTCGGCGCGGGCGATGGCGCCCTTCATGCCCTTGTCGGCAGGCGTCAGCTCCAGCTCCGCGCCCAGCAGCTTCAGCATCTTGCGGCGCTCGACCGACATGCTCTCCGGCATGGTCAGGATCAGCCGGTAGCCCTTGGCGGCGGCGACGAAGGCCAGCGCGATGCCGGTATTGCCGGAGGTTGGCTCGACGATGATGGAGCCGGGCTTCAGGGAGCCCGCCTTCTCGGCCGCCTCGATCATGGCGAAGCCGATACGGTCCTTCACCGAGGCCAGCGGGTTGAAGAATTCCAGCTTGCCGAGGATTTCGGCCCGCACGTCATGCGCGGCGGCCAGCCGGTTCACCCGCACCAGCGGCGTGGCACCGATGGTGTCCAGGATGCTGTCATAAATCTTGCCGCGGAAATGGGCCTGCTGTCCGGACATAACACACTCCAAGTTTGTGTAATTATAAAAAATACGAACTTGTAGCGTATTTGAGCAGACAGGGGCGTGTTGGCAAGGGGAAACAGAAACCCCCGCGGCCTTGAGAGGCGCGGGGGTTGCTGAAATTACCGATACCGAAGCGGTGACAGATCAGTCGAAATCCTTGGCCAGCGCCGCGCGCACGGCTTCGGGCATCACCGTCATATGCGGGTAGTTCTCGTGGCTGAAGCCCAGCACCACCTCGGCGTCCGGCTTGCGGAAAGCCGCGATCTGCGCCTCGGTGAAGGGGAAATGCACGAACTGCACGGAAGAGGCCTTGCCGTCCGCCGTGGTGCGGTCGAGATCGTCCTCGGCCACGCCCTTCACGGTCTCGGCGCCGATCTTGATGAACATCTGATGCTCGACGCCGCCCAGGGTGGACAGCACACGGCGGCGGCGCACCTCGTCATCGATCTCGAACATGACGGTGGCGACCAGTTCCGTGCCCTGCGGGATCAGCGGGTTGTAGGCGCTCAGCTCATCCTCGAGCTGCTCGTCGCCGCCCTTCTCGATGTAGAGCATCTCCTGAATCTGGCTCAGCATCGTGTCGAAATTCTCGAAATAGAAGGTGGCGTGCGGGCCGACCGGCAGGCGCCGGTTCTTCTTCAGCGCCACGACGGCGCTGCGGCGTTCCTTGCGCACCTTCACATAGTCGGGCAGCGGCAGGATATCCGCGTGCGTGATCTGCTTGGCTGCGGCGGGCATCATGGAACCTCCGTCTCCTGTGTCAGCGGTCGCTTACAGCCCGTAGGCCTTGGCGACCAGTTCGATGGGATGTTCGGACTGGCTGGGAATGGCGGCGGCACCCTTCTCGATCTCCTCCATGCCCTGCAGGATGTGCATGCCGGCCAGCGGGCATTCGGAGACGACATATTTGTTGGCCTCCTTCAGCGCCTGGCGCGAGACCGGTTTGCCGACCTTCAGGGCGATGTCGTAATTCTCCTTGAAGATGCCCCAGGAGCCGCCGTGGCCGGAGCAGCGCTCGATCACCGAGACCTTGGTGTCGGGGATCAGGCGCAGCATCTCGGCCGCCTTCTGGCCGATATTCTGGGCCCGCGCATGACAGGCGATGTGTACGGTGACACCGCCATCCAGCGCCTGGATGCCCTCGGCCAGCCCTTCCTTCTTGGCGATATCGACGACGTACTCGCTGATATCCTTGGTGGCCGCCGACAGCCGCTTCACATCCTCGTCGTCCGGCAGGATCAGCGGCCATTCGAATTTCAGCATCAGCGCGCAGGACGGCGTCAGTGCCACGATGTCATAGCCCTGGTCGATCCAGGGCTTCATCTCCTGGGCGACGCTACGCGCCTTCTTCGCCACCGATTCGATGTCGCCCTGTTCCAGCTGCGGCATGCCGCAGCAGGACGGATAGACCACCTCGGTCTCGACGCCGTTCTTCGCCAGCACGCGGCGCGCCGCCATGCCGGTGTCCGGGTTGTTGTAGTTCACGAAGCAGGTGGCATAGAGCGCCGCCTTGCGGCCGTAGGCCGGGGCGGCCTTGTTCACCTCCGGCACGTCGCTCTTCGCGGCGCGGGTGAAGGTCTTGGCATGGAATTTCGGCAGGTCGGCGCGCTTGTCGATGCCGGCGACGCTCTGCATGACGCCGCGGGTCAGGCCGTTTCCGGTATCGGTCGCCCAGTTGGCGATGCCGGCGACCGGGGCGGCCAGCTTGCCGTTGCGGTCGGTCTCCGTGACCTGCTTCATCACGAAGGGGGTGCCCTGCTTCTTCCGCTCGATGGCGCGGTAGCGCAGCATCAGATGCGGGAAATCCAGGTTGAATTCGTGCGGCGGCACATAGGGGCATTTGGTCAGGAAGCACATGTCGCACAGTGTGCAGGCATCCACGACCGGCTTGAAATCCGCCGAGCTGACGGAATCCAGCTCGCCCGATTCGGATTCGTCGATCAGGTCGAACAGTCGGGGGAAGCTGTCGCACAGATTGAAGCAGCGGCGGCAGCCATGACAGATGTCGAAAACCCGGCGCAGCTCCTCGTCGAGCTTCGCCTCGTCATAGAAATCCGGGTCGGTCCAGGCCAGCGGGTGGCGGGTCGGCGCCTCGAGACTGCCTTCCTTCATACTGCTTCTCCCCTTGGCGCGCCTGGATCGTTCCGGCGCGGCAATGATTAAAGGAATGCCTTGAAAGAAATAATTCAGGGAACGGCAAGGCTCCCCGCTGGTCCGCCAGCGGGGAGCCTTATCCGGACAGCTTAGCTGTTCAGGCTGTCGAGGGCCTTCTGGAAACGACCGGCGTGGCTCTTCTCGGCCTTCGCCAGGGTCTCGAACCAGTCGGCGATCTCGTCGAAGCCTTCCTCGCGGGCGGTGCGCGCCATGCCCGGGTACATGTCGGTGTACTCGTGCGTCTCGCCGGCGATCGCGGCCTTCAGGTTCAGGTCGGTGGCGCCGATCGGCTCGCCGGTGGCCGGGTCGCCAACGCTCTCCATGAATTCCAGATGGCCGTGCGCATGGCCGGTCTCACCCTCGGCGGTGGAGCGGAACACGGCGGCCACGTCATTGTAGCCCTCGACGTCGGCCTTCTGGGCGAAATAGAGGTAGCGGCGGTTCGCCTGGCTCTCGCCGGCGAAGGCTTCCTTCAGATTATTGAAGGTCTTGGAACCCTTCAGATTCGACATGATTCTCTCCTCTTCCTGCTCTCGCATGTATGAAGCCGGAGCCGATGCCGTGATGTCCGATTGCGGATCGATGGCTGGGAGTCGGCGCCGGGCTGTCGATCACATTAACGAGACTGGATATGGAGCGAAGGGCGGGTGGAGTCAATAAATTTGAATCGTTCCAAAGCCAAATTTAACTGCTTGTTACATTTATATATTTTGAATGAAACTCATTCTCACAATGGCCGCCCGCAATAGGCTGCGGCGGCATTGGATAAAGCGGCCGCAGGCCCGTTCAGCCGGCCGTCTGCGGCGCGCGGCGGACGCGGATGATCACTTCCACACTGTCGATCCGGGTGCCCTCGGGCGGCAGCGGCAAATCGCCCAGCGTGATCTCGCCGGCCGGGATATCCATCAGGGTGCCGCTGTCGGCGGCGAAGAAATGATGATGCGTGCCGGTATTGGTGTCGAAATAGGACCGGCTGGCCTCCACCACGACTTCCCGCAACAGCCCCGATTCGGTGAACTGGTGCAGCGTGTTATAGACCGTGGCCAGCGATACCGGGACCTTCGCCTCCAGCGCTTCGCCATGCAGCTGCTCGGCCGTTACATGGCGGTCGCCATTGGCGAACAGCAGCTGGGCGAGCGCCAGGCGCTGCCGGGTCGGGCGCAGCCCGGCGGCCTTCAGCCGCTCGATGTTGTGGGTGTGGGTGCGGGGTCTGTCCATGTTCGTCTGCCTGCCTGCCGCGCAGTGCCTGGGGAAAATCCAATCCGTTTATATATAGTCGTTCTAAAAAAAGTCCATGCCGGTGCGCAAGGCGTTGCCTCACAGGAGACGATGGATGGCCTGGAGGCGGACTTGGAGGCGGGCCTGGAGGCGGGTCAGGGGTTGCGCCGCGCCGCCGGGCCTGCCATTTGTGGTTTCGTTGGAACGCGCTGTTCGGCTAGAGTTGCTGGCCATGGAGGGCTGGCGGGTGCGTTTCGGCGTGACTTGCCAGATTTGGCCGCAAGCAAACAGGAAAGAAGCCTTAGCCAACATGGCCGACCGTAAGAAATCATACGATTATCAGGATCTGCTGGCCTGCGCGCACGGCGATCTGTTCGGACCCGGTAACGCCAAGCTGCCGCTGCCGCCCATGCTGATGTTCGACCGTATCACGGAAATCAGCGAGGAAGGCGGCGCGCACGGCAAGGGCGTGGTCACCGCGGAATTCGAGATCAACCCGGACCTCTGGTTCTTCAAATGCCATTTCGAGAATGATCCGGTGATGCCGGGCTGTCTCGGCATGGATGCGCTGTGGCAGCTGCTGGGGTTCTTCCTGGGCTGGGGCGGCTCGCCAGGCGCCGGCCGGGCGCTGGCCGTGGGCGAGGTGAAGTTCATGGGCCAGGTGCTGCCGACCGCGAAGAAGGTGGTCTATGCGCTGGATATCAAGCGGGTCATCCGCCGCAAGCTGGTGCTGGGCATCGCCGATGGCCGCGTGATCTGCGACGGCGAGACCATCTATGAGGCGAAGGATATCCGCGTCGGGCTGTTCCAGCCTGAATCGGCTTCAGAAACGACCCCAGAAGCCGCTACGGCGGCCGGGAGCTGATCATGCGTCGTGTCGTCGTTACCGGACTTGGCGTCATCTCCTCCATCGGCAACAGTGCCGACGAGGTCTCTAGCGCACTGCGCGCTGGAAAATCGGGGATCACCCCCGCCGATGACTACAAGGAAATGGGGTTCCGCTGCCAGGTGCACGGCTCCCTGAAGATCGACCTTGAAGAGGCGATCGACCGTAAGCTGTTGCGCTTCATGGGGCCGGGGGCTGCCTACAATTACCTCGCCATGGAGCAGGCCATCGCCGATTCCGGCCTGGAGGAAAAGGACGTGGTCAACCCGCGCACCGGCCTCATCATGGGGTCGGGCGGGCCATCCACCAGCAACATGATGCTGGCCTTCGACACGGCGCGCGAGAAGGGGCCGAAGCGGGTCGGCCCCTATCAGGTGCCGCGCTGCATGTCGAGCACCAACTCCGCCTGCCTCTCGACCTTCTACCAGATCAAGGGCGTGAACTATTCGATCAGTTCCGCCTGCTCGACCTCGGCGCATTGCATCGGCAACGCGGCGGAGCTGATCCAGCTCGGCAAGCAGGATGTCGTCTTTGCCGGCGGCGGCGAGGAACTGCACTGGACCATGTCGGTGCTGTTCGACGCGATGGGCGCGATGTCCTCCAAGTACAACGACACGCCGGAAAAGGCCTCCAGGCCCTATGATGCCGGGCGCGACGGCTTCGTGATTTCCGGTGGCGGCGGTGTGCTGGTGCTGGAAGAGCTGGAGCACGCAAAGGCGCGCGGCGCGAAAATCTATGCCGAGGTGGTCGGCTATGGCGCCACCTCCGATGGCTACGACATGGTGCAGCCGTCGGGCGAGGGCGCGGTGCGCTGCATGCAGATGGCGCTGCATGGCGTCGAGGGCAAGGTTGACTATGTGAACACCCATGGCACCGCCACGCCGGTGGGCGACCAGCGCGAAACCGATGCGCTGCGCCAGGTGTTCGGCGAGGCTCTGCCGGTCATCGCCTCGACCAAATCGCTGACCGGCCATTCCCTGGGCGCGGCCGGCGTGCATGAGGCGATCTATACGCTGCTGATGATGCGCGACGGCTTCATCGCCGCTTCTGCCAACATCGAGACCATCGACGAGGCGTTCGCCGACCTGCCTATCGCCCGGTCGGTGATGGACAAGCAGATCGACCTCGCCCTTTCCAACAGTTTCGGCTTTGGCGGCACCAATGCCGTCCTGGCCCTCCGGCGCTTTAACGGCTGATATACATGGCAAGCATCGACAAACCGGCGGTGGAAACCGCGGCGCCTGAGATTGAGGGTGCCGCACGGCCATTGATGGCGGGCAAGCGCGGCCTGATCATGGGCGTGGCCAACGACCATTCCATCGCCTGGGGCATCGCCAGGGCGCTGGCCGCGCACGGCGCCGAGCTGGCCTTCACCTATCAGGGCGATTCCTTCGCCCGGCGCGTCGGGCCGCTGGCGGAATCCGTCGGCTCCGATATCACCCTGTCCTGCGATGTGGGATCGGAGGCGAGCATCGATTCCGCTTTCGAGGGGCTGTCAAAGCGCTGGGACCGGCTGGATTTCGTGGTTCATGCCATCGCCTATTCCGACAAGACGGAGCTGAAGGGCCGCTATCTCGACACCACGCGGGACAATTTCCGGCGCACGCTGGATATCTCCTGCTTCTCCTTCACCAACATCGCCAAGCGCGCCGCGCCGATGATGACCGAGGGCGGCAGCCTGGTGACGCTGTCCTATCTGGGGGCGGAGCGGGTGACGCCGAACTACAATGTCATGGGCGTGGCCAAGGCGGCGCTGGAGGCGAGCGTTCGCTACCTCGCCGTCGATCTGGGCGACCGGAACATCCGCGTGAACGCGATCTCCGCCGGGCCGATGCGCACCCTGGCAGGGTCGGCGATCAGCGATGCGCGTTATGTCTATCGCTTCACCCAGACCCATTCGCCGCTGCGCCGCAACGTGACGCTGGACGAGATCGGCGGGGCCGGCCTCTATCTGCTGAGCGACCTGTCGACCGGCGTCACCGGCGAAGTGCTGTATGTGGATTCCGGCTTCAATACGACGGCGATGCCGCAGCCCGGCCGCGAGCCGGCGCCGGAAGAAGCGTAACGGGGCGAGGCGTAACGGTTCCGTTTCCCGGGAGTGGCCCATGGAACTGAACGACGAGCAATTCCATCGCTATGCTCGCCATCTCATCCTCGACGAGGTCGGGGAAGAGGGGCAGGAGAAGCTGCTGGGCGCCCGCGTGCTGGTGGTCGGGGCTGGCGGCCTTGGCGCGCCGCTGCTGATGTATCTGGCCGCCGCCGGCGTCGGCACGCTGGGCATCGTCGATTACGACGAGGTCGAGCTGTCCAACCTGCAGCGCCAGATCATCCACGGCACCGCCGATCTCGGCCGGCTGAAGGTGGACAGCGCCATCGATACGGTGGCGGCGCTGAATCCCGGCATCACGGTCATCGCCCATCGCGAGAAGCTGACGCAAGACAATGTCGCCGCCCTGGTGGCTGGCTACGACATTGTCGCCGACGGGTCGGATAATTTCGACTGCCGCTATCTGCTGAACGATGCCTGTTATTTTGCCGGCAAGATTCTGGTCTCCGGGGCGCTGCTTCGCTTCGAGGGGCAGATTTCCGTGTTCAAGGCGCATCAGCCGGGCAATCCCTGCTATCGCTGCCTGTTCCCGGAAAAGCCGCCGGCCGACCTGATCCCGCGCTGTTCCCAGGCCGGCATACTGGGGGCCGTCGCCGGCGTCATCGGCACGCTGCAGGCCACCGAAATCCTGAAGGAGATTCTGGGGCTCGGCGACAGTCTTGCCGGCCGGCTGATGCTCTACGACGCGCTGTCCAGCCGGTTCCAGACGGTGAAGATCGCCAAGGACCCGGATTGCCCGCTCTGCGGCACCGCGCCCAGCATCACCGAGATCCGGCAGGTCGCCTGAGGGCGATTCAGTACAGAGCGGTCTAGCGCAGGCCGATCCAGCGCAACGCCCGTCCATCGATGGCGGCCAGCCCGCAGGCGATGGCGAGCAACCCCAGAAGATGGCGCGGCGCCAGGCTTTCCCCCAGTATCAGCACACCCAGCAGGATGGCGCTGGCCGGCACCAGAAAGGTGACCAGCGCCATGTTGGTCGCCCCCGCCTTGCCCAGGATGCGGAAGAAAATCACATAGGCCAGCGCGGTGCTCGCCACCGCCAGTGCGGCAATGGCGGCGATGGCCTCCGGCGGTGGCACGGGCAGCGTCCAGGGCGCCTGCGTCGCCAGAATGACGGGGGTGACGATCAGCGCCGACATCGACAGCTGCCCGGCGGCCAGTGCCATCGGCGGGCGGTCGCGGAAGCGCCGGCCGAAGATGTTGGCGCAGCCATAGGAGAAGGCGGCCCCCAGCATGGCGAGCTGGGCCAGCGCGGCAGCCAGCCCCATTCCTGCCAATCCGTTGAGCGCGTCCGGCCCGATCATCGCGGCCACCCCGGCGATGCCGATCACCAGTCCAGCCAGCTTCGCCCCGGTGATGCGCTCGTCCCGCGTCAGCAGATGCGCCAGCAGCACGGTAAAGAACGGCGTCGTCGCGTTCAGGATGCCGGCCAGGCTGGCGCCGATCTCCTGCTGGCCCCAGAAGATCAGCGTGAAGGGGAGGACATTGTTCAGTACGCCCATGACCGCGACATCGCGCCAGAACCGCCCGTCGCGCGGCAGCTTCACGCCGAAGGCCGGCAGCAGTGCCAGCAGGATGGCGGCGGCGATGCTGACGCGCAGCCAGACCACCACCAGCGGCGGCACATGGGTGACGGCAATCTTGGCGAACAGGAAGGACCCGCCCCACAGCATCGACAGGATAATCAGCAGCAGCCATTCCGTTGGCCCCATCAGCGGGGCAGGCACGGTCGCGCGCATCGCGGTGTTGTTCCTTGGTCGTTGCCGGAGGAGGCACTGAACGGGATGGCAGGGGCTTCCGCCACCCGCTTCTTGCGCGGAAAGGGGCGGTGGGGAGGTCTAGAACATCTGTTCCAGCACGCGGTCGGGCGGGGTGTGGCCGTCGATGAAGGTCTTGATGTTGATGATGACCTTCTCGCCCATATCGATGCGGCCTTCGATGGTGGCCGAGCCCATGTGCGGCATCAGCACCACATTGTCGAGTTCCAGCAGCTTCGGGTTGATCGCCGGCTCGTGCTCGAACACATCGAGGCCGGCACCGGCGATCTCGCGGCCCGCCAGCGCGCGGGCCAGCGCATTCTCGTCGATCACCTCGCCGCGCGAGGTGTTCACCACGAAGCTGGTCGGGCGCAGCAGCTTCAGCCGGCGCGCCGACAGCAGATGATAGGTCGCCGGCGTGTGCGGGCAGTTGATCGAGATCACATCCATGCGGGCCAGCATCTGGTCCAGGCTCTCCCAGTAGGTCGCCTCCAGCTCGGCTTCGATGTCGGGATGCACGCGCCGCCGGTTGTGGTAGTGGATCGACAGGCCAAAGCCGCGCGCACGCTTCGCCACCGCCTGGCCGATCCGCCCCATGCCGATGATGCCCAGGCGCTTGCCGCCGATGCGATGGCCCAGCATCAGCGTCGGCCCCCAGCCCTCCCAGGTGCCCGACCGCACCAGCCGCTCGCCCTCGATCAGCCGGCGCGAGACGGCGAGGACCAGCGCCATGGTCATGTCGGCGGTGTCCTCGGTCAGCACGCCTGGCGTGTTGGTGACGGTGATGCCCTTCTGCCGCGCGGTCGCCAGGTCGATGTGATCGACGCCGGTGCCGAAGGAGGCGATGAGCCGCAGCTGCGGGCCGGCCTGCGCCAGAATGCGAGCGTCCACCCGGTCGGTGACGGTCGGCACCAGCACATCGGCCACCTTCACCGCCTCGATCAGCTCCGCCGGGGTCAGCGGCCGGTCGTCCAGGTTGAGGCGTGCGTCGAACAGCTCCATCATGCGGGTCTCGACCGCGTCCGGCAGCTTGCGGGTGACCACGATGGTCGGTTTCTTGGCGCTGTTCGGCATTGTCCCGTCCCTGCCTTCCTCTTGGGCCTTCCTCTTGGGTCTTGCCCTTGCGACAGACCCTAGCATGATGCGGCGCGGGCGCGCATCCCGCCTGCTTGACCTCTACCGGGCGAAAGCTGCACCGTTATAATACGCTGTCTGCTAGGGTCCAGCTTTCCAATACGCATCCATTGCCGAATCGATGACATCAGCCATATTTCCCCGACGCTTTCCCCGCCCCGCCCTGTTCTGCCTGGTGCTGCTGTTGCCGGTGGCGCTGCTGGCGGCGTTGCTGCCCGCGCTGGCCATGGCACAGCAGAGCCCGGCGCCGTCCGGCCTGCCGATTCCGCGCTTCGTCTCGCTGCGCTCCGGCGAGGTGAACATCCGCACCGGCCCCGGCGTGCGCTACCCCATCGACTGGGTGTTCCTGCGCAAGGACATGCCGGTGGAGATTGTCGCCGAGTTCGACACCTGGCGGCGCATCCGCGATGCCGAGGGCACCGAGGGCTGGGTGCATCAGAGCCTGCTGTCGGGCAAGCGCACCATCGTCTTCACCGCGCCGCTGGCCAGTCTGCGCCGCGAGCCGCGCGAGAGCGCGCCGCTGGTGGCGAAGGCGGAGCCCGGCGTGATCGGCGAGCTGCAGGAATGCCGCCCGGCCTGGTGCCGGGTGAAGGCTGCTGGCCTCACCGGCTGGGTGCAGCCGATCGAGGTCTGGGGCGTCTATCCCGACGAATGGATGCGCTAGGCCGGTCTTGTTCTTCCTTTGTTAACCCTCGTCCGTTAATTCTTGGCGGACCGATCATTGCGAACCACATAGCACGGCATGTCCGACGGACCGCTTCATCTCTACCGGCAGCAGAAGGCCGATGGCGCTCTCCAGCCTGACCAGCATCAGGAGCTGGCGATCGAAAAGCTGCAGAGCCTGCACAATGCCCTGAAGAACCACCGCCCGAACGGCGGCGGCGAGGAGGGCTGGTTCGCGCGTTTCGGCTTTGGGCGCCGGCACAAGGATGTCGATCCGCCGCCGCAGGGGATCTATTTCTACGGCCCGGTCGGGCGCGGCAAATCCATGGTGATGGATCTGTTCTTCGCCGGTGCGCCGGTCGAGAAGAAGCGCCGGGTGCATTTCCACGAGTTCATGGCCGAGGTGCATGGCCGCCTGCACCGGCTGCGCCAGCGCGCGAAGCAGGAGGGCGGCGACCCGATCCCGCCGACCGCGAAGGAGATCGCCGCCGACGCCTGGCTGCTGTGCTTCGATGAGTTCGATGTGAACGACATCGCCGACGCGATGATCCTGGGCCGGCTGTTCGAGGCGCTGTTCGATCTCGGCGTCGTCGTGGTCGCGACCTCCAACAAGGCGCCGGACGATCTCTACAAGGGCGGGCTGCAGCGCGAGCGCTTCCTGCCCTTCATCGAGCTGGTGAAGCAGAAGCTGGACGTGCTGTCGGTCAGCGGCGGCACCGACTACCGGCTGGACCGGCTGAAGGGCATGCCGGTCTATCACACGCCGCTGGACGAGAAGGCGGCTGCGGCGCTGGAGAATATCTTCCGCGAGCTGACCGATGGCGAGCCGGGGGAGCCGGACCGTGTGAGCGTGCTGGGCCGTACCGTCCCGGTGCCGAAGGCGGCGCGCGGTGTGGCCTGGTTTTCCTTCGGCGACCTGTGCCGCACGGCGCTGGGGGCTTCCGACTATCTCGCCATCGCCGACCGTTTTCACACAATCATCGTCGAGGGCATACCCCGCCTCGGCAAGGAGAACCGCAACGAGGCGCGGCGCTTCATCCATCTCGTCGATGCGCTGTATGAGCGCAAGGCGAACCTGGTCTGCTCCGCCGAATCGGCGCCGGAGACGCTGTATCAGGAGGGGGAAGGCGCCTTCGAGTTCCAGCGCACGGTCAGCCGGCTGATGGAAATGCAGTCGGCCGATTACATCGCCGCACCGCATCAGGGCCGGACGGCGGATGCGGCGGACCCGCAGACACTGGCGGCGGCGCAATGAGCGATTCTGGAGAAGGGATTGTTTCAGCGACCGCTTTCCCTTGCCCCCTCGGGCGAATCGCGCTAGTAACCCGACACTTTTTCGCGGCGCGGCAGGCCAAGGCGGCACGCGCGATGACCGGCCCTGTGCGGCCGGCCACCGGGCAGCCGGTAATGGGCTCTGAAGCGGCGCAGGCCGTAAGGATTTTTCAATAGACGGCCCTTACCATCGCAAGCGGAGCGGATTCATGGCACGGAACAAGATCGCACTCGTCGGCGCCGGCAATATCGGCGGCACCCTTGCCCTCCTGGCGGGGCTGAAGGAGCTGGGCGATATCGTCCTGTTCGACATCGCCGAGGGCCTGCCCCAGGGCAAGGCGCTGGACATCGCACAGGCCTCCCCGGTCGAGGGTTTCGACGCCGCCGTCACCGGCGCCAACGACTACAGCGCGCTGAAGGGCGCCGATGTGGTGATCGTCACCGCCGGCGTGGCGCGCAAGCCGGGCATGAGCCGCGACGATCTGGTCGGCATCAACACCAAGGTCATGCGCTCGGTCGGCGAGGGCATCAAGAACAACTGCCCCGACGCTTTCGTGATCTGCATCACCAACCCGCTGGACGTCATGGTCGGCGTGCTGCGCGAGGCCTGCGGCCTGCCCTACGAGAAGGTCGTCGGCATGGCCGGCGTGCTGGATTCGGCGCGCTTCCGCTATTTCCTGGCCGAGGAGTTCAGGGTCTCGGTCGAGGATGTGAACGCCTTCGTGCTGGGCGGCCATGGCGACACCATGGTGCCGCTGGTGCGCTACTCCGCCGTTGCCGGCATCCCGGTGCCGGACCTGATCAAGATGGGCTGGTCCACGCAGGAGAAGATCGACCAGATCGTCCAGCGCACCCGCGATGGTGGCGCCGAGATCGTCGGGCTGCTGAAGACCGGCTCCGCCTTCTATGCGCCGGCCTCCTCGGCGATCCAGATGGCCGACAGCTACCTGAAGGACAAGAAGCGCGTGCTGCCCTGCGCCGCTTATGTGAAGGGCGCCTACGGCCTCGACGGGCTCTATGTCGGCGTGCCGGTGGTGATCGGCGCCAAGGGCGTGGAGCGCATCGTCGAGATCGAGCTGAATGCCGACGAGCAGAAGATGTTCGACCATTCGGTCAGCGCGGTGAAGGCGCTGGTCGATGTCGTGAAGAACGTGGACGCTTCGGCGTCCTGAGCCCGAGGGCCGGTTGAACCCCGGCCATTGGGTGTTAGAGTACCAAAGGGCCGGCGGAGAGGCGCAGGAGTGGGGCCTGCGTTCAGCCGCCGGTTGATGGCGCATCCGCTTCTCCCCACATCGATGCAATTGCCGGGAAGGCTGACCGCATGAATATCCACGAATACCAGGCCAAGCAGCTCATGGCGAAGTACGGCGTCGCCGTGCCCAGGGGCGGCGTCGCCTACACCGCCCAGCAGGCGGTCGAGGTGGCCAAGGGTCTTGGCGGCCCCGTCTATGTCGTGAAGTCGCAGATCCATGCGGGCGGCCGCGGCGCCGGGCGCTTCAAGGACGATCCCGACGGCAAGGGCGGCGTACGCGTCGTGAAGTCGGTCGAGGATGTCCAGGCCAATGCCCAGGCGATGATCGGCAAGGTGCTGGTCACCAAGCAGACCGGCCCGGCCGGCAAGGAAGTGACGCGGGTCTATATCGAGGAAGGCTGCGACATCAAGCGCGAGCTGTATCTCGGCATGCTGATCGACCGCGCCACCAGCCGGATCACCGTGATGGCCTCGACCGAGGGCGGCATGGAGATCGAGGAAGTGGCGGCCGAGCATCCGGAGAAGATCCTGAAGGTTGCCATCGATCCGACCACCGGCATGCAGGCCTTCCACGCCCGCCAGATCGCCTTCGGCCTTGGCCTTGAGGGCAAGCAGGTGAATGCGGCGGTGAAGTTCATGCTGGCCATGTACAAGGCCTTCACCGAGCTGGATTGCTCCATCGTCGAGATCAACCCGCTGGTCGTCACCGGCGAGGGGCAGATCATCGCGCTCGATGCCAAGGTGAATTTCGACGACAACGCGCTGTTCCGTCATCCGGACATCGAGGAGCTGCGCGACGAGGAAGAAGAGAACCCGATGGAGCTTGAGGCCGCCAAGCACGGCCTCAACTATGTGAAGCTCGACGGCAATATCGGCTGCATGGTGAACGGCGCCGGCCTCGCCATGGCGACCATGGACATCATCAAGCTCTATGGCGGCGAGCCGGCCAACTTCCTCGATGTCGGCGGCGGCGCCACCAAGGAGCGCGTGACCACCGCCTTCAAGATCATCCTGTCCGACCCGAATGTCGAAGGCATCCTGGTGAACATCTTCGGCGGCATCATGCGCTGCGACGTGATCGCGGAAGGCGTGGTGGCGGCGGCCCGCGAGGTCAGCCTGCACGTGCCGCTGGTGGTGCGGCTGGAAGGTACCAATGTCGAACTCGGCAAGAAGATCCTGTCCGAATCCGGGCTGCCGATCATTTCCGCCGATAATCTGGCCGATGCGGCCGAAAAGGTCGTCAAGGCCGTGAAGGAGGCCCAGTAATGGCTGTTCTGGTCGATCGCAACACCAAGGTCATCTGCCAGGGCTTTACCGGCGCGCAGGGCACCTTCCATTCCGAACAGGCGATTGCCTACGGCACCAAGATGGTCGGCGGCGTGACGCCCGGTAAGGGCGGCTCCACCCATCTCGACCTGCCGGTGTTCGACACGGTCGCCGACGCGGTCGAGCGGACCGGGGCGGATGCTTCGGTGATCTACGTGCCGCCGCCCTTCGCGGCGGACGCGATCCTGGAAGCCATCGATGCCGAGCTGAGCCTGATCGTGTGCATCACCGAGGGTATCCCGGTGATCGACATGGTCGCGGTGAAGCGCGCGCTGGCCGGCTCCAGCAGCCGGCTGGTCGGGCCGAACTGTCCCGGCGTCATCACCCCGGACCAGTGCAAGATCGGCATCATGCCGGGCCACATCCACCGGCCGGGCAAGATCGGCATCGTCAGCCGCTCCGGCACGCTGACCTATGAGGCCGTTGCGCAGACCACGGCGGCCGGCCTCGGCCAGTCCACCTGCATCGGCATTGGCGGTGACCCGGTCAACGGCACCAACTTCATCGACTGCCTCGACATGTTCCTGGGCGATCCGGATACCCAGGGAATCATCATGATTGGCGAAATCGGCGGCTCCGCCGAGGAAGAGGCAGCCGAATTCCTGATCCGAAGCAAGGTGAAGAAGCCGGTCGTCGGCTTCATCGCCGGCGTTACGGCCCCGCCGGGCCGGCGTATGGGGCATGCCGGCGCGATCATCGCCGGCGGCAAGGGCGGCGCCGGGGACAAGATGGAGGCCATGCGTTCGGCCGGCATCACCGTCGCGGATTCCCCGGCCAGTCTCGGCAGCAGCATGCTGTCCCTGATGAAGGGCTAGCGTCGTCAATTGACAAGGGAGCGCGGCGGACGCGCCGCGCCACAAGGCGCCATGGCAAGTAGCATCGATATCGATTCCGTTTTCTCCGGCGCCAATGCGCCGTTCATCGCCGAGCTGTACGCCCGATACCTGGACAATCCCGGGTCGGTCGATGCCAGCTGGCAGGCCGTGTTCGGAGAGCTGACTGAGACCAATGGGGTCGCGGTCGAACAGCCGAGCTGGTCGAAGGACCGTACCCGTATCATCGGCGTGCCCGACCCCGAGGCGGCGAAGCCGGCCAAGGGCGGGGCCAAGGCGGGGGCCGCCGCCGGCCTGTCCGAGGCGGAGGTGAAAGCCGCCGCGCTCGATTCGGTGCGCGCGCTGATGATCATCCGCGCCTACCGGGCGCGCGGCCATCTGGTCTCCAACCTCGACCCGCTGGGCCTTGCCGGCACGCGCTTCCCGCATCCGGAGCTCGATCCGGCGCATTTCGGCTTCGGCGAGGCCGACATGGACCGGCCGATCTTCCTGGCCAATGTGCTGGGCCGCGAAAAGGCCACGCTGCGCGAGATCATGTCGATCCTGCGCGACACCTATTGCGGCAATATCGGCGTCGAATACACCCATATCTCCGACCCGGCGCGGAAGTCCTGGCTGCAGGAGCGTATCGAGGGCATCCGCAACCAGACCGATTTCACCGAGAACGGCAAGAAGGCGATCCTGGAGCGGCTCACGGCAGCCGAATCCTTCGAGCGCTTCCTGCATGTGAAATATACCGGCACCAAGCGCTTCGGCCTGGATGGCGGCGAGGCGGCGATCCCGGCGCTGGAGCAGATCGTGAAGCGCGGCGGCCAGCTCGGCGTGCAGGAGATCGTCATCGGCATGGCCCATCGCGGCCGGCTGAACGTGCTGACCAATTTCATGGGCAAGCCGTTCCGCGCCGTGTTCTCGGAATTCCAGGGCAATCCGGCGAACCCGTCGGACGTACAGGGCTCCGGCGACGTGAAGTACCATCTCGGCACCTCCACCGACCGCGAGTTCGACGGCAAGAACGTGCATCTGTCGCTGACCGCCAACCCGTCGCATCTGGAAGTCGTCGATGCGGTGGTGCTGGGCAAGGTCCGCGCCAAGCAGACCCAGCTGAAGGACACCGAGCGCCGCAAGGTGCTGGGCCTGCTGATTCATGGCGATGCCGCCTTCGCCGGCCAGGGCATCGTCGCCGAATGTTTCGGCATGTCGGAGCTGAAGGGCTACCGTACCGGCGGCACCATTCACCTCATCATCAACAACCAGATCGGCTTCACCACCAGCCCGGCCTATTCGCGTTCCTCGCCCTATCCGAGTGACGTGGCGAAGATGGTCGAGGCGCCGATCTTCCATGTGAATGGCGACGATCCGGAAGCGGTCGTCCATGTCGCCCGCGTTGCCACCGAATACCGTCAGGAATTCGGCGTCGATGTGGTTATCGACATCTTCTGCTATCGCCGCTTCGGCCATAATGAAGGCGACGAGCCGGCCTACACCCAGCCGCTGATGTACCAGGCCATCGGCCAGCATCCCTCGGTGCGCAAGCTCTACGCCCAGCGCCTGGTCGAGGAGAAGCTGCTGACGCAGGACGAAGCCGACCAGGTCGAGAAGGATTTCATGGCCTATCTGGAGGAGGAGTTCCAGGCAGGCAACAGCTACAAGCCGAACAAGGCCGATTGGCTGGAAGGGGCCTGGAGCGGCATGGAAACCGCGTCGGGCGACGACCGCCGCGGCGAGACCTCGGTGCCGCTGGAAAAGCTGCGCGAGATCGGCCTGAAACTGTGCGAGATGCCCGAGGGGCTGGATGTGAACCGCAAGCTGGTGCGCCAGCTGGAGGATCGCAAGAAGCGCCTGGAAGCGGGCGAGAATCTCGACTGGGCGACCGGCGAGGCGCTGGCTTTCGGCACGCTGCTGACCGAGGGCTATCCGGTGCGGCTGTCCGGCCAGGACAGTGGCCGCGGCACCTTCTCGCACCGCCATGCCGTGGTCATCGACCAGACCACGGAGGAGCGCTATGTCCCGCTCGCCAATTTGTCGGAGAACCAGGCGCAGTTCGAGGTGATCGACAGCCCGCTGGCCGAGATGTCGGTGCTGGGCTTCGAATATGGCTACACCCTGTCGGAACCGCGCGCCCTGGTGCTGTGGGAGGCGCAGTTCGGCGATTTCACCAACGGCGCCCAGGTCGTGATCGACCAGTTCATCAGCTCCGGCGAGAACAAGTGGCTGCGCATGTCAGGCCTGGTGATGCTGCTGCCGCACGGCTATGAAGGCCAGGGGCCGGAACATTCCTCGGCCCGGCTGGAGCGTTATCTCCAGCAATGCGCGGAAGACAACATGCAGGTGGTGAACGTCACCACCCCGGCGAACTACTTCCACGTCCTGCGCCGCCAGCTGCACCGCAAGTTCCGCAAGCCGCTGGTCATCATGACGCCGAAATCGCTGCTGCGGCACAAGCTGGCGGTCTCCACCCTGGCCGACATGGCCGAGGGCACGACCTTCCACCGGGTGCTCTACGACAACGAGGTCCTGTGCGACGACAAGGATGTGAAGCGCGTCGTGCTGTGCTCCGGCAAGGTCTATTACGACCTGTATGAGGAGCGCGCGAAGCGCGGCATCAAGGATGTGTTCTTCCTGCGTCTGGAGCAGCTCTACCCGTTCCCGCACAAGGCGCTGGCGGATGAGCTGAAGCGCTTCCCGAAGGCCGAGGTGGTCTGGTGCCAGGAAGAGCCGGAGAATATGGGCTCCTGGACCTTTGTCGATCGCCGGATCGAGGCGGTGCTGACGGAGGTAGGCGCCAAGCAGAAGCGTCCGGTCTATGTCGGCCGCCCGGCGGCGGCGGCGACGGCGACCGGCCTGCTGAAGCGGCACAATCTGGAACAGGCGAAGCTGGTCGATGAGGCCCTGTCGGGCAAGATCTGACCGCCGGAATTTAAGATATCGGCGTCGGGATGGCGCCGTGGGACAGACAAACCGGCCTCTTCCCGGGGGAGGGGGCCGGTCAACGAAGCGGAGTAGGCATGGCTACCGAAATCAAGGTTCCGACGCTGGGCGAATCCGTCACCGAGGCGACCGTCGCCAAGTGGATGAAGAAGGTCGGCGACGCCGTCGCCATGGACGAGCCCCTGCTGGAGCTCGAGACCGACAAGGTGACGCTTGAGGTGAACGCCTCGGCCGCCGGCGTGCTCGCCGAGATCAGCGTGAAGGAAGGCGAGAATGTCGAGGTCGGTGCCCTGCTCGGCACCATCGACGAGAAGGCCAGCGCCGCCGCAAAGCCAGCCGCCAAGGCCGAGGAGCCGAAGAAGGAAGAGCCCAAGGCCGAGGCCCCCAAGGAGGCCCCCAAGGCTGCTGAGGCCCCGAAACCCGCTGCCGCTCCGGCCCCGGCAGCGGCGCCGGCGTCCGCCACTTACGACAAGGTGCTGTCCCCGGCGGTGAAGAAGCTGATCGACGAGAACAATCTCGATCCGCGCAAGATCCAGGCCTCCGGCAAGGATGGCCGTCTGGTGAAGGAAGATGTACAGAAGGCCATCGAGGCCGGCACCGCCAAGGTGACCTATGGCGCCCCCGCTGCCGGCAGCACCGCGCCGTCCGCACCGAAGGCGCCGCGCGCCGACCGCGAGGGCGAGGAGCGGGTGCGCATGTCCCGCCTGCGCCAGCGCATCGCCCAGCGCCTGAAGGAGGCGCAGAACACCGCGGCGATCCTGACCACCTTCAACGAAATCGACATGACCAACGTCATGGCGCTGCGCAACCAGTTCAAGGACGAGTTCGAGAAGAAGCACGGCGTGAAGCTGGGCTTCATGTCGTTCTTCGTGAAGGCCGCCATCGCCGCGCTGAAGGAACTGCCGGCGGTGAATGCCGAGATCGACGGCGATGACGTCATCTACAAGAACTACTACGACATCGGCGTCGCCGTCGGCACGCCGCAGGGTCTGGTGGTGCCGGTGCTGCGCGACGCCGATAACCTGTCCTTTGCCGGCGTCGAGAAGGGCATCAATGCGCTGGGCCTGAAGGCCCGCGACGGCAAGCTGTCGATGGAAGACATGTCGGGCGGCACCTTCACCATCTCCAATGGCGGTGTCTATGGCTCGCTGATGTCCACGCCGATCATCAACCCGCCGCAATCCGGCATTCTGGGCATGCACAAGATCCAGCCGCGCCCGATGGCGATCGGTGACAAGGTCGAGATCCGGCCGATGATGTATGTGGCGCTCAGCTACGACCATCGCATCATCGACGGCCGCGAGGCGGTCACCTTCCTGGTCCGCCTGAAGGATGCCGTGGAAGACCCGCAGCGCCTGCTGCTGGACATGTAATCGGCTTACGGAACTCTTGAGGAACCATCATGGCTGACAGCTTCGACCTCGTGGTGATCGGCAGCGGCCCCGGCGGCTATGTGGCGGCGATCCGCGCCGCGCAGCTTGGCATGAAGGTCGCGTGCGTCGAGAAGCGCGCCACCCTCGGCGGGACCTGCCTGAACACCGGCTGCATCCCGTCCAAGGCCCTGCTCGCCGCCTCGGAGAAGTATCACGAGGCGGAATCCGGCCTGGCCGCCTTCGGCGTCGATGTCGGCAAGCCGAAGCTGAACATGAAGCAGATGATGGCGCACAAGGACGGCGTCGTCGCCGCCAACGTCAATGGCGTCGCCTTCCTGTTCAAGAAGAACAAGATCGAGCATGTCATCGGCACCGGGTCCATCCCGAAGGCCGGCGAGGTGCTGGTGACCGGCGAGGATGGCAAGAAGCGCACGCTGAAGGCCGGTAAGATCCTGATCGCCACCGGCTCGGAATCGACCCCGCTGCCGGGTGTGGAGATCGACGAGAAGCAGATCGTCACCTCCACCGGCGCGCTGGAGCTTTCTTCCGTGCCGAAGCATCTGGTGGTGATCGGCGGCGGCGTGATCGGGCTGGAGATGGGCTCGGTCTGGCGTCGCCTCGGGGCCGAGGTGACGGTGGTCGAGTTCCTCGACCGCATCGTCCCCACCATGGACCAGGATATCGGCAAGCAGTTCCAGCGCGTGCTGACCAAGCAGGGTTTCAAATTCATGCTGGGCAGCAAGGTGACCGGCGCCAAGACGGCGAAATCCGGCGTCACCCTGACGGTCGAGCCGGCTGCCGGCGGCAAGAAGGAAGAGCTGAAGGCGGATGTGGTGCTGGTTGCCATCGGCCGCCGCCCCTTCACGCAGGGCCTCGGCCTTGAGGCGCTGGGCGTGGCGATGGACAAGCGCGGCTTCATCCAGGTCGATGATGACTACCAGACCAGTGTGAACGGCATCTACGCCATCGGTGACGCGATCCCCGGCCCGATGCTGGCGCACAAGGCGGAAGAAGACGGCATTGCCGCCGTCGAAATCATGGCCGGCGAGGCCGCGCATGTGGATTACAATCTGGTGCCGGGCATCGTTTATACCTGGCCGGAAGTCGCCTCCATCGGCAAGACCGAGGAGGAGCTGAAGGCGGCCAAAATCGAGTACAAGGTCGGCAAGTTCCCGTTCACCGCCAATGGCCGCGCGCGCGCGATCAACATGACCGACGGGCTGGTGAAGATCCTGGCCGATGCCAAGACCGACCGGGTGCTGGGCTGCCACATCCTGGGCGCCGAGGCCGGCACGCTGATCCACGAGGTCGCCACCGCCATGGCCTTCGGGGCCTCTGCCGAGGACATCGCCATGACCTGCCACGGCCACCCGACCCTCAACGAGGCCGTCAAGGAAGCCGCCCTCGCGGTTCACGGCCGGCCGATCCACATCTGAGGCGGGTCATCTATACGGAACAGAAAACCCCGGCCATCGTGCCGGGGTTTTGCTTACGCATTTTCCTGCTTTTTGCCGCACTCTCTGTCCGTCACCCCCGCACGTGTTGCGGGGGTCCATGTCTCGGCTTGCTGGAAGTCGCCAGAGTGGGTTGAACCCTGGATTCCCGGGACGCCCATGGGGGACAAGCCCGGGAATGACGGACAGAAAGGCCGTAGCCCTGCTTACAGCGGCCAGAAATACAGCAGTGCGGGCAGCGCCACGCACAGGATGACCCCATCCAGCGGCAGGCCCATGCGCCAGTAATCGCTGAATTTGTAGCCGCCCGGCCCCAGGATCAGCGCGTTGTTCTGATGGCCGATGGGGGTGAGGAAGGCGCAGGAGGCAGCCACCGCCACCGCCATCAGGAAGGTGTCGGGATTGACGTCCAGTGCAACGGCGATGCCGGCGGAGATCGGCGCCATCACCAGTGCGGTCGCGGCATTGTTCATCACGTCGGTCATCACCATGGTGACGACCATCACCAGCAGCAGCGTCACCGCCGCCGGCATGCCGCTGGTGACGCTCACCAGTGTCTCGGCCAGCAGGCTGGCGGCGCCGGTGGTCTCCATCGCCTGGCCGACCGGGATCATCGCCCCCAGCAGGACGATCACTGGCCAGTCGATGCTCTCATACAGATCGCGCAGCGGCACGCTGCCCAGCCCGATCATGCCCAGCGCGGCAATGCCGAAGGCGATCGGCAGGCTGATGAAGCCGGTCGTGGCGGCGGCCACGGCGGCGGCAAACAGCGCGACCGTGGCGAAGGCCAGGCTGCGGTTGCCGGCCTGCAGCTTGCGCGGTGCCAGCGGCAGGCCGCCCAGCTCCTGGATGATGTCGGGCAAGCGGTCGCTCTCGCCCTGCAACAGCATCACATCGCCGACCTGGAAGCGGAAGGAGCGCAGCCGCCCGCGATAGGGGCGGCCCTGGCGCGAGACGGCCAGCAGATTGACCCCGAAGCGCCGGCGCATGCGCATCAGGGCCGGGGTGCGGCCGATCAGCGGCGAATCCTGCGCCACCACCGCCTCCATCAGGGTCATGTCCTGGGCGCGCAGCCGGTCCTTGCGGTCGCCCGGCTCCGCGTCGCCGTCCTGCTCTTCCTTCTCCGGCGTGCCCGGCAGCTTCAGCTTGAAGATGTCGGCGACCCGGCCCAGCGCCTCGGGCGCCGCCTCGACCAGCAGCACATCGCCCGGCTGCAGAATCTCGTCGCGCCGCGCGGCCAGCACGAAGCGGTTGCCGCGCGCCAGGCCGATCAGCACGGCATCGACCTCATCAATCTCCTGTTCCAGCTCCTGGAAGCTGCGGCCGATCACCGTCGATTTCTCGCCGACATTCATTTCGGTAACGTAATTTTCCATGTCGAACAGCTCGAGCGAGGTCGCCGCCGTGCGCCGGGCCTTGGGAATCAGGCGCCAGCCTATGGTGGTGACGAAGGCAATCCCGGCCAGCGCCACCAGCCCGCCAACCGGCGTGAAGTCGAACATGCCGAACGCCCCATTGCCGCTATCGGCGCGATAGGTGGCGACGATGATGTTGGGCGGCGTGCCGATCAGCGTCACCAGCCCGCCGAGGATCGAGGCGAAGGAAAGTGGCATCAGGATCGTTGCCGGCGAGCGCTTGGCGTTCAGGGCCGACTGGATCGCTGCCGGCATCATCAGGGCCAGCGCGCCGACATTGTTCATCACCGTGGACAGCAAGGCCGCCAGCCCGGAAAAGGCGGAGATATGGGTGAAATTGGTGCGCGTGGCCGGCTGGATCAGCCCGGTCAGCATGTCCACCACGCCGGAATTGGACAATGCCCGGCTGATGATCAGCACGGCGGCCACGGTGACGGTCGCCGGGTGGCCGAAGCCCATGAACGCCTCGCCCGCCGGCACCAGGCCCAGCACGGTCGCCGCCATCAGCGCCGCGAAGGCGACAATGTCGAAGCGCCAGCGGCCCCAGATGAACAGCGCCATCACCAAGGCCAGCAGGGTGAAGATGCTCGTGACCTCGAAATTCATGCGGCGTGCGTCCTTTCGGGTTGTACGGCAGGCATGGTGCAGCCTCGCGGTTGCGGGCGCAATGGGCGCGGGAAAGGAAGAAACGAAGAAGGGGGCGGTCGGTTGCCTTCAGGCGACCCAGAAACGCCGGCTGAACAGCACCAGCACGGTGAAGAATTCCAGCCGTCCCAGCAACATGCCGAAGGACAGCAGCCATTTCGCACCATCGGGAATGGTGGCGAAATTGCCCGATGGCCCGACCACCGGGCCGAGGCCGGGGCCGACATTGCCGATGGCCTGAATGGCGGCGGTGGAGGCTGTCAGCGCATCCAGCCCGAACAGCGTCAGTGCGATGGACAGCGCAATGCAGCTTGCCGCGAACATGAAGATGTAGAGCAGCACGGCGCGCGCCAGATCGTCGGTGATCGGCGTGCCGCGATAGAAGGGAACGTTCACGCTGTGCGGCAGGATCAGGCTGCGCACATAGCTGCCGAACAGCTTCACCGCGATGTCCAGGCGGAACATCTTGATGCCGCCGGTGGTGGAGCCGGTGCAGCCGCCCACAATCATCAGCAGGAACATGAACACCATGACGAAGCCGCCCCACAGCGAGTAATCGTCCGAGGCGAAGCCGGTGGTGGTGACGACCGAGGTGACGTTGAAGCTGGCCGAGGTCAGCGCCTCGCCGAACGGTATATCCCTGGTAACGGCCAGCCACAGCGCGATGGACAGGCAGACCAGCACCAGGAACACCAGGAAGGCGCGCACCTGCCGGTCGCGGAACAGCAGCATCGGCCGGCCCATGATCGCGCCGATATACAGCGCGAAGGGCAGCGCGCCCGCGATCATGAACAGGATCCCGACCCAGTGGATCGCCGGGCTCTCGAAATAGCCGAAGGAACTGTCATGGCTGGAATAGCCGCCGGTGGATAATGTCGTCATGGCGTGGAGCACGGCGTCGAAACCACCCATGCCGGCGGCCCAATAGGCCAGCCCGCACAATACCGACAGGCCCAGATAGACCAGGCCGATGGCAATCCCGAGCCGCCCGACAGACGGCAGAACCTTTTCCGAAGTGTCCGAGGATTCGGTCTTGAACAGCTGCATGCCGCCGATGCGCAGGAATGGGAAGATCACCATGCTCATGCCGATGATGCCGATGCCGCCCAGCCATTGCAGCAGCGAGCGCCAGAGCAGCAGGCCCGGCGGCGCCGTGTCCAGCCCGGTCATCACGGTGGAGCCGGTGGTGGTGAGGCCGGAGATCGTCTCGAACAGGGCGTCGGCCAGGTCCATCTGGTAGTCCGACAGCATGAAGGGCAGCGCCGAGAAGAAGGCGCTGGTTGTCCAGGCCAGCGTGGTCAGCAGGAAGGCCTGTTGCCGGCGCAGCACCAGCGGCATGCCGCGCGTGGTCAGCACCAGGCTGACCCCGACGAAGCCGGTGATGACGGCGGCGGCGAGGAAGCTCATCCAGTCCGTATTGCCGTCCGCCAGATCGACAGCGACCGGAACCAGCATGGCGGCGCCGAGAACCGTCAGCAGCCAGCCCAGCACGAACAGGATGGGACGCAGATTGAGAGCAGGGGACAAGAGTCCAAACCCGGCAGTGATACCGAAGCGGCGGGAGCATCTGCCTGTCCGCCGGAGATTGCAAGTCTGTAAGGCGATGATACGGATGTGGGCGCTAGGCGGGTGGTCTGCTTCGGCATAGGATCGCCTCCCTTTCCGACCCTGTTCCGATGCCAGCCAGCGATACAGCCAGCATGCGCCAGCAAGACACCGCCGCCGACCTTGCCCCCATGAATCGCCGCGTCTGGGCGTTGGCCGGGCCGATCATCCTGTCGAACATCACGGTGCCGCTGATTGGCGTGGTCGATACGGCGGTGGTCGGCCATCTGCCCTCGCCACACTATATCGGCGCGGTCGCGGTCGGCGCGCTGGTGTTCAACTATCTGTTCTGGAGCTTCGGCTTCCTGCGCATGGGCACTACCGGCCTGGCGGCGCAGGCGGCCGGTGCGGGCGATACCGACGAGGTGCGCTCGACCCTGGCCCGCGCCCTGCTGCTGGCCGGCGCGCTGGGGCTGGCGGCCATTGCCCTGCAGGTGCCGATCCTGTCGCTGGCGCTGGGCCTGATCGATGCCAGCGCGGCGGTGACGGCAGAGGCCGCGGCCTATTTCGAGATCCGCATCTGGTCGGCGCCGGCGGCGCTGGCAAAATTTGCGCTGATCGGCTGGTTCCTGGCGTTGCAGAAGGCGCGGGTGACGCTGGTCATGCAGCTGGCGATGAACCTGGTGAATCTTGTGCTCGACCTGTTGTTCGTGCTGGGCTTCGGCTGGGGCGTGGCGGGGGTCGCGGCGGCCAGCGTGATCGCCGAATATGCCGGGCTGGCGCTGGGCCTCATCGTCATGCGCCGGCTGCTGGCGGAAATGGGCGGCAGCTTCCGCCGCTCCCTCATCCTCGATGCCGTGCGGCTCCGGCAGATGGTGAAGGTGAACCGCGACATCTTCATCCGCACGTTGTGTCTGCTGACCGCCTTCGGCTATTTCACCGCGAAGGGCGCGTCGATGGGCGACATCACGCTCGCGGCCAACGCCATCATGCTGCAGTTCCAGGCGATCATGGCCTATGCGCTGGATGCGTTCGCCCATGCCGCCGAGGTGCTGGTCGGCCGCGCCGTCGGCAGCCGCGACCGGGCGGAGGTCCGCCGTGCGGTCCGCACCTGCTTCCTGTGGGCGCTGATCTTCGCGGTGCTGTTCGCGCTGGCCTGGCTTGCCGTGGGGCCGGCACTGGTGCGCGTGCTGACCGGCATCGAGGCGGTTCGCCTCGCCGCCTATGCCCTGCTGCCCTGGGCCATCGCCGCGCCGTTGCTTTCGGTCTGGGGCTACACCTTCGACGGCATCTTCCTGGGGGCCACGCGCACGGTCGAGGTGCGCAACGCGATGATCGTCTGTCTGGCGCTGTGCGTGGCGCTTGGCGAGGCGCTGATCCCGCTCTGGGGCAATACCGGCCTGTGGGTCGCTTTCATGGGTTTTCAGGCGGCGCGCGGCGTGGCCATGGCGCTCTATTACCCGCGCGTCGAGCGGTCGATCACGCTGCGCTAGGTCGTATGCGGCGTTTTGTCGCGGATATGGCGCTGGCTTTTGTCAGCTTTCCTGACAATTGCTCTCCCTATTAAGCCTTTTTTATGAAAGCCCGCCTTATCCTCGCCAAGGAACGGGAATGTAATAGCTGAGCCTTCGCCGTACGGGTTAAGGCATCGCAGCTTGCGGCCCCGGGGCGAAGATACGGAGAACGCCCGTTATGAACGACACGGCAGAGACCGACCGGATGACCGTTACCAACCGCCGCTCCCGCGCGCGGCTGTTCCGGCTGACCGGATTTGGGCTGCTGGGAGTTCTGGCGATCGGCCTCGTGACATTGGGGGCCAGCGCCTTCCTGTTCGGCGCCGGCGACAGCGTGCGGGCGCAGGAGGCGAAGTTCTTCCGCATCGCTACCGGGTCGACCGGCGGCTCCTATTTCCCGATCGGCACCTCCATCGCCAATGTGATCAGCAGCCCGCCCGGGGCGCGTCCGTGCGACCGCGGCGGCAGCTGTGGCGTGCCCGGTCTGATCGCGCTGGCCAAGACCACCGGCGGCTCGGTCGAGAATGTCCGGCAGATCGCCGGGGGCGAGGTGGAATCGGGCCTCAGCCAGGCCGATATCGCCTATTCGGCGCTGAACGGCACCGGCATCTTCAAGGGCGAGAAGGGCGGCGAGAAGCTGCGTGCCATCGCCAGCCTGTATCACGAGGCGGTGCATCTCGTGGTGCGTGCCGATTCCGGCATCGAAACGGTCAAGGATTTGCGCGGCAAGCGTGTCTCGCTGGGCGAGAAGGGTTCCGGCACGCTGGTCGACAGCTTGATCCTGCTGAAGGCGTATGGCCTGACAGAAAAAAGCATGAAGCCGGTCTATCTGCAGCCGGGCGCCTCCGTTGACAAGCTGGTAGAGGGCGAGATCGACGCGCTGTTCCTGATCGCCGGATCCCCTGCCGCCGCCATTGCCGAGCTGGCGCAGCGGCTGCCGGTACGGCTGGTGCCGTTGGCCGGACCGGCGGTGGACAAGGTGCTGAAGAACTACCCGTTCTTCCAGACCGGCACGATCCCCGAGGGCGCCTATGGCGATTTGCCGGCCACCGAGACGCTGACCGTCGCCGCGCTGTGGCTGGTCTCGGCCGAGATCGATGCGGATCTGGTCTATCAGATCACCCGCGCCC
>Ga0114898_1000263_pt1 | contig 44429 bp, 33 predicted proteins | sample Malvired_Geostar_FD_83496 | JGI IMG/M metagenome (GOLD analysis project Ga0114898, IMG submission 83496) | Marine viral communities from the Global Malaspina Expedition - Malaspina viral metaG DeepMed_Geostar | ecosystem: Environmental > Aquatic > Marine > Oceanic | place: Mediterranean Sea...
CCCCCCAACCGGCCGATCGAGTACAACGGCACCGATATCGGTGACCTGCTGGTGGCGGAAACCGCCGCCCAGCGCCAGGCGCTGGATTTGACCCTGGATTACTACGCCCCGGTGGCGGAGCGCACCGGCGACCCCGGGGTGCTTGGCCAGGCCACCCAACTGGCCGCCTATCTCGGCCACTTCGAGCAGGCCCGGGTACTATCCAGTCAATGGCTGCGGCATTCCCCCCAAGACCCTGACGCGCTGCGCCTGGCCGCCCTGGCCGACATCCAACTTGGTGACGGCGACGCCGCCGCGGCTCATGTGGACCAGTTGGTGGCCCATCACGGCACCGAAGCCTTGATACCGCTGGTGGCGGAGGCTCAGAACCTGGACCAGCAAGGCAACCGCGAATTACTGCATGCCCTGTCCAGCCTGGCCGACCGTTATCCGGAACATGCCCCGCTGTGGTACGCGCGGGCTCTGGAGCGGCGCGAGCAAGGCGATCTGGAAGGGGCCATGGAGGCCACCGACAAAACCCTCAAGCGCAACCCGGATCATGACGAAGCACTGCTGCTCAAGGCCCAGCTCTGGCACGACATGGGCCAGCAAAAGCGCGCCCAGCGGCATCTGCGCAAGATCGTCAAAAAAGCACCGGAGCAACGCCGTTACCGCCTGGCCTATATTCGTGTGCTGCTGGCCGATGGCGAGCATGAACGCGCCGAGGAGCAACTGGAGATTCTCGCCGCCCAGGACCCGGACGACCTGGATCTCCAGTATTCCCTGGCCCTGATGGCGCTGGAGTCCGGCGCCGCCGAGGTGGCACAGGAGCGCCTCCAGGTCCTGCTGGATCAGGGTTACCGTCCGGACGAGGTACGTATGCAGCTGGCCCAGGCGGCGGAACAACAGGGCGTGCCAAGCCAGGCCATCGACCTTTATATGCAGGTACAGGGCCCTCAGACCTTGCCCGCCCGGGTCCAGGCGGTACGGCTGATGTACGAGCGCGGCCAGACCGCCAAGGGCCACGCCCTGATGACCAGTCTGGTGCAACAGCATCCGGCTCACACTTCTCTGCTGTACGTCACCGAGGCGGAGATCCGCACCGATACCGGCGACGTGCCCGGAGCCATGGCCCTGCTGGATGAAGCGGTCGGCGAGCAACCCGATGACCCCGATCTGCTGTACGCCCGCGCCATGACCGCCACCTTGCTCAAGGATTGGGACCAGGCCACCGGTGATCTGCGCAAGGTGCTGGCGCTGAGACCGGACAACACCGATGCTCTCAATGCCCTGGGCTACACCTGGGCGGATCTGGGCATCAATCTGGATCAGGCCCACGACATGATCCGCCAGGCCCTGGAACAGGAGCCGGATCATCCCGCTATTCTCGACTCCATGGGCTGGGTGCTGTTCCGGCTGGGGCGTCCTCAACAGGCGTTGGAGTATCTGCAGAGGGCCTACGCCCAGTTTCCGGACGCCGAGGTCGCCGCCCATCTCGGCGAGGTATTGTGGAATCTCGGTCAGCGCAACAAAGCCCGCATGGTCTGGCGCGACGCCCTCGCCGACGACCCGGAGAGCGAACTGCTGCACGGCACCCTGCAACGCCTGGGAGTGTCATTATGATTCGCGTCGCCGCCGTGGCACTGGCCTTGCTGCTGGCCGCCTGTCAGCAGCAGCCGGTCAGCACTGATTTCACCCGTCCCGACCAGATCCTGAAGTGGCGCATGTCCGGCAAACTGGGCTACCGCACCGAAGCCGACGGCGGCTCCGCCACCTTCGACTGGCATCAGACGCCACGCCAGGGGGAGATCCAGTTTTCCGGCCCTCTGGGTTTCGGCAGCGCCGAACTGCGCTGGGACCCGGGACTGGCCCACCTGCGCACCGCCAAGGGCGAATGGCAGGCCCGCACCCCCGGGGAGCTGGCTTGGCATCTGACCGGATTCTGGTTGCCAGTATCGGCGCTGGAGTACTGGAGCCGCGGTCTGGTCTGGCCGGGCGCGCCGGCGCAAAGCGACCGTGATCAAGCCGGCAATCTGATCACCCTGAATCAACTCGGCTGGCAGCTGCAATTCGACCGTTATCAGCCGGTGGGCCGGGTCACCCTGCCCCATCGCATCAAGGCGGAGCAGGACGGTAACCGGTTCACCTTGTTGATCCGCGACTGGCGCCCCCTGCCATGACCACCTTCGATTTGCCGGCTCCGGCCAAGCTGAATCTGTTTTTGCATATCACCGGGCGCCGGGCGGACGGGTATCATGAGCTGCAAACCCTGTTCGTGATGCTGGACCATGGCGATCGCCTCCACTTTGAACCGCACTCTCATCTCGACTTTCAGTGTGACGATCCCGATTTGCCCACCGATGATGACAATCTGGTACTGCGGGCCGCCCGGCTTCTGCAGGAGCACACCGGCTGCCGCCAGGGCGCGCGCCTGCGCTTGCAAAAACGGCTGCCAGCCGGGGGCGGTGTCGGCGGCGGCTCCTCCGACGCGGCCACCACCTTGTGCGGTCTGAACCTGCTTTGGGATCTGAACCTGGAAGAGGCGGAATTAATCACTCTGGGGCTGAAACTGGGTGCCGATGTGCCGGTGTTCGTGGCCGGCCACAGCGCCTGGGCGGAAGGCGTCGGCGAGCGCCTGACCCCGGTGTTCATGCCCGAGGAATGGTTTCTGGTGGTGCATCCCGGCATTGCCGTTCCGACCGCTCGAATTTTCAGCGACAAGGAATTGACAAGGCACACACCCCCCATTACAGTACCGGCCTCGCTGGACAGGGGCTCCTTGGACAGTCTGCAAAACGACTGTGAAAGCGTGGCCAAACGGCACTTTCCGCCCATAGCGGAAGCCCTGGACTGGCTCCAGCGGGAAGCGGGCAACGCCCGTATGACCGGCACCGGCGCCTGCTGTTTCGCACGCCTTGCCGGTGAGCAAGCAGCCCGGCAATTACTGCCGAGGTTGCCACAGCACTGGACAGGTTTTGTGGCACGAAGCAAACAAATCTCCCCACTCCGGGAGGCACTGGCAACGCTTCGGGCCAGACAGAATTCAGGAACGTCCTGAGCAAGTTAGTGTTGGGGTATCGCCAAGTTGGTAAGGCAACGGGTTTTGATCCCGTCATTCCCAGGTTCGAGTCCTGGTACCCCAGCCATCTTTCCTGTAGTACTTCAAAACGGTACTTTCAACATCCTAGGGGACGCCAGTGTCCAAACTCGTCATCTTTTCCGGTAACGCCAACCCGGTTCTCGCCGACGCCATGGCCAGACACCTCAGCCTTCCCCTGGGTGATGCCGAAGTCGGCACCTTCAGCGACGGCGAAGTCGCGGTGGATATCCAGGAGAATGTGCGCGGCAAGGACGTGTTCATCGTCCAGTCCACCTGCAATCCCACCAATAACAACCTGATGGAAGTGCTGGTGATGGCGGATGCATTGCGCCGCTCCTCCGCCGGCCGCATCACCGCCGTCATGCCCTACTTCGGCTATGCCCGTCAGGATCGCCGGGTGCGCTCAGCGCGGGTACCGATCACCGCCAAGGTGGTGGCCGACATGATCACCGCGGTGGGCATCGACCGGGTGGTGACGGTGGACCTGCACGCCGACCAGATTCAAGGCTTCTTCGATATCCCGGTGGACAACGTGTACGCCACGCCGCTGTTCGTGGCCGATATCGAGCGCCAGAAGTACGACGACGCCATGGTGGTGAGCCCGGACGTGGGCGGTGTGGTTCGCGCTCGCGCCCTGGCCAAGCAGCTCAATGACCTGGATCTGGCGATCATCGACAAGCGTCGCCCAAAAGCCAATGAATCCCAGGTCATGCACATCATCGGTGAAGTCGAAGGCCGCACCTGCATCCTGGTGGACGATATCGTCGATACCGCCGGCACCCTGTGCAAGGCGGCCCAGGCCCTGAAAGACCATGGCGCCGCCAAGGTCTACGCCTACTGCACCCACGCGGTGCTGTCCGGCCCGGCCATCGACAACATCCGCAACAGTCCGCTGGATCAGCTGGTGGTCACCGACAGCATCCCGCTGTCCCCGGAAGGCGAAGCCTGCCCCAACATCCGCGTGCTCAGCCTGGCGCCGATCCTGGCTGAAACGGTACGCCGGGTGAACAACGAGGAGTCCCTCTCCGCCATGTTCGACCGCCTGGAACTGGTGTGAAGGCAGCCGACAGTTGATGGTGGACAGTTGACAGCGAAAGGATAAAAAGAGGCCGCCCGATGGGGCGGCCTTTTTCGTCGCGGGCCGGGGCATCTGGCGTCCGGCGGGCTTTTCCGGCATAATCCGCCCCCTTCCGGCCCGTTGCCGGTTTTATTCGACTGATCCCTCCCGGTGCGCCTGGTCGCGGGGTGCCGCGGAGCTTTACTGGAGAACACTCATGAGCAATGAGTTTGTACTGAACGCTGAAGCACGCAGCGACAAGGGGAAAGGTGCGAGCCGCCGCCTGCGTCGTCTGCAAGACCGGGTTCCCGCCGTTCTCTACGGTGGTACCGCCGAACCCGCCATGTTGTCCCTGGAAATGCGCGAACTGCGTAAAGCCCTGGAAAACGAAGCCTTCTACAGCCACGTGCTGACCCTGAAACTGGAAGGCAAAGAGCACCAGGCGGTACTGCGTGATCTGCAGCGCCATCCGTCCAGCGGCTTTCCGATCCACGCTGACTTCCTGCGCGTGGACACCAGCCATGCCATCACCATGACCGTTCCGCTGCACTTCATTAACGAAGAAACCTGCGTGGGCGTGAAGAAGGAAGGCGGTGAAATCCACCACAACGTATCCGAGGTTCAGGTCAGCTGTCTGCCGCAGGACCTGCCGGAATTCATCGAAGTGGACATGGCCGAGGTGGCACTGGAGCAGGTGGTTCACCTGTCCGATCTGGTACTGCCGAAAGGCGTGACCCTGGTCGAACTGAGCCACGGCGAGAGCCACGACCAGCCGGTTGCCGCGGTGCACAAGCCGAAAGTGCGCGGCGGTAGCGACGACGCCGAAGAAGGCGGCGAAGCGGAAGAAGGCGAAGGCCAGGAATAATCGGCCCGAGACAAAACGGGGGCCTCGGCCCCCGTTTTTTATGATTTCAGGATAGGGACATGGCACCGGTTCGACTGATCGTCGGCCTCGGCAACCCGGGGCAGGAATACGAGCAGACCCGCCACAACGCCGGCGTCTGGTACGTGGACGCGCTGGCCCGCGCCCATGGGGTTCACCTCAACGAAGAAAAGAAGTACTTCGGCGTCACCGGGACTTTTACTTTCGAGGGCGAAACCATTCGCCTGCTGGTCCCCACCACCTTTATGAACCGCAGCGGGCAGTCCACCTCCGCCCTGGCCAACTTCTTCAAGATCCCCACCGAGCAAATCCTGGTCGCCCATGATGAACTGGACCTGCCACCCAGCACCGCCCGTTTCAAGCAAGGCGGCGGGCACGGCGGCCACAATGGCCTCAAGGACATCATCAGCCGCCACGGCAACAACCGGAACTTTTACCGGCTGCGCATCGGCATCGGCCACCCGGGCAGCGCCCAGTTGGTCACGCCCCATGTGCTCAACAAACCCTCCACCGCCGACCGTACGCTTATCGAACACGCCATCGACGAAGCGGTGCGTTATACCCCCGATTTGCTGCGCGGCGACCTTAACAGCGCCATGAACCACCTGAACGGTTTTCGCGCCTGACCGCCGGCCCCAAGCCAGCCTCCCATTATCTATCGCGCAGGTAGCGTTCCTTCACCCATTGCCCGGCAGGGCGTTCACGGACCAACCGGAACTGATGCCGGACCGGCTCCGGTAAGCTGGAAACCTCGATCCCCTCCCAGGGGGTGCCGGCGATCCCCATCATCGGCGCCAGCAGACTGGCGGCGGTAATATCCGCCAGCGTCAGACGATCCCCGACCAGATAGTCTCCCCCGTTTTGTACCAGCAGCGTCTCCACCAGGGTCAGACCGTCCTCCACCCGCTCACCGGCATAAACCACCGATTTCGGATTGATGGCGTATTTGCGGCGGATGGCTTCACGCAATGGCGGCGCCAGCAATCGCGTTATCCAGGGGGCCATTCCCGCCGGCGCCAGCAGTAACTCCATGGTTTCCGGGCGATCCAGCACATGCCCGTACATCCAGGTTCGCAGATGGACACCCAGGCGATCGAACTGCTGCTCCAGTTCAATGACCCGGTGACGCAGAGCCGCGTCCTCGGGAATCAGGGAGCGCTCGGGATAGTACTTTTCCAGGTAGTAGGCGATTTTGGTGGAATCCCCCACCCTGCGCTCGCCGTCGCGCAACACCGGCACGGTACCGATCCGGGCCAGCCAGCGGGTCCGTGGCCAGTGCGCCCCGGGCAGCAGGTCACGGGTCTCGTAGGCCAGTCCCTTATGCTCCAATTGCCAACGGCTCTTCTCGCAGTAATGGGATATGGGAAACTGGTAAAGGATACGCATGATCATCAGACTCTTGGTTTTCTGACCGACCAGTCTAGCGGCGCCCCACGGCCGGCCTCCCGGCGCCAGCGCCTGGCCGCCCCGGCTCCCTGGCAACCCGCCGGGACGGTCGCTTTTTGCCGACGGCTTGAGTAGCATTGCGCCCTCGAACGTGGAGGTATGGCTATGGGTATTCAGTGCGGCATCGTGGGACTTCCCAACGTGGGTAAGTCCACTCTTTTCAACGCCTTGACCAAGGCGGGCATCGACGCCGAAAACTTCCCTTTCTGCACCATTGAGCCGAACACCGGCGTGGTGCCCATCCCCGACCCACGGCAGGACAAGCTGGCCGCCATCGTCAATCCGGAACGGGTGCTGCCGGCCACCATGGAATTCGTCGATATCGCCGGCCTGGTCGCCGGCGCTTCCAAGGGCGAGGGGCTGGGCAACCAGTTCCTGGCCAACATCCGGGAGACCGACGCCATCGCTCATGTGGTGCGCTGCTTCGATGACGAGAACGTGATCCACGTGGCCGGCAAGGTGTCCCCCCTGGATGACATCGCCGTCATCAACACGGAGCTGGCGCTGGCCGATCTGGACACCGTGGAACGCGCCCATCAGCGCGCCACCAAAGCCGCCAAGGGCCAGAACAAGGAAGCTCAGGCACTGTTGCCGGTACTGGACAAGGTGCTGCCGATGTTGAACGAAGGCGAACCAGCCCGGGCCGCCGAACTGAGCGACGACGAGCGCAAACAACTGCGCAGCCTCAACCTGCTCACCCTCAAACCCACCATGTACATCGCCAACGTGGACGAGGACGGCTTCGACAACAATCCGCTGTTGGACGCGGTACGGGAACTGGCAGAAAAGGAAAACGCTTCGGTGGTGCCAATCTGCGCCAAGATAGAAGCGGAAATCGCCGAGCTGGACGACGATGAAAAAGCCGACTTCCTGGCTGACCTGGGCATGGAAGAGCCCGGCCTGAACCGGGTGATCCGCGCCGGCTACAGCCTGCTGGGTTTGCACACCTATTTCACCGCCGGCAAGAAGGAAGTACGCGCCTGGACCGTCAAGATCGGCGCCACCGCCCCGCAAGCCGCCGGCGTCATCCACACTGACTTCGAGAAGGGCTTTATCCGCGCCGAAGTCACCGCCTACGACGACTACGTCGCCTACAACGGCGAACAGGGCGCCAAGGACGCCGGCAAGTGGCGCCTGGAAGGCAAGGAGTACGTGGTCAAGGATGGCGACGTGGTGCACTTCCGCTTCAACGTCTGATTAACGTTTGATCATTTCTCCTATACCTCAGTAGACGTTAGTAGCCACCCATAGACTAAGCATATAACGTAAAATCAACAGCTTACATTGAAAAAGCCTGGGTCTTCTGAGCCGCCGACGTCTACTGTTGGATTTTGCATTCCAGGATTTTTGGGGGTACAGTTGGGGGTACTGCTCAAAAATTTTGGGGGTACCGCCTCCCCCATCCTGGAGGTGCCAATGCCAAAGGATCTACTTACCGAACTCAAAGTCAGGGCGGCGAAGCCGGAATCACGCTCGTATAAGCTCAGTGATGGCGGCGGCCTGTTCCTCTTGGTCAAACCAAATGGCAGCAAGCTCTGGCGCTGGAAGTACCGCATTGATGGCAAGGAGAATCTTTACGCTATCGGCCCCTACCCTGATGTAGGCCTATCAGATGCCCGAACGGAGCGGGACTCGGCACGGCAGCTCGTCAAGCAAGGCATTCACCCATCGCACGACCGCCAAGAGATAAAGCGGCGCAATATCGAGACACTCGAAGAACGCAAGCGAGCCATGGAAAGCTCTTTTGCCAAAGTCTCGGCTGCTTATCTGGCTGAGGTGAAAGCGAGCTACAAGCCAGGCTCGTACCGCGCCAAGGAAAGCCGTATCCGGAAATACCTCGCACCGAAGCTGGCCGAGATTCCAATCAGTGAGATCGGAGTCAAAGAGATACGTCCCGTCCTGGAGGCCTGCAAAGCCCACGGTGCCTGGGCCGGGATTCATGTGAAGGGCGACCTGAACGCAATTTTTGAGTATGCAATCGTACGGGGCTTGGCCGACGCCAACCCGATACCAACGCTGCGCGGACTGCTCAAGATACCTCCCAGCCAAAGCAAGGCCGTCTTGACCGCCGAGCAGACCCGCGCCTTCTATCGAGAGCTTCGGGCTTACCGTGGCTACCCAGAAACTGCCCTGTGTCTGCGACTCATTGCACTAACTGCCTGCCGACCCGGCGAAGCAGCCGATGCAGAGTGGAACGAGTTTGATTTTGAGGAACAAGTATGGCGCCGACCGGGGGAGAAGATGAAAGCCGGACGCGACCACGTCTGCCCTCTTTCTGATCAGGCAATCCAGGTGATCGAAGACCTTCGGCCAATTACCGAAGGTGGGCGCTATCTGTTTCCTCACCGTAGCGGCAAGGGGTTCACGACGCCCAACAGATTGTCGTATGCCATGCGTGACATGAATCTGGGGCCGAGAACAACACCCCACTGTTGGCGAACCACTTTTTCCACTTGGGCCAACGAGCAGGGTTTCCGTCCCGATGCCATTGAGCGCCAGCTAGCCCACGTCGAAAGCAACAAGGTGCGCGCAACTTACAATAAGGCAATCCTGCTCTCCCAGCGCCGTGAAATGATGCAGGCATGGGCTGATTATCTTTCGGCAGCAGAAGAGGCGGCTGTAAATACATCTGAGTCAGCTTCCAAGCCGACATCCAAGAAGATTGGTGCTCGTGCTCGCAGAGCGGGCTAAGCTTTATGTAGCACCACTGTTGGACTGAGCTTCGCCAACCGAAAGCGTCAAATACGGATTATTTAGAATTGGTTCGTTGAACAACACCGAGCCATCTGCCAACAAGTAGCCATGCAACCGCCGCGACTTGCGTGGCCCGGTGACTTCGCAAGTCCAGATGTTCAGCCCATTGTCTTGCTTGCGGTGCAGTCCCAACTTTTCGAACTTCTTCTGAGCCCACTGCCAGTCTGAGAGCTTCTCTGTCTTGGCAAGCTTCGCTATCTGGGGATGCTCCTGGGCATAACGCTGGAACACCCCCGGGCTGACGAGATACACGGTACCGTCTACGGTGTGCACCAGCGCCTTGGCGTCGTTGATGATGAGTTTTCGAGCCTGGATGTGCTGACGTAGCCATTCCATGAAGTGTTCGCCGGAAGGTGAGGCATTTCTCCGCTCTGGCTCCTCATCCGGCACTGGAGCGACGAACTCTTCTTTTGGAGGTTGCGGCGGGTCGGCTGTTGTAGGTGCCGAGGAGTCATCCAGTAGGTCGAGCAGAGCGTTTACGCCATCGTCTGCCATAACTGATTCTGCCGACCCAGACTGATCCAGATCGGCGTCAGGTACATGATGGCCGGCATTCCCTTCGCTGGGTGCAGGCGTATCCTCTTCCCCTTGATCGACCTCAATGTTCCCCGTGAATGCAGGTGGTCGGTCGGCTGCTTCCCAGATTGCAGCCGGAGACAGCTTCAGAAAGGTGAAGCTGTGTGACCAGCCCCCATCGCTGGTCACGGTCGCCTTCCAGATCGCTTTGCCGTCTGGAGTGGGCTGTGCGATGCCGTGGTCCTGCAGGATATTGAACAGCGCCGTATTGTTGGAGGGTATGCCTTCAATGCCCTGGGACAGCAGATAGGCGCGGAGCTTGTCGGAAACGGTCTTACTCACCAGCCACAATGCATCCTGGGTCAGCCAGCCATCGGAAGCCTGGGGCTGGTTAAGTTTGAACTCTTCCCTGAGCAGATAGCGCAGGCCATCCAGCAGTTTCCGCTGCAGGGTATATTTGGGCGCGGCGATCGCCTTGCCGGGATCGCCACCGAGCTCCTGGGCAACCGAAGCCTGGTCGGCCTGTATCACCAGCTCGCCTAGGGTGCCGGCATGTTCATATTGCCCCGCCAGGACATACAGCAAGGCAGCCCACAGATCGGGATACTGGCTGAGCCAGTCAAGGATTTCACGATCGAGCAGCCGGGTGTACAGGAGTCCAGTAGCGGCACTGTGCAGGCGGTACTCCCTGTCCTTGCGATAACGAAACCGGTATGGCCGCTGCAATGGACCGTGCCATGGGTGCCAGATGGAGCCGTCGGCATATTCCACATGCAGGTCGACGGCGATTTTGCCAATGTCGTGCAGCAGCGCCGCATAGGCGGTGGCCGCGGTCCAGGCCTCCGCCTGGGCGGCCTGGGTCTCCGGAGTTGTACCGGCAGGCAACAGGTGGGACTGCCTCAGTTTGAGTGCATAGGCGACGATTTCCAGGCTGTGGTCGAGCATTCCGCCAGGATAGGCGTGGTGATGCCCCTCGGAGGCTGGGAACTGTTGGACCAGTTCAGCGTAGCGTTCCAGGGGTGCCAGATACAGAGTGTTGAATTGACGACGAGATAATGACGTCCGCTGCCAGATGTGTTCCAGCAGTTTCCGCCGGCGAGGCGTTGCCAGCAGAGACGCGGCCGACTCAGGTCGCGTCAGCCCTTTGGGCATCTCCGAGACGGGGGCTTGTGGTGCGCCGGCGGTCAGGCGGACGCTTTTACGTTGGAACAGGGAAAACATCTGAAACCCCGAACAGTGTGACCGGGCTGGGGCCTTTTGGCCTTTTCGGGTAGAGCCTTTCCCCTTCCTACCATTCCCTTGCCCCTTCCCAGCCCTTTGGCCCTTGATTAGCCCTCGGGTATAAGTTAGCCCATGGTATCCAGCCACAATAAATAGGATTCGTGCGGTTCCGTATTGTTTGCGGAAGGCAGGCTGTACCTTGTCTACCCTCGGTGCTTTCAGCAACAGCAGGAGGGGGCCATGCGACCGCAAAATACACCGAGGGAAGCCAGGATTGACAAGGTAAGGAATAATCCTTACTCTATAGGCATGAGTATCACCGACAGGAGCCTGACCATGCCTGGTATCCATGAACAAGCTACCCTGACTTCCAAAGGGCAGATCACCTTGCCCAAGGCAATTCGACAGGCCCTGGGTGTGACCACCGGGGGCAAGGTGTCCTTTGAGCTGCGCGGCGGCGAAGTGATCGTCACCCGTGCCGACGCCGAACATGAAGACCCGGCCATCGGTGCCTTCCTGGGATTGCTGGAACAGGACATCCGCCAGGGCAAGCACGTTGGCAACCTGCCGGACGATCTCGCCCAGGCCATGCTGGCGAATCTGGAGCACCCGGTGGATCTCAATGAGGATATCGAAGGCGAAGTAGCCCTTTGATGCAGCGCCATGGATGGATACTGCTGTTCCACGACTGCATCGTGGAGCAATTGCAGAAGCTGCACGCCGCCGCCGAGCGGGCTCAGCGGAGTGACCCGAAAGGCTACGAGAGTAACGCTAACGTCAAATTGTTCAGGGCGTTGACGCAGTTGATCCTGGAGATCGTGCCCAGAGATCCAGGGCGAGATGAATACCGGCAGGGCAACACGCTAGGGCTAAAGCACCGGCACTGGCGGCGAGCCAAGATCGGAAGGCGCTTCCGGCTGTTCTTCCGCTACGACTCCAGGTCGAAGACCATCGTGTTTGCCTGGGTCAATGATGAACAGACGTTACGGTCGTCGGGCAGCAAGTCTGACCCCTACGCGGTGTTCGAGAAGATGCTCCAGCGTGGCAACCCACCGGATGACTGGGAAAGTCTCGTGGCAGCAAGCCGATCCGACTGGTCGACGAAGGAGAAGCGATAGCCCTCCAAGAGGTTAAAGCGATGAAAGCAACACCGACGATTACGAAAACCGAGCGCGCCGGTCGATGGCTGGGGCGCATGTGGCGTGGTGTTGCTCGTCGCGAGACGCGAGCTATTCATTGGCTGGCTGCGAAAGGACTGCCTGCTGGTGTGGGACGTCTGTTGCTATGGGGCCTCAAGTTCGGAGTGCTCGGTGCCTTGCTGATCACGGGGTTCTGGATTGTCGGGTTCCTACTTGTAGGCACCTTGGTCGTTTGGGCTGCGCTTAACTCGAATGATGCCAGTGAAGCAGAGCCAGAGTGGCGTGAAGGTCACTCTGGCTTTGGCCTGTACGACAAGAACGAGTGGCGTCATGACATGGGCGACCCTGACGATCCTTGAGCCAGCTCATCCGGCTCATGAATTGAAGACCACCTTATGTGGTGGCACTCAAATGTACGAACTGGTTGCCAGCGCCTTCTGCTCTCACACTCAGGCCTGCCCCCCTGGAGACAAGGTAGCTTAATGGCTGGTCGAGCATGAATGGATAAAGCACTGCCAATGATGACAAGCCAGACACCGGCAGTGCCTTCCCCGTGTACATCAATGCCGCCTCGATGAGCCAAGTTACAGCCTGCTCATCTCTGACTACGATCGGCTGTTTTCGTACCAATCGCTTGCCTTTCTCAACACGCTCGATTGCTCCCCAGCTTGCTTGCGACTGCAAGACCATGTTTGTCATTCGATAGGTGCCTTCGCGCTCGCCGTAACTCTCACTCATACGACGATGAATTTCCGCCGAAGCGCAGTCACCCTGCAGAGAGGAAAGTCGCCCAACCAGCTCGCTTACCCTGCCAAAAAACGGGTAGGTTGCTATGGCCATCCCCCAAGTCAGTGCCGCGATGGGAGTATTGGGATCAGCTTTATGGATGGCAACTCCTCGATCAGCGAAGGCCTTCAGTTCTGGGCGTGGTTCCAGCCAAAGCCGGTTGAGTACTGTACGAGTCTTCTTGCGGGCGGCAACGCCAAGCTCCGCCTGATCCAGCAAAGTGTTCAAACCATCCAGGGTATTCGACTCGGCACGGACTTCAAGCGCTGCCGTCGCCCATTCGAGCGGTACGAAGCGATCAAAGCCGATTTTAGGTGCCGAGGGTTTCATGGTGTTCAATCTACGTAGCTCACTTTTACAAACGGCACGATCAGCTCCTCAACGGATGGCCCGCCGTGCACTACTATTTGATCATCTTTCGGTACGAAGGCTCCGCGGCCTCCAGCAAAAAGCGGCATAAAGTCCGTTGGCAAACCGCCGACATCCAACTTAAAAGCATCCGGATTCGCGGCCAAGGCTTCGGCGAGAAGCGCTTCGCTACGATAAGCACGTACGCGCTCACCCCTAAGTTCAGGAGCAAGGCCCTGGTTCGGTCGACCTATGCCAACCGCTTCTACATTGCCGTGATCCGCTGTCAGGTAAATACTGAAACCATTGTCCAGCAGAATCTGGAACAGTCTTTCAATAAACCCCGATTCGCACCATTTCGTTATTTGCGCGGCCACACCGGATTTGCCAAGCACCGCACCGTGGATCATTTCGTCTACGGTATCGACAACAATACCAGCCACCTTGACAGCAGGATTAGACAACTCAGCTTCCAGATCAGGCAAATCATCATTTCGTTTGATGGCTTTGCGATAGAAAACCTCCCTGGAAGTCAGTCCATGGTCTCGCCAAAAGCGATCCCATAGTCCCGGTTCTTTGGATGTCGTTTCAATACTGTCGGCAAACTCACGAGGACGTAGACCAGAAAAAAGGGCTTGTCTGGAGACGGATGTCAAAGTTGGCAGCCAGGCAAAACAGGCTTGCTCATCGAACATCAGTCGAGGTTGAGCCTTGGTGACGCTCTCCCGGACCTGAATCCACTGATCGATGGCCAATCCATCGAACAGAAGGAGCGCAATTTTCTGTTCACCATGTTCTCGTCGTATCGACAGAAAACGGGGAACATGATGCAACATGATCGGTCCTTTCACGACCGGCAAGGAAGGCAAATCCGAATAGTGCTTGACCAACCATCCCTGTAGCTGAGTATCAGCCTGACACTGCAAGTCCAGAAGATCATTTCTCAGACCTGCCGCACGGCTGGAATCCAAGCCGTTGAAGCGCGAAATGATCTCGCCGAGACGGCGGGCAAAATGTGCCCAGTCACGATGGCTCGAATCAATGCCAGGAATCTCATCCTGCAGGGTCTTGATACCGTCCAGAACCAGAGTGCGCATGGCAAGCGGGTTCTGGACTACCCCCACTTTGGCCCATTTAGGCAATGCGTCCGATATGCCCGATACTTCCAGCGGGTGCAATGTGCCATCCAGGAACATGGAATCAACAATCAGCCAGACATCATGGTGATCAAATGGAATTTCCAGCTTAACGTTTAATTCCGGCGGTGATGGCTCCCCGACTCGGTTACCAGTAAGCCCATGTTTTTCCAAGTAGCGATACCAGGCATCCTGAACTACTCGCAGGGTTTGGCTTCTATTCGAGAAGAGTTCGGCGATAGGAGCGTCTCTGAATGCACTCTGGCTACCCAATACCTGCTCTACATACTGAGCAAGCACCGTGGGTAGTGTCGACTCGCGATAATGCAAACGCAGCAGTTCTCGCCAGAAGTGTTCAGGCTGCTTTATCAGATGGGGGCTTAGCTCAAAGATATGTGTGAGCACAAACTCCTTGGTGGCCGCTTCTCCCAGGACTTGTAATGCATGCTGAGCCTGCGCTTCGAACAAGGAAGGCAACATCTCGTTGTCCAGTTGCCGTACTACCGAATAGCTGAGCTTTGGCAGTAGTTCCGCCAGGCTCAGGCTTAAGCGGCGCCCATGACGTAAGTAGTCCCAGGGCAGCTCGCCGGCCTGATGTCCTCGCAGATGCAAAATGAGTGCATCAGACGGTGGTGCCTCTCCCTGATCCCAGGCTGTACGGTAGCGCTCTTCGTATTCGGCGCGAAACGCTATGCTGTCCTCGAACAGCAGCGTTTCAAAGCCACGTTCGCGCAAGCCCGCCAGGACATGCTCATCAAGCAAGACGCCATCCGGATCAGAGACAATCCACAGTCGAGATAAATCAGACGGGAACTCTCCAAGAATACAGTTTACCCAGGAAGAATTTGTCACGCTGCATTCCCCCCGGCACTGCCAATCCGCAACATCAATACTGCATTGAGTTCCGGAGTGCCCTGTTCGGCTTCAAGTAGAGCCGCCATGCGCGCTTCATGTTCCGCATCCAAACGCTTGCGCCTGTGCTCCCTCACAGCAGGAAGCCCAATGCGACCGATGGCCTGATATCTGGCTTCAAAGGCATAGTGTGCTCGCTCGCGCTCCTCTGCAAGCCAGCTATGGTGCTCTTCCTGCAATTCAGAAAACAATCGTTCACCTTGCCCCCTGGCGGCGGCCAAAGCGTTTTCAAAGTCGTTGCCGGCTTGTTCCATTTCCAACTCAGGGGCGAGCATCAATTGCTCTGTCAGCAGTAAATCCCATATTCGCTTGGCGGTAGGTACAAAGCTGCGACCATCATCGGTAATGAATACGGGCAGGAAGCGACGACGACTGAATCGCTCAGACGCATGGGATGCGTCCAGACTGATCTCCCAAAGCGACCACACACCGGTAACCGCTTCAGGCAGGCCACGTATCGAAACCATCGGCAGAGGCTGGCCCACTACACAGCGCGGCAATTCACTGATGACCGCGCGTGCACGAGCGTCCTCCAGCGTGATCCACTCTATCTCGGGGTGCTGTTCAGCGGTTCGTGCATCAAAGCAAACACGGGGTGACTCACTGCCGTCCGGCCACTTCACTCTCCAGGACTCACCGCACTTTTCAGCCTCGCCACCACGTGCCGGTAGCCCCGCAGTGATGGCGCGCTCCAGCCAATATTGTGCTGGGTGATCACGCCATTTGCGTGCATCATCGGCTTCCAGGGTGTAGTCCTCCGTCAGGAGATCGCTATCCTTGCGGCTTGCTGACACCTTATCCCGTACCTGGTCGATGACCGCATCGCATTCCTGGTCAATACGGCTCGGGTTCTGCAGACCATGTACGAACAGCTCATCAAAGATTGGCTCCACTTCCACCGAGTCGATGACATCCGCCGCTTTATCTACACCGAACTCCTGGGCGATTACCTCCAGCTTTTCTTCCAGCACCTGGCGAACCCGGTGCTCGACCGTGTCTTCAAGAACCAGATTGATGGCCCGCACCACATGAGGTTGTCCGATACGATCAACGCGGCCTATTCGCTGCTCCAGCCGCATGGGGTTCCAGGGCATGTCGAAATTGACAACCACATGGCAGAACTGCAGGTTCAAACCTTCACCGCCGGCATCAGTTGAGATCAGCACCCGCACATCACCAGAAAAGTCTTGTTGCGCCTTGGTTCGCGCATCCAGATCCATCCCGCCGTTGAGTAGCACTACGGAAAAGCCCCGGCTTTCCAGGAGCTCCGCCAACATGGCCTGAGTGGGCACAAACTCGGTAAACACCAGCATCTTGAGCTGCGGGTCGCTCTCCTCTTGCTGAAGCTTGTAGATCAGTTCCAGAAGGGCCTCGGCCTTGGCATCAGTCCCTTGCCGCTCGGTCTCACGCGCCAGGTCGAGCAGAATGTCGACCTCCGCTTTCTCCTGCTCCCAGCCATTGGCCTGCACGGCAATGTCGACCTGCGACTGCCCATCCAGTTCAGCCCACTCATCCATATTCGCCGTATCAAACAAGCTGGCTTGCAGTTGCGGCTCTTCCAGCAGGCTTTGGCGCTTTTCCAGCGTGGCCCGAATGGCTGCCGTGCTGGACGTCACTAGGCGCTGCATCAGAATCATCAAGAATCCAATATGGCGCTGCTTGGCGGCCATGGCCTGGTTGTAACCATGGCGCACGTAGTCGGTTACCGCCTCATAGAGTCTCTGCTGGGCGGCATGGCGATCCTGCCATGCCACGGCCTGTAGCTTGGTCGCACGCGACTTGAACAGCGGCTGTCCCTCGGCATCGATAGAGGAACGCTTCTCGGTACGGATCACATAAGGCTGCACCCGGTCGCGATTGATACTGTTCTCGTCAGGAAACGCCTCACGATCCAGCAACTGCATCAAGCGCATGAACTGGTCTGTCTTGCCCTGGTGAGGCGTGGCAGACAACAACAGCAAGTAGGGGGCCGCCTCCGCCAACGCAGCTCCCAATTTGTACCGGGCTACCTGCTCGGTACTACCGCCCATACGGTGCGACTCGTCGATAATCACCAGGTCCCAACCGGCAGACACCAGATCCTCGAAGCGTTCGCGGTTGTAGGTGTTCAGTTGTTCCAGGCTCCAGCCACGACGGGCCTCAATGGGTTTCACCGAGTCCAGTGAGCAGATAACCTGATCATGCATCCGCCACAGATTGTCATCCTCGTTGCGCCAGGTACGAAAGGCGGACAGGTCGGATGGCTCTATAAAGCGAAGCGCCTCGCCGAAGTGCAAGCGCATCTCCGCCTGCCACTGACGCACCAAACCTTTGGGGGCCACCACCAGCACGTGTTTCACCATACCGCGCAACTTGAGTTCTCGCAGAATCAGGCCGGCCTCAATGGTCTTACCCAGGCCTACTTCATCAGCAAGCAGGTAGCGAATGCGGTCTCGGCTCATGGCCCTGTTCAGAGCATGGAGCTGATGCGGCAGAGGCACCACGCTGGACTGTATCGGGGCCAGTAGCAGGTTGTCCTCCAGCGCATCGCACAACTTGGCAGCGGCAGCCGTATGCAGAATCTGGTCAGCCGTCGGCTGCACGTCGGCCAGTGAACCCAGCTCTTGGGCTCGGGCACGCACCACGGCGTCCTTGCCCGGCAGCCATACCCGGTAGGTGTTTTCTCCCCACAGCATCTGGCTATCCACCACCCGGCAGGGGGCGGTCTGGCGAATATGCCAGCACCAATCGCCTACCGCCCATACGTTGGTCATGTCTCCCCCTGTCCAATCACAGCCTGCCCGAGGTGGGTAAGGCGGTATCGCTGATTGCCGCTACGGGGCTTGTCGGGAATCGTCATTTCCAAGACCCCCGCATCCAGCGCGGGCTGGAGGTAAGCCTTTGCGAAATGCATGCGATCTTTCAACCCGACGCTATCCATGAGTTCCTGGCGCGTCATCTCCCCGGTAACCTTGGCCAGCAGCGTTGAAACTTGCGGGGTAACTTGAGGGGCAGCTTGCGGGGTACCTTGAGGGGTCTCTTGCGGGGTAGCTCCCCCCGCATCGGCCACCGGCTTCTCCGTAAAGCGCTGCCGCAGCACTTCTGGCACCTCAAACAGGGTGTCGCTCACTGCCTGCAACAGTTGCTGCTGAACCAGGAAATCGGCGATTCGCTTGGCTTGCAGGGTGGTGGCAACCCCCAGGCCACGAATATCCGTCAGGCTTATCCGCTCGCCATCTGCCCGGCCCAGGGCCAAGGCCAGCACATCCGCCTGCTCCCGGTTCAGGTTTGCGCCAATGGTCTGGCGAATGTGCTGCATGGCCTCGGTTACCAGAGGCTGATTGAGCAGCACCAGCTCGAACTGCTTGCGCGCCTTGTCATTGTGCAGCTGGGGCGGCACCCGGCCCAGCTCGTGCCAGTTGCGGAAAATCGCGCGAATACCCGTACCGGCCTGATCCGACAGGCCAATACGCCGGAAAGCTTTGACGATGGATGGGTTGCGTACCTCCTTCTCGGTGGGGTCCAGCAACTCAGCCTCGGTAGCAAAGGCATCCCCAGGATTCCAGAAGATGGTGCGATCGGTAAACAAGCGAATGGAGGGCTTGCGGCCATGGTCGCCATAGTCCTGGTGAATCAACAGGTTGATGGCCGCCTCCCGAAAGGCCACATAATCCGGCGGGTCGTCGTTGCGGCGCAAGGTGGAAGGGTCGAGCGCGAAGGGATGCTCGGCAATACGCATGTAGCGGGCCACCAGGCCTTGCCAGGTCTGGAAGATGTTTTCCTCGAACACATAGCGATCATGCCAGCGCTGTTCCGCCGACCAGCGCTCGAAAGCGGTATCGATACGCTGATAGTCCAGCACCGGCCGCGGCAGAATCTGTCGGACGTAGCGCCCTTCACCGAACAACAGCACACCGGCGCGGGTGGGCAGCAAAGTACCATCCTGCTCGACGATGAAATTCCAGTTGAGCAGGAACTCGGTCGGGTCTGCGATCTCCTTGTGTTCCGGATTACGCCGCGCGAACTGGGCCTGGTACCACTTCACCGTGTCCAGGTCGAAGCAGCGCTCCACTGGAATGTTCGGCAAGACTAGGCCGTCATACCGCTCCTGCGAAGCATCACGCAGCAAACGCTCCAGCTCACCCTGGGTACATTGCTCATCACCCGCACCACGCCGCACGTAGCTCTGGCGTGGGTCACCCTTGAGATACACCGGCTTGTCCGCTCGTGTCGCCTCTGGCACATGAAAGGCGAACACGTGCTTGCCGTCGATCTCGTACCGGCAAGGTTCCACGGCAATCACACGGTTCAGCTTCTGCCCGCCCCGCAAGGCAGCCAGAAAATCGTTCTGAACCTTGTCCGGTGTTTCTACACCAGTGATTTCAAGACGGCCATCACGTTCACTCACGCCGAACACCAGCCAGCCCCCCGCCGTATTGGCGAAGGCGGATACCGTCTTGTAGGCATCCTCCGGCACACCGCGCTGGGCGCGCTTGCACTCGAAGTCGTTCCATTCGATGCCATTAAGGCGGGCGAGCAGTTCGTCCTGATTCATCCCCGTACCTCATATTGCATCAGGCGTCTGCCTCCGTGCGGGTCAACGCATTGTCATACCACTGCAACAGCTTCTCATCTTCCTGCAGTGCAACTTCTGGGATCTTTTCAGCTATCTTGAGGATGATCGTATAGTCTTTGTTAGTCCACGCATCCTTGAACCCTGCACGCAGAACCTCCAGCCGGAATTCCTTGAGCCGGCGACCGGTAAATGCCAGGTAGGTCTGGAATTCCTTCAACAGCGCCTTCTCACGCTTCTTCTCCAAGTCCTGCGCCTTGTTGGGATCGGGCACATACCAGCGGTCCTTGGCTTTGGCGACCAGTTCCGGATCATTTTTTTCCAAACCACGGAGCTTGTGGTTGGTGGAGAGATAGCTGTGGATCTGGCTGGGGACGTCACCATTGCCGTCGTAGTTGAGGAAATTGTTCTCCAGCAGAGCCATTAACTCCGGCTTTGTCTCATGCTTCTTCCAGCCTGCACCAAGTTGGGTGGTGAACTCCGGGTGGATATCCTGATACGTCGAAGGCCGGCGTTTCAGAAAATCGGCTAGCCAGTCGATAGCGCTGCGCTCATCAGAAACGAATAGTTCCATCTGCGGCGCCTGCGCGGCTTGGGCGCGCTTCTTGTCGTACTCGGCCACCTGATCAGGCAGGAACACCATGCCATCACGTTCAGGGAATCGACTGCGCAAGCCGGAAAGAAACTCATCATTCGAAAGCGGCACCGGCGCATCATGGCGCACAAACCAGGCTACCATTCGATCGAAAATACGGCGTGGATCGCGCTCGACAATGAATTCCAGCTCCCCCCCTCTCGTCTTGACCACGGAAAGGTTGCGCAAGTGGGTCTGCACAAAGTCCCAGGCTGAATCCACCGTCGCGCCATGTTTTTTGAAGCGATCTTCCAGCCCACCGTTCGGCTTGTAGACAGAGATTACCAGATCTTGCTTCACCGTGTTCGGCGACATCACTTGCTGGAAGCTGCCTTGCTTCTTATCCAGCGCTGTTACTTCGGCGACAACAAAGCCTGTTTGCTGCAAGGCCACCTGAATCGTGTTCCATACGGCTGCCTTACTGTTGGAAAACACCACCGTCATCCAGCGGCCGGGCTTGAGTACCCGGTAATATTCAGCGAAGCAGCTGTACATCAGATGCTGATATTCCGGGATTCCTTTCTCGCGAACACGGTCAACGATAGCTTCCGGATCTGAGTCTGTCTTGACACCGTGCCAAGACTCGACAAGGAAATTCAGATCAGAATAGTAGATGTTTTCTCCGAAAGGAGGGTCGGTGAAGATATAGTCAATTGAGCCATCCAGAACTGGAAGGCGTGCTGCTGTCCCGGTATTGATCGCGGAGTTCTGGGGGATCGCTTGATACTTTTGAAACGCCTTGGAAAGCCGCCCTAGCTTTCCATTAAGGATGTACCAAGGACTGCATTCAGATAGCTGTGATGCCACATAGTACACACCACTCAAATATTGGTTTACTTGAGAAAAGTGTGTAGGCGTATAGCGGGCAAGAGTCGACATTCCCCAAATCGCCTGCTCGACCATAAATAGCAGCATGCTTCGAGTGCGCGGTTCAGAATGAGAATTGGCATTGTTCCAAAGCATTGCCATAGCGTGTGCTGCTCGCGGCAAGAACATTAAGTGGACTGCCGCCGAGTTCGTCGTTTTCATACGCCCAACCCGTGTCATCTGACAATCCGGGAAGCGATCAGTCGGCAGATCCTTAGGGATGGGCAACGAGGCAATCTTTGCTATTCGTTCCAGGTCAGCGTCATCCGGATTTTTGGTATAAGCAGTCCGGCCTATTTTGTACGTAATAAGTGCCGGAACGCGCTTGGGCCGCTTCTCCGTTTTTCCTGTCGATGGGTCGATAAATGTCTCAAACTGCAGATCCATCTGCTCTTTCTTGGCTTGTGCACCGCAATGCGGGCACGACAACACATCTGCAACAGCCTGTGTTTCTTTGTCCAGAGCTGCGTCAGTGAATACGATCTCGCCCGCACAAGATGGGCAGTTCAGGACTTCGCTCCACACCGTATAGTCGATGCGAGCAACCGACTTTCCATCAGAGTGCAGAGTCTCATACATCCAGCCGATTTCATCTTCGATATCCTTGAGTAGCTGCTCCCTGCTATCGCAAAGGATTCGACATCGAAAGGGGTGTTGTAGTTGGCACCGATGAAGGTAGCGGCTGGGGACAAGTCATTGAGGACAACGCGACGAGCTCCCCACTTAGGAGCTTGTTTCCCTTGTTGCTTCCAGTCGGTTGCAAGCTCATGGCGATAGCTGGCCGGAGCTGAACCACACCATTGTGCTGCCACCCCAGTCATGCCTGAACCGGCAAAGCCGTCCAGTACCACATCGCCTGGTTCAGTGTAGTGCAGGATGGACGGTACAATAGCCAGATGCGGCACTTTGGTGTGGTAGGCATGGGCTCTGTACAGGGCATCGGTCTTGCCAACCGATACGTCAATAGCCAGTGGTTCGCGGTTATATTTCACCGAAGGGTCGTAGGGTTTGCCATAGTGTTCGACGAAATCAGCCAACCATGGATTCGGGCAAGCGGTATAGTACGGCGGATCGGACATGGCCAAAATGGCTTCATCCGTTCCCTGCGGAAAGCCCTCCTGCTTGCGGAATTCCGGATCTTTCAGCTTTTCAGCCAACAGATTTAGGAAATGCTCACGGCGCGCCTCATCACTTGGGAAGGTTTGCCCCAGGCATTCTACCGGTCCTGTGGTTTCGGCTTGAGTTTCAAAAAGGGATGTCATCGTCAAATTCTCCGGCATCGCGGGCCGTTTCTTGGTTGTCTTCGTTTTCTTGTACAGCTTGTGCTTGTGTCTGCTGCCAATCTGCAGCAATGGCCGTCCAATCCACCTCTCGCTGCGCATGGCCGGACCAGACTCCCCAGAAATCGGGATCATCCGATTTTGGTCGATGGTTCTCCGGCAAGGCATTGATCTGCACAAGTACTGGCAGTTCGGAGGCCCAGCCAAGCAGAATGGCATTGCGGGACGGCAGTGAGGGCAGGTCGCGTAACAGCCCGCGTAGGTTGTCGGGTACCAGCTTGTGCACTAGTTCCTGATCGCGGTCATTACTGATGCGATGGAGAAGGTAGCTGTTGCATTGGGATAGCACCGTGGGCGACAACTCGCTCGGACGCTGAGACGACAGCACGAGCCCTAGACCGAACTTGCGCCCTTCGCGGGCAATTTTCTCGAAGACTTGGCAGCAGACGGCAGCAGTGTTTTGGTCCTCGGTATCATCCTTGTAGCGACTGATAAAGCTATGCGCTTCCTCCATCACCAGGGCCGTGGGTAGCGTTTTCCCATGATTCAATTTTCGGTAGCGCTGTAGAGCTTCCAGCGTCATGCGAGCAATGACGGCAGTGATGATATGAACGACTTCGGCTGGCGCCAACGATAGATCAATAATGGTAACCGAACCATTTGAAGCTTGATCGTCACCAATGTAGTTTTCCAGCCAATCTGCTAGGGTCGTGTGGGCATCCCCAGAGGCGATTCTGCTAACACGTGTGTCCGCCAACATAGTCCGGATACGCATGATTAAGTAGTCAAAGAACTGAGAGTTGTTCTCTTGACTCGCTAGTGACTCCAAATGGTCTGCGAACTGTGCGCCATCAAACTGCAACGGCGTGTCTTCATTCGGGCCCGCTTGATAGACAACCCCGCCAATGCTATCCAAGTAGTTTTGAAAGCTCTCGATTACTCCTGTTACTGCAGTAGCTGGAAAGTCATTGTATCCGGTCTGGCCATTCTGCTTTCTGAATGTCTGATTTGGACGATTGATAAGTCCCTGGAGCTGATCACGTAGACCAGAAAGGCCATTCTCTTGGTCTGGAACATCTCGACCATAGGCTTCGAGGTCTTCGATAAATACCGGAAGCTTGGGACCGAATTTCCATCCCTCATAATTCTCTCCATTCCGAACTTGAGACTTCAGCGTGATCAGTATTGAGCTTATCTTTCTTCTTAAGATAAAGATCGAATCTTCGGAGCGGTCAGCACCTCCTCGCATTTCTCGCAGCGCCCTGCGCAACAACGGGCGCTGTGCGCGATCGCTCGCGCGGGTAAAGGCACTCCACTCGGCGCTATTCCAGAACCACAATGGTACCTGGAGCTGCTCAATACCTTCGGCGGGCTCCACTGCGAACACCCGCACTTTGCTCATGTCCCGGAAGGTGTTGGTGTACTCGCCATTGGGATCGAGCACGATGAAGCGAGCATTTGGGTCAGCGCCGCTTCTCGCCTTTTTTGCTTCATCCATCGACCAGCGGATCAGTCCCGCTACTGAGCAGGATTTACCGCTGCCTGTGTTACCCAGCACTGCCAAGTGGCGGCCGAAAAGGCGATCAGGGTCGATCCGCACTTCCGCGTTGGCAGCCAGCGGGCTAATGCCGATCTTGACGCGGCGGTTTTCCCCAGACTCGACGATAGAGCGAAGCTGGCTTTGTGTGGGCAGCAGTACTGGATCTCCGACCGTGGGATACGCCTCCACCCCGCGCCGAAATTCATAACTATCCTTGTCCTCCTCCCGACCTTCGTAGATCAGGCATCCCAGGGGATTGAGGCTCATCTTGCGTAGTGGATACGGAAGATCCACCAAGCCAAAGTCCTGCATGCCTTTGCGTTTCGGGTACTGCGATTGTTCGACGGTAATCCACTCTACCTGTGCCACGAGATACCCCTGGTCGCTGGGCACCAGCACATAGCCATTGATGCGCGGAAACGGGCGAGGTGTTCCGGTGTTCAAGGCGACGGTATCCGGAGCTTCGACATCGAGCAGCACCTTGATCTCGTCCGGAGAAACGAAATCAATCGTGCCGATGCGCAAGGAGTCGGCATACGCAATCGGCGAAAGGCTCATGTTGTAGCCCCCGTGTCCGCTTGGCCGTCGCTTTTGGTGCCGCCATGAGGTGAGAATTCCGCACCATAGCGTTGCTTGAGCAGCTCGCTCATACGGAACGTGGCTTTGTCGATAGCGGCCTTGGGGAGGAAATATTCGGTCAGCGTTGCCAGATCAGCTAGTTGCGGCCCTACCAGCAGACTGACCTGCGATTTCCGCTCCTCCGCGAGCGGTAGGATTCGTCCAAGATTGTCATCCCTGGAAATCACTACTAGATGCGTGGATGGAATTGTGAGCATGTCGCGGATCACGCGATTAATATGCTCGTCGCCGAAACTGTAGCCATAGGTTACGAGGGTACTGTTTGGGCGACATACCGCAGCCGCCAAGTCTCGGAACAACTCAACATAAGGATATTCTGCTGTTTCTCTATCCTTAGCGGCGTTTGGATAGATCATCAGCCGATGTGAAGTAACCTCACCTAAGCCTGGAGCATCCAGAAACGGCTCTACATCTTTGGCTCCAAATGGCAGCCCGATTCGACGAATATCGCTTTCTGTTTGCACCCAATCGATCGAACCATGCAGCTTGCTAAAGCGAGCGACACCTTCCAGGTAACGAGGTTCGCCACGAATTCCCGGAGGGTTATAGTGCATGTCCAGGTCAAGGCGAGATGAGCGGAAGATTGGCATCAGGTTGCCAACGAAACGATCCAGAAGATGCAGCCCGGCGAGCTCTGCTCCCATTTCGAGCAGTCGGTCATAGTTGGTGGTGAAGATATTCAACCGATCACGTGTACCTGTGCGACTAGAAAAACTCATCAAAAAGGTAATCAAGGCATTGAATGCCAGGACACGCTTATTCTCATTTGCTGAGGTGATATTGCCTTCACTCTGAAGGATGCTTTTCGCAAGGACTTTCAGTGCATTCGACACGTCATTGCGTAGGGCATTGGCCTTGTCTGTTTGCTGAACGATCTCCATGCCACGCAAGAGTTCGTTGGCAATCCGAAATTGATCTTCGATATTGCTTTTATCGCGACCGGCAGCCTTCGCTGATACTTCAGCGGCAGCAATGATTTTGTCTTTGTAATCGCCGTCAGTAACGTTCCCCGACATGCCGGCTGCCAACTCGCCGGTGGCCATCTCATGAACAGCGTGTGTTAAGCCAGAGCCAGCCAGCAGGGACAGGTGCTCAGATTGGAACAATGCCGTCAGCCACGGTTCGACGTGTTTCCGAATATCCTTGAGTTTGATTTCTTGGCCATCGCTCAGCCATGAAACGTCAGCAACCTCACACAACTCGAAGGTGCCATCGTCTTTTGCCCGAAAGCATATGGGGTGATGGTCATCTCTGACTTTCAGGAGATTCACAGGAGCGCCCTGCGTAGGTTCCATTGATTGATCCTGATCTGGCATATCATCCCCAACCCAGTTAGGCCAAAAAACCATTCAACGCCTTGAAGACGTTCTCAAAGCGATCCAAGGTTCCAGTCACTTCATCGTCCTCCCCATCCAGAATCTGAGGGTTTCTCAACAGATACTCAGCGGGAACATAATGGCCGAAGTCTGGAGCATCAGCCGGTAGCGTCCGACATAGCGCCTCTACCTGTTTAACGATACGGCTGGAGTTCTTATCAGCAGCATTGGCTTTCTCGACTGTGACTTCGCCTTCTTTCAGCCCCAACGCTTGATTGACCAGCGCGCAATAGAAAGCGCTATCGAATAAATCCTCGACATCACTTTCAGACTTTCCTGTGAAATCAGATGCCGTGAGCACTCTTTCGGATTTCAAAATCTGACTTTGGCGCAACCTCTCTACTTTGGCCTTATCGCCTTTGCCGTAGTCACACAAAACAGCAATATTTAGGTTGTTGCCCGTAAACAAAGATGAGAAAGACCAAACTTTGTCCAATCCACCAGTAGGACATATCGTCCAACGATCGTCCAAACCAGTTCTTCCTCTGGCCTGCAAAGCTCTCGATACAACCTGCAAGTAAACAACATCGGACGGCCCCTCTACCAACAAGCAGTTCTCGCCGACAAAGAGGGACTGGGTAATTTCATAGCCAAGGTGAGCCTGCAATGGGAAAAGCGTGTCCTTGTCAACCGAGAGGACGTCAGCCGAAACCTTCGTACCTTTAACTACCGGGCGACGTGGGTCATGATAGTCGACAACGTCTTCAACAACGCGCACATCTGCGAGGCGTTGAGCAGGCACCATAAACGGAGAGTGGGTCGTGTAAATTACTTGGTGTTCGGGAAGAATACGTTCCTCAATATATCGGAGGAGGTCTGATTGGGCTTTCCCGTGAAGAGTCAGGCCAGGCTCATCCAGAAGAATAATGGATTTTCCAGCAGACTTTTTGAGCTGCTTGAACTGCGCCAGAAAGGAGAAAAACCAGACAAAACCGGCACTTCTTTCGGATAGAGGAACAGTAACTCTGTGGTGTTTGTTCTCGATCCTTATTTTTGCAATCTTGCCGCTGTTCAGCGGAGGCGGGTCATCTGGCCTGCCCTCATTGATCTCAATTTTGATAGCCAAGGCGTCATTCTGACTCCAGAACTCAAAAATCTCGTCTGTGATATCGTTAGACGCCCCTTCGCATTGAGCAACTAGCTCTTCATGCTTTGTGGCATCACGCAACTCTTCGATGGTGGTTCCTGCGTACTCCAAGAAGTCAAGGAAAATCCTATCTCCGGAGCTAACCTTTCCATTCTGCTTGTCTGAAGCCAATTGGTTTAAGGAGATTTCACCGGACATCCTCTCGAAGTGGGAGGTGTAAAAGAACTTAGGTTTTATTTCGCTAAGCAAATCAATGGCTGCATGCACCGCCGAGCCGTCACGAAACTTGTCGATCACCTGCATGAGTGCAGTTTGCGACTCGGATCTCTCTGTGAGACCTTTTAATATTTCTTGCGCCTCTTTAGTTGTCTTTGCTGATTTCAGGTCGGCTTTGTCCTTCTGATTCAGGCCATGTCGTGCTTGCAGTTTTGCGATACACTCTTTCTCATCAACTGGGATCATCCAGGTGTTTCTATGACCGATATAACTGGTAATGATCACTTCGTTTTCTTTTAAAACACCTTCCCCCAACAGATCTTCCAGCTTCAGAACATCATCGTCTTCCAGAAGCCACCAGCTTTTGGCTACAGGAGAGTTGCCTTTAGGGTGGCGTTCAGCAAATTTGCTTAGGTATCTACGGGGATAGTCCCGCGTCTTATCGTACTCATAGTCACCGTCAGAGGGAGCAATACCTTGGATAGCATTCAGAATCGCAGTTTTCCCTGCCTCGTTTTTGCCAACCAGGCAGGTCAAATCGCCGATAGTGAATTCACCGCTATCCTCGACAGACCGAAAATTAGTGACTTGGACTTTTGTCAGTTTCACCTTTATTGCCCCCTATAATCATTCCGGTAATTAGCTTCACTCCACCACAAATCTCAGCTTGCTGGCATCCTTACCCTTGCAGCGCTCGTTGATCAGGTTCTCAAAGCGTCTGCGCAGGTCGTCCGGCTTGGCCGGTGAGCCACCGCTGATCAGGGCGGCCTTGACGTCTTCCGCCGTGATCACGACTTTTTCCAGACCGGATAATGCTTCCTGTATGACCGCGATGAATTCTGGTGTTACCGGGTCAGGTAGCATTTTCGCTTTCAGGAAACTGTCGACCAACGTGCGTTGATTAGCCTTCAGTAGCTCGAAGTTGGCCTGAATGATTGGGTCTTCCAGGCTGTCGAGCAGCGCTTGTTGCCAGCTATCCAGCAGTTGGTCGAGTTCGCCATCCAATGCCTTGAGCACATTGGTGGCCGGAATCCAGTCACCCTGTTCGTTGGCCGGGCGGAAGCCGCAGTGTGGGCACACTGGGCTTACATTCAGTTCAGACTCCACCAAGGCAGCGCAGCTCTTGAGTTTGTCCAGCTTGTCGTCGAAGGTGGTGAGCTGGCTGGGATGCAACAGTGATATGCCAGCCAAGGTGCGCAAGGTAGTCATCCGTGGGTCTTTGCGCAGCGCCGTTTTGGTCTTGTCCTCCGCTACACCCAAGCGCGCCTTGCTGTGTTCCGCCACATAGGCGTGGATGTAATCCTTTTTCAGGGCGGCCAGGCGCTGGCGATATTCCGCTGCGTGTTGAGCGCCGTGATCCTGGATGAGCTTGCCGAGGAGCTCCTTGCGCGTGGTTTGAGCCTGCTGAACCCAAGGATGGTCCGCTGCAAGCACCATCTCGGCCTGGCTCAGATAGGTTGCTGTGCCGCCGAGCTCGGCAACCAGATCACGCAGTTTCTCGACCGATGCCAGCACATCGAGGTTTTTCTTTTGGGTGTCGATGTCGGCCTGAGTGATGCGCAGATTCTTGAGTTTGCCTACCGTGTTGTAAGGAGACAGGCTTTCTAGGAAGCCCTTCAGGGCTTCCAGTCGCGACCGCCTATCGTTCAGTTCTTCTTCCCGCAGGAGAGATTGCCCCCACAAGCTGAGGCGATTTTGCAGGTCGGTGCCGGTAGTCAGTACGCGCTGTACCTGCTGAGCCACGGCACCCAATAGGTTTTTGACAGACTCTTCCTTGCCCTGGGTCGCCATTTGAGCCAAGCCGGGCTGCAGACCCAGCATCTCAAACAGGGATCGCAGTACCGCGACATTGATTTCCTTGGGCGCTTCGACATGCTTGAAGTGCGTGAGGTCATCCATGCCACGCTCTACCAGCAAGGCAATTTTGCCGGAGTCGATCTTGTCACCGGTTATAGCCAGCACGATGTCACCGGAGTAGACGAGCCCACCCAATACGACTGCCAGCAGGTCTGGCTCCAGCCGAAAACGCACAGGAGAGAAATATTCCACATCGCTGGCACCGCTGATCAGCTCGCTGCGATTGAGCACTTGGCCATGACCTTTCGCTTGCAGCCGGCTGAGTACTTCCTGGGCATACTTGGATCGACCAGGTTCGATGCGATCGCCATCAAGCATTTCCAGGGCATCCAGGATAGCGACGGAATCCTTGGTACGGGTGCCACCGGCCAGGGCCTTGAGCGTATTGCCGATGAGCTGCTTGCGGTTGGATTCGGTAACCAGAACTGAAAATGTCGGGTACTCCGGCGCGAGATCCGCGAAGTGAGTGCCCAGAGCCAGGCCGGAGGTCACATTGACGATGTCGCGGAAGTTAGCGCGCTCGTCCGGTCCGAGGCGCAGCTTGTCGCGCATCGATACGCCCTTGGCCCAGTCCTGCAGGGTTTTGCTCTTGCCTTGATAGGTGACTTCGAAGGCGCTCATTTGTTTGTCTTGCAGCCATTTGCTCATGTCGCGCAGAGCGTCTTTGATCTTGTCCAGATAGACGGACTTGGCTGCCCCACTGGCGGTGGAGGCCAGCTCCCGAGCGGCGGCATAGAACGCCAAATGGCGCTTGATGGCGTCGTCCCGCCCTTTCAGGCGGAAGAACACCTCGTCAGCCTTGGCTTCGTCACGGAAGCGCGGCGGCTCGAAGGGCTGGATGAAATAGATGTAAAAGTCGCGCTCAGGCTGGGCGGTAGGACGGTCGTTGGGGGCGCCGAGGAACAGGTAACCGTTGCGTTCTACGCGGCGATCCTGCCATTCAACCTGGTGCTGCCAGATTTTGTAACCCGTGACATAAGCGTGATCGTCAGTGCACTCCATGAGCTGCATGAGAGCGCTGTAATAGGCCCGGTCCAGGGCGTCGTCGGACAGGGCTTCGGCGCGCTTCTCGATCTGCGCGTCGTAGTCCACATCCTTCTTGAGGTCGAGATAATACTGCTCAGTATCCGGAGCCTTGGATATGAACTGGCCGTTGACGGTTTTAACGATTTCGCGCAGCGTGGTCTGTACGGCAGTCAGCAAGTCGTCGGCGGGCTCGCCACCCAGGTCTTCAATACCAGGCTGATATAGGCACAGGGTATCGCGCAGTTCCTCTGCTGTTGGGCCAACCGGGACATAGATGTCGCCGCCGGTGGTGAGCCGATGTACCGAAAGCCCGTTGATCGCCCGCATGGCCATTGCCTTGTAAGCAGGACGCGTGAATGCTTTCTGTACGCGCTCACCCAAGACTTCAGCAACCTTCAGCACCGGCCCGATGTTGGGGTCGGAGCGTAGTACGGAGTTGGACGTAATCGTGTCCCAGAATTGATCAAAGCCGATCAGGCCGGGACGATCTTCCGGCACTTCGCTACCCAGGATGGCTTGAATCTGATCACGCAGGGTTACCAGGGCTCCGCGTTTTTCGGTGAAAACCAGGCGCTCGAAGGTGCCTATGTAATCAGGGTGCACCGGGAACAGACGAACGTACTCGTCCATCCGTTCGTTCATGTTGTTGTAAAACTTGGCAAAGGGGGTCAGATAGCTGCGAATCTTGTGTTGCTGGTCGGCAGACTTTTTGAGCAAGCGTTCAGCCACCACAAAGCTCACATCCTGGCGGGCCAACAGCAGTTGAGTGAAACGCTCGTTGACCCGGCGCAGGCTGTCAGCCACGTGCTGGAAGCGGCTGCTATCAAAGATGGCTTCCTGCACACCAGCCACGAAGCGGAATCGCAGGTGTTTGGTGACCTCACCGATTTCGCGCAGGAAGGACAAGTCAAGCACCAGGTCGTGGTCTTTACGCGAACGCAGGTATTCGAGGAATTCATCAACCACCAACAGCACACCCTGACTGGGATGCACTTCATGGAAGGCTGCCATCATTTCCTCGAACGCGCCTTTGTTGTTTACCACTTTGTCTGCCGATGGGAACCTGTAGCTGACGCCCTGGTTCTCCAGGAAAATTTCAAGTTCCTGGGTGATGATGTCCCGCAGAGACATCTGGCTTGAAATCTCGATACGGTGCACCTTGAACTTCCCGGCTATGGCCTCGGCGACATCACGCACCTTGGGGTGATGGAGCATTGGGAGGTAGGCGGCGTCCTCCGCGACCAGAGACAAGACCGACATCAAGTGCGACTTACCAGTACCGTAGTTGCCAACAACAAGCACACCTTTGTGATCAACAGACTCATCAAATGAGAGCTGCGGGATCATTTGACCGGCGATACGGTCAGCCATGTCATCCGAGATGACGTAAGTGGCAACGAGCTTTTTCGCCTCGTCAGGCCTGTTGGCATCAAGGAGTTGGATTACCGATTCGATCGGCTCAAACTGAATAAGGTCCCCGTATCGCATGCGCTTCCTCTTTACGAATTCTTGTTAATCTCGAACGGAACAAGGCCATCCAGGCCATAGTCCTGATATTCTGAATGCCCCATGACGGCATAGCTCAACCGTCCTTCGCGCAGCTCTCCCGGCCACACAGCTACGACTCGTCGAGAGTGCGCATGACGCTTCAACAGCTCTAATGGATCGAGTTTCAGCGACTGGTCAAACAACAGCTCGATGTTGTCGAGCAATACCAAATCCTTCTCGCATACATAGTCGTCAGCCAGGGCCTTCAACTCTTCATTCACCTTCAATGGCCGTTGTCGATGCGGCAAAGCAGCCAGGCGCTTCCCTAAGACAACGCCAACATTCAACACTTGCCCGTCTCGGCTGTCGGCCAGCTTTACCAACAGAGGCGTTTTTCCTGAGCCGGGCTCACCGACGAGCAGGATCAGCTTGGTCTGCAGGGCAGCTATCTCGTCGACGATTTTTCCGAGTCTTTCCAGCATGCCCGTCCTCAGGTTGATTCACTGTGTTGCCGAAGTTGCGTATCGGGTGTGCGATAACCCGGCGCCAGCATTGCGTTTTTAACCCCGTAAATGGCCAAGTGATCTCTGAGCCACAGGCGGTATTCCGGACCGTGCAGATTGTGATCCGGCGAACAATCCACACTCCACTTGAGCAATACATAGCCCACCATGGCGGCGCGAAGCTTCATTCGGATCACGCCGTCGCGCATGGCGTAGTCCATTTCGGTGATCTCGGGGTGAGGCTGATCCGGGTGCGGCACCAGCTCCAGCTCAACGATACGGGTCCACTGAATGTCCTGGTCGCTGCGTTCATGGGCGGCTATGGCCTGCCCCTTGAGCAGCTTGGGCATTTTGATCCGGGTGATCACGAAATCCCGGAACTCCTGGGATTTGCGGTCGAAGGCGCGCACATGCCAGCGCAGGCCATTGTCGATCAGGGCAAATGGTACGATTTCGCGCTCAGTACGCCCGCTGGAGATGGAGTGGTACTCGATGCCTAGCGGGTGCTCTTGGTGAATGGCTCGCGTGACGCATGCCAGCACAGCTAGGTCGGGCTGATCCAATCGCCAGGGGTACTCGCTCGGGACGCAGGCCCTGAGTGGCCCCGGCTCCCCATCCCCGAAGTTCTGTGTCAGCCAGGACAGCACCCTCTCTGGCGGGAAGGTAAAGACAGGGTTGAAATCCTTCCCCAGCACATAGGCCTTGGCTTTGGCGTCGTAGTCGATGTTGCCGGGAGCCAACTCCTTGTATATCCCCAGGTCCCTTGTAGCGGCTGCAGACTGGATACCGAAGCGCGACACCAGCTCCTGACGGCGTATATCGCCGAAGAAGCGAACACGCAGTTCGATGAACGCGAGGCGATCACGTTGCGGCTGCGTCAAGGCGGTTAACTGCTCATTGGGCATTCTGGATGCTCGTTTCTGTTTATGGATGCTGGTGATGATGGTTGCCGTAAGGATATCAGCAGCGATAGAATGTGTCTATTATACCCATAGAGAAACTATTGATAGCATCATTTTGATGATGACGACGGCGCGATAAGCGACGTATGTGCTTGGCATGAGCGCAAATCGATGGGATCAGCCCGGGGTATCCCACAAGGGGTGGCTAACGGCAGTCTATGGGCCGGAGATTGAACATGGATGCCATTGCATCACTTATTTAGAGCCTCCTTTTGTTGCTGCAGCCATTGCAAGACGCGATCCACTGCCGCCTGCAGATTTTGCATCACCTGTCGCTACAGTTAACCCTCCCAGTACATTGCCAACTCGAACGCCTGCCCAGGAGAGCGCGATGACCCAAAATCCAGGCAGGACGATGAACATCATCGCCATCACAAAATTCAACAGCATGTCGCCGAAGGCATTGTTCAGGCCCATCAACGGGTTGAAGTTGCTGTGAGGCGAATCCCAGCCGTAGAGCGCGTTGAGGATCGTGCTATCGACCCAGCGTGCCAGTTGAAACCAGAAATCCACGAAGAACAGCGCGAACTGCACGGCAGTCACCGTGACCACAGTCCGAAGGTCGTATGTACCGAAGATCAGCACCAGCGGAATGACGATGACCATGGCCATCTTCAGGAACGACAGGATCATCGGCAGCGCCTGGCGCACCACGTCCATGGCGGGGAAGAAGCCGAGTGATCCCACAGTCAGGCCCAGGTCCGAGGCGATGCGGGTGGTTGCATTGGGCAGTGTTATTCCGATTTGACCGCCGTAGTCGGTGTAGACCTGGCCCTGGTTCATGGCCTGGTGTTGTGGTGAGGCGATGGCCCGAATGATGGCGTCGTCCACCTGGGACTGGTCCATAAACCCTGCCCATTGCGCGAACCGGGACAGCAGGCCGGGGTCGACCTGTGCCAGCAAGCGGGTTCGCAATCCCTCGGAGCCGTCCAGCCACCAGTTCCGGCAGTCCGGATAGCCCCCGCCACTGGCCACTTCGGCCAGGCCGGCGTCACGGCTGTCACTATAGGGCCAGGCGTCGCGTGGGGCCTGGGAACGGTAGGTGTCGTAGAAGCCGGCCGTGTCCAGGAAGAAGCGTGAGCCAATCCAGGTGACGTCGTGCATTTCCTCGTCACTCAGTGCTGGCCGGTTCATGAACAGCTTGGCGCGCGCCGGGCCGTAGCAGTCGCCGGTGAAATCGGCGACCTCCTGAGCCAGCAGTGGGTCCGCAATGCGCGTGCTGTCAATCTCCATGCGCATCTGCCGCAGGTCGGTACCACAGGGAATGGACGCCACTGCCGCTCCGGTAACAGCCTTGGACAGGGCATGCATGAAGAACCACCAAACCGGGACGTGGGCGCTCTGATCGTTGATGGTGGTGAATGAGGTCGACCAGGGCGTCTCCGACGGCTCCGGCACGTTGACCTGGCACTGCTGGGAGCGAGTGCGATCGAACTGGATGGTGCTGAGATCGACCGGGATGAAGGGGATGCCGGCGAACAGGATGACCACGATGGCCACCCACACGCGGTTTTCGATGCGCATGGACGAGAGCACTCCCTTGTTGCCCTCGTCAGCGCCTTCCGACCGCGCCTTGAGCCATTCCTGCACGACGATGGCCAGAAACGGCAACGCGAAGATGCCGCTGGCGACCAGTACCTCCCAGATGCCGTTGTTGATGATCCAGGCCACCAGTGTCAGGTAGTACTCCAGGTAGTCCGAGGTGTAGAGCGTCATGTGGGGCTCCAGCGATCGGGCTCAGGTCAGCAATACGCTGACTTCGAGCAGGGTGATGGCTGCAATGGCACCGATCTCCGCCCGAAACAGGCGTTGGCGTGCTTCCGCGTCCCGATACAGCCGACGGCGCATCCGCAGCCAGCCGTAGATGGTTGCGCCGTACAGGCACAGCCGCCAGGCAAGGAAATAGCCCGCATAGTCGTCGAGCCACTGACTCCAGGCAGTGATGTCGCCGACGACACCGATACCGACCAGGTTGATACCTGCCGCCACCAGTACCACGAGGGTCGTCCAGAGCAGCGCTTTCCCCAGCGGACGACTGAACAGCCACTTGGGCCTGGCAAGTTTCATGGCGGGTTGCTCGGGTTCGGTGCCTGCTGAATGGTATCGAGTCGGTTGCGCTCGGTGTCTCCCTGGTAGATGCCACGCGACGATTCACCACGGCTGTTGTGCCGCTGGATGATCGCCATCGGGGAGTTGGCGGCCAGCTCGCGGCGCAACTCCAACTCGGTCTTGAGGTTGTTGATCTCCTGCGCCAGCAATTCACTCTCGCGGGACACCGCGTCTTGGGCGAGTTGATTGGCCGCCACGTTGGGCTCCTTGCGCCCGGTGAGCAGTGTCCGCTGTAACAGCAACGCCTTCTCCAGCACGCTGGATAGAGCAACCTCGGACGCCAGGCGCCGGGCCAGAATGTCCTGGTCCGGCTCATCGCGCAGCGCCTCGATCACGCCACGAGTGATGGGTAATGAAGCGCTGCCGGCCTCCGCGAGATTCTCGAAGGTGGTGGGCGTGGCTCCGGTCACCAGATCCCGCAGGGCTTCGAACCGAGTCTCGAACTCCTCCTGGATCAGCGGTGCCAGCCCCACGCCGGGCATGGTCCGGGTTTTCACGCAGCTATCACAGGTGCGTTGTTCCTGTTCTCCCAGCACCCGCGTCGCCCAGGCCTCGGCGGCATCCGGTGACGACCAGGTCTGGCAACTCAGGCGGTGACCGCAGGTGATACTGTCAATCGGCGAACCGTCGGTGGCACTGCGACCGTTCAGCAGGTTGTAACCGGCGCGGGTCACGTCACCGACCACACGGATAGGAGCCTGACCCGAACCGCCGGCATTGTGGCCCCCGACCCAGGGCACGCCGTCATTGCCACGGCTGGTTTCCGCCTGTTCGATGGCCGACACCGCATCGGTGCTGGCCACCGCCTGCTTGAGCACCATGCCTTCGGCCAGTTGATCCCAGCCCAGTTGGCCGCCCGCCATGTCCGCCATGCGGTTGGCAATGGCACGGCAGGTCATTTTCGATCGGTCGAAGTCCAGCCGGGCCTGCAGGATGCCGTTGGTGAGCAGGTTGTACAGGCCCGGATCGGCACGCTGAATAATCAGGGCTGGCAGTGAAGCAACCGCCGCGGTGGCGTTCTGGATCACGTTGCTCATGATCGTCTGGAAGCCGTTGGTGATCCCGTTGAGCTGGTTCTGCAAGGTGGTGGTGATGCTCATGTCGCCGCAAATCAGATTGCTGTTCCAGCCGATGCCGACGCCCAGGGTTTGCATCTGACCGACCGGTCCCATGGAGACGGCCCGGCCGCCGCCGATGCTGTAGAGCACGTCGTCGCCGATGACACTGCCGCGATGGTGCACGCCATAGTCGTCGATAGTGGTTTGGGCTGTTGTGGGAGGGCTGGACAGCATCGCCGAGAAACTGATTACCGCCAGCCCTATGCATATGAGTCGTAAACGAGAGTGCTTTGTCATGGAACCAGCCTCAATTGAAATCCACACTGCCGAGGAAGATCTGGCCCTTTCGCTCACAACAGCTATAAGGTCGCCATAGCGCCCAGGCATAGTCTCCCCGTTGTGACTGTACTCGGGATTCGCTGTGGGGAAATACAGCGCAGGTATTCTTGAGTGTTGGCGTGAGTTCTTGCCACTTGCCGGTGGCCGCATCACTTTCCATCAGGGCGCCTGCCGGCCAGTAGCCATCGCGGCCATTGGCCAGCAGCGGCTGGTACACATGCACCTGACCACGGCGGGTGACGATGTCGCCCGCGCGCTGGGCAACGACGGCGGCCGCCTTGTAGTCATCGACATGGTGCAGGAAGCCGCCACGCGGATAGACATTGCCCCACAGGTTCAGGCCCGCCCGCGTGCCGATCTCGCGCCTGCCCGGTATCAGCGCCTCGGGATACAGGGATTCCGGGACGTTGTAACGCCAAGCCACAGTATCGAGGGTGCTCAGCAGATAAGGCATGAAGGCTGTGCCCGCACCGGCGCAGGAATAGCCCCATTGGCTGATGAACTGACTGAACAGAGTCGCTCCAGGATGGCCGATGACGTCGGCGTTCTTGAACTTGGCCAGGTTGTTCTCGTGCTCCTCGTTGGTGGTGCCGTCACCGCCGCCTTCGGCGCTGGCGTTGGGCGGGCTCAGTGCGCGCACCTCTACCCAGGGATTTTCCCCGGTGTTCGAATAACTGGAGACCACCGCATCAGGCACGTAATGCGCCACTTTGACCGAGGTTTCCACGGAGCAACCGGTCAAAGTGCAGAGCAGCCAGTAGCAGATGCCCCGCACCCGGTAAGCGATACAGTCGGGCGACAGTACTGAACCGGTGATGGTTGCGGTATCGAGGGCGAAGGTTGGAATGGCAATGCTCAACAGGCAAGCCGCGAGACTGGCGCGCCACTTTCGATGAGATGCTTTCATGGCTGGTCCCTCCTGTAAGCCTCAATAATGGCCAGGGCACGCGAGACATCGGCATCGCCATAAACCACATAGCGTTCATCAACCACGATGGCCGGAATCTTGGTAATGCCCAGGTTCCATGCATCGACGACGCCCTGGTAAGCGGTAGCAAGACGGGCTTGAAAGTCGTTACCACCATCATCCATTCGCTGACGGACGATGGCCGCCGCTTGCTGCGGATCGGCGGGAAGTCCGGACGCCAGTTCCGCCTCGATCTCTGCGGCGGCATCCAGGTGGATGACGCGCACGTCATCCGGTGCCTCGACGGGGTGCCATTGGTCGGTGAAGACCAGGACGTCCGCAGCCTGGACGTGAGCTGAAACCATCAGCACACAGACCGCTGCGGCAAGATAGTAGCGGTGGCGAATCGCAGAATGGGTGGTGAACGAAGGCATGTCAGGGCTCCCCAGGATCAATGACTCGTGATCGTCGATCTCTTGGGGCGCGTACGCCATGAAGAATGCGCACAGAGAAGCTACCACTTTGTCGCGGCAGCGAAGAAGGAGGCGTCCGAAGACGCCCCTGTGATTACAGCAAGCCCACCTCGGCGAAGGAGAAAGGCACCCCTTCACCAATGATGAAATGATCCAGCACTCGAACGTCGACCAGCTCAAGGGCCGATTTCAAGCGGGTCGTGATGGCCTTGTCGGCCTGACTCGGCTCGGTCGAACCCGAGGGATGGCAATGGGCCAGGATCACCGCGGCACAGTTGTGCTCGATGGCACGTTTGACCACGGCTCGCGGATAGACGGCAGCGCCGTCGATAGTGCCTCGGAACATTTGCTCATAGGCAATGACACAATGCTGCGCGTCGAGGAACACGACGGCAAAGACCTCCAGTGCTTCGCTGGCCAGTTTCAGCCGCAGATACTCACGTACGGCGGTAGGACTGGTCAGCGACGCACCGCGCCTGAAGAGGCGTTCTTCCAGCACACCGATGGCCTGACGGATCAGTGGGTCTTCCTGGATGCTCGCGTAGTCGACGAGCGCGCAGGTGGTGCCGTCGGAGACGGTTTCGGACAGATTCATGGGAACCTCCTGAGTAGGAACGGAGGCTCCTGTCCCGTGGGGCAAGGCCCCCTGGGACAATGAAGGCCCGCACGCGGGCCGGATTGATGGGCATCCTCCATCACGGGTGATGGACGTTCGCGCGAGGGATGCGGAGCGAACGGATCGATCAACGCAGTCGGAACCGCGCCGTAGCCTTGAAGATCACGGCTACCTGGGCATGTCGCCGACGACGTCGGCAGGCATCTCGGTGGTTCCGGTTCGCGCCTGCTCTGAAACCCCATCCTCAGCAGACGTGAGCAGGTCGATGGCGGACAGCAGGGCATCGCCCTCGATTGGCCCCGCCGGTAACAGCAGATCGGTACCGGTGTGGTTGTCGACCAGGCGTAGGGTCGGCGTCGCGACCACGCCGGCGTGTGCGGCTTCGTCGGCTTGGGCGCGGATCACGGCATCGGGTCTCGTGCTGTCCAGGCACGCCTGGACAGCGGGCGTCAAACCGGGCATCTCGACATTGGCGGGTACGCCCTGTCCATCACCGCGGGTGTGCTGGTATACCCAGGCGATGGCATGCCAGAAGGCGGTACGGCCGCCCACTTCACCGGCGCATTCCACCAGGCCTGCGCCCTGGGTGGCAGCGGGTTCGTGGAACGCCAGCGGCAGGTGATGCCATTGCCAGTTCGCTTCGGGGTGGCTGTCGATCCACTGCTTCAAGACCGGGAAGTACGCCTGGCAGTACGGGCATTCCAGGTCGGCGTAGGCGATCACGGTGAAGCGCGCATCGAGGCGGCCGTAAAGCCAGGGTGGTCCCGATGGCTCTGGATCACTTACCCGTGGGCTGGGACTGAATGACCAGACCAGGATGGCAACGAATATCGTCGCTACCGCCAGCACTGGCCAGAGGTAGCGCCTTGTTGCATAGGGTGAACGCCACGATTTCTCCATGCAGTCGCACCTCAGCCAAAACTATCTGGCGGCAATGGTTCGATACCGCGCGCCTGGTCGATCTTCTCCGCCACCTTGAAAGCGGCCTCCAGCTCACTGATGCCATGCTCGCGCATCAACTGGTAGCGCTCGGCTTTTTCTTCGGGCTCGGTCATCGCCATGGCCAGGTATAGGCTCGGCGGCACGGCACGGAACAGGACTTCCATCGACTTCGACAGGATCACCCCTTCGCTGAACTTGCCAGACTCCTTGCGCGCCGACAGCATCAACGCCTTCTGGGCCGGATTGAGCTCGCGGAAGCGCGCCACCTTCTCTACCTCATCCGGGGGCATGGACAGGCAGATCCACCACTCGATCATCGACAGCATGGGCTCGGCGGCTTTGGGCAGGTCGTCCAGGTTCTGGGTCGCCAGCCAGAACCAGGCTCCCAGCTTGCGCCACATCTTGGTGATCTTGACGACATAGGGGGCGAGCAACGGGTTCTTGGTGATGATGTGGCCTTCGTCGGTGACGTTGATGATGGGCCGCCCCAGGAACTGGTCACGCTCGGCGATGTTGTTGACCGTGTTGATCAGGGAGATATAGGCGATGGAGAGTTGGGCGTTGTAGCCCTCGCGGGCAAAGGTCGCCAGATCGACGATGGTGATGTCGGCCTCGGGCCAGGGCGTGCCGGGGCGGTTGAACATCTCGCCGTCCAGGCCCTGGCAGAACATGTCCATGGCGTCGGCCATCTCCAGCAAACGGGCGCGGCGCGTCTCGGGCAGGGTCGTGTCGGCGCTGCGCTCGCGCAGGGCGTTGCGTACGTCCTCGGTCAGCACCGTGCGTTCATTCTGGACGCAGCGGCGGGCCGCATCCAGGATACACTGGCGGATCAGGCTGCGGTCGGCACGGGTCATCCGTGCTTCTTCCTTGTCTTCTCCGCCGGTGATCATCAGCCGGGCGGTGATCTCCAACTCACCCAGCACATCGCGTTGCTCGTCTTCCTCCGATGCGAGGGGACTCCTTTCCTCGTCGTCATCCAGGGCATCGGCGTCCAGGGTGCTGACCTCGCCGGGGGTGTCGACCAGGCGCCAGGCATCGCTGAACGGTGCCAGGCTCACGCCGGCACCGGGGGCCAGCTTGACCCGGTGCACACTCAGCCCGAGACGCTTGGCAAAGTCCCCGAACAGGCCGAAGGAGTTGCCCGCCTCGACGATGAACAGCCGTGGCCGGTAGACGGCGACCACCTGGTTGAGGATGTTGTTGAGCGTGGCGGACTTGCCGGAACCGGTCGGACCGAACAGGAACAGGTGCGCGTTCATCTGCCGGTCTTTGCGGTTGAGCGGATCGAAGGTGATGGTGCCGCCGCCGCGATTGAAGAAGGTGATGCCGGGGTGGCCGGTGCCCTGGTTGCGGCCCCAGAGCGGCGAGAGGTTGGCCGCATGCTGGGCGAACATCAACTGGGTGTACCACTGGCGGCGATCCTTGGCCGGGTCGAACACGCAGGGCAGCCAGCGCAGATAGCTGTTGAGGGGGGCGACCTCATCCTCCTCGCGCACCGGTTGCAGGCCGGCGTTGAGCATGACGTTGGCGAGTTGCAGGCCGCGCGCGTCCAGCTCCGCCAGGTCACGCCCGCGCAGGTAGAAGGCCAGCGCGCCGCGATAGAGTTTGTGGGCACTGCCGATCAGCGAACGTGCCTCCTGTATGTCCTGGCGAGCTTGCTCGGAGGCTAGCGTATCGCCGACGGCCTTGCGGCCTAGGTGGTTCAGGTGGGCTTCGAGCACGTCCTGTGGTGTGGCCACCAGGGTCAGGCACATCACCGTGTCATCGGGCATCTGGTCGAACAGGGCGTTGAAGGCATCTCCACCCTTGCGGGTCTCGCCAGTGATATGGCCCGTGGCCGGCGGCGTGCGCAGGCGGTCGAGCACCATGACCCGGTGTGGCATGTCGTCGAAAACCCAGGTGCCGTTCTCCACATCGGAGCGCGGTTCGCCGAAGAACAGCCGCTGCGAGAAGTCCGTGCCGCTGGCCAGTTCGATCTCACCGGGCTCCGACGCCTGGGGATAGGCGGTCAACTGGTAGAAGCGCTCCTGGTCCGCTGCCGACGGTCCCAACAGGGTGGGATGGGGGTTGAACCAGCGCAGCAACCAGGCGTGGATGTCCGCGGCCTGAAGGCGACGGGCCTTGATGCCGGCATTGGCCAGACCGCCCAGCAGCCGGTCGCAGACCGTCGCCAGGGCGTGTTCCGGGGTTTGTCCACGGCGCCGGGAAGCGCCCGGCGCACGGCGATAGATCACCATGCGCACGCGTCGAGACTGGCCGCGCCATGGCAGACGGGTCACGGTGGTGTCCTCGAACAAACCGCCGGGCTTGGCGATGGCGCGCAAGTGGTGGGCCAGAAAGCGCTGGTAACGCTCACTAAAGGCGCTGCCTTGAGCTCGTGGCAGGATATAGTCGCGCAGGGTCTTCAGGTAACTGGACCAATCGGTCTCATCCTGGGCGTAGAGCTGAACCACCCAGGGCTGCTCGTCGAGTTCATCGAAGCTGTCCTGCAGGGCGTTTTCCAGTGCATCGCGGGCCTGCAGCAGCCACTGGGGCTCCCGCCCTTCGGTACCGATGGGCGTCAGCTCGAAGAAGGCCGCAACGGACTCGCCGTCATCCAGCAACAGGCTCTGGGAATCCGGCAGGTACTCCACCCAGGGCAGCAGGTCGACAAAGGTGGGTTTGACGTCATAGAGGCGTTGCTCATCCAGTCGCGTGGCGGGCGGGCACTTGGGATCGCGCAGGCTCCCCGGCGCGGGAATGCCATGGTTTTGCAAGGCCTCCACATGGCGCTCCCAGGCATCGGGTGGCTCCGTTGAAACCGCCTCAGCGTCAGGTTTACCCTGGCGCCCATGCCATAACCGAGGGAGCGACCAGGCCATCAGTAATCCTCCACCCGTTCACCGGGCAGGGCGTACTGCACACGCTGGTACAAGGGAAACACGGTGCTGTAGCCGGGCACCGGCACGGGGTCGGTGCCGGTCAGATGCGGGAACACGTACATGACCAGGTCTGGATTGGGCAGGCGCTTGAACTGGCTGTAGACCTCGTTCCGCGCCGTGCGGGTATAACGGGTTTGATCGACGGGCGCAGCTTGTACGTCTGCCGTGGTGAGTGGCCGGCGCAGGGACTGGCGTGCATCCAGCAGTTCACGGGTGCCGCGGCCACCGCTGGCCGCGGCACCCGCTTCACGACTCCAGATGTCGAGCATGGTTTGGCCTTCGTGGGTGAGCAGTTCTTCCTTACTCGTTGCACAACCGGCCAGGAACAGTACGGCGAGCATGAGAGTAGTGCCCTTGAAACTCATTGGGCTAATCGAGATCCGAACCATGGGAGCCTCCGAGACGGTGATCGACCCGGCGCCCCTTGGCGTCGTAGTCGATGTTGAGGGGTTGCTCGATATGCACGGCCACCTGGGCGCCCGGCTCAACGTAGACTGCAGCGAAGGCCTGGCCGTACAGCTTGTTGACCCACTGCGACATTTCCTGCACGCCCCCAGCCAGGATGCGGCCCATGGCCTCGTTGGCAGTGATGCCGACGGTGCCAAGGGAGCCGTCGCTGCCGATGTAAGATACCTGCCCGCTGTCCGAGTCGATCAGGGAGGCCGCGCCGGCACCGGCTGCCGTGATCAGCGCTTGGGTGCCCAGGAATTGCTGAGCGTTGCTGCGCCGCTCGCCGGAGACACAGGGAATGCCATGGGGATCGCTGATCCAGCCGAGTCCATCGAGGATGTTGTCATTGCTCCGGTTGCTGCTGTTATTTCTGCCATCCTCTTCCGGCAGCGTGCGGATGGTGCCGTCCTGGAACACGAAGGTGATCGACCGTATCTGGCCGCGCACGCAGGACAGCGTCCAATCCCCCGACGCGGTGCCGCTGACCACGGCACCGGCCACGTCGGGAAGCTCGATGCCGTTGGCGGTGAGGTTGTCGGGGCCGATCACCACCTTGAACGGATAGGGGTCGTTCACCGTGCCATCGATGGGGACCCGGCCGATTAGCGCCGTCATGGCGACCGAGCCCATCAGCGTGGCGTTGGAGGGCACGGTGTAGACCGCCTGTAGTGGTGAGGCACCGACCTGCCCATCCGTGGCCCGCCCCAGGGTTTCGCTGGCCGAGTCGATGGCGCCCTGGGCTGGCCCGAAAGCGTTGGGAAAGGTGAAGCCACTGCGATTGCCATTGCCCTCTGTGGGCCTGGCATCATCCGGTTCGATCCAGCGGACGCCATCGCCGAAACCCTGACCATCGCCGGGTTCGAGTCCGAGGCCGATGGGCAAATCCGCATGATCACCCTGACCTCCCAGTCCTTCGAATTGCCGTTGGATATCCTGAAGCAGGCTCTGCGCCTGCTGCCGTTCGTTCGCCACGATTTCGCGATCCTGGCGTAGTTGGGCACGCTCCGTATCCAGCGCCGTCTGGATACGCTGCTCGATGGAGCGTTCACGCTGGCGCAGACGGTCGTTCTCTGCCTGCTGAGAGCGGTTGTCCGAGAGGGCTGCTTCCAGCTCCTCCCGGAACTGCCGCACTTGGGCCACCAGGGTGGCCACCGTATCGTTGGGGGTGTCCCCCTCGATGCCGAGAGCTTGCCTCTCGTCGGCGGACAATCGTGTTCCCGCCTCCTGCGGCGAGGTGCTTGGGCCGTGATCGCCCGAAAACAATCGGATGCCGGCGAACACCAAGAGCGCGATGATCGGGAGCATCAACC
>Ga0114898_1000264_pt1 | contig 44322 bp, 33 predicted proteins | sample Malvired_Geostar_FD_83496 | JGI IMG/M metagenome (GOLD analysis project Ga0114898, IMG submission 83496) | Marine viral communities from the Global Malaspina Expedition - Malaspina viral metaG DeepMed_Geostar | ecosystem: Environmental > Aquatic > Marine > Oceanic | place: Mediterranean Sea...
GTTCGAGGACGCCGTGGCCGAATACTCGGCACGCCACCGGGTCAAGCCGGGCATCACTGGCTGGGCCCAGATCAACGGCTATCGCGGCGAAACCGACACCCTGGAGAAGATCGAGAAGCGGGTCGAGTTCGACCTCGACTATATCGAGCGCTGGTCGGTCTGGTTCGACCTCTACATCCTCGTGCGCACCCCGCCAGCCCTGCTGCTCAACAAGGACGTGTACTGATCGGCGAGCGCACCCGCGCAGCGCTGAAAAGACTGGAACAAGTCACGTTCAAGGCGCGTGACAGGACGGAACTAATGATGCTCCCAAAAATCTCATTTTCGTTCACCCCGGGGGGTTTCCCGAAGGCTGCGAATACGCGGCCGCGAGGGTGAACACCATGTTCAAGAACATCTTGATCGTCTGTGTCGGAAACATCTGCCGAAGCCCCACGGCCGAGGCGTTGTTCCTGCACAGACTCGGCGACCAGGGCCTGACGATCAGCTCGGCAGGCATTGGTGCACTAGTAGGTAACCCCATGGACAAGACCGCTCATGAAGTATTGCAGGACCACGGACTGGATTTTCCGACCCACTGCGCGCGCCAGGTCGACAGCCACATGCTGCACCAGGCGGACCTGATCCTGGCAATGGAGCATAGCCATATACAGCATCTTCGCCAGATCGCACCCGAGGTGCATGGCAAAACGTTTCTCATCGGCAAATGGCAAGACGATTTGGAGATTCCGGACCCCTACCGTCAATCCAAACCCGCTTTTGAACACGTCCACAATCTCCTGACGAAATCCGTCGAGAGCTGGCTTCCTTACCTGAAATGAAGAAGGAACTTCGATGACAACCATGCCCCGCCCAATCTATGAAACCAAAGAGGACAAGGACATCGATCTGGCCCACCTCTTTGACACCTTCATCAACAACCGCGTGCTCATTCTCGGGATCACCGGCTTTTTCGCCGCGCTCGGCATCGCCTATGCGCTGCTCGCGACGCCGGTTTACCTGGCCAGCGCGATGATCCAGATCGAGCCCAAGAACGGGTTGCCGAGCCTGACCGACGTGGTCAACACCAACCCGCCGGTTTCGCCCGCACAGACGGAAATCGCCCTGCTCAAGTCGCGCTCGGTGGTGGGTGGCGCGGTGAGCAACCTGAACCTCGACATCATCATCAAGCCGCATCACTTCCCGATCATCGGCGGCTTCATGGCGCGCCGTTTCGAGCCGAGCGAGGAAGGCGAGCTGGGCTGGCATCCGGCCGGGCTGGGCGGCTACGCCTGGGGTGGCGAGACACTTAAGGTCACTCAGCTGGAAGTGCCGGACAAGATGCACGGCAAGGAGCTGACCCTGGAGGCGGCCGAGAACAACGGTTTCATCCTGCGTGACGAGGATGGCGAAGTGCTCATCCAGGGCATCGTTGGCGAGCCGGTCGAGAACGAAGACTATCGGGCTACCGTGGCCGAGCTGAACGCACGCCCCGGCACCACCTTCACCGTGATCAAGAACCGGACCTACAACACCACCGAGAGCTATCAGCAGCGTCTCTCGGCCGCCGAGCGCGGCAAGCAGTCCGGCATCGTCAACGTGACGCTCGAGGATCAGGACCCGGCCCATGCCATTCGTGTGCTGGAGGAAGTGGCCAACCTCTATGTCGAGCAGAACGTCGCACGCAATGCCGCCGAAGCCACGCAGAGCCTGGAATTCCTCAACGAGCAAGTGCCAGCGGTACGCAAGAAGCTGGAAGCCGCACAGACCGCTCTTAACAAGTACCAGACCGGGTCCGGCTCGGTGGACATCACCGCCGAGACCCAGTCGGTGCTCGACCGCATCGTCGATCTGGAAAAGCAGATCTCCGAGCAGAACCTCAAGCGCACCGAGATGGAGCGCCGCTTCACTCGTCAGCACCCGAACTTCCAGGCCCTGATGAACCAGATCAACCAGCTGCAGATGCAGAAGGAAGAACTGGAGAAGCAGATCGGCACCCTGCCCTCCACCCAGCAGGAACTGCTGCGCCTGAACCGTGATGTCGAGGTCTCCTCGGAAACCTACTCCATGCTGCTGAACAAGACCCAGGAGCTGGACATCATTCGCGCCGGCACCGTGGGCAACGTGCGCATCATCGACCATGCCGCAGCTGACCTGGAGAACCCGGTCAAGCCGAACAAGCCGCTGGTGGTGATCGTCTTCACCCTGCTCGGCGCCCTGCTCGCCACGGCCTTCGTCTACGTACGTGAAGCCCTGAAGCGCGGCGTGGAGAATCCGGAAGACATCGAGCGTACCGGCACCCCGGTGTATGCCTCGATTCCGTTCACCGACAAGCAGGCCGCGCTGGAAAAACGCCTGGCCAACTTCAAGCGGGACAAGAGCACCGCCTCCTACCTGCTGACCATCAACGAGCCCGCCGACCTGGCCACCGAAGCGATGCGCAGCCTGCGTACCAGCCTGCACTTCGCCATGATCGAGGCCAAGAACAACGTGCTGATGATCACCGGCCCGAGCCCGGCGGTGGGCAAGTCGTTCGTTACCACCAACCTGGCTGCCGTGGTCGCGCAGTCCGGCAAGCGCGTGCTGCTGATCGACGCCGACATGCGCAAGGGCTACCTGCACAAGGTCATGCGTTGCGATGGCGACAAGGGTCTGTCGGACATCCTCTCCGGCCGCATCACCCTGTTCGATGCCATCCAGAAGACCCAGCTCAACAACCTGCATGTGATCACCCATGGCCAGCTGCCGCCGAACCCGTCGGAACTGCTGATGCACGAGAACTTCTCGCGCTTCGTCAAGGAGATCAGCCACATGTACGACCTGGTAATCTTCGATACCCCGCCGATCCTGGCCGTCACCGACGCCGCTCTGGTCGGCAGCCAGGCCGGCACCACGCTTATGGTCACCCGCTATGGCCTCAACGGCCTGAAGGAAATCGAAGCGGCCAAGCGTCGTCTCGAGCAAAACGGCCTGCTGGTCAAGGGCGTGATATTCAACGCCGTGGTACGCAAGGCCTCCACCTATGGCGAGTACGGCTACTACCAGTACGAATACGCCAGCACCAAATAACAGGTGAGTCGCATGGCGACGGTTATCCCGTCGCCTTGCCGAACCCACCGGTTCACATTCTTCCTGCTGCCTTTGCAACTGACCAAGCGCGTCAGTAGACGTTTTTTTGCCTGAAGATAGGTGTTAGCTAATGACCAGACACCCCAACCGGCCCGCCAGACGCTTTACGCGGCTGGCCCTGGCATTGACGGCCGCGCTGTCGGCCATGGGCGTCTGCGCCGCCGATTGGCCGAAGGGCGATGACGGCCTCGCGTTATTGGGGGTCAATCTGTCCGGTGCCGGCTTCGCGCCCCATATCACCCCCGGAAAGAACGGTACCCATTACTTCTATCCGGAAAAGAAGCACTTCAAGTACTACGCCGATCAAGGGATCAAACTGATCCGTTTCCCCTTCATCTGGGAGCGGGTTCAACATTCCCTGGACGATGGATTGAACTTCGACCAGATCCGGTTGTTGAAGAAGACCCTGGATCTGGCCGCGATGAATGGCCAGAAGGTCATTCTCGATATGCACAACTACGGTCGTTACCACGGCGAGCTGATCGGCTCGAGCAAGGTGCCCTACGAAGCCTATGCCTCGGTGTGGCGACAGCTGGCCGAACGCTTCAAAGGCCATCGCGGCCTGCTCGGCTACGACATCATGAACGAGCCGCACGGCACCGTCGGGCTCTGGCCAGGCGCGGCGCAGGCGGCGGTCGATGCGATTCGCGAAGTCGATGATCAGACGCTGATCTTCGTCGAGGGCGAGCGCTGGTCGAGTGCGTATCACTGGCCACAGGTGAACGCCAACTTCCTGATCAACGACCCGGCCGAGCGCATCGTCTACGAAGCCCACCTGTATTTCGACCAGGACTTCTCCGGCAAATACATGGCGCAGACCAGCCGCGACATCGACCCGATGATCGGCGTCGAGCGCGCTCGCCCGTTTATCGAGTGGCTGAAGAAACACGGCCAGCGAGGCTTCCTCGGCGAATACGGCATTCCCGACGACCTGCCCGAAGCGGCCGTCGCCATGGACAACCTGCTCGCCTACCTCAATGACAACTGCGTACCCAGCGCCTACTGGGCCGGTGGCCCCGGCTGGGGCACCTACAAGCTTGCAATCGAGCCGCGCAAGGGCGAGGACCGTCCTCAGATGCCGCTCATGCGCAAACACCTGGCGAACGATTGCACCGCCATTGGCCCTACCCCCGCGCACAACGCTGACTGATTCTGGAGTGACTCGAACATGAAATTCGGACTGCTATGGCACTCGTTCTCTTCCGGCAACCTCGGGGTTGGCGCCCTGAGCATTTCCAACATGCTGCTGATCGACGAGGCCGCGCGCAAATGCGGGATCACCCCGGAGTTCCTGATCATCGGTTCGTCCGGCCCCTGCGACTACCCGCCGTCCACCGAGCGTTTCAAGTACGAATTCATCGAGTTCAACGAGAAGGCGCTGCTGAAGAATCCCCACGGCCTGTACCAGGCGATCAGCTCCTGTGATGCGGTCTTCGACATCGGCGAGGGCGACAGCTTTTCCGACATCTATGGCGCCAAGCGCCTGATCAAGCTGCTGGTCAGCAAGGGCATGGCACTGGGTGGCCGCGTGCCGCTGATCCTGTCGCCGCAGACCATCGGCCCGTTCAAGTTCGATTGGGGCACCAAGGCCTCGGCCTGGGCGATGAAGAAGAGCACCATGGTCTTCGCCCGCGATCACCAGTCCTTCGATGTGCTCAAGCAGCTCAACATCCCCAATCGCGACGAGGTGATCGACGTCGCCTTCGCCCTGCCCTTCGAGCGCCAGAGCGAACAGCGCGATCCGAGCAAGCTGGCTGTCGGCCTCAGCGTCTCGGCACTGCTGCATCACGGCGGATACGAAGGCACGGCCAATCAGTTCGGCCTGCGTGCCGACTACAAGGCGCTGACCGACCGGCTGATCCGCACGCTGCTCGAGCGCGGCCACGAAGTACACCTGGTACCCCACGTGATCCCGATCGGCTTCCCGGCCGAGGATGACTACACCGTGTCCCAGCAACTGCAGCAGCAGTATCCCGAGCTGAAGCTGGCGCCACGCTTCAAGGGGCCGATCGAGGCCAAGTCCTACATCAGCGGCATGGACTTCTTCGTCGGCGCACGCATGCACGCGACCATCGGCGCGTTCTCCGCCGGCGTACCGGTCGTGCCGCTGGCCTACAGCCGCAAGTTCGCCGGGCTCTATCAGTCGCTCGACTACCACCGCGTGGTGGACCTCAAGACCGAGGACACCGAGAGCGCACTGGAACTGGTTCTGTCGCACCTGGACAACCGCGAACAGCTCAAGACTGAAGTCGCCGCCAGCGGTGCGATCATCCGCCGCAAGCTGGACGCCTACAGCGTGGCGCTGGAACAGATCCTCGCCAGCCTGCACCAGCCCCAGGCCGCGTATCAGAGATAATCATGCGCGATCACGCCCTGATGGGGGTTACCACGGCGGCTCGCACCGCCGTGCAGCTCGGCACCCTGCTGATCCTCGCGCGAACGCTGGGGCCGAGCGATTTCGGCTTCATTTCGATCGTGATCACCTGGTCGACCATCGTCGCCCTGGTGACCGACTACGGCTTCGGCATGCGCGCGCTGCGCGACATCGGCGCCGAGCGTCATCGCGCGGGCGAGATCATGTCCGCTAGCCTGGCGGCGAAGTCCGTACTGGTAGTGCCGGCCTGCATCGTGCTGCTGCCGATCATCCTGTTCGTCCTCGACCTGCACACCACCGAGCGCTTTGCCGCGGTGTTGTTCCTGCTCGGCACCCTGGCCTCGTCCTACGGCGACCTCGGCCTGACGGTGTTTCGCAGCATCGGCCAGTTCCATCGCGAGACGAAGATCGTGGCCGCAACGGCACTGGTGCACTTCATCCTGATCGGCGCCGCGATCCTGCTGCGCAACGACGTACTAGCCATCGGCCTCGCTTTCCTGGTTTCGCGCCTGATCTACGCCACCTTCGCCCTGCGCGCGCTGTCGAAGATCCTCGAACTGGGCGGCATCCTGCGCAACTCCTGGCAAGTGCTGGGCGAGCGCTTCAAGTCTTCCACCAGCTTCGCGGTGGACAGCGGCGCGACCAACATCTTCGCGCAGCTCGACGTCATCTTGGTCAACCACCTCGCCGGGCGCGAGGCCGCGGGCATCTATTTCGCCGGCTCGCGGCTGATTCAAGGCGCGGTGCCGTTCAGCGTGCTGCTGGCCAGCGTGCACATCCCGCGCTTCGCCTACCAGCTGCACAACAAGACCGCCGGGCTGGCCCGCTACGGCCTGCGCATCCTTGGCGAATACGCCGGCATGGGACTGATCTTCGCCCTGGCGTTCTTCTTCATCGGCCCGCTGTTCACCGACTACTTCCTCGGCGCCGAGTACGCCGAGCTGAACACCCTGTGGCTGGCTTTCGCCTGCTTCACCGCGGCGCGCTTCATCGCGGCCGGCCTGGGTGTGCAGCTGATGGCCATGGGCACGGGCTTCTTGCGCACCTTCGGGATCATCGCCTCGGGCGTGATCACGGTGCTCTGTTACTGGATTTTCATTCCGTCGCACGGAATACAGGCGGCCCCCTGGGTGTCCACTCTGGGCATGGTCGTCCTGACAGCTATCTACGGTTATGCGGTGCTCGCCATCTACCGCAAGCGGCACCAGCCCGCATGACCGGACTCGTCAAATATTGCCGGTCGCGCCATGTGTCCGACCGGCCGCTCAAGGGAAGGCAGCTATGAAAGCTCTATTGAACCGCGTGCTGAACAACGACCTGTGCAGTGGCTGCGGCATGTGCAGCTCGGTCGCCGAGGACGATGCCATCAAGATTCGCCTGACCGGTGATGGCTATCACCGCCCGGTGCTCAACAGCCAGTACCAGGACAAGCCGGTGGCCAGCGAACAGACCAGCGCGGCGTTCGCCAAGTCCTGCCCGGCACTGAATCTGGACATCCGCCCGTACAAGTCGGCGAACTACCACCCGATCTGGGGTGAGATTCTCGACACGCTCAAGGGCTACGCCGCTGATGACGAGATCCGCCAGGCCGGCTCCTCCGGCGGCGTGATCTCTGCCCTGGCGCAGTACTGTCTGGAACACAAGCTGGTCGATGGCGTGATCCAGATCCAGGCTTCGACCACCGATCCGCTGGAGAACGTCGCGACCATCAGCCGCTCGCGGCAGAACGTCATCGCCTCGTCCGGCTCGCGCTATGCGCCGGCCAGCCCGGGTGAAGCGCTGAAATGGGTCGCCATGTCCACCGAGAAATACCTGTTCATCGGCAAGCCCTGCGACGTGGCCGCGGTGCGCCAGATGCAGCAACACAACCCGCGGCTGAAGGAAAACATCCCCTACATCGTCTCCTTCATGTGCGCCGGCACGCCGAGCCTGCAGGGCACCGAGCAGGTGCTGGACAAACTGGAAGTCGAGCGCAAAGACGTCACCGCCTTCCGTTACCGCGGCGACGGCTGGCCGGGGCTGACCAAGGCCACGCTGAAGAACGGCGACGAGCGCACCATGACCTACAACGACTCCTGGGGAAAGGTGCTCAACCGGCACCTGCAGACCCGCTGCAAGATCTGCCCGGACGGCATCGGTGAGTTCGCCGACATCGTCTGCGCCGATGGCTGGGAAGGCGACGAGAAAGGCTATCCGTCGTTCGAGGAGCGCGAGGGCAACTCGCTGATTCTGGTACGCACTGCAAAAGGTCGCGAACTTTTTCGCAACGCGGAGGCTGCTGGCGTTGTCAAAGCCGAGGCTTTCGATACCGGCAGCATCTTTGCCATCCAGCCGTTTCAGTACTACCGCCGCACGACGATCCTGCCGCGGTTGCTGGCAATGAAGCTGCTGATGCTCAAGACCCCGGCGTACAAAGGCTTCGAGCTTGGCAAAGGGGCAAGGGAAATCGGGTTCTACCAGAGCTTCAAGGCGTTCACCGGCCTGCTGGTGCGGCGCAAGAAGATCAAGAAGCGAGCGCTGGAGACGGCATGAAAGGCCATAGCGCTCAGGGAACCAATACCTAAGGACTCAGGTTGATGACGAATTTTACCTCACGCTTCTTCTTTTTTCCGCTGCTGATCCTGGCGATCGTGCTGCATTTTTCCGTGTTCGGTGACAGCCCGCACAACCCCTACGGCATCAAGGGGCTGAACGAGGCATATCTCGCGGTCTGCATCATCTTCACCATCCTGCTGTTGCTGGCCTCGGCGGAAGACGCCCCGCGTGAGTTTCGCATCCTGATGTACTACTGCCTGTACAGCACAGTGGTCTTCCTGCTGATGCCGGCGGTCTTCGCCTACTTCACCTATGGCCAACCGATCGTCTTCGGTCTCATCGAAGAGCGAAGGGTACTGTTCTGCCTAGGCTTCGCGCCCCTGTTGTTCCTCGGCAAACGTGTCAGCACCCTGCAGTTCGAGCGCGCCCTGCTCTATGCGGCACTGGCCGCTGCGTTCTTCTCCTGGTGCTTCAAGTTCGGCGTGATTCCCGACATGCGCCCGGAAGTTCGTTCGGATGACCGCCCTGACCGCTCGTCGATCGGCCCTTACCTGCTCTGCCTGGGCTACTTCTACTGCATCCAGATCTGGTCGAAGGGCGCCTCGCCCATTAACGGCGCTGCTCGCAGCAAGACCTTTTACCTGGTGATCGCCGCACTGTTGCTGCTGACCCTGGTGTTCGCCACCCAGACCCGCCAGCTGATCGTGCTGTGCCTGGCCTTCACCCTGTTCTGCCTGCGCGCCAAGGCAGTCATCTGGGCCGCCTCGCTGGCGATTCTGCTATCGCCGTTCTATTTCTATCCGAGCCTGCTGGAGATTCTCGGCCTCAACGTCGAGTTCTATGACAGCTCCCTGGAAAGTGTGGAAGACGGCGCTCGCTCTCATACCATCGCCGCGATCTTCGCTCACCTCGACCAGGTCAACTGGCTGCCCAGCGGTTCGCTGTCGCTGATGTGGCAGGACGGCTTCATTCCCTATTTCGGAGAGCATTTCTTCCTCTCCGACGTCGGCATCATCGGCACGCTGTTCCGCTTCGGCTTCCTCACCTTCCTGATCGTGCCGATGACGCTGTTCGTCTATCACCGCATTGCCAAGAACATCGCCAGCGACATGACCTTCATCTACGCGACCATGCTGGCGTTCTTCGTCATCTGGCCGCTCAACGGCTTCTTCGAATACGGCCAACCGGTTTTCGCATTGCTGTTCGTCATCCATGCCCTAAGGGCCCGTCACCTTCGCAGCCAGGAACGTATCCATGAACGTCGCGCTTATCCTCAACTACAAGGCAGCTACTGAAACCATCAGTTGCGTTGAGAGCCTGCTCGCTCATTGCCCGGCTCTCGACCATGTGGTGGTCATCGACAACGACTCCCAGGACGGCTCCGTGGTGGCGTTCCACCAGTGGCTGGAGGCACAGCCACGACACAACGTGACCGTACTGGCCAATCCGGAAAACAACGGCTACGCCGGTGGCAACAACTACGGGCTGCGCTGGGCGCTGGATAACCTGCCAGTGACCAATTTCTGGATCGTCAACAATGACACCTATGTCGACAGCGACGCGCTCTCTCCGCTGCTGGCAGCCTTGGCGGAGAACGACCGCCAGTTCGTCGGCTCGGTCATCCTCAGCGCCGATACCGGGCGCCTGGAGTGCTACGGCGGCGGCAAGCTCTACCCGCTGCTGGGCAAGGCCAAGCTACTGGGCAAGGACCAGTCGCTCGAAGCCATGGCCCAGACCAGCGAGCAACCGGATTACCTGATGGGTTGCAGCCTGGCGTTCTCGGCCAAACTGATCGACCGCATCGGCATGATGGACGAGGCGTACTTCATGTACTCCGAGGAAGTCGACTGGCAGTTCCAGGCGAAGAAGAAAGGCGTGTCGATCCGCGTCGTGCCCGAGAGTCGCCTGTTCCATTACGGCTCGCTCAGCTCGGGCGGCCGTTCGGCCTTCTACCACTACTACCGCAACCGCGCGGCGACCCGTTTCAACAAGCGCTTTTACGGCCAGGGCTTCGCACTGGCGTCGGCCTGTTTCCTGTCGGCGATCACGGTCATCAAGGAGTACAACCACCCCAGCCTCGCCTGGTCCGGCATCAAGGGCGCATTCAAGGGAGTAACGATGAGTGTCTAACCAGACTAACCACGCGTTCGGTGTGAACTTCTATACCGGCAGCAAGGCAGCCCTGCTGGACTGCATTCGCGAAGGGGTCAGGCAGCCCTACTCGTTCGTGGTGACACCCAACGTCGATCACCTGGCACAGCTGCAGGACAACCCGGCCCTGCGCGAGGCTTACGCTAAGGCTCGCCTGCGCCTTTGCGACAGCCGGATCCTGCAGCCGCTGCTGCAGCGGCTCGGCGTGCAGATCGAGGAAGTCATCCCCGGCAGCGACCTGACCATGGACCTGCTCGACTGGGCCAACCGTGAGCATCTGCGCATCGTACTGATCGGCGCCACCGAACAGGAATGCAGCAAGTTGCGCGCGCTCTATCCTGGCATCACGGTGTACCACCATAACCCGCCCATGGGTTTCATCAATAAGCCGGAAGAAGTGCAGCGAGCCCTGCAGTTCGTTCGCGAACATCCTTCCGAACTGGTGTTCTATGCCGTCGGCGCCCCGCGTCAGGAAATACTCGCCAGTTCCATCGAAGGTCACGAACGAACCGGCATGGGCTTCTGTATCGGCGCATCCATCTCGTTTGCCACCGGCAGTATTAAGCGTGCGCCTGTATGGATGCAGAACTGCAAACTCGAGTGGCTGCACAGGATGCTTTCCGAGCCCAAGCGATTGGTAAAACGTTACGCCCATGATGCGCTGTTCATAGTTCCGGCATTCATGCGGGAAAAGAGCTACCGGATGGACAAGGCCAAACCGGCCAAGCAGGACAGTTGAGTCATTCATCGAAAAAATGGCTGCAATTGCACTGAAACACGATGAACCCCGCCAGACCGGGACGGTCTATCCCTACTGTGAAAAGTGCGACGCGATGGCAATTCAACATCGAACTAACCACGCGCGTCGCGCGTCCCAGGCAGAAGGCAGCGGGGCTACTCTCAACGAATAAAGGATTAAACCCTGTCGAATTAAACCGCAGTCTTACTGCCAGGAGGAAAAAGCAATAACGCTTCCGCGTAGCTGAAATAAAAAAAGCTGCAGGAGATGAACATTCAGGAAGGAGAGAAACTTTGGCTACCGATCCGATTTGGTCGCTGAGGAGTGTGGAGTAATGACTCCGATCCTCTTGGAAAGGCGAAACAACAACTCGAATGCCTCAGGCAGAACAGTGAATCCAGCCGTCTCACTCTTTGAACAACAACCACTCCGTCAAGGATGAACAACCCATGAAACCATTTATTGCTCTTGCTTTTACTTCCGCACTGGCGCTGCAGGGTTGCGCCTTCGCCCCTGGCCAGTATCTCGATCCCGATGAGTTCAAGGATGGCGCCGAAGCCGAGCACGGCACGGTCCAGCTGATCCGCATCACGCCGGAGATGCTCAAGGGCGACCTGGCCTCCGACATGGGTACCTCCAGCAAGCAGGAACTGCTCAACTACAAGCCCAGCGCCTATCGTATCGGCGCCAATGACCTGCTCTACATCACTGTATGGGACCACCCGGAACTGACTGCACCCTCCGGCCCGCAGCAGCAGCTGGACGCCAACGGTCGTCTGGTGCGCCCTGACGGCACCCTCTTCTATCCGTACATCGGCAACGTCGAGGCCGCTGGCAAGACCATCGAAGAACTGCGCGCCACCATCGCGCGTCGCCTGACCAACTACATCGACAGCCCGCAGGTCGACGTCTCGATCCTGCGCTTCGGCAGCCAGCGCGTGGTGGTCTCCGGTGCGTTCGATACCGCCGGTGAAGTACCGATCACCACCGCGCCGATGACCATCACCCAGGCCATCGGCCAGGCCGGCGTGGACACCGAAACGGCCGACCTGACTGGCCTGACCCTCAAGCGTGACGGCCGCGAGTACATGCTCGACGTCGACTCGCTGAACCGTCCGGACTCCTGGCTGCATCAGGTCTACCTGAAGGACGGCGACCAGCTGCACCTGCCGTACAACGACCAGCGCAAGATCTACGTGTTGGGCGAGGTAAACCTGCCGCAGGCTCTGTCCTTCAAGGCCACCACTATGAACCTGATGGATGCAGTGGGCACCGCTGGCGGCATTCGTCAGGAGACCGCCGATGGTGAGGCGCTGTACGTGATTCGTGGCGCGGAAGACATGATGACCGAGCCGGCCAAGGTCTTTCAGCTGAACGCCAAGTCGCCGACCGCCTTTGCCCTGGCCAAGCACTTTCCGCTGCAGCCGCAGGACGTCGTGTTCGTCGGGCCGGCCAACATCACCCGCTGGAACCGCTTCATCAGCCAGCTGCTGCCGTCGGCCAACGTCATCGGCATCGGTGCCGCAGCGGACTACAACCTGAACCGTTAAGCAGCATCGCTTGATCGCCTGACGATCAGGCAATAAAGAAGCCGCAGAGTCATCGCCGATGCTCTGCGGCTTTTTCGTATGTCAGCGGTAGCCATTGCAACAAGCTGCCTGCAAGGCGATGCATCCAATGGCAACCGGATGCAAAGCCGCCATCGGCGGCGGCACTCACCCCACCGCCCCCGCCAGTCCGCAGCGGCTGAGCAAGCACACGGGACTCACCCCGAACGAAAAACGGGCCTGCTACAACTCGGTAGCAGGCCCGTTTCGCTAAACGGTTTCGATGGCGTTAACGCACCGCCTCGAACAACCCGGCAGCGCCCATGCCACCGCCCACGCACATGGTCACTACGCCGTAACGCAGATTGCGCCGCTGCAGTTCGCGCACGATGTGTCCCGCCGTACGCGAGCCGGTCATGCCGAACGGATGGCCGATGGAGATCGAGCCGCCGTTGACGTTGTACTTCTCGTTATCGATGCCCAGCGCGTCGCGGCAGTACAGACACTGCGAGGCAAAGGCCTCGTTAAGCTCCCACAGGTCGATGTCAGCGATCTGCAGCCCCCTGGCCTTGAGCAGACGCGGCACGGCGTACACAGGGCCGATGCCCATCTCTTCCGGCTCGCAACCGGCCACGGTGAAGCCACGGAAGAACGCGCGTGGCTTGAGGCCAAGCTCGATGGCCTTGTCCAGGCTCATCACCAGCGTCATCGAGGCGCCGTCCGACAGTTGCGACGCGTTACCGGCGGTGACCGAACCATCCTCGGCGAAGGCCGGCTTGAGCCCGGCCAGGCTTTCCAGCGTGGTGTCCGGACGGTTGCAGTCGTCACGGTCGACCACGCCCTGGTGCAGCGTACGCTCGCCGGTGTTCTTGTCCTCGGTGAAGTACTGCACGTTCATCGGCACGATCTCGTCGCCGAACAGCCCATCGACCTGAGCGCGCGCGGTGCGCTGCTGGCTCTGCAGGGCATAGAGGTCCTGCTGCTCGCGGGTGACGTTGTAGCGCCGCGCCACCAGCTCGGCGGTCTGCCCCATGGTGTGGTAGATGCCTGGCACGCGCTCCTGGATGATCGGGTTGAACAGGTGATCGGTGTTGCGGCTCTTCAGCGTCAGGGTGATGGACTCGACCCCGCCGGCGACGATGATGTCGCTGCAGCCCGAGGCGATCTGGTTCGCCGCGACCGCGATGGCCTGCAGGCCCGACGAGCAGTAACGGTTCAGCGTCATCCCCGAGCAGGCGATGCCCAGGCGTGACAGCACGGCCACGTTGCGGCCGATGTTGTAGCCCTGCGCACCTTCATTCGAGCCGGCACCGACGATGCAATCCTCGACCAGCGCCGGATCGAGGTCGTTGCGCGACAGCAGCGCATCGACGCAATGCGCCGCCATGTCGTCGGGACGGGTCATGTTGAACTTGCCGCGGAAGGACTTGGCCAGGCCGGTCCGCACGCTATCGACGATCACTACTTCACGCATGGGATACCTCAGTTATCGAGGCGGTCGCGGGGATGTTATGACGGCGCCGGGCGCACGGATTGTTCCACGACCGCTGGGTGGACGGTGATCCGAGCATAGTTCCGGCGTCGCGAGCGTGGCGACGACCATTCAGCAAGCATATGCACGGCCATCGCCTCGCCGGCCGGCACCCTTTTGCGCAGGCTTGCCCGCAATCCCGAAGGTGAGCGCATAGCGCCTGACCCGCGGCCTCGCTGATTCGCGGGCAAGTCCGCTCCCACAGAAGCGTGGTGCGCCGGATCAGGATCGTTCCTAACGCATAACAGGGCAGCGGAATCACTCTTGCCCACAGGAACGATACGAACGACAGAAACAGGCCCGGTGTGGGAGCGGTCTTGACAGCGAACAACCCACCGGCAGCTCCGCGGTCACAGGGCGCGGTCAACGCCCCTTCTCGATCGCCGCCTCCAGCGCCTCGTTCAACGTCCGCAGTACCTTCACCCTGGCGAAGCGCTTGTCGTTCGCCTCCACCAGCGTCCAGGGCGCGATCTCGGTACTGGTGCGGTCGACCATGTCCGCCACAGCGTGGCCGTACTCATCCCAGCGCTCGCGGTTGCGCCAGTCTTCATCGGTGATCTTGAAGCGCTTGAAGGCGGTCTCTTCCCGCTCCTTGAAGCGCTTGAGCTGGGTCTTCTTGTCGATGCTCAACCAGAACTTCACCAGCACCACATCCCCATCCACCAGCTGCTCCTCGAAATCATTGATTTCCGAATAGGCACGCAACCACTCGTCCGGCGTGCAGAAGCCTTCGACCCGCTCGACCAGCACACGCCCGTACCAGGAGCGGTCGAAAATGGTGAACTTGCCGCGCTCCGGGACGTTGCGCCAGAAGCGCCAGAGCCAGGGCTGTGCCAGTTCCTCGTCGGTGGGCGCGGCGATCTGCACGGTGCGGTAAAGCCGTGGATCCAGCGCCCCGGTGACTCGCCGGATCGCACTGCCCTTGCCCGCCGCATCGTGTCCTTCGAACAGTGCAATCACCCCGCGTTTGCGCAAGCGGCGGTCGCGCAGCAGTTGCGACAGGCGCGCCTGCTCCGTCACCAGCTGCTGCTGGTAATCGTCCTTGCTCAGCTTCTGTGACAGGTCGAGGCTGTCGAGCAGGCTCAGATGATCCAGATCGACCTGAAGCGGCGCCGAATGCGGCTGGGACATCGGCGCGGTGGGTTGCTCCGCGACCTCCAGCGCCGCTTGGAGCCCCTCAAGGATCACCCGCCCAACAGTCAGGCTGCGGTAACGCTCGTCGGCTCCCTCGACCACGTACCAGGGGGCGAAATCCCGGCTGCTCAAACGCAGGATCTTCTCCCCGTGGCGCACGAACTTGTCGTAGGTCTTGGACTGCTGCCAGTCCAGCGGGCTGATGCGCCAGCTGTGCAAGGGGTCGTTCTTCAACGAATCGAGTCTGGCGTTCATCCGGTCCTTGGACAGGTGCAGCCAGAACTTGAAGATCAGCGTGCCTTCGTCGCACAGCATCCGCTCCAGACGTTGCGCCCGTGCGACGGCGAGTTTGAGCTCGGCGCTGTCGATACGGCCATGCACCCGGTCCTCGAGCATCTTGCTGTACCAGTTGCCGAAGAAGATCCCGGTATGCCCCTTCGGCGGCAGCCGCCTCCAGAAACGCCAGGCCAGAGGACGGGCCAGTTCTTCGTCGCTCGGCACATCGAAACTGTCGACCCGAATCAGCCGCGGGTCCATCCATTCGTTCAGCAGCTTGATGGTCTCGCCCTTGCCCGCCCCCTCGATGCCGTTGATCAGGATGAGCACCGGAAAACGCGCCTGCGCCTTGAGCCGATACTGCGCCTGCAGCAACGCCTCACGCAGCTCTGGCACCGCGGCGTCGTAGGTTTCCTTGTCGATGGCGTGACCGATTTCGGCTGATTCGAACATTACTGGCTCCGTCCCGGGTGATCCACTCAACCCTAGCAGGCAGACCCCGAAAATAGCGAGCCAGAAGTAGAGCTAGATCGATCTCCATTGATCCACGTCGACGCTCGTCGCCTCACGCCCACGAGCGTTTTCACAAGGGATTACGGCACAATGGCGACCATGAACGACCTCCCCCCGATCCCGCGCTGCTGCACGCCACCACTCGACCACTGGCCGCTGCCCCGGCCGCTGCCCGGCGTACAGCTGCTGAGTACGCGTTTCGACCCGACGTTGCTCGAACGCGACGATTTCCTGCGCTGGAACATTCCCGAACCCAAAGGCGTCAGCAAACGGCAGACCGAGTTTCTCGCCGGCCGTCTGTGCGCCCGCGAAGCACTGCATCGCCTGACTGGCTCGGCGTACGTGCCCACGGTCGGAGAGGACCGGGCGCCGCAATGGCCGGCCGGTACCATCGGCTCCATCACCCACGGTGCAGGCTGGGCCGGCGTAGTGGTGGCGCGCCAGGAACAATGGTGCGGCTTGGGCCTGGATGTCGAGCGCCTGCTCACATGCGAACGGGCCGACCGCCTGGCCGGTGAGATTCTCACCGGCGGCGAGCTGGAGCTCTACGCGTGCCTGAACGACAACGAGCGCGCACGACTGGTCACCCGCACCTTCTCGCTCAAGGAGAGCCTGTTTAAAGCGCTGTACCCGCTAGTCAAACAGCGCTTCTACTTTCAGGATGCCGAAGTGCTGGACGTTAACGCAGACGGTATCGCTCGCCTGCGCCTGTTAATTGATCTATCGGAAGGCTGGCGCAACGGCGCAGAACTCGACGGCCAGTTCGCGATCTTCGATGACTACCTGCTCAGCCTGATCGCCATCCCGGCAGAGCACCCGGCCGCCTGATTGTCCTTGCCACACATACCTGGCGAGCGCCGACCGGCCATGTAGGGGCTCGTGCCAGCGCCTTGCGACCGAACCCTCGGCGCCACAGCGGGTCAACCAGACAGCCCAATTCACCGGCGCGCACGCCTATAATCGCGCCCTCAGAAAACGACACAGGTGCACCATGGCCAATCCATACCACGATCACAACCTGGCTCTGCTGGCCCATCTGCGCGGCATCCTGCTTGCCATGGGCGAAGCCGAACAGGTCTCGGAAGAAAGCCACGCGCTGTTCCTCGAGCGCTTCGACGAGCTGATCATGAACCTGCAGAACGTACCGGAAGAGCGCCACATGGGTCAGGACCTGATCTGCCAGGTCTTCCACCGCTACCCACAGATCGCCCACCTGGTTCCGCGTGACCTGCTGTGGTTCTTCGGCGGCGACTGCTTGCACTTCATGCCTGATGACGAGATCGCCGTCTTCCAGCAGCTGGAAGAGCGCCGCTACGAAGCCGAGCAGAACGACGAACCGTTCGACTGGAACCGTGAAAAACAGCTACTGAGCATGCCGGACGAGGGTGCACGGCACTGATATCTGACACCAGCCAGCTGAATGGCGAGGAGTATTTGCCAGTTGAGAGGCAATCAACGGCCGCTAATGGTGGGGGCTGAAGCCCCCTTGGGAAGGAAGGTACCTTCACGATGGAGGCTGTTGCAGAGCAGATTTAAAAGCGCGCTTACCCAACAGCTGGGCTGTTCAGAAGCTGCCAGGAGACCAGGCACCCCTGACGTAACTCTACTTACTCAGGCTCTACCCGCCGCTGCTGGTAGATCCAGTCGACGATTTCTCCCTCCGGTACATACCCGCTCACCAGTTCACGAAGCAGCAGCCGCACCTGCAGGTAGTCATCGCTTTCCACCGCCTTGAGCAGCTTGGCCAACCTGTCCTTGAGCACATCCCAGTCGAGGTGTTCCTCATTGGCGCGCATGATCATCGGATGTTCGGTAGCGCTCACGTTGTCGCCGATCAACAGCTCTTCATACAGCTTCTCGCCGGGCCGCAGGCCGGTGTATTCGATAGCGATATCCCCGTGCGGGCATTTCTCAGAACGAACACTCAGGCCGGACAGATGAATGAGCTTCTCCGCCAGCTCGGCGATCTTCACGGGTTGGCCCATATCCAGCACAAACACGTCACCGCCCTGCCCCATCGAGCCCGCCTGAATCACCAGCTGAGCCGCCTCGGGGATGGTCATGAAATAGCGGGTGATCTTCGGGTGCGTCACCGTCACCGGCCCGCCGCTGCGAATCTGCTGGTAAAACCGCGGAATCACCGAGCCCGACGAGCCCAGCACATTGCCGAAGCGCACCATGGTAAAGCGCGTCTTGTTGACGTGATGCACCGCGTCATCGGCACCAAACAGCACCGGCGCCGCCTCACGGCTCAGCGCCTGCAGGATCATCTCCGCCACGCGCTTGGTACTGCCCATCACGTTGGTGGGCCGCACCGCCTTGTCGGTGGAGATCAGCACGAAGTTGGCCACGCCGGCCTGCACGGCTGCCTGGGCGACATTCAGCGTACCGATCACATTGTTCAGCACGCCCTCGGCAATATTGTGCTCGACCATCGGCACATGCTTGTAGGCCGCCGCGTGATAGACCGTTTCCACCTTCCAGGTCTGCAGCACATCCAGCAGCCGCCCGGTATCACGAATCGAACCCAGGATAGGCACCAGCCGCACCGGCAGAGAGGCCCGCTCGATCTGTCGCTCCAGCTCGATATGAATGCTGTAAAGATTGAACTCACTGTGCTCGAACAGCAGCAGTACATCCGGCTTGTTCAGCAGAATCTGCCGGCACAGCTCCGACCCAATCGAGCCCCCCGCCCCGGTCACCATCACCACCTTGTCGATGATGCATCGCTCGAACAGCGCCTGCTGCGGCGGCACCGCATCACGCCCGAGCAGGTCGGCAATGTCGACTTCCTGGATATCCTCGACCTTGACCTTGCCGCTAGCCAAGTCCATGAAACCGGGAATACTGCGCACGTGTAGTGGGAACGGCTCCAGCCGCTCCAGCACCTCGCGCCGCCTGGCGCGGGTGGCCGACGGGATGGCCAGCAGGATTTCATCGGCACCCGTTTCATCGATCATCTGCTGAATATGCTTGGGCGAATAAACCCGTAACCCAGCGATGGAACGATTATAGAGATTGGAATCGTCGTCGATGAACGCAACCGGCCGCATCGCACGCCCCAGGCGCAGCGCCGCCACCAACTGATTGCCCGCCGCCCCGGCGCCATAGACCGCCACCTTGGGCAAGCCCGCATCGCGGCCTTTGAATTTGGTAAGCGACTCCGGGGAGAACCAGTCGCCCATGAAATACTGGCGCATCACCAGGCGCAAGCCACCAATCAGCAAAAGGCTCAGCCACCAATAGTTGAATACCATGGAGCGCGGGATGATCTTGGGTACGTCGGTGCGCCAGTACACCGCCAGGGCAAGCAGCAGCGCAGAGAGCGTCACCGCCTTGACGATGGCCATCAGCGCATCGTTACCGAAGTAACGCATGACAGCGCGGTACATGCCGAAGCGAATGAAGAAGGGGATGGCAATCAGCGGCGCGACTCCAAACAGCCAGGCATGACCACCCAGCGGCTCGACAAAATCTGGATTACCAAGGCGCACGAAAAACGCCAGCCACAAGGCCAGCCAGACCAACACAACGTCCGCCGCGACCTGGATCAGTCTCTTTTGCCGCCTCGGCAAACGAACCAAACGGGCGCGCAGCTTTTCAGCCAATCTCAACATAAGGAAACCCCAATCCACTCAACCATCACGCCCCTCTCCAACACCTCACCGGCCCCGTGGGAGCGGGCCATGCCCGCGAAAAAGTAACACTCAGCCCCAACCAGCCCATAAGACCAGCACACCGAGCCAAGAAACGGATCATACGGCAAATGCCGAACCTACGACCTGACCCGATCCCCCGCCCCTTTACCGGCAACCGTCATAAAGATGTACTTGAAATAATCCGCCACCGTCAGGCTCTGGATCATCTTCTGATCCGTTTCCGCCAGCAATGCTGGCGTAGACATATCGATCTCGTTCACCTGCGCCAACCCGGTAATCCCGGGGCGAACGTCGAACACCCCGCGCTTGGCGCGCTCTTCAGTCAGCTCTTCCTGATTGAAAAGCCCAGGCCGCGGCCCCACCAGGCTCATTTCACCCCTGAGTACGTTCCACAACTGAGGCAGCTCATCCAGCTTGGTCTTACGCAGGAAATGACCAAAGCGGGTAATGGAAGCACTGCTGGCCAGATGAGTTGCAACCGAAGCGGTATCCATCTTCATGGTACGAAACTTGACCAGCGTAAAAGGCTGCTGATGCCGCCCAACCCGCACCTGCCGAAAGATCGGCGAGCCCGTATCGAACAAACCGATAATCGTCAGCACCAACAGCACCGGAAAGCCGAGTACCAGCCCCAACAGCGAAAAAACAAAATCGAACACTCGAATCACAGATTCACCATCAAAATCAATTAGAACGCTCGAAGCAGCGCCTGAGCCCCTCTTCCACCGTATAAGGCGGCTTCCAGTCCAGCAGTTCGCACGTTTTGCTGATATCTACCTGCAACGAGCCAAGCAACCGCTGCGCCATGGCTTTTTTACCCAACAGAGTAGCTCCGAACTGCAACAGACCAGCAGGCACCGGTATCAGCCGAGCAGGCTTACCCATGGCATTGCCTACGCCACGTAGCAACTCTGTAGTGGAAAGGTCTTCACCGTCTCCAGCAAGGAATACCTGATTGGCGGCGGCGGGATGATCAATGCAACGAATGATCAGATCAACCAGATTATCGATGCCGACCAGCGAGCGCTTGTTATGGATGGCGCCAAGAGGGAGGGGCAGGCCTTGTTCTACCAGTTTGATCATGCTGGCGAAGTTGCCCTTTACACCCGGTCCATATACCAAAGGCGGACGGACAATCACTACTTGCATCCCGGTCTCAGCAGCGAGCTCTCTCAAGCCTTGTTCCGCCTCTAATTTCGACAGACCATACGCATCTTCGGGAGCGGGCTTGTCGTCGGCATGAAAAGCCGTACCGGTGGGGGTCGCCTCGCCGTTTACCTTGATCGAACTGATAAAAACGAAACGCTTCACTCCAGCCGCTACGGCTTGACGCGCCAGATTCAACGTGCCTTCTACATTGACACGGCGGTATTCAGCCAGGGGATCAGCCTCTTCGTCATTCATGATGTGGGCACGGGCGGCGGCGTGAATCAACACGTCACCCTCTTGCAAAAAGGCGGACAGATCTGCTTGCTGCAAATCCCCCACAGCCTGCAGCGCCAATCCTTCCCCACCCTGCGGTAAGCGACGGCAGAGCCCAACAATCTGAAGGCAAGAGCTACCTTTAAGTGCAGTAAACAATCGAGAGCCAACAAAACCGCTTGCCCCGGTCAATATAATCTTGAGCATTGACTCCTCGCCTTAATCCTGTCGCCAATGAGCATTGCTTAGTTGGCCTGATGCTTACTTCTTATATCGGAAGGATTATCTATTCGTTCCTTTACAAACTTCCCAGGCACACCCGCAACTACAGAGTTTGCGCCCGTATCTTTCACCACGACCGAGTTCGCTGCAATGAGGTTACCCTCACCTATTGTTACACCAGCCGCAACAACAACATGGGCCGCCAACCAAGTACCTTTCCCAATAACTATTGGCGCCGGATGACCACCACCAAACCTGACTGACCCGTTTTTAAATCCATGGTTATTTGAAGACATAACGACGTAAGGAGCTATAACAACCTCGTCATCAAGCCTTACCCCCCCAATGCCATTGATCCAAGCACCTTTTGCAATGAAGACATCTTTACCAATACAGATCTTATTGATAGCAAGGAAAGTTACATCTCTGGCTAAAGACAGCCTCTTCGGAAATCCCGGAAGAAAAATAGATATCAACCACCCTCTCAACCTCATCAAAGGGCCAACATCAGGCAACCACGAGGTTATAAGTGTCAAAAACCAGACGGGCAAACCATATCTAATCTGATATCTTAACTCGGCCATACTATTCTTCATGACAACTCCTAACTTTCCAAGCCGTATAACTCACAATGCCTGTCGATATTAGAATCCAGAGAATAAAGCGCATGCGCCCTATTTATGTTTTTCCGCGAGATATTTGTGGCAAGCTGCCTATCCGCTAGCACAGCCAAGATTTTCTGCACAAGCTCCTCGACATCTTTGTAAACAAAATATGAATCTCCGATCACTTCCGGGGGCCCACCACCTTCCGTAACAAAAACGATACAGCCAGAGCTCATTGCCTCGACAACCGTCCTGCCAAATGACTCGGTCCCCGGCCAAGATGTCAACACAAAAATATCAACATCCTTATAGAAATTAAACATTTCACAAGCGGGTAAGTTGATAATCCCACTGAACCTGTTACCCATTTGGCAGTTAAGCCTATGAAACATTGCACGCGTACAGCTTAAAGAAAATTCATCCAAACAACCAACAGCCATATTAGCCTGCAAGCCAGGAACCTGAGATGAAAGCCTATCAAGCAACTCCTCTGCAAGCGGCCAGTTTTTCCAATTGCAATACCTGCCTGCGAACCCCAACTTAAGCGCGTGACTTTGAAAACTTTTTTCACTAGCCCAACTATAACTTGCCCCGGCCGTATTATATATAACCTTAACATCCAAATCATAATTAAGCCTAGAAAGCGCACCCATCCACATAAGACTATTAGCTTCAGTTGTGCAAACAAGGCAATTCAGCTCACGCATAAAAAATACAAAAAAAGCCTTAAAAAGCGCATTATATTTAGTATAAATACCCCTCTCAGTATGAATAAAAGCAACATCACGAGGAATTATCCGCAGCATTCTCCCCAAAGAGATAACAAAAAAGCTAACCTGAGCCTGAGTATGGATAACATCAGGAGAGAAATTACGAACAATTTTAAAAACACAAAGAATATAATAAAAGAACAAAAATGGATTTCTAAAAACCTTTTTCAGCCTATCCTGCCTAACAATATGTGACTGAACAGAACTTGGCATGCTTTCTTCGTACGCACCCGGCTGCACAACAAATACATCGACCCCCTTTTCTATCATTCCTTGGATTATAATCTTTGTAGACTCCTGTTCACCGCCAACGGTGCCCAGGTTGTTATCGACACAATACATTATTTTCATTAACGCACCCGGCAAAAGAAGCCCAAAACTCTGCCCTCCTTGCTTCTAAGAGAGAAGCCGCGTACTCCTTAGATTTCTGGAAATTATCGTTCGCTATTTTGGAAAAGTCACAAGATTCGGAAAGAGTAAATAATAGTTTTTCTAGCAACTCACTTTTATTATTTGGCTGTGCAAGAAAGTCATCCGCAAGCAACTCTGGTGTCCCGGCCACGGAAGTCGCAACCACAGGACATCCCCGCGACATGGCCTCGATTACTCCTCGCGGAAGCCCCTCTTTTAAGCTGGGATGTACATAAAGATCAATATCGTCTAACCAATTTAGCACTGGAATACCTGAGGGTACCGTCCCACAAAACTCAACATGGTCTGCTATACCTAACGACTTAGCTCTCAATAAAAATGGTTGAGGATCACCTGCACCTAAAACCTTATATTTTAAGCCAGGATAGGTTTTAAGCAGCTCGGGTATAACCTCTAGCATAACCTGGATGCCCTTGAACCTTCCTGTCAAGCTAGCTATTTGTCCGATTATTGGTGAGTGCTTAACAGCATCGTTTCTAGCATGAATTTTATTCAACCTCTTAAGTAACACATTTTCATCTATATTGTTCAAATTTACATTTGAGCATGCCGTTGTTAATGCACCATTGTGGCATGGATATCGATTCTGCAAAAAAGATTGAGTGACATAGAGCACGCCGTCTGCCTTTTTTACCGCACTTTTGACTCGCCTGGTTATAAGAGGAGCATAAAGCTTTGCCGTCAACCCACCATAATTCCAATAAGAATCCCAGGGGCAGTCAACCAACTCCACTGCAACCTTCTTGTCTAGGCTAACTGCATACTTTAAGGCTAGAAGCCCTAGCTCACTGCTTAGCCTCACTACTACAGCATCATGACTAGCTACTAACTCTTTTAGCTTTCGCCCTGTCTTCCCTCCACCAGTGACAAGATCTCGCAAGTTCGAAATACTTTCAAGAAACTCGAACTTAACCCCATCTCGCTCACTTCGATCTATTTTGAGATTACTTACCTCGCCAAAATACTCTTTTGACCGGGCGGCAACCGTAATGCTAGAAAAATTTTTTAGGTATCGATCCCAAGCCCAACTTGGGAATGCGCCAGAAGAATAGATATCACCACCTACCAAGGTAAAAGTGTGGTCATGAACAAATAATAGCGTGCTCAATTCGCCTCCGAAGACAAAGTTCTTTCAGTTGATCTTGTTGAGACCAAAACGTTATTAGAAACAATCTGCAATAGCCCACGCTTGCCCAAAACCGAAAACTTACTTGCACAGCCCCAGAAGCATCTTCATCGCGCAGCCATTGAAAACTTCAAATTATTGAAAAAACAGTGAGCAATATATACACCAATGACTGCCAAACCACCAATTTTAAAAACTTGAGACAGAAGGTTAGCCAGGTCAGCCCTTATAATGTAAATATAAGTAGTTAGAGCCAACAAATAAAAAACATAATAGTACTGCCCCTTATAAGCCAGACGATAAAGCAAGGATACTATAGTAGCAATTACAGTCATAACAAAAAAAATACCAAAGCAACCAGAAACTAAGTAACCTTGACCTATGATGGTGAACCCCCATCCTGAGGTTCCTTGAAAACCATTTTCTAGCCTATAAATAGTATCGAACCACGAGCCTGTGCTTTGTATTCCAATAGCAGAAATAAAAGCAGAGGGAACGAAGGCTCTTAACACATCGTTAATAAGAAATGAAAAGCTATGATCAACACCGTAGTACACTAGAGAGTATAGATTTCGGCTGGCACTAATAAACTCATTGGAAAAAATCAGCCTCAAATCTAAACCCGCAAATCCAGTGTCCCCAGAAAGAAAAAACGCTTTGAACCCCTGAGACACTGGAGTTACAACCACGGCAACGGAAACAACAAACAACACACTTAAAAAAGCGGGTATATTTTTCTTCTCAACAAATAACAAAAACATCAATACTGCTATTCTAAAAAACACATCACGTTCACCTAATAGTAAAAAATAACCAAGCCCCAGAGCAAAAACTAAAACAGCTTTGTATGTTACTAGCCTCCCACCTCCCCTTAAAGAACTCAGCATAACTATCACAAGCAAAAAATAAAAAAACAACTCAGCTATATTCTTTAGAGCAGAACCAGCATCAAGGATTTCTCTCTTAGTAGTATAACCTCCCCCAGCAGTCACTATCATGGCAAATAATACAAATAGCAACACTGGCCAAAAAATAACTTTTTCGCTAGGCAGCTCTACTCTTGCTGCTGACAGGCCATAAAAGAATAACCCTCTCGATACAGCCACTTTTCTTTCATTAATGATCGCCGTGCACACCAAAACAAAGACCACAATACCAAACATTTGTAGCCTTATCGTGGCTAGCAACGCACTACTGTCTATTGTAAGAGGCCCTTCATAACCAAATATAACAACCTGGAGCGGGAACCAAGTAGAATAAATAGCAAGCATAATTACAAACAATGACCTAGGATCAAGAATTGAAATCCTAGAAAACAAAAGACTGATCAAAAGCGAATAAGCCAGAACCAAACTTAAAACTAGCGCATGGTTTTCCACGACAAAACCAAGCAAAAGAAAGAAAAGACTAACAAGCCATACTATGACTTTCTTCAAAGAAACTCTTTTAGATTTCATACTATATCAACAGCTCATATAAAGGCCTGCATCTAACCTGTCAGCCATGTATAACAAAAGTGCTAGATATCAACTTTATAGCCAAAGATGATTTTTATTACTTCAAGTTCTCGTCGCATTGCTTTCGCAAATGCAAACCATAGCAAGATGGTCACAAAAATGAAAAACAGGCCTGACAACAGGAAAAGGAAGAACAAGCTATCAAGCTCGTAAAAAAAATAGAGCTTCGAGAAATAAATAAGTACTGCCAAAGGAATAGCTATACATAGCTGCTTAAGATGCATAAAAACAACGGCCTTCCATGAAAAACCAATCAACGCCTGACTCAATTGCAACATGAGTATGTAGTTCAGAGTGATTGCTAAGCCAACACCGGCAGCAACACCCTCTACCCCAAAAAAATGCCCTATATATGAGCCAACAATAACAGCAGCTGCATATAGAGACTGCCTCATGGCTCTGCGATAAACCGCACCAAGAGCGGCCGCCAACAGGTCACTAAACTTGTAGTTAAGTCTGCATACAAGGAAAATTATCAGCCATTGGAAAACGATAACAGCATCGCCCCACTGCTCCCCCAACACCAAGCTAATAATTTCTTCCGCAAAAAAGTATAAATAGATCGAAACAGGAAGAAGCAACATCGTTGCTAGCGACAATATATCGACGTACAGCTTAGATATCCTCCCCCTATCTTCTTGTATACTAGAAAGGATAGGAAAAAAAACCTTGTCTATTACTCCACCAATTAAAGAGGCTGGAAAAAGCATCAGTCGATATGCGTTACTATAAACCCCCAAAGCGCTCGCACCAAGAAACTTCCCAACTATTAAATTATCGCCCTCACCAGCTATGAAGTTTGAAACTCTTGCTAACGAAAAACCCACACCATAACTCAATAACTCCCTTGCACTACCTAGGCTAAACGCGTAGTAATTCGCATCTCTCACAATAAAGTGGACGATCAGATTGATAGTTACTATTTGCCCCAGCTGCGCAAAGACTAAAGACCAAAGACCGTACTCCATAAGAGCCATAGGTATTGCTATACATGCATACCCAACAAAATAACTTAAAACATTATAAATAGCTATCTGTCTAAACTTCAAATCGCGCTGCAGTAGTGACAGCCCGACCACAGCGAGAGAAGAGCCCGGCAGCATTAGCGCAAGCAACTTTATAACACTTTCTAAGTTTGACATTTCAAAAAAAGAAGAGATATAGCTTGCACTAAAGTACAAACACAAAGCGATAATTATTCCTAACATTAAAGACAATGTATTAGCAGTTCCGACATGGATTGCGGTCAATATTTTCCTTTGCACTACGGCTGGCCCTACGCCCAGCTCAGAAATTATTTTCAAAAAATTTACAATAACTAGAGCTATGCCGACCACTCCATATTCACTCGGAGTAAGAAGCCTCGCTAGTATTATTAAACTAATAAACTGCAGGATATTTTGGCCAAGTGTCCCTGCAAAGATCCAGCCGAAGCCCTTAAGCGCTTTATTTTTAAGCCCTCTAGTCATTATTTTTGAAAGCCTTAAACCATCTTACAAATCTACCTATTCCATCCTCAATCTCCATCTTCGGTTTATATCCTACCTTCTCTTCTAGCCTACCCATGTCGGCGTAAGTACGCTCAACATCCCCCGGTTGCATAGGCAGCAAGACTTTTTCAGCTTTTTTTCCACAGGTACTTTCTATGGCCTCGATAAAACGTGACAGCTGGACCGGCTGGTTATTGCCGATATTAAACAGATCGTAGGGGATTTCCCCTTGGGGTGGTTGCTGTTGTATACGGATAATGCCCTCGACAATATCGTCGATATAAGTGAAGTCGCGCTGCATCTTACCGTGGTTGAATACCTTGATCGGCTCGCCTTTAAGAATAGCTTCGGTGAATAGCCAAGGCGCCATGTCCGGACGGCCGGCGGGGCCATAGACTGTGAAGAAACGCAAGCCGGTAGTCGGGATTTTGTATAGCTTGGAGTAGCAGTGCGCCATCAGCTCGTTGGCTTTCTTGGTTGCCGCGTAGAGCGATACGGGGTTGTCCACCTGATCGGTTTCGCTGAACGGTACCTTGGCATTCATGCCGTAGACCGAACTGGATGAGGCATAAATCAGATGCTGCACAGGATTGTGACGACAGCCCTCAAGGACGGTCATGGTGCCAACCAAGTTGCTGTCCACATAGGCAAACGGGTTTTCCAAGGAGTAGCGCACGCCAGCCTGGGCGGCCAGGTGGATTACGTGGCTGAACTGTTCAGTTCTGAACAATTCAGCCATACCGGCGCGGTCGGCCAAGTCCATTTTGACGAAGCGAAAATTAGGATAAGGAGAGAGCTGAGCCAGGCGGTATTCTTTCAATGCCGGGTCGTAATAGTCGTTGAGGTTATCCAACCCGACGACTTCTTCACCTTGCTCCAACAGGCGCTTAGCGGTGTGCATTCCAATAAAGCCGGCGGCGCCGGTAATCAGGTATTTCATGCGTCGTTCCCGAACAGGTCGCGAGTGTAGATCTTGCTTGCAACGTCCTGCAGGTCGTCCGAAAGGCGGTTGGCCACGATGACGTCGCTGATGGTTTTGAACTCCTCCAGCTCGCCAATGACGCGTGAGTTGAAGAAAGCTTCTTCCTTCAGGACAGGTTCGTACACCACCACCTCAACCCCTTTGGCCTTGAGCCGTTTCATCACGCCTTGGATGGCGGATGCGCGGAAGTTGTCGGAGCCTGATTTCATCACTAGCCGGTAGATACCCACCACTTTCGGATTGCGCGCAAGAATGCTCTCTGCGATGAAGTCCTTTCGGGTGCGGTTGGCGTCAACGATGGCCTTGATCAGGTTGTTAGGTACTTCATCGTAGTTGGCCAGCAACTGCTTGGTGTCCTTGGGCAGGCAGTAACCGCCGTAGCCGAAGGAAGGGTTGTTGTAATGGGCTCCAATTCGAGGGTCCAGGCCTACACCTTCTATGATCTGCCGGGTATCCAGTCCATGGACCTGGGCATAGGTGTCCAGCTCATTGAAGTAGGCTACGCGCATGGCCAAGTAGGTGTTGGAAAATAGCTTGATGGCCTCTGCTTCGGTGGAGTCGGTAAACAGGACAGGCACGTCTTGCTTGATGGCCCCTTGACGCAGTAACTCGGCAAAGGCTTCTGCACGCTCGCTTTGCTCTCCGACGATGATGCGCGAGGGGTGGAGATTATCGTAAAGGGCCTTACCTTCACGTAGAAACTCTGGAGAGAAGATAATGTTCCGAGTGTTGTACTTTTCGCGTACGCTCTTCGTATAGCCAACCGGTACGGTGGATTTGATCACCATGACCGCATCGGGGTTAATCTTCAGCACATCTTCAATAACGGCTTCAACGCTACGGGTGTTGAAGAAGTTGCTTTGTGGATCGTAATCGGTAGGCGTGGCGATAATCACGAATTCCGCATTGCGGTAGGCCTCTTCCTTGTTAAGGGTCGCCTTGAGATCAAGATTTTTATCGGTTAGATACTGCTGAATTTCGCCGTCTTCGATGGGCGACTGGCGGTCGTTGATCAGGTCCACCTTGGCTTGAACGATGTCCAGCGCAACGACCCTGTTGTGCTGAGCAAGGAGAACGGCATTGGAAAGCCCTACGTAACCGGTTCCGGCAACTGTGATATTCATAATCAAATACTTAATGAGTAGAAAACTAACGAGGCTTAGAGCCGGTATAAAATTTATCCTGGATACATCAAACGGCCGCAACATCAGTAGCGATGTGCTCGGTCGCCTCGCCTACCTGGCTTAAATGATTTCTCAGCCACTCACTGAAGGCTCCGCCCTCAGCCTCATGTCGCATGCTGTATTCCACGAACGCCTTCATGTAGCCCAACTTGCCGCCGCAGTCGTGTGATTTCCCGGTCATGTAAAAGGCGTTGGCCGGTTCCTGTTTCATCAGTTCGAAAATGCCGTCGGTCAGCTGAATTTCGTCTCCAGCGCCGGGTGGGATGTGGGCCAGGATGTTCATCAGGTGGGCCGGAAAGACATAGCGCCCTACTACCGCGAGGTTAGAAGGGGCCGCCTTGGTCTGAGGTTTCTCGATAATATTGGTAAGCGTGGCGCTTTGGCCGGGTAGCAGCGTCGCTTCACCTATGTCGACGATGCCGTATTTGTTGACGTCTTCTTTCGGTACGGGCTCTACCAGAATCTGGCTGACCCCGGTTTGCTCGAACTCGCGCACCATGGCGGCCAGGTTTTCCTGCTCCAGATTAGCGGCAGCGTCATCGATCAGCACGTCAGGCAGCACAACGGCAAAGGGCGCATCGCCTACGAGTGGTTTGGCGCAAAGTACCGCATGGCCCAAGCCTTTAGCCTGCCCTTGGCGCACCTGCATGATGGTGACGCCTTTGGGTGTGATGGATCTAACCTCTTCGAGTAGTTGACGCTTTACTCGTGCTTCAAGTGTGGTTTCGAGCTCGAACGAGGTATCGAAGTGGTTCTCGATGGCGTTCTTCGAGGAATGAGTCACCAGAATGATTTCAGTGATACCGGCGGCCGCGCACTCATTAACCACGTACTGAATCAGTGGCTTGTCGGCCAGGGTGAGCATTTCCTTGGGAATAGCTTTACTGGCGGGCAGCATACGGGTCCCTAGACCAGCGACCGGGATGACTGCTTTGGTAACTTTTGGCATGGCTTTCTCTAAGAGTTGTATAAACACACTTACCGTGACACCAGATTCGCAAGACCGGCCTGGCGACGAGGCTTAGTTGCATGGCCAGCGTTAGCTAGCTGTGATGTTTACGAGCGGCCTGTTCATCTGTTCATAAACCGCACGCAGTCGAGCAGCTAACGCCTGCTTGGCGCGTTGTTCACCATGCACGATCCGTATATCCGTCGGCCACTCCCGCATCCCCGTCACAAACTCTACCAACCCCTTCTGATCCGCATGCGCCGAGTAACCGCCAATGCTGGTCACCTTCGCCCGGATATCGAAACGCTCACCGTCGAGATCAACGTAACCGCCCTTCGGCCCGTACTGCTGAATCGCTTGGCCTGGTGTGCCCTGGGCTTGGTAGCCAACGAATAGAACATCGTGCCTGGGATCGTGCAGCATGGCTTTGAGGTAATTGACAATACGCCCGCCGGAACACATGCCATTGCCCGCGATGCCAATCGCCGGGCGCGCGGTCTGCGTTAGGTGGTTGACTACGGCAATATGATCGGCGTGGTTATCGATCATGATCAGGTTATCGAAGGCAAGCGGGTTGCGGCCGCCTTCGACGCGCTCGCGGGCTTCCTGATTCCAGTAAGGCTTCAGGCTTCGATAGGCTTCGGTGAAGCGTGTGGCCAAGGGCGAATCGAGAATGATCGGGAGTTGGGGCCAGTTTGTTTCAAGGCCATATTCGGAGCTGTCGTTATTGCCCCTCACCCTAGCCGTCTCCCCAGAGGGGAGAGGGGACTGGCTGTGCGGGGCGCTCCCGTTATTTGCAAACTCGCAACCACCCTCATCAACGTTGAGGGATGGCTTATTTATATGGGCCTGCAGTTTGCTGTGAATGATCTCTTCCAGCTCGTACAGCAACTCCTGCGTGCGGCCAATACTGAAGGCCGGGATCAGTACGGTGCCTTGATCCTGCAGCGCATGTTCGATGACGGCTTCGAGACGCTGACGGCGGCTGGCACGGTCTTCATGCAGGCGGTCGCCGTACGTGCTTTCAAGCACGAGGATATCGGCTCGCTCGGGTGATTCGGGCCGCATCAGTAGTGGCGCATGTGCTGCCCCAAGGTCCCCGGAGAAAACGATGCGCCTATTTTCGCCACTGGCGGGGTACGTCAGGTCAATTTCCACATAGGCGGAGCCGAGAATATGCCCGGCGCGCTGTAGTCGCACGCGCGCGATGAGCCCCTCGGTTTCCAGCAGCGTTGACCATTGCTGGTACGGCAACGGCCGCAACCGCTGCTCGACCAGCTTGAGGTAGCGCTCGACGGCTTTTTGATCACGACTGAAGCCTAGCCTGAAGGCATCTTCAAGAACGATAGGCAGTAGTTTGGCCGAAGGCTCGCTGCAGTAAATCGGGCCTTTGTAGCCGGCAGCAAGCAGATAGGGAATTCGCCCCACGTGGTCGATATGCACGTGGGTGACGACGAGTGCTTGGACGGTGGCCAAGGAGAACTCGATATCCAGCCGTTCTGTAGCAGCGCGACCATCGCTCGAAGTCTCGTTACCCTGGAACAGCCCGCAATCGACCAGCAAGCTATGGCTCGCGTCCATGTGTAGCTGATGACAGGAACCAGTTACGCCATCCTTAGCGCCGTGGTGTTCGATATCTGGATAGCGCACGGTTATTCCTTTAACGATGTCAACCAACGCACTCGCGACATGCTAGTCACGAGCCACCTTAAAAATAGGCGGGAATACTACCGTCTTTCGGGGCCGTTGAGCTCTCAACGGCACGCCGACGGATGGATGGTCAGATTGCGGCGACCGGACGGCGGAGGTTGCGCACCAGCGCGACGAACACTCCGAGCATGCCACCCAACACCAGCGCGAGGGCCACGATTAGTGCCTTCTTGGGTTTGATCGGCTGACGAGGCTCAACCGCACGTTGATCGATGGCAACCAGCTTGAGCGAACCAGCATCGAACTGCAGGGAGCGCAGCCTGGCTGCCTCTTCGCGCCAACCGGCCATGTCTTTCAGGAACAGGTCTTCGTTCTCTCGACTTTGTAAGACCTCGATCTGGCGGTTGTGTTCAAGCAACTTCAGCTCCCGGGCAATCTGTGCAATGCGCGGCTCGGTGAAGTCGTCGGAACGACGGGCCAAAAGCGCCTTACGCTCGGCTTCCAACGCCTCACTACCCATGAAATACAAAGGGATCTGCTGGTTGTTGACCTCGGTACGGATCACGCTGCCTTGGCCGGTGATCTCGGGCGCGCCAAGAGACGAAGGCGTGGTGGGCTTGCTTATACCCAACGAAGTCGCGATTCGAATCGCTTCGTTAAGCTGATTGATGCGGTTATCGCGACGCGTCCGGAGCTGCTGGCGCAGGGCTGCCAATTCATCATTCAACTCTGCACGCTTGAGCGCATCCGCTTCGGTCAGCTTGGCGATCTTGATTTCCTTGCTGGCTTCATAGCTGGCACGAGCAGCGGCAATCTTCTTGTCAAGCTGACTGAGCCGGTTGCCGATTAGGGTTTCCAGATCAGCCGCTATCTCCTTGCGGACATTAGCCAGGGAGAAATTCACAAAACTGTTGACGATCTCAACCCCATCCAGCGCTTCGGGATAGGTCAGCTGGAGGCCGACATACGGAGACATCCCCTCGGGCTTCTTTGAATCGGGTTGCAGCAACTTGAAGGCCTCATCGTTGAAGGCTTCAAAAGTCTGCTCAAGTGTTCGCCCTGGCTGCACGAGATCAGCGAAGAGCTGCGGGTGTTCGCGGAAGAAGGCCAGCCGATTCTCGTACGAGTCAAGCGTTGCCCCGACCTGCGCCAGCGCTTGTTTCGGCGACAGCTTGTAGATACCAAGATGATTCAACTCATCGAGATCTTTGATAGCGGCCGGCCGTAGCACGCTTTGAACGGTGTAATAACGAGGCGCCAGCATGGCGTAGAGCAACCCGACGAGCGTGCACACCCCAGCTATGCCGCCAATCAGGACTTTTTGTTTCCACAACGAGCGGAAGAGTTGGATGAGGTCAATTTCATCAGACATTGCCGAAGCAAGGACTTGCGGAGGAGTTACTGCGTTCACTTGAGGTCCGTCTCGCTGAATGCGGCGACGCAGAGCGTGCGCCGAAGGCTATACCGCTAACGCACGGAAAAGTTCCGCCGCGCTAAGGGCCGCTATTCTGCCAGCCAGTTCACAAAAAACAAGTGACACGCCTCAACTTTAATTCGCGATTGTGAGCGCCTAAAGCGCCGCGCTAGATGCCCACCGACTTCAGTTGCGCGGCCAGGCAGGGCGTTTTACGCCTTACCTGGCTCTTCGCAGAAGAAAGGAACTCGGCAATCTACGATGCCTATGGGGCTTGCAGCTCGCGGCCGCGATTTGCAAGGCTGCGTACCAAAGCGGCGAATACGCCAAGCATGCCGCCAAGCACAAAGCCCAGCGCGAGAATCAGCGCTTTCTTGGGCTTGATTGGCTTGGATGAATCCAGCGCAGGCTGATCCAGGCGAACAAGCCGCAACCGATCGGTATCGAGCTTGATTCCCTTCAAACGGGCGGCCTCTTCGCGCAGCTCAGCGAGATTGGCCAAGTAAAGGTCTTCTCCCTCTCGCTCTCTGAGAATTTCCACCTCGCGATTATTTTCTAGCATTGCGAGCTCGGATTGGATCTCGGCGATTCGAGGTTCTATAAAGTCATCCGATTTGCGACTGGCGAGGGCATCACGCTCTGCGGACAGCGCTTCTGTTCCCATGAAATACAGTGGGGTTTCCCGACTGTTAACCTCCGTCCGAATGACTTGCGCGCCGCCTCTGGCTAAGTCGGACATGGCGGACGGGCTTGTTGGCTTACGAATACCCAGCGATTCGGCTATCGATATCGCCTCCGTCAATTGTTGGATCCGATTGGTACGTCGCGTCTTGAGTTCAGCGCGCAAAGCGGCAAGTTCGTCCTGAAGCTGGGCCCGCTTCAGCGCGCTCTCTTCGAGCAGGGACGCGATCTTCGCCTCCTTGGACGCTTCATAGTTAGCCCGCTGCGCCTCGATGTTCATCTCCAGACTAGCCAGACGGTTTTTGACGAGGCTTTCTACATCCTCCGCAATTTCGCGGCGCTCAAGCTCCAACACATAAGCAACAAAGCCATTGACTACCGAAGCGCCGGCGACATCCTCGGGGTAAGTAAGCCTCAGCCCCACGAACGCGCTGCGGTTCTCTGTACGCTTCGGGTCAGGGAACAGCATCTCAAACGCCTCTTCGTTGAACTCAGCGAACGCCTGCTCCAATTGCTCGCCCCGTTCGGTGAGATTCGGAAACAGCTCCTGATTGTTCATGAAGAACTCCAAGCGGTTGTCATAAGACGACAGGCCGCCTGCCACACGATTGATGGCCTCTTCTGGAGTGAGCTTGTAGATGCCCGTTTCATTGAGCTGGTCCAGATTGCTCTGTGGCACCGGACGAAGGTAGGTTCGAGCTTGAAAGTACGGCGTCGCCAGGAAGGCGTACAAGGCCGCTAGCAGCGTAACGAGAAGCGTGATGCTAGCGATCAGAATCTTCTGTCGCCAAAGCGCACGGAACAGTTCGATCAAGTCAATTTCATCGTTAGATGAAGTGGGTTGCTGCACGATCATCCGAGGTCCTTGTTATGTGTGCTCATCACTGCGGAGCAAGCGAACCGGATTTTGTACGTACGAACCGCAAAAAGTTCAGCCGAATGATGGCTTTTAACAACTATTTAGGCTGATGCCTCGTTGCCGCTGGGAGAGCAAACCTAGCCGCTTGTCAGTCCTCATCGTTCACCCGATCCCGCAACTCCTTCCCAGGCTTGAAATGCGGAACGAATTTGCCGTCGAGGCTGACGGACTGGCCGGTTTTGGGATTGCGGCCGATGCGCGGGGCGCGGTAGTGCAGGGAGAAACTGCCGAAGCCGCGGATCTCGATCCTCTCGCCGGTGGCCAGGGCCTGAGCCATTTGCTCGAGCATGGTCTTGATGGCCAGCTCGACATCCTTGGATGAAAGCAGCCCCTGCTGGGTGACGATTCGCTCGATCAACTCCGACTTGGTCATGGTTTTCCCTTCGTTTTCAAGCGGCTAGATCATTCGGGTTGCGTTCGTTTGTAGCATGTTGTTCAGAGTTTGAACAGCCCGAACGGGATTGACGACGAATGAGTGCTTGGTTTAGGAGACCGTGGCACAGATCGGAAATTTGGCGCGCCCGCCCGCTCATCGGCGGCGCCGGCCGAAGGCAGGATTGCTGCCAGATCTTTTTTAAGGGAATAAAAAAGGCGGGCTCTAGAGCCCGCCTTTCTCTTTGCCTATAACAAATCAGTCTTCGCGATAACGGCGCAGCTTGAGCTGCTTGCCGCCCACACGGGTGTCCTTGAGCTTGCCGAGCAGGCGGTCGAGGCCATCTTCCGGCAGTTCGACCAGGCTGAAGCTGTCACGCACCTGGATGCGACCGATGGCTTCGCGCGCAAGGCCGCCCTCGTTGAGGATGGCACCGAGCAGGTTGCGGGCAGCGATACCGTCGCGTGCGCCCAGCGGCGTGCGGCAGCGGGCGCGGCCTTCGGCCAGGGGCACGGGTGCGCGACGCTCACGATCGCCACTGCGCTCCGGACGATCGGAACGCTCGCGCGGACCACTGGTGGGGACCAGCGGCTGCTCTTTCTCTACTTCGGCCAGGGTCAGCGCCTGACCATTGGTGGCCTTGCGCAGCAACGCAGCGGCCAGGGCACGCGGGCTGCAGCCGATGTCGGCAACCAGCTTGTCGAGCAACTCGCCATGAGTGGCTTCGGCATCGGCGACCAGCGGCGCGAGGCTGCTGGTCAGCTTCTTGATACGGGCATCCAGCACTTGCTGGGCATTGGGCAGACGGGCTTCGGCGACCTTCTGGTTGGTCACGCGCTCGATGACCTGCAGCATGCGACGCTCACGCGGAGTGACCAGCAGCAGCGCGCGGCCTTCGCGACCGGCGCGGCCGGTACGGCCGATGCGGTGCACGTAGGACTCTGGATCGTACGGCATGTCCACGTTGAACACGTGGGTGATGCGCGGTACGTCGATACCACGGGCGGCGACGTCGGTGGCGACGACAATGTCCAGACGGCCATCCTTGAGCGATTCGATGACGCGCTCACGCTGGTTCTGGGCGATGTCGCCGTTCAGCGCAGCGGCCTTGTAGCCCTTGGCTTCCAGCGCGGCGGCCAGGTCGAGGGTGGCCTGTTTGGTGCGCACGAAGGCGATCAGTGCGTCGAAATCCTCAACTTCGAGCAAGCGCAGCACGGCTTGGATCTTCTGATCGGCATGGACCATGAGGTGCGCCTGCTCGATCCGCGCGACGGTCTGGGTCTTGGCAGCGATCTTGATGTGCTGCGGCTCGCGCAGGTGCTTCTCGGCGATAGCACGGATGGAGTGCGGCAGCGTGGCGGAGAACAGCACACTCTGGCGGCTTTCCGGCATGGCTTCGAAGATCACTTCCAAGTCGTCCATGAAGCCGAGCTTGAGCATCTCGTCGGCCTCATCGAGGACCAGGAAGCGGATGGTCGACAGCAGTTCGCTGTTGCGACTCAGGTGGTCGACCAGGCGGCCCGGAGTGGCGACGATAACCTGCGCGCCCTGACGGATGGCCTTGAGCTGCGGGCCCATCGGGGCACCACCATAGATGGCGACGACGCTGACGCCCGGCATCTGCTTGGAATAGGTCTCGAACGCGGTGGCGACCTGCAGCGCCAGTTCGCGGGTCGGCGCGAGGATCAGCGCCTGCGGCTCACGCTTGGCCGGATCGATCTTGGACAGGATCGGCAGCGCGAAGGCGGCGGTCTTGCCGGTACCGGTCTGGGCCTGGCCGATCATGTCGTGACCACCGAGGATCACCGGGATCGCCTGGGCCTGGATGGGGGATGGTTCTTCGTAGCCGACTGCGCTGATGGCAGCCAGAACAGCGGAGTGAATACCGAGTGCGGCAAAGCCGCCGATTTCCTGGGTCATGGGTCTTGTCTCTGATGCTCCGCAAGACCCATTGTTCCGAAGCTGCGCATGCCGTGCAAAACCCGAAGGTCACCCTGGCAGCCTGGTCGGCGGGGTTGCGAAAACGTATGGATGATGAATCGTCAAGATAGTCCGCTCGAAGCGGACAGCAGCCGAAGCGGCGCTTCGTGTGTTGCAGTACCTGAACGCAGGCTGGGTTTCAGCCGGCGCGTACTATACCGGATTAACGTGAAGCTGTGCGGATATTTTACGGTGCTGCGGATAGCGCGATGCCTCGGGACCACCCGCGGCTGCGCCTCCCACCGGAGCTGGTGGAAGGCGCGGCTTGGGGATCAGGCCGCTTCGCTGTTGGCTGCGCTGACACGGAAGCGACCGACCAGCTGATGCAGTTTGCCGGCGGTGTGGCGCACTCGCTCGGCGCTGTCCTGCAGTACGCCCAACGTCTGCCCCATTTCGCTTGAGGCCTGGTCGACGCCACGAATGGTCTGACCGTAATGCAGGCTGCGCTCGTTCAGCCCCTTGATGATCTCGAACATGCGCTCCACGGTTTCGTGCAGATGGACGTTTTCCGATGTCGCCTCCTCGGTCAGTCGCAGGCTGCTGTCGACATCCTGAACGCCGCCCTGCATGAACGACACCGCCTGGCGCGTCTCGCCCTGCAGGCTCTCGACTTTCTCGCGGATGTCCTCCGCTGCCTTGGCCGTACGCAGCGCGAGCGAGCGCACCTCCCCCGCCACCACGGCAAAGCCGCGCCCGTGATCACCGGCGCGAGCGGCTTCGATCGCGGCATTGAGCGCGAGCAGGTTGGTCTGGTTGGTGATATCGCTGATCAGGCGGACGATCTCGTCGATCTCGCCCATGCGGCTGTCGAGTAGCTGCACGCTCTGCGCCGAGCGCTGCACCACGTCGCGGATGGACTCGGTGCCCTCACGTACGGTCGCGAAGCGCGCGCGTGCACGACTCATCACCTCGTCCATCGCCGCCTTCATCTCCTCGGCGGTCATCGAGGCCTGCTGGATCTCGCCCAGCTGCTCTTCCACCAGCAACAGCAGCTGATGTATGGATTCGGCGACGTCGCTGGTGGTCTGCCCGGCTTCGCTGCTGCGAGCAAGCATCAGCTCATTGTCCTGGCGCACGTGCTTCGATACCTGGATCACCTGGCCGACCACGCCATCCAGGCTGTCGATGAAGCTGTTGATCCAGCGCGCCATGTCGCCGCTCTCGTCGCGCTGCATGGTGCTGCTGTCGAGCCGCTGACGAAGGTTTCCCTCACCCTCGGCGAGGGTGCGGATCACTTCGGTCATCTCCTGCATGCGCGCTGCCAGCCGACGCGGGCCGAAGGTGGCGAATGCCCAGGCACCGAGCACGAGCAACACGCCGTTCAGCAGGTAGAGCGCCGCCTCGGACAGCCCACTGAAGGCCTGCAACAGGCTGCCGGTAGCGAACAAGGTGGTCACGGTGAGCAGATAGGTCTTCATCAGCCCGACGCTCAGCGAGCGCCGGCGATAGACCTCCTCCAGGTCGGCCTCGCACATCATGCCCCAGCGATCCGGCGACCCGCGCAGCTGGAAGGTCACGCCTTTGCCGATCACCGGAATGTGGCGGTAATCGGAATAGCCGGGATAGCTGACGAACAGGTTGGAGCCCCTGGCGATGGTTTCCCGCACGCCGGGGTGAAGCTGGCCGGTGGCCGGATCGATAAAGCGCAGCTCCAGCTCGGTATGTCGCTGCACACGTACCGTACCCCAGCGGGTGTGCACCCCGCTCTTGAGGTTTTCGCCGTGGCTGAAGGTGCCGTCCTCGAAGCGTGAGCGCGACAAGGCCGTGCCGGGCTGAATGCGACTGTCGAAGCGCGAATCGACCATGAACAGGTAATTGTCGCCGGATTCCGGATAGACGTGCCCGGCTTCGCGTTGGATCAGATCCCCCAGCACATCGTTCGGCACACGCGCGCAAAGGCAGCCGAGGCGTTTACCTCCCACCTGCACTGGTTGGTAGAACATCAGCGTCACCGCGTCATGAAAGCGCGAGGTGGTCGGGCCCAGGCGCTCGGTCAGCGGATCACGATAAGGCCCATGCAGGAACGGCTCGCTCAGCCCCTGTGCCACGGCACGGGCGTCGAGATCCTGCTGACCGACATGCGCGGCACAGGTCGAGGTCAGCACTCGCCCCTGTGGGTCGATGACGAAGAGCTCGGACAGATCCGGCAACTGAGCGCGCTTCTTCTCCAGAGTCTGGACATCGACATGCGCCAGATCCTCACCCAGGCTCGCGGCCAGGTCAGCCAGATGCTCCCAATGGGTGTTCACCCAATTCTGCAGAATGCGCACCCGCGATTGCGCTACGCCCTCGAACACCTGCTCTATGGCCGCGTAGACGCCGCGGTTCAACCAGCAGGACCAGCGCATCGACAGCTTGCCAGTGCGCCCCAACCAGGGCAGCCAGTGACGTTCGCTAGGGGAAAGTTGCATCTGCAGGCTTTGAAGCTGGGGCACCGGGTGTTCCTTATTGCCGAGAAGACATACTGGCAAACTGCAATTAGCAGACCAGCATGCAGCTGCGCGACGGTACCGTCGCGCAGACTTGGGCCTTAGCCCACCACTGATGCTCGGCTATTCCAGTGGGCTGAAGCCCACCCTGCGGGCTGCTTACGCACCAGGAACGCCCATGCTCGCATCGGAAGCCGATGCAGTAACGCCTGGGACAGCGCAGCGCTCTGCGCAGGGGGATGTGGCGAAACGCCGCGGGCTGATATCCCGGGGCGAGCGCGCTGCAAGCGCACCAATTCGGGTCCCGCAAACCATAACGGTGCATCGCCGCGCACCGCTTTGTCGCACTGCTCAGCTGGCTGGGCGCAGTGCCTCGATCAGCGAATCCAACGAATAGCCAAGACGTGGCGCGAGTGCCTCGGCGCGCTGGCGCAGATCGGCAACGTCCAGCATTTGCTCGAGGTCGGCCGGCACCAGCACGACCACATTGCCCTCCTTCACCGGACACTCCCAGTAATGCCGGTGGTACAGCCCACGAAACAGCGCCGCACCGAGCGGACGATCATCATCGGTGCCCCACTGGTTGATCACCAACCAGCCTCCCGGATTGAGCTTTTCCTGACAGCGCTTGAGGAACGTCCAGGCCAGGTGCGCGGCATCCGGGCCGGCATCGTTGTAGAGGTCGACAAAGATCAGATCGGCCGTTTCGGCGGTTTCCAGCAGCTCGGTTGCATCCCCGATGCGGATATACAAGCGCGGGTCGTCCTGCAGTCCGAGGTAACGCATGGCCAGTTCGGGTACCGCCGGGCGCAGCTCGATGACTTCGACATCCTCCAGCGGCAGGAACTTGAGGCACGCCTGGGTGAGATTGCCTGCACCCAGCCCAAGAAACAGCGCGGTCTCCGGCTGCGGATGACAGAGCGCCCCGAGCAGCATGGCGCGGGTGTAGTCGTACTCCAGCCAGGCCGGATCGGCAGTGAACACGCAGCTCTGCTCGACTGCGGCGCCGAATTCAAGAAAGCGGTAATCGCCCACCTCGAGCACCCGAATGAGGCCGAACGCGTCACGCACCTCTGCGAGCAAACGCTCCTCTTTTTCCATCGCTGCACTCCGCAAGGTCCGGCCCGCCGGTTGGCAATCGGCGCATATTACGCAGCCCGATAGGCCATCGCTATCTCCAGCGGCGAAGCGCTTCGGGTAACATCGGCGGACTTTCTGCGATAACTGGAACGATCATGAGCCAAGCCTGGAGCCCTTCGAGCTGGAGAGACAAGCCGATACAGCAACAGCCGGTGTATCCGGACGCCGAGCACCTCAAGCAGGTGGAAACGACGCTCGCCGGGTTGCCGCCGCTGGTCTTCGCCGGCGAAGCACGCGAGTTGCGTCGGCAGTTCGCGGAGGTGACCCAGGGCCGGGCGTTCCTGCTGCAGGGTGGCGATTGTGCCGAAAGCTTCGCCGAATTCTCGGCGACCAAGATTCGCGACACCTTCAAGGTGCTGCTGCAGATGGCCATCGTCATGACCTTTGCCGCCGGTTGCCCCGTGGTGAAGGTCGGACGCATGGCCGGTCAGTTCGCCAAGCCGCGCTCGGCAGGCGACGAAACCATCGACGGCGTGACGCTGCCGGCCTACCGCGGCGACATCGTCAATGGCATCGACTTCAACGCCAAGAGCCGCGTCCCCGATCCGGAGCGCCTGCTGCAGGCCTACCATCAGTCCACCGCCAGCCTGAACCTGCTACGCGCCTTCGCCCAGGGCGGTTTCGCCGACCTGCATCAGGTGCATCAGTGGAACCTGGATTTCATCGCCAACTCGCTGCTGGCCGAGAAATACCACCAGCTCGGCGCGCGCATTGATGAAACACTGAAATTCATGCGGGCCTGCGGCCTGGACGGCGCGCCGCAGTTGCGCGAGACCAGCTTCTTCACTGCCCACGAGGCGCTGCTGCTCAACTACGAGCAGGCCTTCGTGCGCCAGGACAGCCTCAGCGGCGGCTGGTACGACTGTTCCGCACATATGCTGTGGATCGGCGACCGTACCCGTCAGCTGGACGGCGCGCACGTGGAGTTTCTGCGCGGCGTCGGCAACCCCATCGGGGTGAAAGTCGGTCCCAGCATGGATACGGATGAGCTGATCCGGCTGATCGACATCCTCAATCCGCAGAACGACCCCGGCCGCCTGAACCTGATCGTGCGCATGGGCGCCGACAAGGTCGAAGCCGGCCTGCCACGTCTGGTTCGCGCGGTGCAAAACGAGGGTCGCCAGGTGCTGTGGAGCTCCGACCCGATGCACGGCAATACCATGAAAGCATCCAGCGGCTACAAGACGCGCGACTTCGAGCGCGTACTCGCGGAGGTCCGCCAGTTCTTCGACGTGCACCGAGCCGAAGGCAGCTACCCGGGCGGCATCCATATCGAGATGACCGGGCAGAACGTCACCGAATGCATCGGCGGCTCGCGCCCGATCACCGAAGCCGGCCTCTGCGATCGCTACCACACCCATTGCGACCCGCGCCTGAATGCCGACCAATCATTGGAAATGGCTTTCATGATCGCCGAGACGCTGAAGCAACTGCGCCCCAGCTGAGGTCCAATCTATCTAAGATACGGCGGCCCACCGTCGCCGTAGTCGAACAGGTTGGCAAAACATGACGAGCTATCGACCGTCGCAGGGTGACCGTTGGTCTCGAACGGCCCAGACTGGCTCGGCATCCGGATACGTACGCCTCATGCAGTTCATAGCACACTAATAATTAGCAACACCGTTTATTCGGCAGCTAACTATTGGCTGCTAGAATCCGCGACGTTTTGACCCAGGCCGGCGCCCTGGCAGCCGGGTCAGCTGATTGAAGGAAAACTGCATGACCGATTCATCCCAGAACAAGGGGGCCGTTATCGCGGCCTCCATCGGCCTGTTCCTCGGGCCTCTGCTCTTGCTGCTGTGCATTCTCACCGAGCCACCGGCCGGCCTGTCGGAAACCGCCTGGCTCACCGTCGGCATGGCCGCGCTGATGGCGGTCTGGTGGTCCACCGAAGCCATCCCGATTCCCGCCACCTCGCTGCTGCCGATCCTGCTGATTCCGGTTCTGGACATCGACACACTGGCAAAAGCCACTGCGCCTTACGCCAACCCCACCATCTTCCTGTTCCTGGGTGGCTTCCTGCTGGGTCTGGCGATGCAGCGCTGGAACCTGCACAAGCGCATCGCGCTGGCCACTCTGCTGGCGGTCGGCAACGCGCCGAGTCGACAGATCGCCGGCTTCATGATCGCCACAGCGTTCATCAGCATGTGGGTCAGCAACACGGCCACCAGCATCATGATGCTGCCGATCGGCCTGTCGGTGATCGGTTTGCTGGTTGCCGGCAGCGGCAAGCGCGATGGCGAGCGCTTCGCCGTGGCCTTGCTACTCGGCATCGCCTATGCCGCCAGTGTCGGCGGCATCGCCACGCTGATCGGCACGCCGCCCAATGCCTTGCTCGCCGCCTTTCTGCGCGAGAACTATGACGTGCACATCGGCTTCGGCCAGTGGATGCTACTGGGGCTGCCGGTGAGCCTCGGCATGCTGCTGTTCATCTGGTGGTGGCTGACCCGCGGCGGCTTCAAGCTGTCCGGTGACGACAGCCGCGCCATGCTGGAACAGGAGATGGCTGCACTGGGACCGATGAGCAGGGCCGAGAAGCTGGTCGCCGTGGTGTTCACCCTGGCGGCACTGGCCTGGATCTTCCAGCCGCTGCTGGCCGAGTACGTCGATGGCGTGAACGACACCAGCATCGCCATGGCCGCCGCGCTTTCGCTGTTTCTGATTCCTGTGAATCTGCACCAGCGCGTATTCCTGATGGACTGGGAGCAGGCCAACAAGGCGCCCTGGGGCGTGCTGCTGCTGTTCGGTGGCGGCCTGTCGCTGGCCGGAGTGATCGGCGCCTCCGGGCTGGCGCAATGGATCGCGCAGAGCCTCGGCGGCTTCGGCAGCCTGCCGCTGATCCTGATGATCGGCCTGGTGGCGCTGGTCATCACCTTTCTGACCGAGATCACTTCCAACACCGCCACGGCCGCGGCCTTCCTGCCACTGCTGGGCGCCCTGGCGGTGGCTCAGGGGCTGCCGCCAGAGATGCTGGCAATTCCGGCCGCGATCGCCGCCAGTTGCGCCTTCATGATGCCGGTAGCCACGCCACCCAATGCCATCGTGTTCGGTACGGGGCAGATGCACATCCAGTCGATGATCAAGGTCGGCTTTGCCATCAACCTGTTCGGCGTGATGCTGGTTACCCTGCTCTGCTACGGCCTGGTCGGCTGGATCTGGGCAAGCTGACACACGCACAGAAACGAAAAAGCCCAGCATCGAGCTGGGCTTTTTTTGTCCACCGCAGGCCGAGGATCAGGCCTTGACGCGCGACTTGTACTCACCGGTGCGGGTGTCGATCTCGATCGAGTCGCCGATTTCGCAGAAGGCGGAAACCTGCAGCTCGGCACCGTTCTTCAGGCGGGCGGTCTTCATGACCTTGCCGGAAGTGTCGCCACGTACGGACGGCTCGGTGTAGGCGATTTCACGAACGATGGTGGTCGGCAGTTCGACGGAGATCACCTTGTCGTTATAGAAGACCGCTTCGCAGA
>Ga0114898_1000267_pt1 | contig 44189 bp, 41 predicted proteins | sample Malvired_Geostar_FD_83496 | JGI IMG/M metagenome (GOLD analysis project Ga0114898, IMG submission 83496) | Marine viral communities from the Global Malaspina Expedition - Malaspina viral metaG DeepMed_Geostar | ecosystem: Environmental > Aquatic > Marine > Oceanic | place: Mediterranean Sea...
ATGCTACTCCAGTGTCCGCACGGCTTCAGTACCGGCTCCGCCAGAAAAAACGGGGCCGCACCTGGCGACCCCGTCGAAACCGCGTTCTTCTTGTTTGCTTGTTCTTCTAGTTCAAGCAGATGCCGCCTTGCTCAGCGGCCGTCGCCGTCGGCGTCGCCCGGCAGGCGCCGCTCGATATGGTGCCAGCCGTCGCGCACGGCATGCTTGGCATCGTTCCACTCCAGCCGCGAGTTGCTCTGCGCGCGGGTCTTGTCCCAATCGCGCTGCAGTTCCGGTTCGGCGTCCTCGAAGCGCCGGCCGCGGTGCTGGCCGTAGGTCTCGTAACCATACTGGTAGGCCGGCTCGTAGTCGTTCCACTCCTTGTCGGCGGAGTAGTAGGGGGTATTCCTGTATTCGTTCTTGAAGTGCTCGCGATATTCGGTCGGGTTGATCGCTTCGGCCGCCGAATCGCCAGCCTTCGCTCCAAGCACGCCACCGGCGACGGCACCGACCGCACTGCCGATGGGGCCTCCAGCCGATCCGACCGCCGCGCCTGCCACCGCACCTGCGACCGCGCCGGTGCCTGCACCGAGACTGTGGTCCTTCTTGACGTCATTCATGGGTTTACTCCGTTGCTCGTGGGGGAAGCCGGCAACGAACACCGGCCCGTGCAAGCTAGGCCGGGGCCGGTTGAACCATGGTGAAGGACCCAGGGCCGCGGCCGCTACCGTTCAGGAAGCCTCCACGCCCAGCCGCGCGGCAAGTCCGGAAACCCGCATCGAATGGCGCGAAAGCGCCTCGCGCAGGACCGTTTCGTCCGCACACAGATGCAGGACGCTCCGGGCCCGGGTCAGCGCGGTATAGACCAGCTCGCGCGACAGCACCTTCGAGGGCTGCCTCGGCAACTGCAGCCACACTTCGTCGAATTCCGAACCCTGCGCCTTGTGCACGGTCATCGCGAATGCGGATTCATGCGCGGGCAGGGCGCCGGGGTGGAACCCCCGCAGGCCGCCGTCGCCATCGCCGGCGAACCAGGCCACCATCGCGCCGGATGCATCACGCATGCAGATGCCGACGTCGCCGTTGAACAGGCGGTGCCGATAGCTGTTCTCGGTCACCTGCAGCAGGCGGCCCTGGAAGTAACCGGACTGGCGCCCTCCAAGCAGCTCCTCGATCCGCGCGTTGAGGCCGCGGGCGCCCTGCGGACCTTCGCGCAGTGCGGTCAGCAGGCACAGCCGGCCGGCTTCCCGCAGGGCGGTGGCAGGGTCTTCCCGCGATGCCAGCGCGCGCCAGTGCCCCACCAGTGCCTCGCGGCCGGCAACCAGGGGGTCCAGTGCACCCTCATGAAATTCCACGCCCGCCAAGGCGCCGCGCAGCAGGGCCAGCGCCGCGTCGGCATCACCCGTGCGCACGGCGTCGGCCAATGGCGACAACTGCAGGCCGCTGGACTGGCGGTAGCCGTGTTGCAGGTGCACCCGGTGACCGGCCAGCCCGCCGGCCGTCGCATCGCCCTGTGTTGCAGGGGGGTCGCCAAGCAATGGCTGCAGGCGCGTGGCGTCGGCGATTGCCAGCACCTGTCCGTCGCCCGCGGCACGAAGGATGCCCGACAGCACGTCGCCAGCCTCCACGGACGGCAGCTGGTCCGGATCGCCCAGCAGGACCAGCCGGCAGCCATCAGGCACGGCCTCGACCAGCTTGCACATCAGCGGGAGGTCCACCATCGAGGCCTCGTCGACCACCACCACGTCGAACGGCAGCGGGTGGTCGGCGTCGTGGCGGAACCGGGGGCTGTCGGGGATGGTGCCGAGCAGGCGGTGCAGGGTGCTGGCGCGGACAGGCAGTTCGGACAGCAGGTCGTCGTCGAGCAGTGGCAATCGGTCGAGCCTGGCGATCGCGCTGCGCATGCTGCCGGCCATGCGGTCGGCGGCGCGGCCGGTCGGCGCGGCCAGCGCGATTCGCGGCGGCGTGCGACCTTCGGCGCGCGCCTGCTCCAGCAGGAGCACCAGCATCCGGGCGATGGTCGTGGTCTTGCCGGTGCCCGGCCCGCCGGTAACCAGCAGCAGGGATCGCAGCAGGGCCAGCGCCGCCGCACGCGCCTGGGCGTCGGCGCCGCCGGCCGCAGCAGGGAACAGTGCCGCGAACACGGGCGCCAGCGCAGCGACATCCCCGCCCGCCGGGGCCGCTGCGGCGATGCGCAACAGGCCTTGCGCGAGCCTGCGCTCGTACTCGCGGTACCGGCGCAGGTAGACCAGTCCCTGTTCCATGACCAAAGGCGCGGTGGTCGGCGCGCCTTCGTCCGCGGCCGGGATGGATACCCACGGCGACAGTGCCAGCGCATCACGCCACTGCTGCGGGTCCGGCCAGTCGACCGGCCCGTCCAGCAACAGCGATGGACGCGCGAGCTCGAACCCGGCATGGCCTTGCGCGACCGCCAGCGAGGCGAGTCCGGCAGCCGCAAGTACTGGCTCTGGCGGCGCCGACCCGGTGTCCGCCATCCCGAGCCGCCGCAGCACCTGGGCCAGCGCATGGTCGAGCGGCCGCAGGCCGCCCGGTCGGGACAGCTGGTCCATCAGGCTCATGCGGCCACTCCATCGAACAGGCGGTCGAGTGCTTCGACCAGCGCGGCAGGCGGGACATGCGCGTGCACGCCTTCACCCGCGATCCCGAGGCCCCGGCTGAACACATAGCGCACGCCGCCGAAGTCGCGCCCGTAGTCGTAGGCGCTGCCAAGGCGGAACCGCAACCAGCGATGCAGCGCCAGGGTGTAGACCAGCGCCTGCAGGTCGTACTCGCTATGCGCCATCGCCGCGGCCAGGCCGTCGGTGTCATAGGCCGGCAGGCGGTTGGACTTGTAGTCCAGCAGGTACCAGCGTCCGTCGCGGGTGTAGGTGAGGTCGATCTTGCCCGTCATCAGCCCTTCCAGCTGGCGGCGGGGGCCGAAGCCTTCGCGGGCCGGCACCACGCCGTGGGCGTGCAGGATCTTCAGCAGTCGCGGCACCGAGGTCGGCTGGATCGCGAAGTGGAACTCCAGCTCGGCCCGCCGGGCGTCCGCGGGCAGGTCCGCAAGGCGGCCGCCCTCGGGCAGCGGGGCCGTCAGGGTGCGGCCGACCAGCCGGGTGATCTCGGCGACGCCGTCGTCGAGATCGACGTCCGGATAACCCGCCGTGCGCAGGGCGGCGCGCAGCGGCGCGTCCTGGCCGGGCGGCGCCGCCGTCTCCCGCCAGTCGCGCCACGCGGCGAAGTCGACATGCTCCAGTGCTTCATGCAGCACGTTGCCGAACCGGCTGCCGCTGAACCGGCGATCGGCGACCTCCGCCTCTTCCGTTGCCGCGGTGTCGGCGGCAGCAGGCGGCAACGCCGGCCCCGGCTCGTCGTCGGCGGCGCGTTCCTCCCGGATCGTGGTCGTCGGCGCAACCTCCTCGCCACCCTCGGACTTGCTGAGCTGGGTGAAGCTGTACACCCACCAGTCGCGCGAGAGGGAGCGGCTGGCGCGACGGGCAGCCGGCACTTCGCCGGCCGGTTCCGGCGCCAGCGGGAGGGGCAAAGCCTGCGGCGGCCTCCGGTCGAGCCGGATCGCATCGTCCGCGGCCAAGGCCTCCAGGTTCGCCACCATCGGCGCGAGTGCGGTGGCCCTTGCTTCGAACAGTGGCCCGCACGCCAGCCAAAGCGCATGTCGTGCACGGGTCAGGCCGACGTACAGCAGGCGCGCATCCTCGGCGCGCTGCTCGTGCTGCCAATCCGAAGCAGCCGCTTGCCAGGCGCCTTCTTCGCTCCCGGCCTTCCAGTGCAACGCCCGACCGGATTCGTCGACCACCTCGCAGTGGCGGACGGGGGAACCCGGCTTGCGACCGATGCCGACGAAGGGCAGGAACACCAGCGGGAACTCGAGGCCCTTGCTCTTGTGCAGGGTCATGATCTGCACGCGGCCTGCATCGGACTCCAGCCGCAACAGTTGCTGGTCGTCCGATGGATCGGCGGCGGCGATGCGCCCGCGCAGCCAGTCCACCAGGCCGTGCAGGCCGAGCGCGTGCGCTTCGGCATCCTGCAGGAACTCTCCCAGCTGCAGGAGGTTGGTCAGGCGGCGCTCGCCATCGGCCAATCCGAGCAGGCGCTCGGCATGCGTCGCGCACAGGTCCGACACCAGCGCGAGCGGCCCCTGCCGCTTCCAGCGCTCGTGCCAGGCCAGCGCCAGCATCTGCTGGCTGCGCTGCCACTCGCCGTCGTGGTCGAGGCGATCGATGCCGGCGGCGTCGACACCCAGCAGCACGGTCGAGAGCGCCGCGCGCAGCCGACCGTCGTCGGCCGGATGCAGCGCCGCCTCCAGGACCGCCAGTACCTCGCCGGCCTGTTCGGTTTCGAACAGGCTCTGGCGGCCGGCCGCGACCGCCGGAATGCCGAGCTGCGCCAGCGCCGACTGCACCCGCGTGGCCTCCTTGTGGCTGCGCACCAGCACCGCGATGTCGCCCGGACGCACCGACCGACCTTCCAGCTCTGCCCGCCCTTCGCGGGCCTCCGACAGCAGCGTGTGGATCTCGGCGACGCAGGCGCCCGTGGCGAGTGCCTTGGAGTCGTCGGCCTTGTGCGGTTTGCCGTCCTGCGCCGGTGGCAATACCCGCACCGTCAGCGCCGTGGCGGCCTTGCCGTCCCTCAGGAACTGCGTGTCGTCATTGCGGCCGCCGGGCTGCACCGGGTGGAAGCGGATACGGGGATCGACGAAAGCCTCCTCCCCGGCCTGGTTGTACAGCGCCTCGACAGCACGCAGCACCGACGGGCGCGAGCGGAAGTTGTGCGACAACGGCGGCGCCAGACGCGCGTCCTGGCGGGCGGCCAGGTAGGTATGCACGTCACCGCCGCGGAAGCCGTAGATCGCCTGCTTCGGGTCGCCAATCAGGAACAGCGAAGGCGGCCCCTCCGTTCCGGCGAAGATGCGGCGGAAGATGACCCACTGGCGCGGATCGGTGTCCTGGAATTCATCGACCAGCGCCACCGCGTATTGCGCACGCAGGCTGCGCACGAGGTCCGCGCCCTGTTCGCCGGCAAGCGCGTCGGCAACGCCCGCGATCAGGTCGTCGTAACCCTGTACGCGGCGCACCCGCTTGAGGTGCGCCATGCGCCCGCGAGCATCCTCGCGGATGCGGTGCAGCAGCAGGACACTCTGCTTCTGACACCAGCGCTGCCGTTCCTCGCGCGCCGCGGCATAGTTCGCCACTGCTTCACAGAACGGCGATGTCGGCGTAAACGCGTGCTTGCCCTTGTTTGTTTTCTCCGCAAGCTGAGCCGTTGTCAGCCGATCGATTCTTGGATCGAGCGTCCCCGAGTCTCCGCTCATCGCGCAGAACGAACGTAAGGACTGCCACAACTGCTCTGGAAGTTCGCGTCGGTAGCTGTTGCCATTGAGCACTTTGTTTGCAATGGCAGCTTCCAGCCGACCGCGAAATTCTTCCCCGTAAACGGTGAATGCTGCTTTGAGCGCGGTGGCTGCTTCTTGAAGACGTGAGATCGGGTCAGGCACGTCCGGTGGCGGTTCGGGCAACACCCGTGTCGCACCGAGCAGCGCGCCGAGGTCGTCGGCCAGGTCGGCCGGCCGCTTCCACAACACGTGCAACAGCTCGGCACCCAGGGCCTCGGCGCCATGCACGCGCCAGAGGTCGGCGGCGACTTCCTCGCGCCACTCCCGGTCGCTGGCGACCAGCTTCGCGGGATCGAACGGCTGGCCGGTGTGCAGCGCATGTTCGGCCAACACCCGCGCGCAGAAGCCATGGATGGTGAACACCGGGGCAAGGTCGATCTCGAGCGTCGCGCGGTCCAGTCGCGCCAGCAGCGCCCGCAGTGGCTCGTGCTGCAACCGGCGCTCGATGATGGCGCGGGTCAGTGCGGCCTCCGGATCCGGCTCCGCTCCGGCGGATGCGTCCGGATCGGTTTCGGATGCCAGCGACCGGGCGATGTCGGCGGCAACGATGAGGCGCTTGCGCAGGCGGGCGCGCAGCTCCTGGGTCGCGGCATCGGTGAAGGTCACGGCGAGCACCTCCCCCAGCCGCAATCCGCGCTCGACCACCAGCCGCACCACCAGCGTGGCGAGGGTGAAGGTCTTGCCGGTGCCGGCGCTGGCCTCGATCAGCTGCAGGCCGTCGAGTTCGACGTCCAGGTAGGCATCGGCGGGCGCGTGGTCGATGGCGTTCATGTCGGCTCGGCCTCCGCGTCCCGGCCGGCCACCACGGCGTCGAACACGATGCCCGCGATCCGCCGGAAGTCCTGCCCGAGCACTTCGTCGGCGAAGGGATCACGGCCGCGCAGCGCGATCCTTGCACTGTCGGTCCCGCCCTCGCTGAAGCCACGCTCGGCCTGCCACTGGCGTGCCGCGGCCGCCCAGCCCTTGCCGTCGTCCTGCGCTTCGTACCAGCACCAGCCGGCGCGGGGGCCGAACGGCAACGGTTCGCGGAGACCCCAGGCGCGAAGACGCAGCAGCGCGCGCAATCCGTCGCGCGCCTGGTCCGGCGCGGGTGGCTCACGCAGCACCGGCCCGGGCCCGGCACCGGTGTCGAAGAACTGGGCCAGCGGCAGCCCCTTGCCGATCGCCGCCATCACCAGCCAGTCCAGCCCGTTCATGATCTGCGCAGGGCCGTTCAACTTGTCGTGGCGCAGCCGCGGCAGCCCGTGCGGGTGGATGCCGTCGACGCGCCCATGCAGCTGCACGCCGTCCAGGTCCAGCTCGAATGCCCGTGACACCGGCGCGGTGTCCTTGCGCCATTCGTTGAAGGCATCGGCATACGGCCGGAGCTGGGCGAGCTGCCCGGCCAGCTGTCGCTCGCCCAATGCGCCGCTGGGCAGCAGCCCGCGTGCACGCAGCCGCGCATGCAGGCCGTCGGTTTCGCCCTGGGTGCAGGCTGCCAGCACCGCCTGCTGCAGGTGCCAGCGCTCAAGCCCGCGCTCGGGCAGCGCGAGCGGCTCCCGGTCCTCCGGTGCGTCCTCGCTGTCGGGCAGCCGGATGCCCAGGCGCTGGCGCAGGAATGCGGCGGACGGATCACGCAGGAACCCACGCAGTTGCTCCAGCGACACCCGTTCGAGTTCGCCACCGGGCGGCAGCGGGTCCAGCGCCCAGCGGCCCGGGCTCGCGCGCCCGCCGGCACCGCTCGTGGCTGCAGGACGCCACTCGGCGCGGTAGCTGAAACGACGTGGCTCCGGCTCATCGGCAGTCGCGCCGAAAGCCGCGGGCGAGAACGGTTGCAGCGGATGGCGCACTACCAGCTCACGTCGTGCCGCGGCGGGGTCGTCGTGCTGCAAGGCGGCGATGTCCAGCAGTTCGGACACCAGCACCGACGGCTCCCGGTCGCTGCCGTCGCGCGGGTCCGCGCCGAGGTAGCTGAGGTGGAACACATCGGCGGCCGACGCGAACAACTGCAGGAACAGGAAGCGGTCGTCCTCGCGCAGCGATCGGTCGCCGGCACGGCGCCGCGACGTGCCGAGTTCGGCGGTCAGCAGGTTCAGCCCGGCTGCCGGATCGCGCCGGGGGTACTCGCCGTCGTTCATGCCCAGGACGCAGATCACCCGGAACGGCAACAGGCGCATCGGCACCATCCGGCCGAAGCTCGCCCCGCCGGTGAGCAGCGGTGCGCGCGTATCGGCCTCGGCGAGCGTGGTGGCGAAATGCGCCCGTACCACTTCCGGGGCCACGGGGCGATCGAAACCCGCCCGGGCCGCCGAATCCGCGAAGGCATCGACATGCGCGCGCAGCCGTTCCAGTGCGCGCACGTCGGCGGTGCCCAGGGCACCGGCAGGGAGCAGGGCGTCGAGCAGGCCCAGCAGGCGCTCGCGCCACTGCGACGCCGGCATCGCCTCGCCCAGGGTGCGCTCATGGCGGGCCAGCACGCGCAGCAGGCGGACCAGGGTGTCCAGTGCCGCCATTGCGCCGCCTTCCAGGGCCGTCCAGGGCGCTACCCCGCCGATGGGGGCATCGCTGCCGCTGGCATGGCCCAGCAACAATCGGTCCAGCGCGAACGACCAGGTGTAGGCGTCGTCCACGGGCGCCTGTTGCCGCCCGCGGTGGGCGGCGTCGATGCCCCAGCGCGCACCCGCCGCACCCAGCCAGTGCCGCAGCCGGTCGAGCGCGGCGGGATCGAGCCCGGCCGCGCCAGCGATCGGCGGGCTGGCCAGCAGGTCCAGCACCTCACCGAACCCGAAACGCGAGACCGGCAGGTCCAGCAGGCGCAGGAAAACCTCGGCCAGCGGTTCGCCGGCCAGTGGACTGGTGTCGGCCAACGCGTAGGGAATGGCATCCGCGCCGGCCACGCCGCCGAAGACGGCATGGATGTAGGGCACGTAGGGATCGATGTCGGGTGCCAGCACGGCGATCTCGCGCGGCTCCAGCGGTGGATCGAAACGCGCGTCCTCCAGCAGGCCACGCAGGCGATCGTGCAGCACCTGCACCTCGCGCAGGCGGGTGTGGCAGGCATGCACCTGCAGGCTCGGGTCGTGCCGGTCGACCGCGGCGCGCAGCGGTGCGCCGGGGTGGGCACGGCGATGGAACAGGTCCCGATGCAAGCGCTTCAGCAGGGTGTCGGCGAACGGGCCATCCTGCGGGCGCTGCTCGGGATCGTCGTAGGCGGCGATCTCGCCGGACGGATGCACGACCTCGTAGCTGCCGAGCACTGCCATGAAGTCACGACCCGCCGCCCCCCAGGCCTGCAGCAGCGGGTTCTCCCCGCCTCCACCGTCGAAGGGATCATCGGCGCCGATGCGCAACCGTTCACCGAGGGTCTGCAGGTCGCCCCAGTACGAACAGGTCGGGGTCGGCAGGTAGAAGTGCAGTACGCCGACCCGCGCCTGGGTGGCGATCACCCGCAGCACGTCCGGGGAGACATTGAGGGTGGCGAAGGCGAACAACCGGCCCGGCAGGCCGGCCGGCAGCGGCGCGTCGGGTGCGGCGAACCCGCGCAGGTAGTCATCGATGCGGCGGGCACGATGGCGGCGCCCGCCGGCCACACGGCGCCATAGCGCCGCCTGCGGATCGGCGGGCCCCTTGCCGGATTCCCAGTCCAGCAGCCAGTCGCGGCGCCACGCCTGGTACTTCTCGAACACCGAAGCCAGTTCGCCGGCCAGCGACCACGGCTTGAGCGGATCGCCGTCTCCCAGGTAGCGCCGCAAGGGCTGCAGGGCGGGCTCGCGCACCGCGGCGGAGTCCGACAGCACGCCGAGCAGCCGCCAGCACAGCGCTTCGGCATCCATGTCGTCGTCGGCACCAGCGACGTTGGCATCCAGCGCGTGCCGGACGAATTCGCCCGGGGTCAGGAATTCGAGGTTGGCGGCGATGCCATGTGCCTGCGCCAGGGTGGCCTGCAGCCAGCGGCGCATCGCCACCTGCGGGATCAGCACGATGTCCGGCGCCAGCAGCGACTGGCCCGGTGCCGGCTCGCGCAATGCCTCGGCCAGCAGCCCGGCCAGTACCTCGAGCGAATTGGAGTGGTAGAGGCGGAAGTCGGGCGCGGCGGGCATGGCGGCCATCTTGCCGCACCGGCGTCGCACCCGCCGAGACGGGCAGCCGCTGCGCGCACCTGCGACAATGCGCCTGCCGTTCAGCACGTGCGCGCCAAGCTGTGCGGTCCATCGGCCCGCGTGACGGCGCGCCCACCCAGGAGCCCCATGACGACAGCAGATCCCATCGTTCGGATTGCCGGCCTGCGCCTCGACCGCGGCGGCCGCAACGTGCTGCGCGATGTCGACCTGGTCGTGCCGCGCGGCCAGGTGGTGGCGGTGCTGGGGCCCTCGGGCAGCGGCAAGTCGACCCTGCTGGCCGCCATCACCGGCGAGCTCGCACCCGCCTCGGGCTCGGTCGAGGTACTGGGGCAACCCGTGCCCCGCAACCAGCGCGCGCTGCTGGAGCTGCGCAAGGGCATCGGCGTCCTGCTGCAGGGCAACGGCCTGCTGACCGACCTGACCGCGGCCGAGAACGTGGCCCTGCCGCTGCGCACCCACACCCGCCTGCCCAGGCCGGTGATCGACCGGCTGGTGGCGATGAAGCTGCATGCGGTCGGGCTGCGCGCCGCGGCCGACGCCTTCCCGCGCGAGCTGTCCGGGGGCATGGCCCGTCGGGTGGCGCTGGCACGTGCGCTGGCGCTCGATCCGCCGCTGATGATCTACGACGAGCCTTTGACCGGCCTGGACCCGATCGCATCGGGCGTGGTGATGGACCTGGTGCGCCGGCTCAACGACCACCTGGGCATGACCAGCATCGTCGTCACCCACCACGTGCACGAGACCCTGCCGGTGGCCGACCATGCGGTGGTGATCGCCAACGGCGGCATCGTGTTCTCTGGCACGCCCCAGGCGCTGCAGGCGAGCACCGATCCGCTGGTCCGGCAGTTCCTCGACGGCCAACCCGACGGCCCCATTCCCTTCGACAGCGCCGCGCGCCATGGCGCCGCGCCACACGCCACCGAGGCCGCCTGATGTCGCTTGTTGCCGCCACCCGCTCGGTCGGCCGCGCCGGCCTGTTCACCCTCTCGGTGCTGCGCGCGTCCAGGCCGGGCGCCGACCTGTTCCGCGAGTTCGTGCGGGAGATCTACAAGATCGGCGCCCGCTCGCTGCCGATCATCGCCGTCGGTGGCGCCTTCGTCGGCCTGTCGGTGACGCTGCTGGGCTATCGCGCCCTCGACACCTACGGCGCCAGCAACCAGGTCAGCGCCATCCTCGGGCTCGGCATCTACCGCGAGCTCGGGCCAGTGCTGACCGCGCTGCTGTTCATCGGCCGCGCCGGCAGCTCGATCGCCGCCGAACTCGGCCTGATGCGCGCCACCGACCAGATCACCGCGCTCGGCCTGATGGCGATCGATCCGGTCGGCAAGGCGGTCGCTCCGCGATTCTGGGCAGCGGTGCTGTGCGTGCCGCTGCTGACCGGTTTCTTCTGCAGCTTCGCAATCAGCGCCAGCTACTTCGAGGCGGTGCAAGTGATCGGCATCGACTCGGGCATCTTCTGGCAGGTGCTGAAGGACAACGTCGACCTCGTCGACGACTTCGGCATGGCGCTGGTGAAGTCCGCGGTGTTCGGCGGTGTCGCCGCGCTGGTCGCCGCCTATGTCGGCTTCCACGCCGAACCCACCATCGAGGGCACCTCCGTGGCCACCACCAAGGCGGTGGTCAACGCCTCGCTGCTGGTGCTGATGCTCAACTTCGTGATGTCCGCGCTCCTCTTCCAGTGACAGGTACCCGATCCATGTCCTCGCACGCCCCACGCATCGAATTCGCCGTCGGCGCCTTCCTCCTGCTCGCACTGGCATCGCTGCTGGTCCTCGCACTCGCCTCCACCAACGGCAAGCTGGGCTGGTTCGGCGGCAACGCCTATGAAATCACCGCGCGCTTCACCAACCTGGGGCCGCTGCGGGCCAACGCACCGGTGAAGATCGGCGGCGTCAACGTCGGCCGCGTCTCCGCCATCACGCTGGACCCGGTGAAGCTCGATTCGGTGGTCACCCTGGCCATTGATGCCCGCTACGACGACCTGCCAGCCGACACCAGCGCCGCGATCCTGACCTCGGGCCTGCTCGGCGAGAGCTATGTCGGCCTGCAGCCCGGTGGCGATCCGGAGCCGCTGCGCGAAGGCGACCAGATCTTCCTGACCCAGTCCTCCGTCGACCTGATCCAGATGGTCGGCAAGTACATGTTCAGCGGCGGTGGCGACAATGGCGGCGATCCTGCGGCGCCATCCAGCGAGGCGACCGACGTCCCGGCCTACCTGCAGGAAGCCGATCCCGTCCCCCCCACGGAATGAATCCCATGAAGCAGACCCTGATTGCCACCTTCATTGCCGGCGCGTTGCTCGCCGGCGCCCCGATGCTGGCGTCCGCGCAGCCACAGGCCTCCAGCCAGGCCGTCGCCGGATCCCCCAGCAAACTGGTGCTGGACAATGCCACCCGCATCCTGACCACGCTGGAAGCCCGGCGCGGCGAGTTCACCTCCGATCGCACCGCGTTGAGGCAGTTCATCGCCGGCGAGTTCGACCAGATGTTCGATCGCAAGTACGCCGCGCAGCTGGTGCTCGGCCGCCATGGCCGCGGCGCGTCCGACGCCGAGATCAACCGCTTCGCCGACGCCCTGACCAACAACCTGATGCAGCGCTACGGCAGCTCGCTGCTGGACTTCAACAGCAAGCTGCAGGTCCGGGTGAAGTCCGAGACCCCGCTGCGCGGCGGTTCGATGGTGAAGGTTTCCAGCGAATTCCTGCGCCAGGGTGGCGAGCCGATCCCGGTGGACTACCTGATGCGCAAGAGCGGCAACGACTGGAAAGTGTTCGACGTGATGGTGGAGGGGGTCAGCTTCGTCCAGACCTTCCGCAACCAGTTCGACGGCCCGCTGTCGCGCGCTACGATCACCGAGGTCGCCAACGACCTGGCGGCCGGCAAGCTGCAGGCGCAAGCCCAGTAACGTGGCAACCGATCGGGCCATCTCCACTGGCGTGGTGCGCGAAGGCGACGCCTTGGTGTTCACCGGGCCGCTGGGCCGTGCTGCTGTCCCGGCGCTCTGGACGCAGGCGGCGCCGCTGGCGGCTGGCATCCGCCGTTTCGACCTGGCCGGCGCTTCGTCCATCGACAGCGCCGGCCTGGCGATGCTGGCGGAGCTGGCCGGGCAGGGTCGGGGGATCTCCATCGAAGGCGATCCCGTTGGACTCGCTGCACTGAGGGATGCGTACCGGCTCGACGGCAACCTCGCCTTCGCCAGCTGATCCACTGGCCGGGCCAAATGGCCCGCCGGCGAAACCCACTTTCCCACCTGCGCACATGGCTCCGGTAGCCGAGGCGCCTTAGACTGCCCGCCCATGCGCCTCCATTCCCCCGTTTCCGGCCCGGCCGTCTCCGCCGGCACCTCCGTTCGCGCTCCAGGACCCGCATCGCCCATCGTGCTCGCGGTAACGCTGGCGCTGCTGCTGGGTGGCTGCGCGTCCGCGCCCCGCAATGACGCCCCTTCCGCGCCCGTGGCGACGACCTCCGTTGAGCCGGCCAGCACCGCGACCCCCGTGGAGCCGGTTGGAGGTGTAGACGCCATCCCGCCAACCCAAGCGGAACAGGACTTCGCGGAAATCTATGGCAACGGCAGCTACGACCCGGTAGCGGACCCGACGTTGCCCGCACCCGCGGTGCAGCAGCAGGTCTATGACCCGTGGGAGCCGTACAACCGCCGGATGCACCGGTTCAACAACGCGGTTGATCGCACGGTGGCCCGCCCCCTGGCCCGAGCCTACGTCGCCGTGGTGCCCCGGCCGGTGCGCCTGGGGGTGAGCAACTTCTTCAGCAACCTGGGACAGCCCGTCGCCGCGGTCAACGCGCTGTTGCAAGGCAAGCCGAAGCAGGCGGCCCACGCCATCGGACGCTTCACCCTCAACACCACGTTGGGCATCGGCGGCATATTCGACCCGGCAAGCGATGCATCGCTTGCCAACCGCAGCGAAGACTTCGGCCAGACCCTGGGTACCTGGGGCTGGCAGCGCTCGCGCTACGTGGAGCTGCCGCTGTTCGGGCCGCGCACGGTGCGTGACGTGTTCGGCATGGTCGGCGATGCACCGCTGAGTCCGCTGCGGCAGGTCAGCGACGACGCCACCCGCATCCCGTTGCAGGGCCTGCAACTGGTGGACGTGCGTACCCAGCTGCTGGCCACCGACAGCCTGCGGGAGGGCGCCGCCGACGATTACGCACTGGTGCGTGACGCCTGGATGCAGCGCCGCAATTACCAGATCTTCGGCGACCGGATGCAGGAAGACGACGACGGGCTGCCCGACTACCTCAAGGACGACAACCTGCCGCTGGTACCCGCCGGTGCGGTACCGGTACTGCCGGGCGACGGCTGAGCCTTGCGTCTTCGCGGTGGCACTTGACCGGCGGCTGGGGCTACCCTGAACGCGCCTACCGCAGAAATGGAGTTTGCAAGATGCGCAGTGCCCTTCGGCTGGTCCAGCTGGCCGCCCTGTTGTCCGTCACCACCGTAGCCGCATGTGCCTCCACACCGGAGCCGAGCGAGCCCCCGACCACCGTGCGGGGCCTGTACATCTTCCACGACGGCGCCCACACGCTGCGCCCATGCGGCTCCAACGACACGTACTGGATCATCGGCGGCGACCCGCTGATGGAGCCCTTGCGCACCCGCTCCTCCGCCCGCTCCACCGCGCTCGGACAGCCGCACCAGGGGATCTACGCCGAGATCACCGGCGCCCTCGAATCACCGGCGCAGCCCGATGTGCCCCCGGGCTACCAGACCGCGTTGCGTGCCCAGGGTGCGCACGTGCTGGCCGACCACCTGCCCGCAAGCTGCTCCGCACCGGCGGTGGCGCCGGCCCCGGCCGGCTGAGCGAGCGGCGCCGCAAGGCGCGGCACCCGAAGGCCGCGGGTGGCGGATACACCCGCGGCTTCAGTCTTCGTCCAAGCCTTCCAGCGTCGCTCCCAGTAGCCGCTGGGTCTGGTCGGCAGGCAATTCCTCCACGTCCCGCAGCCTGCGCGTCAACACGCGGGTGCGGACACCGGTTTCGTCGATCTTCTTGCTGGCTTCGTCGAGCTTCTTCTTGACGCCATCCAGGACGCTCCCGAACTTGCCGAACTCGGTCTTGACCGCGCCCAGCGTGCGCCAGACCTCGCTCGAGCGTTCCTGGATCGCAAGGGTGCGGAAGCCCATCTGGAAGCTGGTCATCAATGCCAGCAGCGTGGTCGGCCCGGCGACGGCAATGCGGCAGTCCCGCTGCAGCCCCTCGACCAGCCCAGGTCGGCGCAGCACCTCTGCATAAAGGCCTTCGGTCGGCAGGAACAGGATCGCGAACTCGGTGGTGTGCGGCGGGCAGACGTACTTGTCGCGGATGCGCATCGCCTCCTTCTTTACCGCCCGCTCCAGCGCATCGCTGGCGGCACGGGCGGCATCCACCTCCCCGCGCTCCTGGGCATCGAGCAGGCGCTCGTAATCCTCGCGCGGGAACTTCGCATCGATCGGCAGCCACACCGGCGCCTCGCCGGTTGACCCCGGGAAACGCACGGCGAACTCCACCGATGCCGCGCTGCCCGGCACCGTGCAGACGTTGGCTGCGTACTGGTCCGGCGCGAACACCTGCTCGAGCAATCCGGCCAACTGGACTTCGCCGAATACACCGCGTGACTTCACGTTGGTGAGCACGCGCTGCAGCCCGCCGACATCCGCAGCCAGCTTGGTCATGTCACCCAGTCCCTGGTGGACCTTGGCCAGCATGGTGGTGACGTTGCCGAAGCTCTCGGTCAGGCGCGTCTCGAGCGTCGCATGCAGCTTCTCGTCGACCGTGGCGCGCATCTGCTCAAGCTTGGCAGCGTTGTCGGCCTGCAGCTTCTGCAACTGCTGCTCCAGCGTGGTGCGCATCTCGCCAATGCGCTGCTCGTTGCGCTGGGTCAGTTCGCTCAACTTCTGGCCGATCGCATCACTGGAACGCTGCTGCACCTCGGCCGCCTCGACCCGGCCCACACGGGCATCCTCGATCAATGCCGCCCGCAACGATTCCAGCCGCTGGTCGGTCCGCGAGGTCAGGTCCCCGAGCTTCCCGCTGAACCCCTCGATACGCGCTTCCTGCTGCGCCGAGATGCTGTCCAGGTGCTGCCGGAGCTCCGCACGACCCTCGCGCTGTTCGTCACGCAACGCCTGCTCCAGCCGCGCCCGGTGGGCCTCGAGCATGGCGTCGGGCCTGCGCAGCAGGAGCACGACCAGCAGTGCAATCGCAACCAGTACGGCGAGCAGGAGGAGGATCAGGAGCGTTGAGGATTCAAGCATGTTGTCAGTGTAGCGGGGGGTGTCTCAGGGGCTGCGATCTTTGTGCGGATAGAAGCAGGTGCTTCAGGGGTATCGCGAGGAGCGCCGGGCGGTGGGGGTGTTGCTGCACCCCTCGGACAGGACGTCCTGTCCTGACTCGGGGACGTCGGCCATCCATGGCCGACTTTCCGCAACACCCCCACCACCCGTCACTCCTCCCGGCCTCCATCGCTCCGGCAGATCTCCGTATACAGAAGCGGGGGTCGTCAAGATCGCGAAGCGGTGTGCCTGACCGGCATTGCGGAGAGCGGACATGGATGTCCGCGGCGGCGAGTCAGCCATGGGTGAGTACAGACGGCTTGCGCGGCACTGCCGCGCGTCTGTGCGAACGCCCGGCGCGCTGCGCCGGGCCGGACCGCGGAGCGGGCTGACCGAGCCGAGAAGCAACGCCTGTGGGGCGCACCGCTCCCCCCGAAGCCTACGCACTGCTGTTGCTGTTGCCGTTGCTTCTGGCGCTACAGATCTCGCCGAAGCTTCAATCCACCACCCGGCAGAACACCGCCTTCAGGTACCGCGACTCCGGCACCTGCGCCAGCCACGGATGGTCCGGCCCCGCGCCCGCCACCTTCAGCACCTGCACCGTCCGGTTCGAATAGAACGCCGCCCGCCGCAGCATGTCCAGGAACTGGTCTTCCGCCACCAGACCCGTGCACGAGAACGTCGCGAACAACCCCCCCGGCTTCACCACACTGATCGCCAGCTTGTTCATGTCCAGGTACTTCTTCAGCGCCGGGATCACCTGGTCGCGATCGCGCGTCATTTTGGCCGGATCCAGGATCACCACGTCGTACTGCTCGCCCGCGTTGCCCTGGTCGCGCAGCCACGGAAAGATGTCCGCCTGCACGAAACGCGGGCGCACCGCGTTGAGCTTCGCATTGCCCTTGGCGATCTCGATGACGTCCGCATCGATATCCACCCCGACCACCTCGGACGCGCCACGCACTGCCGCGTAAACCGCGAACCCGCCGGTGTTGCAGCACAGGTCCAGCACCCGGCGGCCCTCCACGTGCTGACTCAGCCACTGGCGGTTCTCCCGCTGGTCGGCGAAGAATCCGGTCTTGTGAGCCCCTGCCGGATCGGCCCGGAACTTCACCCCATGCTCGGTGATGATCGCCGGCGTCGTCGGCCCGGTGCCGTCGCTGCTGAAGCCACGGAAATCGAAACTTTCCTGCTTCTGCACATGCTCGTCGGCCGTGGCATGGAAGCGGCAGCCCGGGAACTGCTCGCGCAGCGCCGCCATGATCCACTCGCGGTGCCGGAATGCGCCCGCACTGAAGTACTCCAGCACCAGCAAGTCGGCATAGCGATCCACGACCAGACCACTGATGCCGTCACCCTCGCTGTGGAAGACCCGCCAGGCATCCGACACCTCGTCCAGCCGCAGCACGTCCCGGCGCAGCGACACCGCCGCCGCGATCTTGCGGCTGAACCAGCCGACATCGATCACCGCTTCCGGATCACTGTCCAGCATGCGCAGCGCGATGCGCGAATGGCCGTTGTAGAAGCCGCGGCCGATCCAGTCGCCATCCACGCCGACCACGTCGACGATGCTGCCCGGGCGCGGGCGTTGGGTGGGCTTCTCGACCAGCCGCTGGAAGATCCAGGGGTGGGTGGATTTCCAGGCGTTCTTGAGGCGGACGGTGGGGGTATCGTTGTTCATCGCGCCATTCTACGCGGGCGGGATGCACCATCCCGCGGCTTGCAATCGGCCCGCGCGACGCCACTGTTCGATCATGCACCTGCCCGACGACGACCTCCCCGCCGACCCCAAGGCCCAGCGCAGCGCCGACCGCAAACGCTGGCTGCGGGCATTCAACCTCAGCCTCGCCTTCGTGCTGGCCATGCTGGTCATGTTCTCGCTGCAGGGCAGCGCGGACCTGCGCGGCTGGATGGTGCAGCCCTGGTCGATGGAAGGGCTGAAGGGCCTCGTCGGCGCACCACTGCTGCACGGTTCGATCGACCACCTCGCCGCCAACGCGATATCGATGTTGATGCTCGGGACCCTGGCGGGCGGCATGTATCCACGCGCGACTGCACGGGCCATCCCATTGGCGTGGATCGGCTCGGGCCTCGGGGCCTGGCTGCTGGGCACGGCCGGCTCCCACCACCTGGGGGCCAGCGGGCTGACCCATGGGCTGATGTTCCTGGTCTTCGTCCTGGGCCTGCTGCGGCGGGACCGCCCGGCCATTGCCGCCGCGATGATCGCGTTCTTCCTCTACGGGGGCATGCTGCTGACCGTGCTGCCGCGCGAGGCGGGCGTGTCGTGGCAGGCGCACCTGGGCGGCGCGATCGGCGGCGTGGTCGCGGCATTCCTGTGGCGGCGAACCGATCCCCAGGCCGCGCGGAAGCGCTACAGCTGGGAAATCGAAGAAGAACTGGAAGCCCGCCTGGCCGAACGTGAAACGGCGGATGGCCTGGAGCCGCCGTCACCTGACTCGGTGCCGGTGATCTGGACGCGGCCGGAAGATCCCGACCGCGGCACCGTGCTGCCGTTTCGCCGCCGCGAGTAGTGCAAGTCACCGCACTTCCGGCATGGGCAAGCGCCATGCAGGGGTACTAGACTCGGCGCTTCACTCCGGAGAGGGATTTCAGATGGAACGTTGGTATTTCAGCGCCGGCAGCAACAGCCCGCGGGTGGGCCCGCTCGACGACAACGCAGCGCGCGTGCACGCGCAGCAGCATCCGGAAGATTGGTGCTGGCGTGACGGGATGGCCGACTGGCAGCCGGTCGGCAAGGTCGCCGAGCTGGCCCCGCAGTCGCCGGCGGCCGGGCAGGGCCCGGTGGGAATGCCGCCCTTGCCGTCGACCGGCTCCGGCGCCGGACGCGACGACGAGATCGACTACCGCATCGTCGGCACCGACATGCAGTTCGTCGAGGTCGAGCTGGACCCGGGCGAAAGCGCGATCGCCGAAGCCGGGGCACTGATGTACAAGGACGCGGCGGTGCAGATGGATACCGTGTTCGGTGATGGCAGCCACTCCGGCCCGGCCGGCGCCGGCAGCGGCTTCATGGACAAGCTGATGTCGGCCGGCAAGCGCGTGATTACCGGCGAGAGCCTGTTCACCACCGTCTTCACCCACTCCGGCCAGGGCAAGGCCAAGGTCGCGTTCGCCGCGCCCTACCCGGGCACGGTGCTGGCGATGAAGCTGTCCGACCACGGCGGCCGCCTGATCTGCCAGAAGGACGCGTTCCTGGCCGGCGCACGCGGCGTGCAGGTCGGCATCCACTTCCAGCGCAAGATCCTCACCGGCCTGTTCGGCGGCGAGGGCTTCATCATGCAGAAGCTGGAGGGTGATGGCTGGGTGTTCGTGCACGCCGGCGGCACGGTGGTCGAATACGACCTGAAGCCGGGCGAGCGGCTGGACGTCGACACCGGCTGCGTGATGGCCTACCACTCCAACGTCGACATGGACGTGCGCGCGGTGGGCGGCATCAAGAGCATGGTGTTTGGCGGCGAGGGCATGTTCCTGGCCACGCTGACCGGCCCCGGCAAGGTATGGCTGCAGTCGCTACCGTTCTCCCGCATGGCCGGCCGCATGCTGGCGGCTGCGCCCGGTGGCGGCGGCAAGGACCGCGGCGAGGGCTCCGTCCTCGGCGGACTGGGCGACATCCTCGGCGGCGATCGCCGCTTCTGAGGCCAGCCGTCAGCGCTGCCCCTCGCCGGCTGGCGGGGGGCAGCTCACGACGACACGATTGCTGCCCTCGCGCTTGGCGCGGTACATGGCGGTGTCCGCACGGTGCAGCCAGCTCCCGGGCGTGTCGCCGGGCAGCATGATCGTCGCGCCGATCGATACGGTGACCGGGTGGCCGTTCCCGGCGATCCGGTCTTGCACCGCATGCCGCACCGCCTGTGCGATGCGGGACATCGCGTCGGCATCGGCGCCCGGCACCAGCAGGGCGAACTCGTCCCCGCCCAGGCGAAAAAAGCGGTCGCTCTTCCTGGTCAGTTCGCGCACCAGGCCGGCGAACTCGAGCAGCACGGTATCGCCCGCTTCGTGGCCGTTCTCATCGTTGACCTGCTTGAACCCGTCCAGGTCCAGGACCGCGAGCCCGACCGGGCTCCCCGTGCGCATGGCCTCGGCCATTGCCGCGTCGAGTTCATCGTCCAGCCCCCGCCGATTCAGGGCACCGGTCAGCGGGTCCATCGCCGCCACGCCCTCGAGCAGCCGCCGCTGGGCCTCGGTGCGTTGGGCAAAGATGTAGGCGAAGAGGGCCACCATCAGCGAGGTGACGATGAAGGTGCCGGTATTGAGCACGCCACCCAGCGCATCGTTGGTGGACAGCAGGGCGATCGCCAGCCCGGACACCACCACTGCCGGGCGCCTTGCCGCGAGCAGGAAGTTGGCAAGGAGCACCGGATACAACCACAGCGCCCCGGGCAGCCCCACCACGAAGCCGACGGCCACGCAGCCTGCAGAGCAGAACACCGCCACGAGCAGGCCGGCACGATCCAGGTCGCCGCCGCGCCACGCGTACAACAGCGCTGCGGTGATACCTGCCTGGATGACGATGTCCAGCACGCCGGCCACCCACTGCCCGGAGGCGAAGCGATGGATGACGAAGGGCGTGATGCCGGTGATCGTCAGCACGCCGAACATCAGGATCAATGTGAGTCTGAGGTCGCCTTTCAGGCGCTCGATGGACATGGTGCATCCCCGGTAGTCGGCGGCACTATCGGCCGTCGCATCCGTTCCTGAAGGTCCATGGATGCTGATCCGCTCACCGCTGTGGCAGTGGAACGCCCTTGAACGCCTTGACCGTGCGCAACACGAAGCTGGAGTTCACGTCGTCGACCCCGGCCTGGTTCAGGAGGCGGTCGAGCAGGAAGCGGGAGAAGTGCTCCAGGTCACGCACCGCCACCTGCAGCAGGTAGTCCATGTCACCGGTCAGCGCGTGGCAGCTCACCACTTCGTCCCAGGTCTCGACAAACCCGACGAACGCCTCGATCGCGGCGCTGTCGTGGCGGCTCAGCTGTACGCGGACAAAAGCCTGCAGCCCCAGCCCCACCCGGTCCGGGTCCACCACGGCGCGGTAACCGGCGATGACGCCATCGCGCTCCAGCCGCTGGACCCGCCGCAGGCAGGCCGAGGGCGACAGATTGACCCGCTCGGCCAGCTCGGCGTTGGTCTGCCGGCCGGCGCGCTGCAGTTCCGCCAGCAGCAGCAGATCGATGCGGTCTAGGCTTGCCTCTTGCACGTTTCCTATCCTTTTCCCGCCGTCAGCGCAATTATGGTGCCAATTGCGGCATCAACAAGACAAGAACGCAACACGCTTGCTGCGTCCCCTCGCTAGAGTGGTGGGACCCACATTCAAGCTGGCGTAGGAGCGGCTTCAGCCGCGATCGTGAAGCTGGCGCGAGCGACCGACCATCCGATCGCGGCTGAAGCCGCTCCTACGACAGCCCCACCACACCAGGGAGAAGCCCGCCATGGAATCGCCCAAACGCGTCGAACACCAGATGACCGACAAGGGATACGTCCCGGTCTACACCACCTCGGTGGTCGACCAGCCGTGGGACACCTATACCGATACCGACCATTCGGTCTGGGCGCAGCTGTTCGAGCGCCAGTGCGCCATCCTGCCCGGCCGGGCCAGCGACGAGTTCCTGTCCGCCCTGTCGGCGATGGAGATGACGCCGGACCGGATCCCGAAGTTCGCCGACCTCAACCCGATCCTGCGCGCGGCCACCGGCTGGGAGCTGATCGGCGTGGAAGGGCTGCTGCCTGAGCTGACCTTCTTCGACCACCTGGCCAACCGCCGCTTCCCGGTGACGTGGTGGATCCGCAAGCCCGACCAGATGGACTACCTGTCCGAGCCTGACCTGTTCCATGACCTGTTCGGCCACGTGCCGCTGTTGATGAACCCGGTGTTCGCCGACTACATGGAAGCCTACGGCCGCGGCGGCGTGAAGGCCCACGGGATCGGCGAGGATGCGCTGGTCAACCTGACCCGGTTGTACTGGTACACGGTCGAGTTCGGGCTGATCCGGCAGAAGGACGGCCTGCGCATCTACGGCAGCGGCATCGTCAGCTCCAAGGGCGAGTCCATGTACAGCCTGGAGAGCGACGCGCCCAACCGGATCGGTTTCGACCTGGAGCGCATCATGCGCACCCGCTATCGCATCGACACCTATCAGAAGACCTACTTCGTGATCGACAGCTTCGAGCAGCTGATGGATGCCACCGGCCCGGACTTCGCCCCGATCTACGAGAAACTGGCCCGGCTCGAATCGGTCCCGGCAGGTGACGTCCTGGAAGGCGACCGTGTCTACAACCGCGGCACCGGCGAGGGCTGGCTCAACGACGGCGACGTCTGACGCGGCCGCGGCGACCAGCGCCAATCCAGCCAGAACTTGGCCAGGCCGGCGAGCAGCAGCGGGCCGAACCACGACGCGTAGTTGAGGACGACGCCATCGAGCATCGGCAGCAGCTTCGGCAACCCGATCGAAAGGAACGCGATATGGGTGGCCACGAAGTTGCCCAGCATCCCGGTGTAGTGCTCCGACAACCACCAGCGCGGCCGCTGCGCCAGTGCCGCGCGGTTCCGGCGCTTGCGCAACATGCCCATGCCGGCAAGCAGGCCCACGCCGGAGAACCCCATCAGCAGCGGCGCACCGACCCTGATGCCCAGCGCCAGCACGCCCAGCCCGCTGGCCAGTGACAGGATCGCCAGCGCGACGTAGACCGGGCCGGTGAACCTGGCCACGTCGTGCTTGTCGCGGATCGCACGCCACGATACCCAGACACCGGTCGCGGTGATCACCAGCAGGTAGGCGAGGAAGGTCGCGGTCAACACCTGGTCCTCGACCAGCCGCTGGATGACCAGCGGAAAGCCGGTGGCGATGATCGCCGTCATCGCGCAGAGGTAGACCTTGCCGGACAGGCGATGCGCGGGGCTGCCTTTCCGCAGGGCCGCCGCCAGCCAGAAGGTGGCGAGGGCGATCACGCCGGCACCGATGTGTAGCGATACGAACAGGGCATAGGCGGGCATGGCGGCGACTCCTTGGGGATCACCTTCAGGATCGTCCCCGCCGCCGGCCGGCCGTAGTCCCGCCGGTCACGACCTCGCCCTGCCGGAAGTCACTTTCGACGCCCACGGCATTGCCAGCGCCACCCGCGGCGCTCAGCATGAATCGATGAAAGTGAACTGGCGCGAGCTGTTTCAACCCCTCGACCTTGCCGGCCTGCTGACCCTGTCCGCGGTCGGCCTGACGTTGCGGTGGATGCCGGCGGAGGACCGCCTGTCGGGCGCCCTGCTGCTCGGCGCCTTCACCCTGGCCTTCGTTTGCCGGGAGCCGTGCCTGCGGCGATCGAAAGTCGCGGGGCACCTGTTGCTGGCGTTGATGCCGGTAGCGGCGGTGCTGCTGGTGGCGTTGAGCACGCAGAACGGTGCGGCCCAGGTCCTGCTGGTGGTCTGGGTGGCGATGGTGGCGTCGCTGTGGCCTCCACGGGTCCTGCTCGCTGCGGTGGTGGCGGTCGACCTGGTGGTGTACCTGGTGCTGCGCCAGGCCGAGCACCCGGCGCCGCTGACGGTGAGCCTGCTGTACGCCGGCTTCCAGGGCTTCGCCGCCCTCACTGCCCACTACGCCCACAGCGCGGAACGGGCGCGGGACCAGCTGGCGCGGGTCAATACCGACCTGCTCGCCACCCGGGCCCTGCTCGCCGACAGCGCGCGCGATGCGGAACGGGTCAGGGTCGCAAGGGAGCTGCACGACGTGGCGGGGCACAAGCTCACCGCGATGAACCTCAACCTGCGCCTGCTGGCCGACCATCCGGCGCTCTCGGGCAGCGCCGAAATCGAGGTCCTGCAGCGCCTGTCCCGCGAGCTGCTCGGAGACATCCGCAACGTCGTGCAGGAGCTGCGCGACGCGACCGGGCTGGACCTGGATACCGCGTTGCACGCGCTCGCGGCCCCGCTACCGAACCTGGCCTTGCAGTTGCACATCGGCCCCGGCGTACAGGTGACCGATGCCGGCACCGCGGAAACCGTGCTGCGGGTGGTGCAGGAGGCGCTGACCAACAGTGCGCGCCACGGCAGTGCCGACCGGCTGGAGGTGGACCTTCAGCGGCGCAACGGCCAGCTCCACCTGAGCGTCCGCGACAACGGGCGGCTGCGTGGTCCGCTGCGCGAGGGCAATGGCCTGGGCGGCATGCGCGAACGCATCGAGGCCATGGGCGGAAGGCTGAGCCTGTCCGGTTCCGCCGGGTTGCCCCTGCACATCGAAGCGGAGCTGCCGGCATGACCGCCATCCCGGAGGCGCCACGCGAGGCGGTGCGGATCGCACTGGTCGACGACCAGGCACTGGTGCGCGCCGGCCTGCGCGCGCTGCTGGAGCGCCAGGGCATCAACGTCGTCTTCGAGGCGGCGGACGGCGCCGAACTGCTGGAGCAGCTGCCGGGACTGCCGGTGGACGTGGTGCTCAGCGACATCCGCATGCCGGGGGTGGACGGCATCGAGGCCCTGCAGCGGCTTCGAGACAGTGGCGATGCCACCCCGGTGCTGATGCTCACCACCTTCGACGACAGCGAACTGCTGCTCCGCGCGACCGAAGCCGGCGCCCAGGGGTTCCTGCTCAAGGATGCCGCCCCCGCCGACCTGCGTGATGCCATCACCCGGGTGGCCGCCGGACAGACACTGCTGCAGCCGGTCAGTACCGGGCCGGTCAGGGCGCGCTACCGCTACCACGCCGACGATGCCCCCGCGACGCTGTTCACCGAGAAGGAAGTGGCGGTGCTGCGCCTGCTGGCCGGCGGCTATTCCAACAAGGAGATCGCCCGCGCGATGTTCCTTGCCGAAGGCACGATCAAGAACTACGTGTCGGTGATCCTCGACAAGCTCGGTACCCGCGACCGCACCCGCGCGGTGCTCAAGGCGATCACGCTGCGGGTGATCTGAACGGTCGGCAACCCGGGCCGCCCGTGCGCACATGTCCGGCCCGCCTGCACCGGGAAATCACGGCCGGGACGGCATGATCCGCCGCCTCCGAGGCACCTCTCTCAACGGCTGAGACCGATGTTGGCTACCCTGCGCCCCATGAACTTCTCCCACGACGAACTGATCCACGAACTCACCCGCACCGAGACGACCATGGATACCGCCGCCCGGCGCGCCGGCGAGGGTGCCGATCCGGAGCTGGAGCGCCAGCTGGATGCCCATGCGCGTGCCCTGAGGGTGATGCTGGGTGCGGACGGCGCCGACGTCGTCGCCGATGCGGTCGATGCCGCCAAGCGCGTGCTGCACTCGGCCGAGCCGGCCGCGCCGCTGCTGATGTTGCAGATGGCCCGGGACAACCTGTCGTCGATCGTCCGGCGCTCCCAGCGCCTGGGTCAGGCGGCCTGAACTGACCATCACGCCGCGGGGCCGGCTCCCGGGGCTTTGCTTACAATGGCGGTTTCGCCACCAGCAGCCACCGCCATGACGCCCGCCTCGCGCTCCAACCCTGCCTGTTCGCTGACCCGCTTCCTCATCGAAGAACAACGTGGCGGGCACATCGGCCCGGACCTGAGGCTGTTGATCGAGGTCGTCGCACGGGCCTGCAAGCGCATTTCCATCGAGGTCGGCAAGGGCGCGCTGGGCGGCGTGCTGGGCGATGCGGGCACGCCCGGTTCGGCCAGCATCAATGTCCAGGGCGAGGCACAGAAGAAGCTCGACGTCATCGCCAACGACGTGCTGCTGGAAGCCAACGCCTGGGGCGGCCACCTGGCCGGGCTGGCTTCCGAGGAAATGGACCACAGCATGCCCATCCCGGATGTCTATCCGCGCGGCAACTACCTGCTCCTGTTCGATCCCCTGGACGGCAGCTCCAACATCGACGTGAACATTTCCGTCGGCACCATCTTCTCCGTGCTGCGCTGCCCCGAGGGCGTGACCGTGCCCGAGGACGAGCACTACCTTCAGCCCGGCACCGAGCAGGTCGCCGCCGGCTACTGCACCTACGGCCCCAACACCACGCTGGTGCTGACCATCGGCCGCGGCACCCACGCCTTCACGCTGGACCGGGAAATCGGCAGTTTCATGCTCACCACCCGTGGCATGCGGATCCCGGAGGAGACCGCCGAGTTCGCGGTCAACATGTCCAACCAGCGCCACTGGGAGCCGCCGATGCAGGCCTACGTGGGCGACCTCCTCGCCGGCACCACCGGCCCGCGCGGCAAGGACTTCAACATGCGCTGGGTGGCCAGCATGGTCGCCGACGTGCACCGCATCCTGACCCGGGGCGGGATCTTTTCCTACCCGCTGGACGCCAAGTGCGCGGCCAAGGGTGGAAAACTGCGGCTGATGTACGAGGCCAACCCGATGGCTTTCCTGGTCGAACAGGCGGGCGGTGCCGCCAGCACCGGTCGCGGTCGCATGCTGGAAGTGCAGCCGACCGGCCTGCACCAGCGGGTCCCGGTGTTCCTGGGCTCGCGCGCGGAAGTCGCCCATGCCGAGCGTTACCACCGGGAGCACGACGCCGGCCAACCGGTCGCTGCCACAGCCCGCTGACCGCCCCGCCTGAACGGGTCAGGCCGGCGGGTGACCGCCATCGCCGCAAAGTGCCGTTGACACCACTGCGCCCGGACATGCCCGGGCCGTGTTCCCTTACCTTCGGGGACGCCAATGTCGTGTACAACAGCCTTTGGGGGAAGCCATGGCTGCAGTCCGGGAATCCGCCGACCAGTGCGTGATCTGGTTCGGCACACCGCTGCAACAGGAGAAGGACGCGCTCGCAGCCGCGGGTTGGCAGGTCAGGGTCGCCGAACCGGGATCCCACGCCCGCTTCGGCCTTCGCGCAGCCGACACCGTGGTCGGCATGGTCGACCTGAGGTCGATGGGGCCGGAAGCCCTGCGCGGCCTCGAACAACTGGCCAGCGACCTCACCCTGCTGTCCCTGGTCGCAATCGTGCCCGCGCGGCGGCCGGATTCCGATGCCGCCGGGGCGCTGTTGGAGCGATGCAGCGAAACCCTGCCGGCGCCGGTCGACACCACGCGGCTGATCCACGCGCTCGACGGGCTGCGCGGCCAGCAGTTCATGCCCCGCGGCCGTGGCATCGACGCGGTGATCGGCCGGAGCCCGGTCATGCGCAAGACCCAGGCGGCGATCCGCAAGTACGCGCCGGTGGACCTGCCCGTGCTGATCACCGGCCAGACCGGCACCGGCAAGGAGGTGGCGGCCCGCGCGCTGCACGAGCTGTCGCCGCGCCATGCCCGGCCCTTCATGGCCGTCAACTGCGGTGCGCTGCCGGCCAACCTGCTGCAATCGGAGCTGTTCGGCCACGAGCGTGGTGCATTCACCGGCGCGACCGCCCGCCGCGCCGGCCTGTTCGAGTCGGCCAACGGCGGCACGGTGTTCCTCGACGAGATCGGTGACCTGCCGCTGGAGGCGCAGACCAACCTGTTGCGCGTGCTGCAGGAGTCGAGCCTGGAGCGTGTCGGCAGCAACCAGCCGATCGCCGTGGACGTGCGGGTGCTGGCGGCCACCAACGTCGACCTGGAGGCTGCCGTCGCCAGCGGCCGGTTCCGCAGCGACCTGTACTACCGCCTCAACGTCCTGCGCCTGCAGATGCCTCGCCTCGCCGACCGCGGCGAGGATATTCCGCTGCTGGCCACGCATTTCCTGGAGACCTTCCGGGGCAAACACCCGGGCCGCGCCCGCGGCTTCAGCGCCTCCGCACGGCGGGCGATGGCGCGCTTCGAATGGCCCGGCAATGTGCGCGAGCTGCTTAACCGGGTGCAGCGTGCGGCGGTGGTGGCGGAGTCCGAGCTGATCACCGCCCAGGACATGGAACTGCCGGTGACGGACGTGGCCGCCAACGATGGCGGCCTGGATTCCGCCCGGGAGGTCGCCGAGCACGACGCGGTGCTGACCTGCCTGAAAGAAAGCGATTTCAACGTCAGCGAGGTCGCGCGTCGGCTCAAGGTCTCACGGGTCACCGTCTACCGCCTGTGCAAGAAGCACTCGCTCGCGCTCGACGAGCTGCGCTGAGCGAGGGGCCGGGCAGCGCCCGGCCCGTGATTGCTCAAAGCATGTAGGGCACCTTGAAGACCAGGCTGAAGTCCGGGGCATCAGGCGTGAGGCCGATGCCCAGCTGGCTGACCAGCGTGGTGTTCTGGTTCAACGCATAGGTCACGCCGAGGTTGAACATCGCGGCGTTGGCGTCGCTGCCGATCACCTTCAGCCACTCTTGGCCTTCATAGCGGGTCCGTGCACGCGCGCTGAGCTTGTCGCTGACCGAGATGCTGAGGCTGGTGCGTTCGTTGAAGGCGAATGCGACTCCAGCCCCGAAGTAGACCGATCGTCCAAGTTGCACGTCGCCCGGGTTGGTGGTGTCGGGATTGTTGTCCAGGTCGTCGAAGCTGGCTTCCACCGAATGGATGTAGCCGGCGTTGGCAAACAGGATCGCCGGATCGGTGGTCTTGACCATCGACACGCCGAGGTTGGCCTGCCAGACACCGTTGCCGGTCGGCTCCTTCTCCGGCACCGCGAAGCGGATGAAGCCGTCATCGTCGCGCTCCAGCACGTCCCAGGAAATCCCGTAGGGCTCACGTCCGGTCGGTGCCGTCACGCCCAGCGTCAATACGGTTTCCGGCCAGCGCTCACGCTCGGCGATCAGCCGGTAGTTGCCGCTGAAGGTGACATCCCCCAGTCCATGGCCGGTGGTGTCCTCCTGTGCGATGGCGGCGGCAGAACCGCCGGCGCCACCCTTCTGGTAGACGGTCTTGCGCGCGATGTAGGGCACGTCGAGGTTCAGCGTCAACCGCGGGTTGAGCCCGTAGCGCAGCGCAAAGTTGTGGGTGAGGGTGTCGGATTCGACGTTCTCGATGGCGATGTTGCCCAGGAAAATCGCGTCCAGCGCCAGAAAGCCGGTCAGGGTGAGCTGCTTACGGTCATAGCGGTTGTAGGCGATGCTGTTCTCCAGCGTCAGCCGGCGGTTGAACAGTGCGGCCTGTTGCTGTTTGACATCGTCGACGCTGCGCCGTGCCGCTTCCTGCGCCTCGCGGGCCTCGGTGGCGGTGCTGGCGTAGCCTTCCTGCGGCTGGGACGGCTGGGACGGTTGGGCGGGTTGGCTGGCAACGCGGCTGGCGGCCGACGGGGCCGGCTGTGCCGTCGCCGGCGTCGCTCCGGGCGGAAGCCCTCCCGCGCTGGCGGGCATGGATCGTCCCTCCAGCTTGGCCTGCAGCGCCTGCACCTGCATGTCCAGCTCTCGGAGCCTGCGCACCTCCTGGGCATAGCTCTGCTTCAGCGATTCCAGCTGGCCCAGCAACGCCCGCACCTCGGCCGGGTCGATATCGCCATCCGTGCCCGGGCTGACCGGCTGCGCACCGGTCGGGGACTGCTGGGCGAGCACCCCGCCGGGAAAAGCGGCCACCAGGCCGCCCGCGATCGCCAGGGCGAGCGCCCTGGCCTGCAACTGCATGTTCCTGTCCATCGTCATCCCCCGCACCGTCGCCCCCGCGACGCGCTCAATAGCCGGACCCGATTCCACGGGTCATGGTCATCGCCTGCGCCACGTTCTGGGCAAGCATCGTGTTGGCCGCCAGCGGCTGGCGGACCAGGTCCACCTGCATCCGGTTGCTGACCTGCTGGTTGTCGCTGGTCAGCTGGATGGTCTGGCCCAGGCTGCCGTTGCCGATCCACTGGCGCACCGCACCCTGGCCCTGGATCTGCAGCATCACCTGGGCGGCGGCACCGTCGAAGCCGGCGCTGGCAACGGCGTTGCCCGCACTCGTCGAGGCCGATCCCGCGGTCGCCGCCCCGGCGCCGGCGGCGGGCGCGTCGCCATCGCGCACGTTCAACTGGGTGAGGTTGTTGGCGAGGTTGCCGTCACCGGCCACCTGCACGCTCTGCACCAGGCCCGAGGCGTTGGCCAGGCCCGAGCCGTCGACGCTGCGCTGCACCCCGTCGGCGGTCACCGGCAACGGCGCATCGGCTGCGGTGATGCTGACGGTGGGGGTGAAGCTGAGCTCGGGCGCACCGGAGCCGGAGAAATCCATGCCCAGCGTCATCGTGCTCTGCAGGGTCTGGCCCGCGGCGTCCTGCCAGGTGGAGATCATCGACACGCCGAACCACGCCACTTCGTTGTGGCCGACGGTATAGCGGCCGCGCATCAGGTTGAGCTCCGCGTCGGGAATTTCGGTCAATCCCCTGGCGGTGGGGCGCTCCACTTCCGCGGCGGTCGCGTCGACCGCGGGAAAGAAGCCACCGAGGCCGGCCGCCAGGATCAGTAGATACGGGGGTCGCATGGCACCCTCCTTAGAACAGGTCTGCATGGGTGAAACCGAAGTCGAGCAGTTCGGCATCGGAAATGGGGGATTGCCGGGCCAGCAGCGTGCGGGCACTGGCCCGCCCGGAGGGCTCGAGCAAAACGGTATTGCGGTCGAAGTCACTGCCAATAACGACGAACACCGCGCGCGAAGGCCACGACTCCAGGAACTCGTCGAACGGCACGCTGCGGTTGCCCAGGATCGGGTCGGCCACTTCCACGTAGTCGCCGTTGACCTGCTTGAGCACCACGAAGTGCCGGAAGCCGCGCACGTCCATCAGGACCAGCGCCGGGATCCGAAGCGAACGCAGGCGTTCCTCGTCGACCCGGTAACCACGGCCGCGCAGGCCAAGCGATTCGATGTAGTGCTTGATGTCCAGCAGCGAGAAGCCGCGCTGGGCGACCAGTTCGGCGTCTGCTACGCGCAACATGCCCTGGATGACGGTGTCTTCGTCCGCGTCCAGGTGGTAGGCGTAGCGCAGGATGGTGGCCAGCGAAGCAGCGCCACAGCTGTAGTCGGTCTGTTGCCTTACCAGGTACTTGAAACGTTGCTCCCGCATGCTTTCCACGGGCTGTGTATAGAGCGCCCCGTTGGGAAGCACGCCACTGAAGCCGACTTCCGCCGACAACGCCGGCAGCGATGCCAGCGCACTGCAGGAAGCCAACACGGCGAGCAGGAGGTGTCGAAACATGACGGGTCCATTCCTTAGAAGGGAAAGCCCCGCTCCCGGGGGAAGTGGAGCGGGGCTTTCGGGGAACCCGGCCACCAGGGGGATGGCCGGGGTTGACGCGGGGTTGCGGTACTAGCGCTTACTGCTCGCCACCGCCGCCGCCACCACCGGTGGACGGCTGTGCCACGGCCATGGCCAGGCTGTTGGCCTGCATGTTGCCGGTGCCCGAGGCGATGTTCACGCCGATGTTGCCCGACGCGCCCTGGAAGGCACTGCCATCGAGCGTGGCGCTGTTGGTGGCAGCCACGGCGACCTGGTAGCTGAAGTCCAGCGTGCCGCTCAGGCTGGCATCGAGCGCCATGTCGTCGAGGGCGATGACGCCGCTCTCTTCGTTGTCGAACGCGAAGCCACCGACGCCGTCACGGTTCGGGTTCTCGACCGCGCCCTGGGCATCGTTGTCATAGTCGATGTGGCCCAGCTGGGTGCCGTCGGGATGGGTGTTGCCTTCCCAGTAGTCCGGATAGAAGTTGGACTGCTGGTAGGAAGCGCCGGACCCCTCGTAGGTGCCGTCGGCCGAGCCGCTGACGGTACCGCCGAGGTTGATGGCGATGCTGTCCTGCACGGTGGTGAAGCTGCCTTCGTTGGAGGTCACGTTGCCCGAGGACATCTGGTTCGAGCTGACGCTGGACTGCGCATAGGCGGCGGTCGCCACCGAGGCGGCCATCGCGTTCTTCTGCGAGTTGTTGTTGCCCGAAGCGACGTTGACGCCGAGGTTGCCGGCGGCATTGGCGAACGCGTTGCCACCGATGCTGGCGTCGTTGGCGACGCCCATGTTGATGGTGCCGTTGCCGGAGCCGACCTGGTTCACGAACACTTCCGCATCGGCCATGCCGAAGGCGAAGCTGGCGTCGGCAGCGGACAGGGCAACGGCGTTGTCCTGGACGTTGTTGTCGCCGGCCGCGACGTTGAACGCCAGGTTGCCCGCGGCGCCTTCGGCGGCGTCGTCGGCTATCGAGGCGTCGTTGTCGAGCATGTCGTTGTAACCGACGTTGCCGGTGACCGACTGGCGATTGTCGACCACGGCGATGGCGGCCGAATCGATGGCGATGTCGCCGCTGATGGTCGGGTCGCCGGAGAAGTTGATGTCCGAGCTCAGCGACAGGTCCTTCTCGAGCGAGACGGACACCTGGTGCTCGTTGCCTTCGCGGCGGATGTCCGACTGGACGTTCTCGGTGCGCTGGATGTCTTCGAATACGACATTCTCGCTGTAGCGATAGCTCTCGGTGCTGCTGATGGTCTCGTCGTAGTCGCCATCGAACTGGATGTTCGCGGCCGCGTTCAGCCGCAGGCGGGCGGCGGCGTCGAGCGACAGGTCGAGATTGGTGTCGACCGTGTTGTTGGCGGTGTTGTTGGTCAGGTTGTTGACCGTGTTGTTGTAGGTGTTGGTCGTGGTGGTGTTGGTGGTGTCGTTGTTGAGGATGTAGTCGCGGGTGTCATCGACGTCGATGTCCCAGTCCTCGTTCACCACGTGCTGGTGGTCGATGTTGGCGCTGGCGTTCTGGTCGTCCTGCGCGAAGGCCGCCGGGCTGGCCGCGAGTGCGGCGACAGCCAGTGCGAGTCCGGTCTTCCTGATGGTGCTGTTCATGGTGTTTCCTCTCTCTCTCTTGTTGGTACCACTGTTGGACGAAGGGTCGCGGGCGTCCTACGGGCCGCCCTGGATGGACAGCCCGAGCTGGTTCCCGGTGGCGTTTCCGGCGCCCGCGACCTGATTGAGTTGCAGCACTCCGCTGAATCCGTGCAGCGCGGTGGCCTCCACCGCGACGTGGCGGAGGCCGGCCTTCGCCGGCGTCCGGTTCAGCGGGGGCTGCCCCCCTGCCGACGCGGGGGAGGCGGCGGGTGCATTCCCGTCGCCTGCCTCGCGCATGCCCTGGGTGGCCAGCGTCACCGCGACCACGTTCATTTCGCTGTTGCCGCTGCCGCTGGCCTGGTTGATCGAGGCCAGGCCGCTGGCGCCATCGAGCGCGCGACCGCCGATCACGGCGGATGCCTCGGACGGGCTGTCGTGGCGGTCCGCGACCTGTTGCTGGGCCGCGCGCACGTCGGCCGATGCATGCCGGCCGCTCGCGATCGAGCGCAGGTTGGCCTGGCGGTTGAGATCCCCGGCTACCTGGTTGACCGCGATGGCGCCGTTGGCTCCCGCCAGGGCGTTGCCGTCGATGCGGGTGTCGGCGAGGTAGCCGAGCATGCGGTCGTACTCGTCCGGCGCGGCCTGGGCGTCGGCCGGCGGCACCACGATCGCGCCGGCACACAGCGCGAGGACCGCTGCGCAGTTGCGGGGCAGGTGTCGCAGGTTCATCTCAGCCCCCCGGGGCGCCGCTGGTGGCGGGCCGGGTGAACAGGGGGAACTGGGACAGCGCGCCCTTGACGTGGTCGCCGATGCCGCGGGTGGTGCTGCCCATCGCGCCCATCGGCGCGCTCATGGCGCCGGTCATGCCGCTGCCGGAAAGAATCCCGCCACGGTCGGTCACGCGTCCCAGGCTGCCATTGATCGCTCCGCCGGCCACCCGCTCCACCATGGTGGTGCGGGCATGGCCGCCGGGGCCGAGGTCGGGTCCGCTGCCGGCGCCGATCTCCGCGTATTCCGCGTCGGACATCTCGCCCAGGCCGAGCATCATGTTGATTTCATTGACCGGGGACGGGTCGACGATCAGCGCCATGCCCGGGGGGGCGGGGCGGTAGGCGGGCCGCGCGGAGACGTCACGGAGGACCACCATCTCCCCGCCCACGGCGTGCACGCCCTGGCGCCCGCCGGAAGCGGAGGCCGGAGGGGCGGCGAGCAGCAGACCGGCGACAAAGGCGACCGGGATGCAGTGGAACGGGCGGATGGAGACGGCCATGGAGATGTCCTGCGAATCGTGTGCAGGGACCAACGCATGCCGCGTGCCAACCTCGGATTCCTTTTTAAATCATGGAGTTACGCTTTTACGCAACCGGGGCGCCACAGGTATGTGTTTCACGCATGTATCACCTCGCTGACTGTCCGGGTCCGGGCCGGCCGTGAAAGCCGCGTGTCCATTGGCCCCGGCTCCGATGTAACACCCGGGGCACCACCGGGGACAGAGCTGTACAACGGTGGCGTATGGTCCGGCGCGGACGCCGGCCGTGCGACCATGTCGCTGGTCGCGACCGGGATAAGGATCATGGAGAAGACAACGCAGGCGCCGCCCGCGGATCCGGGTGATTTCATCCACGTCGAAGCCGGGGCGCTGGATGCCGCCAGCTGTCGCCAGCTGGTCGAGCTGTTCGATGCCAGTACCCTTGCCCGCCCCGGCCAGGTCGGCGGCGGCGTCCATACCGACCTCAAGGACAGCCTGGACCTGACCATCAGTGGCCGGCCGGAATGGCGGGAAGCCGAGGGAATCCTCAACCAGGCGGTGTTCGGCGGGCTGTTGCGATACCTGCGGCGTTACCCGCACGCATTGATCGGCCCGCTCATGTTGGAAGTGCCCGGCGCGGAAGGCCAACGGCACCGGTTGACGCCCGAACGCCTGCAGTCGATGGACGATGCGGCGCTGGCGCCGGTGGTGCAGACCGTCCTGCGTCCGGGAGGCATCAACCTGCAGCGCTACGCCGGCGGCCGCGGCGGATACCCGTACTGGCACTGCGAGCTGTACCCGCGCGACCCTTCCGCGGAAACACTGCACCGGCACCTGCTGTGGACGATCTACCTCAACGACGGCTTCCAGGCCGGCGAGACCGAGTTCCTGTACCAGCAACGGAAGATCACGCCGCGCGCCGGCTCGCTGCTGATCGCCCCGGCGGCCTTCACCCACACCCATCGCGGCAATCGCCCGGTCGATGGGGATAAGGTCATCGCCACCAGCTGGATCCTGTTCCAGCGTGCGGAAAAACTGTTCGCGACCGCCTGAGGCCGCTCCGGGAACCGCCTACGCGGTGCGCGGGTGGTTCAGCACCAGCCAGTACAGCCCCACCTGCTTGACCGCCCAGACGAACTGCTCGAAGTCCACCGGCTTCTGGATGTAGCTGTTGACGCCGAGCGCATAACTGGCCTCGACATCGAACGGCTCGGTGCTGGTGGTCAGCACCACCACCGGCAGCGTGCGGGTCGCCTCGTCGGCGCGGATGGCCTGCAGGACTTCGCGCCCGTCCACCTTGGGCAGGTTCAGGTCCAGCAGGACGATGGACGGCAGGTCGGAGACGTCACGGCCTTCGTGCTTGCCACGACCAAACAGGTAGTCCAGCGCTTCGGCGCCGTCGCCCACCACCACCAGACGGTTGGCGATCTTCGCCTCCTGGAAGGCGATGCGGGTGAGCTCGACGTCGTCGGGGTTGTCCTCGACCAGCAGGATGTCCTTGTGCATCAGCAGTACCTAGTAGTCGGGCGGCGGAGGGAGATCCATGTGGAACGTGCTTCCCAAGCCCGGCTCGGAGGCCGCGCTCATCCGTCCGCCGTGGCGCTCCACCACCCGTTGTGCAATTGCCAGCCCCAGCCCGTGGCCGGCACCCTCGTCGGCGCCGTGCAGGCGCTGGAACGGCTGGAACAGCTTGTGAGCATAACGCATGTCGAATCCACAGCCGGCGTCCCGGACCGTCAGCCGGACCCCGTCGGCTCCAGGGCCGCCGACCACCTCGATGAACACCCGGTCGCGTTGCCGCGAGAACTTCCACGCGTTGGAAAGCAGCTGCGCGATCGCCAGCTTGAGCAGGCGCTCGTCGCCATGGGCGGCCAGGCCCGGCGAGATCCGCACTTCCGCGTCCCGCTCCGGCTCGGCCTCCTGCAGCTCGGCCACGGCCCACTCGGCCAGCAGGGTCAGGTCCACCGGGCCGGGCTTCAGCTCGGCCCGGGTGGCATGTGAAAGCTCCCCCAGCGCCGACAGCAGACCGCTCATGCGCGTTGCGGCGGCGCGGATGCGGTCCAGGTGGTCGCGGCTGGTGGGATCGAGGCTCTCGCCGATGCGCTGGTCGAGCATCGCCGAAAAGCTCTCGATCGAACGCAGCGGCGCACGCAGGTCGTGGGCCACCGAGTCGGCGAACATCTGCAGGTGCTGGTTGGAGACGTCCAGGGCGGCCGCGCGATCGGTGGCGTCCGCCTGCAGTACCGCCTGCGCCTGGCGCTCACGGCTGATGTCACGCAGTTGCACCACCAGCAGTTGGGGCTGCCCGGAGGCGTCGCGCAATGCGGCGGCATTGGTATGCACCCACACTACTTCACCGTCGCGATGCAGGTAACGGCGGGGCGCATCGATGACTTCGCTACGCCCCTGCACCAGGCCTTCCAGCGCCTCGCGCGCCGCTTCCACGTCGTCACGGTGGATGACTTCGAAGACCTGCCGCCCGGCCAGCTCGGAAGCGTCACGGCCCAGCAGCCGCTCCGCCGCCGGGTTCACCTCCCGCCAGCGCCCATCGAGTTCCACGATCGCCATCCCGATGCCCGAAGCGGCCATCGCGAGGCGGAAACAGTCGTCACCCGTTGGTGCCGCAGCGTGCATGGTCCTGCCGGTGGAGATCCAGCCGCAAGTGTATCGGCCCGCGCCGTGACGGGCCGGTGCATTGGGCGGGGGCCGCGCCCACGCGTACAGCTGGCGTTGTAGCTCACAATACCGCCCCATGATGGAGATGCTCCCGATCACCCTGCAGCAACTGGTTTTCCTGCTGATCCTGGCGGGCGGGCTGTACCTGTTCATCAGTGAGCGGGTGCGGGTGGATGTCAGCGCGATGCTGATCCTGCTCGCACTGGTGCTGACCGGGATCCTCGACGAACAGGAGGCGCTGTCGGGTTTTGCCAGCGAGCCCGCGATCATCGTTGCCGCGGTGTTCGTGATCTCCGGCGCGCTCGGAGCGACTGGCATCACCGAACATGTCGGCCAGTGGATCGGGCGCGCCTCGGGCCGGAGCGAGGCCCGATCGATCGCGGTGACCATGCCCGCGGTGGCGGCGATGGCGTCGTTCACCCACCACGTGATGGTGACCGCGATGATGATGCCGATACTGACCCGGTTCGCCCGCGAGCACGGGTTGTCGGCCTCCCGGCTGTTGATGCCGATGTCACTGGCGGCATCGCTCGGCACCTGCCTGACGCTGGTCAGCGCGCCGGCGTTCCTGCTCGCCGACAACCTGCTGGAGCGGACAGGCGCCGAGGGGCTTGGCATCTTCTCGATCACGCCGATCGGCATCGCACTGGTGATCATCGGCGTGGTCTACATGCTGCTGGCGCGCTGGCTGCTGCCCAAGCGCGGCGCCGGCAGCGGGGATGACGGTTACCTGCGGCTGGATCGCTACCGCACCGAGCTGCTCGTGGTGGAAGGATCGCGCTGGAGTACCCGCCCGCTTGCGGAACTGGAGAAGGCGCTCGGCGACCGCTTCCGCCTGGTCGGCTGGATGCGTGACGACCGCCTTCGGCGTGACCTGGGGCCGCAGAGCCCGCTGATCAGCGGCGACGTGCTGCTGGTGGAAGCCTCCGCGGATGCGCTGGCGTCGCTGCACGACGATCCCGGGCTGGAGCTGTACGCCATCGCGAGGTTCGGCGGAAAGGACGATGACGAAGACGGGGAAGGCGAGGCCCAGCTCGTGCAGGCGGTGGTGGCGCCGGGCTCGGAGTTCATCGGGCGCAGCATCCGCGAGCTGGATTTCTCGCACCACTTCAAGGCGGTCATCGCCGGCCTGTGGCGCCGCGAGGGCCATGTCGCGCGTCGCCTGGCCGATGCGCGCCTGCGCGAGGGCGACCTGCTGGTCCTGTGGGGCAAGCCTTCGCGGTTCGCCGAACTCGCCACCCACCACGGCTTCCTGATGCTGGTGCCGTTCGCGGGCGAGGCCAAGCGACGGGTCCGGGCGCCACTCGCCCTGTCCATCCTGGGCGCCACCATCCTTGCGGCCGTAACTGGCTGGCTGCCGGTGCCGCTGGCTTTCCTGCTGGGCGCGGTGGCGGTGGTCGCCACACGCTGCGTGGACATCGGGCAGGCCTACCGGGAGATCGACGTACGCGTGTTCGTGATGATCGCCGGCGTGATCCCGCTGGGCATCGCGATGGAACAGACGGGTACCGCGGGCATGCTGGCCGGCGGCCTGGAGAAGATGGTGGCGGGCTGGCCGGTACTGGCGATACTGCTGGTGCTGTTCGGGCTGGCGGCGCTGCTGACCCAGGTGTTGTCCGATTCGGCCACGGTGGTGCTGCTGGGCCCGATCGCGGTGCATCTGGGTCAGTCGATGGGGATCAGCCCGACACCACTGGTGGTGTGTACCGCGCTGGGCGCGGTGGTGGCCTTCCTCACCCCGATCGGCCACCACGGCAACCTGTTGATCCTGGGCCCCGGCGGCTATCGCTTCGGCGACTTCATGCGTATCGGCGTGCCCCTGACCATGATGATCGCGCTCGTCTCCGCATGGATGACGCGCTGGATCTGGCTCGACGGACCGATGTTGCCGGGGATGGGCTAGGTAACGCTGCGCCGGATCAGAACAGTTCGCCCTGCGGCGAGGGCACCCGTGGCGGCGCGAAGCGGCTGCAATCCAGGGCCGGCAGCCGCCCGAACCCCAGGCGCCGGTGGGCCTTGCGGAAACGCTGGCCGATCAGGTCCGCGAATGGCCCTTCTCCCCGCATCCGGCTGCCGAAGTTGCTGTCGTAGTCCTTGCCGCCGCGCATCTGCCTGAGCAGGCTCATGACATGCGCGGCACGGTCCGGATAGTGCAGTTCCAGCCACTCGCGCCACACCTGCTTGAGCTCGTGCGGCAACCGCAACAGCACGTAGCCCGCGGCGCGCGCACCGTGTTCGCGTGAGGCTTCGAGGATCGCCTCCATCTCGTTGTCGGTGATCATCGGGACCACCGGCGCGACCATCACGCCTACCGGCACCCCGGCATCGGCCAGCGACCGCATCGCGCGCAGCTTCGCATGGGGCGCCGAGGCCCGGGGTTCCATCCGGGACGCCAGCCGGTTGTCGAGCGTGGTGATGGAGAAGTAGACGGTAACCAGCCCCTGCGCCGCCATGCCCGCCAGCAGTTCCAGGTCGCGCTCGATCATGGCGCTCTTGGTGACGAAGCTCACCGGGTGCCGGCAGTCCGCCAGTACCTGCAGCACTTCCCGGGTCACTTCGTAGCGGCGTTCGATGGGCTGGTAGGCATCCGTATTGATCCCCAGCGCGATCGGGGACGGACGATAGCCGGGCCTGGCAAGCTCCACCCGCAGTCGTTCGGCGGCATTGGTCTTGGCGAACAACCGGCTTTCGAAGTCCAGGCCGGGCGACAGATCCAGGTACGCATGGGACGGCCGGGCGAAACAATAGACGCAGCCGTGCTCGCATCCCCGGTAGGGATTGACCGACTGGCTGAAGCCGATGTCCGGGGAATCGTTACGGGTGATGACGCTGCGCGCGCGCTCCTCGGTCACCACGGTCTGCAGGCGGGGGGGCTCGGCCAGGTCGTCGTACACGGAGCCCCAACCATCGTCGGTCCCCACAGCACGTGTGTTCTCGAACCGTCCCGCCACTTTCGAGGCGGCGCCGCGGCCCTTGATGGGCACCTGGGCTTTGCGGGCGTCTTCCATGCGCCGTAGCCTAGGCGGGCCGCGTCGCACAGCAAGCGATGTCCCTTAATCATTCAGGGTTGAAAACCGGATGCCCGACGGCCTGATCGACCTGTGGCGCGACCTGCTCTCGATCGATCACATCAAGTTCCTGCTGGCAGCCGGCTGGATCGCCTACCTGCTAGGCCTGGGCATGATGATCGTGCTGCAGAAGCGACACCCGGCGGCCACGATCAGCTGGCTGATCAGCCTGGCGGCGCTGCCTTACCTCGGCTTCCTGATCTACTACTTCCTGGGCCCGCAGAAGATCCAGCGCCAGCGGTTGCGCCGGGTGCGGGCCCGGGCCGCACTGCCGCCCCCACCGCCGGGCATGGAACCCGATGCGGAGACGATCGAGCTGGCGCGGCTCGGGCAGGCGTCGACCGGCCTGCCACCCAACACCGCGACGTCAGTGACGCTGCTGGTGGACGGTGCGGCAAAGTACGAGCAACTGCTGGCCGCAGTGGACGCCGCGACCGCGCACATCCACCTCGAGTACTACATTTTCCTTCCCGACCGGACCGGGCAGGCGCTGCTGGACCGGCTGGTGGAGCGTGCGCGCGCCGGGGTGAAGGTCCGGCTGCTGCTGGATGCGGTCGGCTCGGGCAAGGTGTCGCGGCGCTTCCTTCGCCCGCTCCTCGAAGCCGGTGGCGAGGTGGCCTGGTTCCACCCGATGCGCCTGCGCTGGTTCTGGAAGCGGCCATGGCTCAACCTGCGCACCCACCGAAAGATCGTGGTGATCGACGGGATGGTGGCCTTCACCGGGGGCATCAACATCACCGACGAGCAGGACGAGCGGCTGCGTGCGGATGCCTACCGCGACCTGCACCTGCGGCTCGAGGGCGAGGTGGTGGACACGCTGCAGTTGGTCTTCATCGAAGACTGGGTCTACGCCACTGGCCAGCCGCCGCCGAAGTTGCCGCGCGGTGGAGGCGGTCCGGGCCCGGTGTCGGCGCAGGTGCTGGTGTCCGGCCCGGATACCTCATGGGAGCCGATCCACCGCCTGCACGTGGGTGCGATCCATGCCGCCCAGCGCCGTGTCTGGCTGATGACGCCGTACTTCGTCCCCGGGGAGGCGGCGATGATGGCGCTGACCTCGGCGGCACTCGGCGGACTGGACGTCCGGCTGCTGGTGCCCAAGCTCAGCGACAGCCGGCTGGTCACCTATGCCGCCCGTTCGTATTTCGACGCGCTGCTCGCGGCCGGCGTGCGGATCTACGAGTACGGGCCGCGGATGCTGCACAGCAAGGCGCTTCTGTGCGACGACGACCTCGCCATCCTCGGAAGTGCCAACTTCGACCACCGCAGCTTCCGCCTGAACTTCGAGATTTCCGTACTGTTCCGGGACCGCGACCTGGTCGCCTCGTTGGCCGAACTGGTCGAGGCGGAGTGCGGGAGCTGCCAGCTCGTGCGCAACGATCGTCACCGGCCGCTCTGGCGATCGCGCCTGCCCGAAGCGCTCGCCCGGGTCGTGTCGCCGCTGCTCTGACCGATCGACGGCGCTTGCGGCGGCCCCGGCGGATGGTCGGGAGGCGCGACGCCCCGGTAGACTCGTTTCGCCCGCCATTGCCCGTTCCGGAGCCCGTCATGCCGTGGTTGCTGTTCCTGGCTTCCCTTGCCGCCCTGGTCATCGCTTTCCGAACCACCTCCGTCGGACTGCTGGTGTTCTGCCTGCTGGCTTCGCTGGTGCTCGGGCTCACCGGGCTGATGCAGCTCCTGGCATGGCGGGTCGGCAGCCGCAGCCGCGACGAATCAATGATGGTCGACCCGGAAGTACTGGGACGGATGCGGGAGCAGGCGGAAGCGCGCAAGGCCGTGGATCCACGCCAGCCGTAACCGCGGGACTGATGCTGCGCGTCTGGGTAGACTGCGCGCATGACCGTCCTGAGCGTCAACGTCAACAAGATCGCGGTGCTGCGCAACTCCCGCGGAGGCAGCGAGCCCGACATCGTACGGGCGGCCGCCGCGTGCCTGGATGCAGGTGCACACGGCATCACCGTACATCCCCGTCCCGATGCGCGCCACGTGCGTGCCGATGACGTGCGGGCGCTGGCGGAACTCACCCGATCGCGCCGCGTCGAGTTCAACCTCGAAGGCAATCCTTTCGCGCCTCCACGCGAAGGCTATCCCGGGTTTCTCGCGCTCTGTGAAGAAGTCCGGCCGGCGCAGGCGACGCTGGTGCCCGACAGTGACGGGCAGATCACCTCCGACCACGGCTTCGATTTTGTTCGTGACGGGGCCAGCCTGGTTCCGATCGTCGCGCACCTGAAGTCCCTGGGCTGCCGCGTCAGCCTGTTCGCCGACGCCGATGGAGCCAGCGGGATGCAGGAAGAACAGGTGGGGAGAGCTGCCGCCATTGGCGCTGATCGGCTTGAGCTCTATACCGGTCCGTTCGCCGATACCTACTCGCGAGGCGGCGCGGCACCGATGCTGGAACGCTTCGCCCGCTATGCCGGACTCGCTACGCGGGCGGGGCTTCAACTGAACGCCGGCCACGACCTCAGCCAGGACAACCTCGGTGCCTTTCTCGCCACCGTCGCCCCTATCGAGGAGGTATCGATCGGTCACGCATTGATTGGCGAAGCGCTTTACGAAGGGTTGGACCGGACCGTCCGGCGCTACATCGACATCCTCGAAGCAGCGGGATAAAAAAACGCCGCCCGGAGGCGGCGTTTCCAAAGACGGTAAGCGTCGTCGATCAGTCCTGTACGAAACCGATCTTTTTCATGTCCGCGTTCTTTGCCGCGGCGAGTACCTTGGCAAGCGTGCCGTAATCCGCGTCCTCGTTGGTGTCGATCTCCAGCTGCGGCTGGTTGGTCGGATCCTTCTGGACCTCCATCAGCATCATGTTGGAAATCGTGGACAGCGGGTACAGCGAGTCGTTCCAGTAGATCTGTCCGGCCGCATCGATCCGCAGGCGCACTGGCGGCGGCGGCTCGGTCAGCGGTGGTGGAACAGTAGAGCGCTGCGGAAGGTTGACCTCGATCGGATACGACGCGATCGGTGCGGTGACCATGAAGATGATCAGTAGCACCAGGAGCACGTCCACCAACGGTGTCACGTTGATGTCCGCCATCGCGCCGCCGCCGGAGTTTGAACTGAAAGCCATGCTGTGTCCTCCGGTTTAGTTGGAGCGATCCTTGATCGCCACGAATCCGACCTTGCGCATACCCTGCGCCTGGGCGACGTCCATCACTTCGCGGACGAAGCGGTACTTGGTCGTCCTGTCACCGCGCACGTTGATCTGCGGCTGCGGCGTCTTCTGCGCCTCCACCGAGAGCCGGCTCTCGAGCAGTCCCGCATCGATGGGCTCGTCGTTCCAGTACAACGAGCCATCGGCTTCGATCGCCAGGGTGATCGGCGGGACCTCCGGAGCCAGGTCTTCCTTCCGGTCCAGATTGGCTTCGGGCAGGTCGACCTGGATTTTGTGCGACATCAACGGCGCCGTGATCATGAAGATGATCAGGAGCACCAGCATCACGTCGACCAGCGGCGTGACGTTGATGTCCGCCATGGGTCCGCCGCTGTTGTTGCCTGAACTGAAGGCCATTTCCGAACTCCGACTGAACCTGTTGGATGGACGCTTACTGCGGCTTGCCGACTTCGCCGACGCGCGAGCCGGTGGCGAAGAAGTCGTGCAGGTCGTGGGCGAAGGTGTCCATCTTGTTGTTCGTCACCCGGTTGGTGCGGGTGAAGAAGTTGAACGCCAGCACCGCCGGGATGGCGACGAACAGACCGAACGCGGTCATGATCAGCGCCTCGCCGACCGGACCCGCCACGGCGTCGATCGACGCGTTGCCGGTGGCACCGATGCGGATCAGGGCGTGGTAGATGCCCCAAACGGTACCGAGCAGTCCAACGAACGGCGCGGTGGCGCCGACGGTTGCCAGCAGCGTCAGGCCGTTCTCGAGACGCATCGACTCGCGGGTCACGGCCTGGCGCAGGGCGCGGTCCACGAACTCCGAGCGGTTCAGCGACTCGACCAGGCGCGAACCTTCATGGCGCTGGTGGTGGGCGGCTGCCTGGGCGGCATCGAGCGCGATCTTCGAGAACGGCTCGCTGCGCTTCTGCTCTTCCATGTAGCGGATGGCGTCCTGGCCATTGGGGGTTTCCCAGAACGTGCTCATCACCCGATCGGAGGTGGAGCGCAGGCGCGCGTTCTTGATCATGTTGACCACGATCCAGTACACCGACAGGACCGAGAAGAGAACCAGCGTGAGGAACACGATCCAGGCGACGGTGTCGAACTGGGTGATCATGTGGGAGAAGCTCATCTGCTGGAAAGCTTCGGCGTTGTTGCCTCCAGCAGCGGCGGTGGTGGTTTCCTGAAGCATGACGCTTACCTTTGGATGTCGTGGAAGAAAGGGACTAACGAATGAAGCAACTGTGACTCAACTTTGGCCCGGAGGTGTGAATCCGTCCAACGAAGCGACGTGACCCTGCCCGGGTATCAATTCAGGTTGAAATCGACCGGGACGCGTACCCGGCTGGCAACCGCCTGGCCGTTCTGGATTTCGGGAGTGAAGCTCCACTTGCGCGCCGCAGCGACAGCAGCACGATCGAGATCCCGGTTGCGGCTGGACTTCTCCACCTCGATGTCGAGCACGTTGCCCTGGGCGTCGATGCTGATCACCAGGATGACCGTGCCCTCGATCCCGCTACGAACCGCTGACGGTGGATAGTCCGGCGGATTCATCGCCTTCGAGGAGGGGTTCACCGAGCTGCTGATGTTGGTCGGCGGAGCCGGCGGCGCTGGCGGGGCCGGCGGCGGCGCCGGCACGTCGACCGGGCTCGGATCATCCACCACGATCGGCGGCTGTTCCGGCGGCGGCGGCGTCGGCGTCGGCTTCGGCGGCGACAGCTCGCGCGGCGGCGTGATCGGCTTCGGCGGCTCCGCCGCCGCGCGAGCTGTCGCCGCC
>Ga0114898_1000272_pt1 | contig 43809 bp, 40 predicted proteins | sample Malvired_Geostar_FD_83496 | JGI IMG/M metagenome (GOLD analysis project Ga0114898, IMG submission 83496) | Marine viral communities from the Global Malaspina Expedition - Malaspina viral metaG DeepMed_Geostar | ecosystem: Environmental > Aquatic > Marine > Oceanic | place: Mediterranean Sea...
CGCCGGAATGGCCCCAGACGCCCACCCGCCCGAGGTCCATCCACGGGTGGCGCTCGGCCAGCTGCCGCAGGCCGGTCACCTGGTCGGGCAGGGTGTTGTCGCCGATGTCGCCGTCGAAGGCGTCATGGAATGCCTTGGAGCGCCATGGCGTGCCCAGTCCATCGAGGGCGACGACGATGAAGCCGAGTTCGGCCAGCGCCTGGTGGTCGCTGCGCGCCACCGAGAACGAGCGCCCCCGCACCGATCCGGTCTGCGGGCCCGGATAGATGTAGTTCACCACCGGGTAATTCCTGTTTTCATCCAGGTGGGTGGGCATGAACATCAGGCCGTGCAGCTCGGTTTCGCCGTCCCGGGCCTTCACCGTGAATGGCGTCGGTGGCACCCAGCCGGTCGCGCGCAGGCGGCTGTCGTCGGCAGTGGCGATGGGGGCGATGGTGCGGCCGTCGTCGCTGTCGCGCAGCACGGTGACCGGCGGCGTGGTCGGGGTGGACCAGGCATCGACGAAATAGGTGCCGTCGGGCGACAGCGTGATCGCGTGGTCTGCGTCCTCCGGCGTGAGCAGCACCGGTTCACCGCCGTCGAAACCGACCTTGTAGAAGTGCTGGTAATACGGATTGCGCCCGGGCTCCATGCCGACGCCACGGAACCAGATCGTGCGGGTGTCCGGATCCACCCGCAGCACCTGGGTGACGTTGCCCTCGCCGCCGGTCACCGGATGCTTCAGCTCGCCGGTGGCGAGGTCATGCAGGTACAGGTGTCCCCAGCCACTGCGTTCCGAGAACCAGATGAACTCGCCCGACTCTTGCGGACCGATACCCGGCAGGTACTTCCAGTTGACCCGGCCGTTGCCGCTCTCGAAGTAGGTCGGGACGTGCTCGTGGTACACCTCGCGCACTGCGCCGGTTGCGGCATCGGCGATCCGCAGCCAGGTGTCCTTGTGGTCGCGGGAGGTCGAGGCGAAGGCCAGGGTGCTGCCGTCCGGCGCCCACTGCACGTCTTCCCAGCCGCCATTGCAACTGACGTCGTCGCACAGGGTGGAGCGGTGCTGGTCGGGCGGCATGTCGAGGCGGACCACCTTGCGCGTGGGCACGTCGATGATGACGCGCTCGATCATGGTGACGTGCTCGTCGCCGACGAAGGGGTACTTCCAGCGCTCGATCTTCGGGGCGCCGACGTTGGTGCCGACCAGCACCATTTCGCTGGTCCGCCGCTGGTCCTGCTGGAAGGTCGCGATCTTCCGCGAGTCCGGCGACCACACCAGGATGGCGCGGTCGCTGTGGGTCCAGCCGGCGTTGTCGGTGGCGTAGCCGTAGTCCTCGACGCCGTCGGTGGTCAGCTGCGTTTCCACGCCGGTGCCGGTGTCGCGGACCCAGAGGTTCCAGTCGCGGATGAAGGCAGCAAGCTTGCCGTCGGGGGACTCCACGGCCGGCTCGCGTCCCGTCGCATCGGCTTCGCCGCGGCCCGGCTTGCGGGTGGCGGCATCCTCCAGGGCGACGCACCCGCCGCGGTCGACGAGGTCACAGCGGTAGCGCGATTCGCCGATGGTGATTTCGAGCCGGCCTTCCGCATCCGTCGCGATCCCGGTCACACCGAGCTTGGCGGCGTCGACCGGCTCCCCGGTCGCATCCGCCAACGCGGTGGCGAGGCGCTCGCGGTCGAAGGCATCGGAAACCGTCCCGGTGGCAGCCTCGACCCGGCGGAAGTGGTCGCCATCGGCATCGTGGTCGCGGAACCAGAAGTGGCCGTCGTCCTGCCACACCACCGCGGTCACCACGTGGTCGACCAGCGGCGTGGTGTTGTAGCCCATGAAGCGCTCGGCGCGGGCGTAGTCCTCGTGGGTCAGCACCCGCCCCGCATCGTGGGCGGCCGCCGGCAGTGCCGCCGTGGCCAGCAATCCACCCGCCAAGGCACCGTACAGGCGCGACCTGCCGCTCGCATCACCCATGGAAAACCCTCGATTCGAAGAATTGGCCCCGGCTCCCCGGCCGGAGCGGAGGACTTTAAACCGTATCCGCCACCGAAGGGTCGGGTTCCGTGACGGGCCGCACACTCCATAGCGTACAATCCGCACGTGTCGCCGCCTCTGTTCGGCGTCTCGACAACCTGCCCCGGGCCTGGCCCGGGGTTTTTTTGGCCTGCGACTGGAGCCTCCATGCACGTCCGCACCCTCCGCCAGCATTGCCGGATCCAAAGGCATGCCTGGCTATGTCGCCCCGGAGTGCGTGGCTGATTCAGGCGGCGGTGGCAAGGAAGCAGGCACCGCGAACGCCGTCCCACATGGATCCACGAGGGGTGAAGCCCTCGGCCTCAGCGAGCCGCTCGAGCGCGGCACGGGCTTCTATCTGCCGGTGCGGGCCAAGTACGCCATCGCACTGGTGGTGGCACTCACCTGGGCGGCGCTGAGCATCTGGTTGTCGCTGCGGTGGCTGGACGATCTCTCCGGCCTGCTGGGGCGTCCGATGGCGATCGTGGTGATCGCCTTCATCGCCTACGTGCCCGGCTTCATGAATGCCTTCCTGATCTCCAGCATCCTGCTGGACAAGCGGCCGGAGCGAAGACGCCTGGACCGGTACCCCGGGGTGTCGATCCTGGTGGCCTGCTACAACGAGTCCGGCAACATCGCCGCGACCATCGGCAGCATCGCCCGGCAGGACTATGCCGGGGCCATGCAGGTCCTGGTGCTGGACGACGGCTCCACCGACGACTCCGTGGCCATGGCCGAGGCCGCGATCCGCGCCGCCATGCTGCGGCCGGGCCACCATATCGAGCTGGTGCGCGGTGAGCGCAATATCGGCAAGGCCGGCGTGCTCAACCGCGGCCTGGCGATGTGCGAGCACGACATCGTGATCACCATCGACGGCGATTCGTGGGTCTACGAGGACGCCATCCAGCGCATTGTCGAACGCTACGTCGCCGACCCGCCGGGTACCCGCGCCGTGGCCGGTGCGGTGCTGGTGCGCAACTCCCGCGAAAACTGGCTGACGCGGGTGCAGGAGTGGGACTACTTCCACGGCATCGCGGCGGTGAAACGCATGCAGAGCATGTACCACGGCACGCTCGTGGCGCAGGGCGCGTTCTCGCTGTACGACCGCGACTCGCTGCGGGAGCTGGGCGGCTGGCCACCCTGCGTCGGCGAAGACATCGTGGTCTCCTGGGCACTGCTGGAACGCGGCCACCGCATCGGGTACTGCGAAGACGCAGTGGTGTTCACCAGCGTGCCGGACGAACTTGCGCAGTTCGCGCGGCAACGCAAGCGCTGGTCGCGCGGCCTGCTGGAAGCGTTCAAGACCCACCCGCGCCTGCTGTCGAAGGCGCGCATGACCCTGATCTTCATCTGGTGGAATGTACTGTTCCTGCCGCTCGACCTGGTCTACACCTTCGCCTTCATCCCCGGCGTGGTGCTCGCGCTGTTCGGCCACTACTACATCGCCGGGATCATGACGCTGCTGGTGCTGCCGCTGGCGGTGATCTGGAACGCCTTCATCTACCGGGTGCAACACGCGATGTTCAAGCGCCAGGACCTGAAGGTGCGGCGGAACATCACGGGGTTCCTGTCCTACATGCTGGTGTATTCGATGCTTCTGCAACCGATCTGCGTCTGGGGCTATGCCGCCGAAACCCTCGGCCTGCGCAAGCGCTGGGGGACCAAGTGATACGGCGGCAGCGCCATGGCCGGTGGGCGGCCACGCTGGCGCTGGCCCTGTCCATCGCTCCGCCGGCCGCGCTCGCCGATGGCGCCGCCCACCTCAGCGTCTTCGCCTCCGACGATGCCGACGACACCTCGATGCTGGAGACCGGCCTGACCCTGGACTACCGGTTCGAGGACGTGGAACGCTACCGCGGCATCAAGCTGGAGCGGTTGGACATCCGCCCGCTCGGCGGCGAACGCTGGCGCGACCACCGCGCCTACTACCGCTTCGCCGACTACAACGATCACTGGCTCTGGAACGGGCAGGTCGGCACCGATGGCGACACCGTGGTCGGCAACGCCAACTTCGTGCGAGGCGGCCGGGTGCGGCAGGAGTACTTCGTCGAGCGCGACGTGCTGGAAACGCCGCGCGGCGTGGAAGGCCTGCACCACACCTTCCTGGGGGCATCCTTCGACCTGCCGCTGGGCGAGGGCGAACGCCAGCAGCTGACCACGCTTGTGGGCGTGCAGGATTTCACCGGCAGCAACGTCCGTGCGCACCTGCGCGCCAGCTACATCGCCACCGTCGTCCCGGAGTGGGGGCTGAGCGCGCAGTTGCGCACCCGCGCGTTCCACAACAGCACGCCGGGCGAGTACGACTACTACTCGCCGCGCTGGTTCGCAGAGGCGGTGCCGGTCCTGCAGGTCCGCCGGTTCCACAAGCGCTGGATGTACAGCGCGGCACTGGGCTGGGGCTGGCAGCGAAACAGCGGTGCCGACGTGCGTGAAGCACGGCTGGTGGAAGCCGCGATCACCAGTCCCCGCACCGGGCGCGACTGGTACTTCAGGGCCACCGCCAGCTACAGCAACACACCCACCGGCGCCGGCCAGAGTTACGGCTATCGCCAGCTGATGCTCGAGCTGGTCAGGCCGTTCTGAGCCCTTCCCTGTTCAGGCGCCGGGTGGACCGGGGCCCTGCCCCGCTGGCTATACTCGTCCCGCCTCGGCCCCGCGCCAGCCTTTCCCCGCCATCGCAGTACAGGAAGCCCGCGTGCCGCCAGTGCCACCTCCATCGGGGAAGCCGTTCCGCATGGCGCCCCTTCCGATCCTGGCCTTCACCGCCACCACCGCGCTCGGCCGCGGCGTCGAGGCGCAGAAGACGGCATTGATCGGGCGACGCAGCGGCTTGCAGCCCAACGCCTTCGGCCCCGACGATGCCGACGGCGCTCCGCTGCGCTGCTGGACGGGACGCGTGGAGGGCCTCGAAGACGCGGCGCTGCCGACGCAGTGGGCGCAATGGGAATGCCGCAACAACCGTCTGGCCTGGATGGCGTTGCAGCAGGACGCGCTGCTCGCTCGGTTGGAGGCGCTGGTCCAGCGGCACGGCGCCGACCGCATCGCCATCGTGGTCGGCACCTCGACCTCCTCCATCGGTGCCAGCGAGGAGGCCTACCGGGGCCTGGTGCCCGGTAACGATGGCACGCCCGCGTTCCCGCCCGGACTCGCCCGTCCGATCGTGCACACCGTGCACTCGCTGGGTGACTTCGTGCAGCAGGCCACCGGCTTGCGCGGTCCATGCATCACCGTGGCGACGGCCTGCTCTTCCAGCGCCAAGGTCTTTGCACAGGCATCGCGCCTGATCGATGCCGGCATCGTCGATGCCGCGCTGGTCGGCGGGGTCGACACCCTGTGCGGCAGCGTGCTGTACGGCTTCAATTCGCTGCAACTGGTGTCGCGCGAGCCGTGCCGCCCCTTCGATGCCCGGCGCGACGGGTTGTCATTGGGCGAGGCCGGCGGTTTCGCCCTGCTCGAACGCGCAGGCGCCGGCGAGGCAATGGGTCTCGGATTGCACGGCTACGGCGAGTCCAGCGATGCCCACCACATGTCCTCGCCGCATCCGCAGGGGCTGGGCGCACGCATGGCGATGTCCGATGCGCTCGCGCGCGCCGGTATCGAAGCCGACGCGGTTGGCTACCTCAACCTGCACGGCACCGCGACACCCGCCAACGACAGCATCGAAGCGGCCGCCGTCGCGGGGCTGTTCCCCGATTCGCTGCACGCGAGCTCGACCAAGGGTTGGACTGGCCACACCCTGGGCGCTGCCGGCATCGTGGAGTCGGTGTTCGCCCTGCTGGCGCTGCGCGATGGCCACCTGCCCGGCACCCTCAACAGCTCGCAGCCCGACGACGCCTGCGGTCCGCAGATCAGGTTCGACGACGCCACCTCGTCGATCCGCTACGCGATGAACAACTCCTTCGGCTTCGGCGGCAACAACTGTTCGCTGGTTTTCGCCCGCACATGACGACACTTTCAGCGACCATCGAAGGCATCGGTTTCTGGAGCGAGGGCCTGCCGGACTGGGACGCGGCATGTGCGTTCGTTCGCGACGGCACGCTCGCCGCCGATGCACCTCGCAGGCCCGCGCCACAGTTGCTCGCACCCAATGAACGACGGCGGGCGCCGGGTACCGTCGCGGTGGCCCTGGAGGTCGCCCAGCAGGCCTGTCGCGCCGCTGGCCGTGACCCGGCGACGCTGCCATCGGTGTTCGCCTCCATGCACGGCGAGCTCGCCATCACCGACTACATGTGCGCCACGCTGGCCGACCAGCCTGCCACGATCTCACCGACGCGCTTCCATAATTCGGTGCACAACGCGGCAGCCGGGTACTGGACCATCGGTACCGGTGCGATGGCGCCGGCCACGGCGATCAGCGCATTCCACGCGACCTTCGCCCAGGGCCTGCTCGAAGCACTGGTGCAACTGGCGGCCGGGGAGGAGGCGGTGCTGCTGGTCGCCTACGACGGTGCATCCACCGGACCGCTGGCCAACGTTTCCCCGAGCACGGGTCTGCTGGGGGCCGCGATGGTCCTGTCGCGCACCGAGCGCGAAGGCGCCCGGCGAATACAAGTCATGCTCGCTGACGGCATGCCAACGCCCCCCGATGGACCATTGGCGATGCACGCTCGCGCCAACGCGATGGCACCGATGCTTCCGCTGTTCGACAGCCTGGCCGCCGGGGATCCCGGCGCCGCTCTCGATGCAGGCAGGAACCGGCTGCTGCGCGCCACCCTATTCGATCCGGAGTCCCCGCATGGCTGAACGCCTCGACCGCCACAACATCGCCGTGGTCATACCGGCCCTCAACGAAGCGTTGCGCATCCGCGGCGTGGTCGAGGGTGCGCTGGCCCAGTGCAGCAACGTCATCCTGGTCGACGACGGCTCCGACGACGATACCCTGGCGCAGGTCGCGGACCTCCCCGTCACCGTGCTCCGCCACGACACCCGCAAGGGCAAGGGTGCCAGCCTGCGCGACGGCTTCGCCGAGGCCCTCCGGCGCGGCTTCAAGGGTGTGCTGACGATGGACGGCGACGGCCAGCATTCGGCCGACGACATCCCGCGCCTGCTCGCGGCGGCGAACCGCTACCCGGACCACATCGTCATCGGCGCGCGGCTGCGCAAGCGCTCGCAGCAACCGCGCTACCGTCGCCTCGCCAACGCGTTCGGCGACTGGGGCCTGGCATGGGGTACCGGCTACCAGATCGCCGACAGCCAGAGTGGCCAGCGCCTGTACCCGGCCGCCGTCGCCGCACTGGGCGACTGCCCCGGCGAAGACTTCGTATTCGAGGCACAGATCGTCATCTCGGCAGCCCAATTGCTGGGCACCCGCTGCGTATCGGTGCCGATCGAATCGCGTTACCAGACGGTGGCTTCGCAGGAGCCCCACGAGCAGTTCCGCGCCAGCCATTTCCGGCCGCTGCGCGATTTCACCCGCATCACCACCCATATCGTGGCGGCAGTGCTCCGGAAGGGCGGCCTGTGGGCGATCCACCGCAGCATCCGCGCCAATCCGCCGGTGATCGACGATCCGAGCGGCGAGTTCGCGCGCCCCGTGCTGCAGCAACCGGCGAACATCCGGTGAGCCCGCCAGAGCCGCTGCACACCGATGTCGCCATCCTCGGCGGCGGCCTCGCCGGGCTCTGCCTCGCCATACAACTCAAGCGCCAGGATCCGGCGATCCGCATCGCCGTCATCGAACGCAACACCCATCCGGTGCGCGAAGCCGCCTTCAAGGTGGGCGAGTCCACGGTGGAAGTCGGCGCCCACTACTTCGCCAACGTGCTGGGCCTGCGCGAGCACCTGGATACCGAGCAGATCCGCAAGTTCGGTTTTCGATTCTTCTTCAGCGACGGCCGCGAACAGGTCGACCGTTGCACCGAGATCGGGGTCAGCGAGCCCTTGCCGACACCGTCCTGGCAACTCGACCGCGGCCGTTTCGAGAACTTCCTGGGCGTGCACACGCGCGAACTGGGGGTGGAGTTCGTGGATGGTGCCACCGTGCGCGATGTCGAGCTCGGCACCGGTGCTGCCGACCACCGCGTCGTGTTCAAGCACGCGGGCGGGTCGGGGCAGGCACGGGCACGGTGGGTGGTCGATGCCAGCGGACGTGCTGCCGTGCTCAAGCGCAAGCTCGGGCTCGCCGAGAGCAACGACCACGATGTCAATGCCGTCTGGTGGCGCGTGGATGGCCACCTGAAGCCCGACGAGTGGTCCACCGATCCCTCATGGCGGCAACGCTGCACCTTGCCCAATCGCTGGAAATCCACCAACCACATGTGTGGGCCGGGCTACTGGTTGTGGCTGATCCCGCTGGCCTCCGGTGCACATTCGATCGGCATCGTCTGCGATGCCGGCATGCACCCGCTGGATGGCATCGACACCCATGACAAGGCGATGGACTGGGTGCGCAAGCACCAGCCGCGCATCGCCAGCGACCTCGACGACCCCCGCCACGAGGTGCAGGATTTCCGGTTCCTCCGCCATTTTTCCCACGGTTGCCGCGAAGTGTTTTCCGGCAATCGATGGGCCCTGACGGGCGATGCCGGGGTCTTCCTCGATCCGTTCTACTCGCCGGGCAGCGACTTCATCGCCATCAGCAACGGCTACATCTGCGACCTCATCTCCAAGGATCGCGCCGGCACCGACATCACACCCTATGCCGACATCTACCAGCAGCTGTATTTTTCGTTCTACCGCAGCACGCTGACCCTGTACCAGGGCCAGTACCCGTTGTTCGGGGACGCCGCGGTGATGCCGCTGAAGGTGATCTGGGACTACACCTATTACTGGTCGCTGCTGGCCCCGCTCTACATCTCGGGCCGCACCACCTCGCTGACGGTGCTCGGCCGGATGCGCGAAGCATTCACCAGGGCGGGTGCGTTGAACGAAGCGATGCAGGCCATGCTCGCGGAATGGGGCCGGCTCAACACCCGGATATCTGGAGGGGCGCCCGCCCCGATGGATGAACGCGAACTCGACCAGTACGGAATCGACTGGTTCCGCGACATCAATGGGTCGCTTTCAGCCGAACTGGACGACGACGCCTTTGTCGCGCGGATGCAGGACAACGTTGTCCTCATGGATCGGCTGGCCGCCGAACTGCTGGCCGGCGCGCGCGAGCAGCACCCGGGCCTGGATGATCACGGCCTGGGCGCGCTGGTGGAGGATGTTCCCGCGTACGCGGACGGCCTGCTGCCGCCCCAATGGTATGGAGCGGCTGCGGTACCTGCCTGATCCGGCTCGTCCGCTGCCGGATCAGTCGATCGGCGGCTGGCTGCCCGGCGGCGGCGGATCGAACACGTAGACCGCGATGCCGCGCGCATGCTTCGGCGTGGGGCTGATGTTCACCCCGACTCCGCCGCTGGTATAGCTGCTCCCGCCGAAACGGCCGGTGCCGACGCCGACGCCGACGCTGCTACCGCCATGCCCTGTCTCGCTGCCCTGGAACAGCACGCCGTTGGCGCCAAGCTTGGCAGCCTCGGCCCTCAGCTTGCCGATGACTGCGTCGGTCTTGGCCTGTTCGCCATAGGTCAGTCCGCCGCTGCTGGTCTCCAGCATGGCGATCTCTTCGTATCGGCCGGGCGGAGCGGAGAAGTACACCATCACCTGCTCCGGCGAAATCGGCGCGCGCGGCTGGCCGAGCATGACCTTCGAGGTGCTGGCGCAGCCGGCGAGCGCCAGGGCCGCGGACAACGTGAACAAGTGGGACAGACGCATGGCGAATTCCTCCGGACCGGGTGCGGGGCGAGTATGCGCCGGGACCGGATATCAGCGGGTGAAGCCTGGCCCCGGGTTCAGCCCATGCCGCCGTTGATGCCGATCACCTGCCCGTTCACGTAGCCGGCCTCAGCCGAACAGAGGAAGGCGACCAGCGCGGCAACCTCCTCCGGCGTGCCGGTGCGGCCTGCCGGGACCATCTGTTTCACCACTTCCGGCGGGAATGCCTGCTCCTCCATGCGCCCGGCGATGACACCCGGCGCCACTACGTTGACGCTGATGCCGCGGCTGGCCATCTCCCGCGCGAGCGACTTGCTGGCCCCGTGCAGCGCCGACTTCGCCGCCGCGTAGTTGGCCTGTCCGCGGTTGCCCAGCACGCCGGCCACCGAGGAGACGCTGACGATCCGGCCCCACCGGGTGCGGGCCATCGGCAACAGCAGCGGTTGGGTGACATGGAAGAACCCGTGCACCGATACATCGATGACCCGTTTCCACTGGGCCTCGGTCATGCCGGCCATCGGCGCGTCGTCGTGCACGCCGGCGTTGTTCACCAGCACCTGGATCGGGCCGTCCACAAGCAGCGACTCCAGCGCCGCGCGGGTGGCCTCGCCGTCGGCCACGTCGAAAGCGACTGCTTCAGCGCTGCCGCCCTCGTGGTGGATCGCCTTGACCACGGCTTCCGCGCGCGCAATGTTGGAATTCGCGTGCACGATGACGTGCATGCCATCGGACGCCAGGCGCGCGCATATCGCGCCGCCCAGGTCGCCACTGCCACCGGTCACGAGGGCGCGGCGCGGCGCGGTGGATGCGGTCATGGGGTTCCCTCCGGTTGCGATACCGAGCCCATTGTAGGAGTAGCCTCATGCGCCGGCTGCAGCATCACCGCGGCCCGGCCCTCGGCCAGGACGTCGCTGCCGTGGCAGATACGGAACTGGTACTGCCAGCCACTGTCGCCGTCGACCAGCAACTGCGCGTGGCACTCGATGGCACCGGCGAGGTCGTCGATGCGGTCGACCGAAAACTCCACCGCCCGCAGCGACACCAGCATGCCCGGTGCGGCCTGGCCGCCCGACCTGAGCCCGCCGTGCACCGCCATCGCCTGGGCGCCGTATTCGCACAGGTGGATCGCCCGCAGGCACCCGTGGCTTCGCAACGGATGATCGACGTCGCGGTGCCGCATGGTGGCCAGCCGGATGCTGTCCGCGTCCCATGCAAGCACCTCGTCCCACAGGCACATCGCACCTTTGTGCGGAACCAGCGACTGCATGGCTTCGGGCGCGACTGCGCCGCTCATGCCGCCTGCCCCGGCGGCCGGTGGCGAGCGATCAGCAGCGCCCCGAGCAGGTTGCAGGCCACGCCCAACGCCACGGTGACACCGATCGCCCGAAGCACCGGGATCTGCGAGCTGGCGAGCAGGGCGAACACCGACAGCGTGGTCAGGCTGCAGACGCCGATGGCATGCACGGTGCGCAGCTGTTCCTCGCGCCGGCCGCCGGCGTGGTCGAAGAACAGCGCGTAGTCCAGGCCCAGGCCCGCCGCGAGGATCAGCGACACCAGGTGAAACAGGTTGAGCTCGACCCCGGCTACCCTAAGCACCGCGACGACCACCAGCCCGGTCACCAGCATCGGCGCCAGCACACGCGCCACCCGCCGCGGCTCACGCAGGCCGACGGACACCGCCACCACCAGCAGCAGGACGGCCGCGGCCAATGCCCACAGCACCCGCTCCCGATAGGCCGCGACCAGCGACTCCGACGCCTGTTTGAGGTCCAGCAAACGCGCGCCGAGCGGCTCGACCGCCGCAGCGACCGCGGCCGGATCGCGCGGGCCGCTCAAGGACACCAGCGCGGTGGCCTTGTCGCCGTGGTCGAGCAACAGCCCCGAGACACTGCCATGCAGCATGCTGTCCTCCAGGTCCGCCGGACGCAGCGGCGCCGCCACGCGCGCCTGCCCGACGTCGGCAAGGAAAGGCGCGAACACGTCGGGTCGGAACGGGCTGTCGGCCAGCGCCTCGTCGAGCGCCGAGGCCAATGTGGCGCCATCCGGCAGCCGTGCCTGCCGTTCCCGTTGCCGGGCGACGCTGGGCAGGTAGCGGGCGGCCAGATCGTAGCCCTCGATCGCCCCTTGCCGTCGCAAGTCGTCCAGCACTGGGCGAAGCTCTTCGGATGCCTGCAGCACCGCCTCGACGTCGCTCCCCTCCACCGTCAGCAGGTAGCGCACGTCGGGTGCGCCGAGCTCGCCGCGAAGTCGCGCGTCCAGCTCCAACGAGTCTTCCGGCACCGGGGTCAGTCGGGAGAGATCGTTCTGCCAGAACGGACCCGGGGCCAACAGCGCCACCGCAGCCGCAACCGCCGCGATGATCGCCACCGTCGCGGGCCCCAGCCGCGGCCATCGCCACACGACCGCATGCAATCGCGACAGCAGCCGGGAATCGGCGACGTCGCGGACTGTCGGCGCCAGCAATGCCGGCAGCAGGAACCGCGTGGCCAGCATCGCGGTTGCCAGCCCGACCACCGTGAACACGGCCAGTTGCCGCAGCCCGTCGACACCGGCCGCGAAGAAGCTCAGGTAGGCGATGCAGGTGGAGACCACGCCGATGCCCAGCGTCCGCCCCAGGGCCTTCGCACCCGCACCCGGTGGAATACCCGGGCGCTGGTGGCTCAGCAGGTGGATCGGATAGTCGGCGGCGATGCCGATCAGGGTGAAGCCGAACGCCAGGGTGATGCCGTGGACGCCACCCGGGAACAGCCAAGCCACCGCCGCCATCCCGGCCAGGCCTGCACTTGCGACCGGCAGCGCGGCCATCAACGGTGCCTTCCAGCTGCGGTACGCGACCATCATCAACAGCACGAATGCCAGCCCCCCCAGCCCACCCAACAGGCTGGCCTCGGCGGCGGTGCGCTGCCCGATCGATACCGAGAACGCCCCGGGGCCACTCACCAGCAACCGCGAACCGCTACCGCTGGAGGCTTCGGCGAAGGCATCGTCCAGCGCGGCCAGCGCCGCCTCCTGGCCGGCCGGATCGAATCCGGCCGCGTGCGTCTGCAACAACATCAGTGCCTGCCGGCCCGCCTGGTCGAACCACACCCCGTGCAACCGTTGGGGCGCATGCGCCGGTTCCCACTGGTCGAGCAGCACCAGGGACTCCAGCGTCGGATCAGCCGGCAGGAGCGGCTCGATCATCCCTGCGGCCGGCGAACCCAGATCCTGCAGCCGCGCCTCCAGTTCCCCGGCAAGGTAGGCGGCGTCGAACCGCTGCTCGTCCAGGGTCGGAGACAACAGGTAGCGATACGGCCGCAGGTGCGCGGGAATGGCTTCCATGCCTGCGTCACCGCCATTGGCGACGACGGCAAAGCGCTCATCGCCTGCCAGACGTTCCCGGATGCTTTCCGACTGCCGCGCCAGCACCGAAGGCTCCGAACCCCACAGCGCAACCAGCAGCAGGCGCGAACCCGGGCCTTCGCCCAGTTCGTCGATCAGCAGCTTCTGCGCGGGGGTCTGCGGCGCCGGCATGAAATCGCGCAGGTCACTGCTGAGTTGCAGCCGCGGTAGCAGCCACCAGGCCACCAGCAGCAACACGGCCAGCCACGTGGCCGCCAGCCCGAGGCGTCGCATACGGCCACCAGCTGCTGTCGTCACGGGTTGTCGTCGCCGCGACACAGGGCCTGCAGGTCGGCAAGATCCTCGAGTTCGGCGGCATCGCTGGCCGCACCTGCCAGCAGCGTGCGCTGTGGCTCGGTCTCGCCGGCCGCCAGGGTTTCCATGCAGCGCAGCTCGGCACCGCGGCCGTGGAGGTCGATGCGCTCGACCTTGCCGGCCAGCGCCTGCTTCGGCACCAGGGTCAGCTCCCAGTCCTGTCGGGTGCCCTTGCTGGAGACCTCGTAATACCGCAACAGGGTTTCGCGATCGCCCGACAGCAGGGCGCCGAAACTGGCCTGCATGCCCGCCAGCTCCGGTGCACGGTCGAGGGCGAAGCTGCGGGGGGACTTTCCTGCGCGCTGGATGGTGGCCTGGCCGGCCTCGATGGTGGTGGTTTCCCGGTATGGCGACCGTACTTCCCGGACCAGCACCTCATCCTGCGGCCGGCGGTATTCGCCCACCAGCCTCAGCGGCGCCTTCAGCAGGCGCGACTCCCTCAGCTCCACGAAAGCCGTGCGCATCGGCGCCGGCCGGGCGAGCCGGTCGAGGATCCAGCCGCTGTCGACCCCAGTCGAAGCCTCAGGCGCCGCCGCGTGCAGCGAGCCGCTCAGCGCCAGCATCGCCAGCAACCATGTCATGCGTGGAAGTGTCATCGGGCCGCCAGAAATCATAGAAGTTGAACCAGTTGTACGGGGCGTCGCATGCATGGTGTTGCAACCGCGACGAATAGCGCTCGACAAGCTCGGGCAACAGGCGCGAACGCTGCGACCGCGGGACGTCCAGCCCTTCGCTGAAGACCTCGAAGCGCAGGTCGTAGCGGCGCCCGCCGCGGTACAGGCCGAAGGCAAGCACCACCGGCACCTTGAGCACCGCCGCGATCAGCCATGGCGCCGTCGGGAAGGACGCCGGGGCCCCCAGGAAGCGGCTGGCGTGGCCGGGGTGGCCGGGGTGCACCCGGTCCACCAGCAGCGCCACCAGGGCGCCCTCGTCGGTGGCCTCCTTGATCGCCAGCATCAGCGAAGGGCCGCTCTGCCCGGCATCGATCACGCTGCGCGCCATTTCCGGATCCAGCGCATCGAGCAACTGGGTGATCGCGGGGTTGTGGCCCTTGTCCAGCACCACCCGCACCGATACGTCCGGACGTTTGCGTGCCAGCACCCGCAGCACCTCGAAACTGCCCAGGTGGGAGCCGAACACCAGCACGCCCTTGCCGCGGTCCAGTTGAGCGTGCAGGCCATCCAGCCCGTCGATGTCGATGTCGAACCGGTCCAGCTGGCCGCTGAGCATGAACACCCGGTCGAGGATGGTGGAGGCGAAACAGTGGATGTGCCGCGCGACGTCCACGAGGCCGGCGCGCCTTCCGAGCACTCGGCCCAGGTAGGCGCGGGATGCACGCCGTTCGGGCCCCCGCACGACCAGGAAGTACAGCGTGATCGGGACCAGCAGCACGCGTGCCACCGCACGCCCGCCATGGCGGGCGATGGTCCTGATCAGCCAGAGCGCGAACCAGCCACCGCCTTCGGGACGCTGCTTCCAGTCGGCGGTCACGATGGCGCTCCCGCGGTCACTTCACCACTGGCCAGCAGGGTCTCGCCACGCAGGACCCGGAACTTCCAGCGCGGCGTGGCGCCCTCCAGCTCGACCCGGGCGAGCTCACCCGGCAGCAGCGGCTGCATGAACTTGACCCGCGGCAGCCGAAGGCCACCCGGGTCGCCGCCACCCGCGTGGATCGCATCGAGCACGTGATCGAGCAGCAGCACCCCGGGCACCACCGGCTGTCCCGGAAAATGGCCCGGCAGGCATGGATGATCGAAGGGAACGGAAAATTGCATGGAGGGCGACGCGGCGGGCGGCTGGATCCGGGGCACAAGGATAAGCCACCCACCCCCGGGTCAATGGAACAGCGTCCGCCAGAAACCGGGCCCGAGCCCCGCCATCCGCCGCATGAAGTCGAGGAAGCTGGGATGCCGACCAGGGAAACGGAGCTTCCGGTACAGGTACTCGGCCATGAAGAAGCCCGCTACCACACCGTAGTCGAGCAGGTTGGCGAACCACGACCAGGTCTGCTGCGACACGGCCAGCAACGGCGCATGGCCCAGCCGGACCAGCAGCCCGTCCGGCACCGCCACCAGCGCCAGTACCAGGTTCGCGATCGAGAGCGCCGCCAGCAGCAGCGCCCAGCACGCCGTGAGCGACCGGGTGTAGCGCTTGAGGTCGGGCTCCAGCGCATGCGGCTCGCAGTCCTCCAGCGCGGAGACGATGCGGCTGATCAGCGGCACCCGTCCCGGGGCCAGGCTGCGGCCGAACCACCACCCCAGCAACGCCGTGAACACCACCGGCGGCGCCAGCAACAGCAACGCCGCCACGCCGGTGCCGCGCAGTGCCCACAGCCCGGCCGCGCACGCGGCCAGCAGCAACCAGGCCCAGGCGCGCGCCCGGGCCAGCGGCAGCAGCAGCACGATCAGAGCAAGGTCGAGCAGGACCAACAGCGCCAGCGGTTCGCTGCCGGCCACGCTTGCACGATGTGCCAGCAGCGGATAGGCCACCGCCAGCAAGACCCGCAGCGCGATCAGGAGAGGCATGCGGGCGCGCCTGTTCAGGCGGCGCGGTGTGCCTCGATGTGCGCCGACAGGCTACGCAGCGATCCGAAGATCCTGCGGTTCTCATCGCTGTCGGAGCGCAGCTGGAAGCCATATTTCTTGCTGATCGCAAGCGACAGCTCCAGGGCGTCGATCGAGTCCAGGCCGAGTCCGTCGCCGAACAGCGGGGCCTCCGGGTCGATCTGCGCGGGGTCGGTATCCTCGAGGTTCAGGCTGTCGACCAGCAGCTTCGCCAGTTCGTGCTCGGCGGGGGTTTGTTCGGACATCAGGGGACTACCGGCGGCTTGGGAGGCGCAACGATCCTGCATCGGGCGCGGCGGCGCAACTGCGACGGCGATGGCGCCCCGCCAGTATCATGGCCGCATGACCGATCCAGCACCCGGCGCCGCAGCGCGCGCCGCCCCGGCCGATCCCCACGCGTCGCCCGTTCCCGCCAATGGCCCACGGCTTTCCGTCGACTATTCCGACACGTCGCCCGAGGCGCTGCTGGCGGCGCCGGACACTCTCGTGGTCCTGGGTTTCGGCGATGCGGCGCCCGACCACGACGACCCGCGCTACCTGCGGGTCCCGCTGCGCCAGCAAGGCAGGCCGCAGTTCGAGGTCTGGCGAGCCCGGGCCGGCGTCCGGCATGGGCGAGCCGATGGCATCGCCTGGGCGAGCGACGGCTCGCTGCAGTTCGGTGCGCTGGAGATCGACGAGCCTGACGGCGAAGACATCCGCGCGGCGGCGGAAGCGGCCTACAGGCGCATGCTCGGCTTCACCTCGGGTGGCGAGTATCCGCACCTGCTGCGCATCTGGAACTACCTCGACGGCATCACCCTTGGCGACGACGACCAGGAGCGCTACCGCCGCTTCTGCGTGGGCCGTGCCGAAGGACTGGGGAGCTTCGACGCCAACCGGCTCCCGGCCGCCACCGCCATCGGCCGCGTCGACGGCCGCCGCCGGTTGCAGGTGTACTGGCTTGCCGCCACCTCGCCGGGCACGCCGCTGGAGAATCCGCGCCAGATCAGCGCCTACCGCTATCCGCGCTGCTACGGGCCGCAACCGCCCAGCTTCGCGCGGGCGATGCTGCCGCCCGACGACTCGATGCCTTTGCTGCTGTCCGGCACCGCCGCCATCGTCGGCCATGAATCGCGCCACGCAGATTCGCTGGCCACGCAGCTGGACGAGACCCTGGCGAACTTCGCCAGCCTGCTCGAGCAGGCCCGTGCGCACCGCCCTTCGTTGCCGGACCGATTTGGTCCCGGTACGCGGCTCAAAGTCTATGTACGCGATGCCGAGGAGCTCGAGCCTGCCTCCCGGCTGCTGGCGGAACGGTTGGGGCCGGAGGTTCCGCGGATCGTGCTGCAGGGCGCCGTCTGCCGGCGCGAACTGCGCATCGAGATCGATGGCGTCCATGACCTTTGAGCCGTGCATCGCCCGGCGTTCGCGGCGAACATTCCACCCACGGCGTTTGCCGGCAACAGGATACGAGGGAGAACGAACATGGGACTGATCAGCCTGCTGTGGGGCGTGGTCGCGATGATCTTGATGGTGATAGCGCTGATCCCGCTGCTGGGCTGGGGCAACTGGTTCCTGATCCCGTTCGCCGCGGTGGGCGCGGTGATCGCCGCGATCGGCATCGCCCTGACCCGCGAGCAGAACCGTGGCCGCGCCAAGGCCGGCCTGGTGCTGAACGGCATCGTGATCATCGTCGGCATCGTGCGGCTCGGGCTGGGTGGCGGGATCGTCTGACCGCCGCATCGCCTGACCCCGGCGGGGGCGGCCGGCGTCGTAGAATGGCCCCATGAGCAGCCACCCCTACGCACGCCCGCGGCGGATGCGCCGCGACGAGTTCTCCCGCCGCCTGATGCGGGAAACCGTCCTTACCACCAACGACCTCATCCTGCCGGTGTTCGTGCACGGGCACGATGGGCGCGAGCCGGTGGCGTCGATGCCCGGCGTGGAACGCCTGTCGATCGACGAGCTGCTGCGCGCGGCCGAGCAGGCGTGCGAGCTGCGGGTGCCGGCACTGGCACTTTTCCCCGTCACCGCCCCCGAGGCCAAATCGCTGGACGCGGCCGCCGCGTTCGATGACGAAGGCCTGTGCCAGCGCGCGGTCAGGGCCTTGAAATCACGCTTCCCGCAGCTGGGCGTGATCACCGACGTGGCACTGGATCCCTACACCCGCCATGGCCAGGACGGGCTGCTCGACGACAGCGGCTACGTGATGAACGACGCAACCGTCGAAGTGCTGGTCAAGCAGGCGCTGTCGCACGCGCGCGCCGGCGCCGACGTGGTGGCCCCCAGCGACATGATGGATGGCCGCATCGGCCAGATCCGCAGCGCGCTGGAGCTGGAGGGGCACGTGCACACCCGCATCCTGGCCTACAGCGCCAAGTACGCCAGCGCCTTTTACGGCCCCTTCCGCGATGCGGTGGGCAGCGCGGCCGCGCTCGGCAAGGCCGACAAGCAGACCTACCAGATGGACCCGGCCAACAGCGACGAGGCGATGCAGGAAGTCGCGCTCGACCTGGAGGAAGGCGCCGACATGGTGATGGTGAAGCCCGGCCTGCCCTACCTGGACATCGTGCGCCGGGTGAAGGACAGCTTCGGCGTGCCGACCTTCGTCTACCAGGTGAGCGGCGAGTACGCGATGCTCAAGGCAGCGGCGATGAACGGCTGGCTGGACGAGCGCGCCTGCGTGCTGGAGGCCCTGACCAGCATCCGCCGCGCCGGTGCCGACGGAATACTGACCTACCACGCCCTCGATGCCGCCCGCTGGCTGCGTGAAGCGGCCTGACAAGGGCCGCCACGACAGGCGGTCGCGGGTGCAGGCGCCGCCCGTCTAGGGCAGGCAGTCGCCGGATCCGCCCACCGCGGGTGCCTTCATGCGGTAGATGTCGCTATCACCGGCTCGCGGAGCCCGTGCGGTCCCGCTGACCAGCAGCTCGGCAGGCTTGTTCCAGTCGATGCCCGGCCCGCGGGTGCGGTCCTCGGGTGTGTTGAACGACAGCTCCAGCACCCCAGCCTCCACGAAGCCGCCGGCCTCGCAACGGGCCAACTGCAGGCGCATGGCTTGGCCATCTGCGCTGGAACGGGTGAACACGATGCCGGTCCCGCTCCCAAGCCAGGTCGCCTCCATCTCATCCTCGGCGGTGTTGATGCCTTCCAGCGCGCGGGGTTCGCCCCACGCGCCTTCCTGCCATTGCGATACGAACAGGTCGAGCCCGCCGGGTCCGCCGTGCGCGTCACTGGCGAACAGCAGGTGGCGGCCATCCTGCGTGGGGACCGGCGAAGACTCGTTCCCGCGCGTGTTGAACGGGCCGGGCAATCGCTCCTGGGGCCCGACACTGCCATCGGCGCCGACCGGTGCGCGATAGAGGTCAAGACCGCCGGCGCCGCCTTTGCGATCGGAGGCGAAGTACAGCCACCGGCCGTCGGCAGCGAAGACGGGATCGAGATCCTCGCCCGGGGAATTCAGCGACAGCGGCTGCGGATCCTGCCAGCGGCCGTCGATCAGCTCGGCACGCCAGAGATCGCCACCGCCCGCACCACCCTCGCGATCGCGGCTGCCCCAGACGATCCAGCGACCGTCCGGGCTCACCGTCGCCCGCACCTCCGAGGCCGGCGTCGACACCACGTGCATGCCTTCGATGCCGTACTCGGACAGGAAAGCCGCCGCGGCTCCCGCCGTGCAGCATCCGGCGAGTAGACTGGCGCCCATCAGGAGCCGGCGCGTACGTCCCGTACGACTGTCTGTTCTCAAGTCATCCACCCCAATCAAACCATCCAAGGGAGCCTCCATGTCCGTTCCCCGTTTTGCCGTGATCGGCCACCCGGTTTCGCACTCATTGTCGCCGCGCATCCATGCCGCGTTCTCGCACCAGACGGGAATCACGATGGATTACGGCACGCTCGACGCCGCCCCGACCGATCTTGCGGCGGCGCTGGAGCGCTTCCACCGCGATGGTGGCGCAGGCGCCAATGTCACGATGCCGCACAAACGCGCCGCGGCGGCATTGTGCGAAAGCCTGGCCGACCGCGCCGAGCGCTCGGGCGTGGTCAACACCCTGGTCCGCACCGCCACCGGCTGGCGCGGCGACAACACCGACGGCCTGGGGCTGGTGCGCGACCTTACCGACCGCCATAGCCAGGACCTGCGCGGGCGCCGGGTGCTGCTGATCGGCGCCGGTGGGGCCGCCCACGGGGTGGCGCCGGCACTGCTCGACGCCGGGATCTCCGACCTCTTCATCGTCAACCGTACCGAGTCGCGCACCGATGCCCTGGCCGACGCGCTCGGGGAGCCCGCGCGCGTCCACCCGCGTTACTTCAAGGACCTCGACACCCTCGGCTCGTTCGACCTGATCATCAATGCCACCTCGATTGGCCACGACGCCGACGGCAGCGAACTGCCGCTTCCCGGCTCGCTCATCAGGCGTCGCTGCGACGTGGTGGACCTGGCCTACGGCGAAGCCGCGATCGGGTTCCTTGCATGGGCGCGGGCCTCCGGCGCCGACCGGCTGATCGATGGGCTGGGCATGCTGGTGGAGCAGGCAGCGGAGAGCTTCGAGCTGTGGCACGGCGTGCATCCGGATACCGATGCGATCCATGACGAGCTCCGGGCCGAGTACCCGATCGGCAGCATCGGCCGCTGAACCATGGACTGCCGGGCCGGTTGCGGGGCGTGCTGTACCGCCCCTTCGATCAACTCGCCGATTCCAGGCATGCCCCACGGTAAGCCGGCCGGCATGCCCTGCGTCCAGCTCGACGACGACCTGCGCTGCCGGCTGTTCGGTGACCCGTCGCGGCCGGCCTTTTGCGGGACATTGCGCCCCGGGCCGGACATGTGCGGGGTTAGCAGGGACGAAGCCATGACACTGCTCGGCACCCTCGAGCAGGCCACCCGCCCCGACCGCCCCCTGTAGGAGCGGCTTCAGCCGCGACCGTGCTCCCCGGAGCGGCCGCCATCGCCTGGCTCAGCCCTTGGCCATCCCCAGATAGCTGTCCTTCAACCGCATGTAGTGCCGCGGGCTGTACTCCAGGTTCTCGATCTCGCGATCCGTCAGGCGGCGCACGAAGCGGGCCGGGTTGCCCAGCCACAGCTCGGCTTCACCCACCGTCTTGCCCGGCGGCACCACGGCGCCGGCGCCGACGAAGCCGTAGCGCGACACCACCGCCCCATCAAGGATGCGGGCACCCATGCCCACCAGGCAGAAGGCCTCCAGCCGGCAGGCGTGGATGATCGCGCCGTGGCCGATGGTCACGTCCTCGCCGATGACGGTCGGTAGCCCACCCGGGCGGGTGAAGGGCCCTTCGTGGGTGACGTGCACGATGGTGCCGTCCTGGACGTTGGTGCGTGCGCCGATCTCGATCGAGTTCACGTCGCCGCGGACCACGCAGCCGGGCCAGATGGAGACGTCGTCACCGAGAGTGACCGCGCCGATCACCGTTGCGGCCGGATCAACGTACACGCGCTCACCCAGTGAAGGATGGCTCTCGAGGTAGGGACGGATGTTCATCGGCGCATTGTACGTGGGCGCCATTCGGGTCAGTGCAGGGCCTGCACCTCGTAGCATGTGTCGGAGCGCGGCCCGGTAGCCGGCCGGGAACACAGGTAGCTGTCGAAACCCAGGCGTGCCCCGGCACCTTCTCCCGCCTTGCTTCCTTCCGAGTCTCCACCCAGTGCGATGCCGCGCAGCTCATCGGGGGCCAGCACCAGCCGCACGCGGTATTCCAGCGACGACCCGGTCAGCAGCGCCAGCCACTTCGACAGCGCCCGGTTGGCCGCACCTCCGGGCAGGAAGGCGTCGAACTCGCTGCGTCGGAGCGGGCCGACCCACAGGCATACCCTGAGGTCGCGCTGCCATACCCGCTCCCCGGCCAGCGCCGTGCTACCCAGCGCCGCGTTGCCGACGCCCAGGCGGGTGCGTTGCGTCTCCGGCACCGGGTACCAGGCACCGATGAACTGCTCGACCCTCAGCGGGACCCGGAAATAGGACGACAGCGTGCGCTGCAGCACCGCCGCCGATACGGGCCGCTGGCGGATGCTGCCGGCGTGGTGCGCGATGGACTGGTCGAAGACATCGCCCTCGCCATCCTGCAGCCGGCCGCGCAGCGACGCCATGCCGAGCCCCGAAAGCGCGAGGACCAGCGGCAGGAACTTCTCGTCTCCGTCCAGCTCGTACTGGATCGCGAGGCGGTGCTTCTTCCACGCTGCGTAGTGCAGCGCAACCGCACGGTTGCTGAAGATGTCCAGGAACGCCCGCGGGGCATGGTCGCGCTGGTAGGTTTCGCGGGCGGCGAGCGTCTCGGTGTAGTGCAGTGGAAGCACGCCCTGGCCGCCGAGCATGCCCATGAAGGCCGGCACCAGCTGCACCGATCCCAGGTCCTCCATCTGCAGGGCATGTTCGACCGCGGCGGGACGCTCAAGCGCCGTGCCGTCGGTCGAGCGGGCCTGGATCGACTCCAGCTCGGCCGCGGGAAACGCCATCGCAGTGGAATTGCGGAAGCGCACCATGCGCGCGAGTGCATCACCCGGGCGCATGCCCTGCCGGGCGAACACCCGCTCCAGTATCCGCACCGCCTGGAAGAAGCCGAAGCGGTGCGGCGCCGCCAGCAGTTGTTGCGCTACACCAGGATCGATTCGCCGCTGCGTGGCTGGCATCTGACGAGTTCCTCCCCGGTGTCGGCCGACAGCAAGGTCAGCTGGGTGAAGCTGTTGGCGTGCACGTACAGGCCAAAGAAGTGGTCGAGCACGTTGGCGAAGGCCGCCACGCCGTGGCCGACGAAGGCGCTCTCCTCGATCGTCAGGCGGATCTCGATGCCCCGGACGATGCTGGCGAAGTGCTTCCCGGGCAGCCATGCCGTGGCCGGCCGGTGCTCCAGCGCGACCAGTCCGTCGATCTGCCGACCCGATGCGGTGCTTTGCGCGATGTCATAGAGGCGCAGCATCTCCTTGAGGGCGGGCAGGCCGCTCTGGCCCAGCGAGAGGTGGTTCAGGGACAGGTGCGAGATCAGCCGCCACTGTGCGCCGCGGCCGCGCTCGAAGCGCATCGACCGCGTCGGCTTCCGGAGCAGGCTGATGGCGCGGACCGCGCCGCCGCCCTCCATCGTCAGGTCGCCTCCGGCCACGCCATACGCCAGGTCCGCCGGAAGGTCGCGGTTGCTGCAGGTCAGCTCCAGGCTAACCACGTCGGTACCTGGCCTGACCGGATTGAAGGACAGGTCGACGAAGGACATCTCGGTCTCGAAACCGGGGCTGGTACGCGCCACCTGCTCGTCGCGACGCGTGAGCCAGTACTGCCCGGCCTGGTCGGGCGCCTCGCCGTGGTGCAGGGAGTAGAACGGCCGGAATTCGGTGACCTCCTCGCCCCGTGGCGTCTGCCGTACCTGCCGTACCGAGTCGATCGACACCACCTCGTAGGCGAATGCACGGCGGGCATCGGCGACCACCGGGTAGTGGGTGTCGCGGTGGGTGACCCGGATCGGCTCGCCATGCTGCGGGAACAGGTTGACCACCGGCGTGCAGCCCAGGCGGATGTTGTCCCGGCCGAGAGACTCCAGCAGCCGTCCGCGCGGCGCCCCGGCCGGCTCGGCGTCCAGCAGCAGGTGCACGGTGAAGGCGCCACCGCTGCGCATGCCGGGCACACCCAGGTCGAGGTCGAAGAAGCCGAATTTCTCGGGGAACGCGAACAGCTCGGTCAGCAGCCGGTAGGCCGGATGGGAGCGATCCGGGAAATCCACCAGCGCCTCGTCTTCCGCGAAGCCGACCTGGCGCAACGGCGACGCTGGCAGCGACGTCCAGCGCCCGCTGCCGGTCGGCTCCACGTAGGCCGCCCTGACACCGATCGCCAATGCATCCCGCAGCGCGGCACAGAAGGAAGGTTCGCCGTCGATGAACAGGCGGAGGACATCGAGCGCGGACGGGGGCCCCTCGTGGTCCCCGAGCCATTCGAAATCCAGGGAGACCTGCCCACCCGCCCCCGGCGGTGAAGACACGGCCATCGGGACCCGCGCAATGCCGGAATAGCCGGCATCCACGACCCGGATGGGCGCCAGCACCACGTCATAGGCGCTGCGGAACCGGCAGCTCGCGCCACGCACGCTGCGTGAGTGCAGCAGCGTGCCACGTGGCACCACCTGCGGGTCAGTGAGCTGCGACAGGGCCGGACCCATGTCGAAACACGCGACCGAGCAGGAAGGAAATGGCCGCAGGTAGTGCGGGTACATCACTTCGAGCAGGGCCTCGGTGAACTCTGGATAGTCGTCCTCGATCTTCTTGCTGACGCGCGCGGTGAGCAGCGCGAACGACTCGATCAGGCGCTCGACGTGCGGATCCTGGCTGCCATCGCCGGACAACAGCAGGCGGCCGGCGATCTTCGGGTAGCGCTCGGCGAACTCGCGTCCGTGGCGGCGCAGGAAACCGAGCTCGCGCTCGTAGTGGGGCAGCAGGTCGTCCATCAGCCGCGGGCGCCGGTGCTCATGCCGCGGCAGGCCGGCGCATGCGGCTGATCGAGTACTGCAGGGTATTGGGTTGCAGCATGGCGTCGAAGCTCACGGCCTCGCGGGCGGGCTGCAGGTCGAGCAGGCCGTGGATCGAGAAGTGCAATCCGCCGACGCCGCGGCTGTTGCCGTCGAGCCGCACCCTGACATCGTGCAGGCGGGACTCGTGGCGGGCGATCGCCTGCTCCAGCGCGCGGCAGATCGCCGCTCGGTCATGGCCGTTGGCCAGGCTCATCGCCGAGAAGTCACGCAGCCCATAGGTCATCATCGACCTGCGGCAGTTGGGGTACGCAGCCAGGTCCTGCTCGCCATAGGCGGCGCGCGAGTTCAACAGTCCTTCCAGGTCGCGGGCGACCGAATCCTTGTACTGCTCCAGCGAAACCGGCCGCGCGCTTTCGCGCGTCGCGACCCTGCGCGGCTCATCGTCGAACAGCTTTTCCAGCAGGCTGGGCTCGAATCCTTTCATGGGTCCTGTCTGCTCAAGCACCGCATCGCGTGACGTTGCGTGGCGTGGCGTGGCGGCGACCAGGGCCGCCACCACGCCGGCACATCACGAGACCGTGTAGGTCGGCTTGTTGTTGGTGTTGCTCCACTGGGCAACGGTCTTGCCGCCGGTGCCGCCACCCTGCTTCTGCTGGGTGTACGACCACTTGATCGCGCCGAAGCTCAGTTGCACCTGCTCGGACGGCATGCCGTCGTGGCCGAGCGCGGTGGACACGCGGTGGACCAGCACGTTCAGCAGCTCGATCGTGTAGTAGTTGATCGCGTTGCCATCCTTGTCGGCACGCATGAATTCGATGCGGGCCTTCGGGAACGTGGTGCCGTTGGCGCAGGCCTGGAACAACGCCGTGGAGGCCAGGTCGATGCGCTTGTTGAGCTCGATCGGGGTCATCTCGACGCGTGCGGCGGTGGTGCCGCCGGCGCTCGATGCGGTGGCCGAACGCGGCTGGAGCACGTCCTGGTTGAAGGATTCAATCTCGATCCAATCCTTGTGCTCGGCGTCCTTGGACTCGCCCTTGATGGTGTCGATGCTGAGGAATGCGTGTTGCATGGTCTGGTTTCCTTTTGTTCCGTTCTTCCGTGAGATGTCGCCGGCCGTGGCCGGCATGTCGTGTTGCCTTGTCGCGACCACCACCCTCCAGGGTCTACGCCCCGTCCGCCTTGCAGCGGGGCGGTGGCTACTTCTTCATGCTGGCGGGCAGTTCGGCCACCAGCCGCAGTGACACCGACAGCTCGTCGAGCTGGAAGTGCGGGCGCAGGAACGACACCGCCCGATAGACGCCCGGCTTGCCGGGCACCTCGGACACCTGCACCGAAGCCTCTCGCAGCGGATATTGCGCTTTCGCTTCCTGCGTCGCGTTGTCATCCAGCAGCACGTACTGGGCGATCCACCGGTTGAGGAAATCCTCGACGTTGCCTGCCGAGGCGAAACTGTCGATCTTCTCGCGCATCATCGCCTTGAGGTAATGGGCGACGCGGGACACGGCGAAGATGTACTGCAGCTGGGCCGACAGCGAAGCGTTGGCGTTGGCCGCATCGGTGTTGTACTTCTTCGGCTTTTGCGCCGACTGCGCGCCGAAGAAGGCGGCGTAGTCGGTGTTCTTGCAGTGCACCAGCGGAATGAAGCCCAGGTCACTGAGCTCCTTCTCGCGGCGATCGGTGATGGCGACTTCGGTGGGGCACTTCAACGCGACCTCGCCGTCGTCCGTGCGGAAGGTGTGGGTCGGCAGTTCCTCCACCAGCCCGCCACCCTCGACGCCGCGGATCGCAGCGCACCAGCCAAAGTCCTCAAATGCACGTGTCAGCCGCGCGCCGAACGCGTAGGCGGTGTTGCACCACAGATAGCTGGAGTGGTCCGCCCCGTCGGTGTCCTCGACGTAGTTGAAGCCCTCCACCGTGGTGCCGTCCTTGGGGTTGTACGGCAGCCGTCCGAGGAAGCGCGGCAGCGTCAGCCCGACGTAGCGACTGTCCTCGGAGTCGCGGAAGGACTTCCACTTGGCGTACTCGACGGTGTCGAACACCTTGGCCAGGTCCCGCGGCTTGCCCATGTCGGTGAAGCTTTCGAGCCCGAACATGTCCTCGGAGGCGGCGGCGATGAACGGCGCATGCGAGGCCGCGGCGACATGCGACATCTGCTCGATGAAGTACATGTCCTCCGGCTGGCGGCCGATCTGGTAATCGCCGATCAGCGTGCCGAAGGGCGAGCCACCGAAAGTGCCGAACTCTTCCTCGTAAACCTTCTTGAACAGCGCGCTCTGGTCGAAGTCGATCGCGGCCTTGAAGTCCTTGACCACGTCGCGCTTGGGCGCGTTGAGCACCTTGATCTTCAGCTGCGCGCCGGTGGAGGTCTGCCCGCACAGGTAGTGCAGGCCGCGCCAGGTGCTTTCCAGCTGCTGGAACTCCGGCGCGTGCATGACCGCGGTGAGCTGTTCGGAGATCATCCGGTCCAGCTCCGCCACGCGTGCATCCAGGGTCAGGTTGAGGTTTTCCGAGACCACGACGGTGCCCTGCAGCACCTCGCGCGCCAGTTCGGAGATGATGTCGCGAGCCCGCTGGTGCTCGGATTCGGACTTCGCGACCTTGCTCTGCTCGACGATCTGGTCGAGCAGGCCGGCTTCGGCCGTGCCGGCGGCACGGACTGCGGTTGCCTGTGCATTCATGGCTTACTCCTGGTCCACCGGTTCGGCCTGGCCGAGCTGGCGAAGCTGCTCGGTGTTGGCGAGGACATCGTTCAACAGGTCCTCCAGCTTTTCGTTGCCGGCCACCTTGTTGCGCAGGTCGGCCAGCTTCGAGCGTGCTTCCAGCAGTTTCCTCAGCGGCTCGACCTGCTGGACCACCGACTCGGGACGGAAGTCATCGATCGAGTTGAATCGCAGCTCCACGGCGAATTCGCCCCCGTCCGCGCCCAGTTTGTTCGGCACCCGGAACGCCGCCCGCGGCGTCATCCCCTCCATGACCTCGTCGAAGTTGTCGAGATCGACGTTGACGAACTTGCGCTCCTTCAGGCGCGGCAGCGGCTGATCGGGCTGGCCGCTGAAGTCGCCCAGCACGCCGACCACGAACGGGATCTCCTTCTGCTCGATCGCGTCACCCTTCTCCACGTCATAGGTGAGTTGCACGCGCGGCGGCCGCACCTTCTCGAGGCGCTTCTGGATACTTTCCTTCTTGGACATCTCATCGTCTCCCTGACGAGTACCTGCGGATCGCGGCGTCAGCCGCCCAACACCCCGAACGGGTTGTCGATATCGGATTTCGGCTTGGCGGCGGGCGCCGCTTTGGGCGCAGCGCGACGGCGCGGCGCGGCGCGGCCGCGGCTGGAGGCGCGGGCCTTTTCGGCGCTGGCTTCGGGTCCGGCAAGGAACGCCTCGCCCATGGTGTCCCGCATGGTCGCGGCCAGCCGCTCGGCTTCGGCCCGGGCACTCTCGGACGCGAGTGCGCCGTTGCCCTGCAGGCGTTGCAGCGACTGGGACGCGATGCGCAGGCCCGCCACGGTCAGGACGCTGTCGGCCACCTTGTCAGCGGGATCGCGCTGGAGCACTTCCTCGGCGGCGACGATCGCATGGCCGTAGTTGCCGGCGTCGAACTGCAACTGCGCACTGCGCAGCCAGGGCTCCTTGTTCACCGGATCGATCCGCGCAGCCTCGTTGAATCCGATCAGTGCCGATTCGACGCGACCGGCCGCGACCTCGGACTCGGCCTGGCCCAGCACTTCGGAATAGCTGGCCGGCTTGCGCGACATGGTGCTGCAGGCGCCAAGCGCCAGCACCGCGACAACGGGCAGCATCAGGCGGCACGCAGCCGCCAACGGACGGGTCTTCATTCCACACTCTCCTTGTGAGCGCGCACGGTGCGGGTGCGACCGATCTCCATGGTTCCAGGCGATGTCGTCTGGAGGCACCGGGTATTGCTGTAGTAGCCTTGCATCACCGGAGCCAAGAAGGCACCGGCGGCGCCTATTCTTCACCACGAAGGCCGGCACCGCAATCCTGCCGGCAATGCCGGTCCGCACGGAAGCTTCTGGAGCCCGACCATGGATGGTTGTCGCAGACCCACTCTACTGCCCCGTATTTCCTGCCGCCTTGCTGCCGCAGTGGTCGGATTGCTGGTGCTGGCACTTGCCGGCTGCAGCGCCAAGCCCGGCATCGGGTCCGCCTTCGGGAAGACCCTGCAGGCGGTGGGCCTGAAGGACGAGGCCGCGCCCACCGAGCTGTCGCTGCAGTTGCAGGCCGCGACCAACCTCAACGCCGGCAGTGATGGCCGGCCGGCATCGCTGGTGGTGCGGGTCTACCAGCTGCGCAGCACGGCACGGTTCTCCGATGCGCCGTTCGCGGCGTTCCTCGACGAGCAGCGGGAAAGCGACATCCTCGGCCCGGACCTGCTGTCGGTCACCGAGATCCTGCTTGCGCCCGGCCAGCGGCACTCGGTGCTGGAGCCACTCGCCGCCGGCGCCACGCACGTGGGCGTTGTGGCGCTGTTCCGCGAACCCGCGGCAACGCGCTGGCGACTGGCTTTCGACGTCGGCCGGGCACCTCCGCAAGGCATCGCGGTCGGCATGCATGCCTGCGCGATGACGACACCGGGGCCGGCACTGGTCACCGCGCTCGCCACTGGCTCGCACACGCTCGCCGGCAACCAGTGCGGAACCGATGGCTGACCCGGCGCTGCAAGGCACGCAGTTGTAGTACGCTGCGCCGCGCCCGGCCGGAAAGCCGCGCATTGGAGCAACACCGGCAGGGCCGGTATTTCAGGGATGAAGCGGCATGAGTCGGATGTCCAAGGTTTTCTGGGGCGAGGGCCTGTTCCTGCGTCCGCAACACTTCCAGCGGCAGGATGCCTACCACGAGGCACGGCTGCAGGAATTCGCCAGCACGGTGCATCCCTATGCATGGGGCGTGCGGCAGAGCCGGTTCGACGACCACGCGCTCGCCAGCGGGACCCTGCGGGCGCTGCAACTGTCCGTGGTGTTTCCCGACGGCGAGATCTACCTGGCTCCCGGCGACGATGAATTGCCCGAGGCGCTGTCGCTGGCCGACCTGCCCGCTTCGGTGCAGTCCACCACGATCCACCTGGCCCTGCCGCTGCTGCGGGACCACGGCGGCAACTGCAGCACCGGGACCGGCAGCCACGGGCGATACCTGCAGTCCAACCGCAGCACCGCCGATCTGTTTACCGACGCGGGCGAGGCGGAGCTGGCCTACCTGCGCAAGACCGTGCGGCTGCTGCTCGACGACGATCCACGCGATCCCTTCGTCAGCCTGCCGGTGGCCCGGGTCAGGCGCAGTGCAACCGGCGGTTTCGAGCTGGACGACCAGTTCGTTCCACCCAGCGCCGCGCTGTCGGCGGCGCCCGCCCTGATGGCAAACCTGCGGCGGCTGCTGGAGAACCTGCAGGCCAAGGCCGACGCCCTGTACGGGCTGCACCGGGAACCTTCGCAGTCGGTCGTGGAGTTCCGCTCCGGCGATATCGCCTCGTTCTGGCTGCTGCATACCACCAACGCCGCCTTCGCCGCCCTCTCGCACCTGCTCCAGCATCCCCGCCTGCATCCAGAGCGCCTGCACCAGGAGTTGCTGCGCCTGGCCGGCGGCCTGCTGACCTTCTCCCGCGAATACACGCTGGCCGACCTGCCGGCCTACCACCACGAGAAGCCGGAAGACGGTTTCGACCGCCTGTTCGGCATCGTGCGCGAGCTGCTCGGCACGGTGATTTCCGAGCGCTACTTCGCCATCGCCTTGCACGAGGCCAAGCCGTCGTTCCACGTCGGCCGGCTCGACTCGCAGAAGCTCGACGGCAACTGCGCGCTGTACCTCGGCGTCGGCGCCGATCTGCCCGGACAGGAGCTGGTGCAGACCGTGCCGGTGCGCTTCAAGGTGGGGGCACCCGACGACGTCGAGAAGTGCGTGCTGTCGGCGTTGCCCGGCGTGAAGCTGACCCACGCGCCGCAGGTCCCGGCTGCGATTCCGGTACGACCCGGCTGCCAGTACTTCGCGATTGAACCGCGTGGCGCGCTGTACGAACGCATGCTCGCTTCGCAGGCGCTGACGATCTACGTGCCGTCCGGCCTGCGCGACCTGAAGCTGGAACTGATCGCACTCACCGCATAGCGGCCAAGGACGCAACAACGTGATGGAATACCCCAATCCCCCGGTCCCGCAGCGCATGCCTTCGCTCACCGCGAACCAGTCCGCGATGGCACCTGCCGCCGGCGCGGCGAACCCGCGTAGCCTGCTGGACCTGTTCGCCGACGGCTTCTACCTGTTGATGCTGCTCAGGCGCGGCCGGTTGCCCAATGGCGAAGCGGCCTTCCTTGAATCGATCCAACGCTTCCTGGCCGGGGTCGAGCGGGGGGCATCGAAACTCGGCATCGCCGCCGAAGATGTATACGCCAGCAAGTACGCGTTCTGCGCCGCGGTCGACGAGGCCATGCTCGGCCAGCCCTCCAGCCTGCGCGAGCAATGGGAGCGCAACCCGCTGCAACTGCGCCTGTTCGGCGAACACCTGGCCGGCGAGCACTTCTTCGACCGGCTCGAAGAGCTGCGTGCGCAGGGTGCGCCGCGGCTGGCGTCGCTGGAGGTCTACCACTACTGCCTGCTGCTCGGCTTCGAGGGCAAGTACCGGCTGGAAGGGCCGGAGAAGCTGGGTTACCTGATCGCGCGACTGGGCGACGAGATCGTCTACCTCAAGGGCAAGCGCACCGGTTTCGCGCCGCACTGGGCGCCACCGGACCGGGTGACCCACGCGCTGCGCCGGGTCATGCCAATGTGGGCGCCGGCCGCGGTGATGGCGGTCGCGGCGCTGCTGGGCTACCTCACGCTGCACACGGTGCTCGAGCGCGGCACGGCCCGGGACCTCGCGGCCTATGAGGACGTGGTGCAGATGCCCGGGGCGACGGCGCACCTGACGATCACGCTGCCGTAGCCGACGGCCCCCGCAGGCGTCACCGCCAGCGGGCCACGAGCATCATCCTCAGGCGTCGGCCTTGCTCAGCTTCAGCGCGGACTCGAGCACCGCGAACAATCGCTTCACCTCGGCACTCATCAATGCGAAGCGTGCATCCAGCTCGGCGCGGACGTCGTCGCGGTCGGTGGATTCCAGCTGGTCCACGGCGCCATCGAGCAGCTTGAACTTGCGCACCACCAGGTCCTCGCCGAGCACGAAGCTGACGTGGTCGTCCAGGTTCAGGGCCAGCCGGGTGACCAGCTTTCCGGTCTCCAGGTGGCGGGCGATCTCGTCGCTGTGCAGGTCCATGCGCTGCACCTTGACCACCGCGCCCTGGTCAACCGGGTCGCGCAGCTCGCATTCGTCGCCGATGCTCAGCCCATCCGGCAGCGGCTCGCCGGAAATCCAACCGGTGAGGATCGAGCGCGGCGCCACTTCGGCATTCAGCGGCAACGCCGGGAAGCTGCCCAGCGCCCGGCGGATCTCGCTGCACACGTTCTCGCCGGTCTTGCGGCTGGAGGTGTCGATCACCACGGTGCCGTTCTCCAGGTCCAGCAATGCATCGGTGCGGCTGGGCTTGATGAAGGCGCGCGGCATCAGGTCGGTGATCAGCTCGTCCTTGAGCCGCTTGCGGGTGCGGCCCCCGGGCCTGCGGCCTTCCTTCTGCTCGATCTCGGCCAGCTTTCGGGCCAGCATGTCGTTGACCACCGAACCCGGCAACAGCCGGTCCTCGCCGCCAACGGTGATCCAGATCGACTCGCCCTGGCGCGCGGCAAGCACCTCCGAGTCGCGACCGAACGGCGAGACAAAGCCACGGCTGGACAGCTCCAACGGGCCGACCGGCTTGAGCTGGCACTGCTCCAGGCCGGCATCGAGATCATCGAGTTTGGTGGTGGCGGGGAAACGGAAGAAGGTCAGGTTGCGAAAGAACATTCAATGGTCCGTGTCGATGCGTCGTGCTTCGCAGGCACCTTTGCGACGCGAAAGCGCCGAAGGTGCCGCTGCGCCTGCACGACGCTGGGAGGAAGGGTTCAGTCCCGGGTGCCGCCGTCGGCGGACACTTGCGCACCCGGCGCCAACCCGAGGAAGTCGAACAGCCTGGGATCACTCAGTTGCGACGGACGGATGTCGCCCAGTGCCCGCGCGATGGTTTCGATCCGGCCAGGCGTCTCGCGCTCCCAGTCGGCCATCATGCGCTGCACCTGCTTGCGTTGCAGGTTCTCCTGCGAACCACACAGGTTGCAGGGAATGATGGGGAATTCCTTCAGCCGAGCGTAACGGGCGATGTCGGCCTCGGCCACGTAGGCCAGCGGCCGGATGACAACGTGGCGGCCGTTGTCGGACAGCAGCTTGGGCGGCATGCCGCTGAGCTTGGCGTGGAAGAACAGGTTCAGGAAGAAGGTCGCGACCAGGTCGTCGCGGTGGTGGCCCAGCGCGATCTTGTTGAAGCCCTGCTCCTCGGCGAACGTGTACAGCGCGCCGCGCCGCAGGCGCGAACACAGCGAGCACATCGTCTTGCCCTCGGGCACCACCCGAGTCACGACCGAATAGGTGTCCTGCTCGAGGATGCGGTACTCGACGCCGATCGACTCCAGGTAGGCGGGCAGTACGTGCTCCGGGAAGTCCGGCTGCTTCTGGTCGAGATTGACCGCGACCAGCTCGAAACTGACAGGTGCCTTGCGCTGCAACTGCAGCAGCACGTCGAGCATGGTGTAGCTGTCCTTGCCACCCGACAGGCAGACCATCACCCGGTCGCCCTCCTCGATCATGCCGAAGTCGGCGATCGCCTGGCCGACCTGGTGGCGCAGGCGCTTGCCCAGCCGCTCGAGGTCATCGGCCACCCTGCGCTGACGCGGCACCGGCTCGGCCAGGGGCAGCGGGTCGATTGCGACCTCGCTCGGGGTCAGGGTGGGCAGGGGCTGGACGTTGCTCATCAGGTGGCCATTCTACCGGCCGCGGCGGTGGCACGCCCGGCCCGGCCACGCGCTAAGCTGGCTGCATGAACGAAAGTGACGACCCCGCAGACATCACCCGCCGCTTGGCGGAGCTGCGGCTGGAGCACCGCGACCTCGACACCGCCATCGACGTGCTCGCCCATGCCGACCGGCTCGGCGAGCATGATGACCTCGCGCTCAAGCGGCTGAAGCGGCGCAAGCTGATGCTCAAGGACTGCATCGCCCGGCTGGAGAGCGCCCTGATCCCCGACCAGCCCGCTTAGCTCGGCATGCCCCTTGTCCCACGGGAACTTCCTTCGGGCGTAGGAGCGGCTTCAGCCGCGACCGCATGGCGATATAGGTGAACCGGTTTCCGGATCGCGGCTGAAGCCGCTCCTACGGCCCGAGAGGCGCCGCCCGGAGTTGGGCCTCCGCTACCCCGGCCGGCGATAGCCCCCGGCCACGCCCTCTTTCGACAGCACCCATTGCCACAGCTGCAGTTCGCGGGCCCGGAAGGCGCCGGCGCAGGACAGCAGGTAGTAGCGCCACTTGCGCCGGAAGGTCTCGCCCAGCCTGTCGGCGAACCGGGGCCAGGCATCCTCGAAGTTCCGGTACCAGGCCATCAGCGTGGGGTCGTAGTCGGCGCCGAAGTTGTGCAGGTCCTCGGCCACCAGCAGGCCGTCGATGGCGTCGCCGATCTGGCCGATCGAGGGTGTCTCGCCGTTGGGAAAGATGTGTTTGTCGATCCATCGGTCCGGCATGCCATCGCGCCGGTTCTTGCCGATCGTGTGCAGCAGGAACAGCCCGCCGTCCCCCAGACAGCGCGCCGCCACCTCCATGTACTGGCGGTGGTTCTTGTGGCCGACATGTTCGAACATCCCGACGCTGACGATCCGGTCGAAGCGTTCGTCCAGCTCCCGGTAGTCCTGCAGGCGGATCTCCAGCGGCAGGCCCGCGTGCCGTTCGCGTGCCCAGGCCGCCTGCTCGCGCGAGACCGTTACGCCCACGCATTCCACCCCGTGGTGCCGCGCGGCGTGTGCCATGAAGCTGCCCCAGCCGCAGCCGATGTCGAGCACCCGCATGCCCGGCTGGAGGCCGAGCTTGCGGCAGATCAGCTCGAGCTTGGCCACCTGCGCCTCCTGCAGCGTTTCGGCATCGCGCCAGTAGCCACAGGAGTAGGCCATCGACGGGTCGAGCATCGATTCGTAGAAGTCGTTGCCGAGGTCGTAGTGGGCCTTGCCCACCTGCCACGCGCGGCTGCGGTCCTGGCGGTTGCGCAATTTCACCTGCAACGCGTGCCAGGCAAGCCGCACCGGCTTCACCCGGCGATCGAGGTGGGCGCGCAGCAGCCGGTCGAAGAATCCATCCAGTTGCCCGCAGTCCCAGGCGCCAGCCATGTAGGACTCGCCCAAGCCGAGGTTGCCCTGTGCCAGTGCCCGGTCCAGCACGGCCGGATCATGCAGCTGCATGTCCCACGGCCGGTCGCCGTTGACCTGGATATCGGCGCTGGCAAGCAGGTCGGCGACCAGCTGGCGGGCGGGGCTGTCGAAGCTTGGCCGCGGGACACTCCCCGGCGCTTTCGGCGCATCGGGGTTGGTCGCAAGGGCGGCGGGCGGTGGTGATGCCATGGCACGATCCTCCGGCAGTCGTCGCGGCCCCGTTGTTCCGCTCCAGCGCCCTGACGGCGCCCCGGCCGGTCCGCGACGCTCCGGCCCTGGGCCATGTTAGCGCGGCACCTCCGCCGTTGCAGGCCGTCGCCGGTCAATCCGGCAGGGCGTCCTCGGGCTCCTGCCTGGCGGCCTCGGGGCTGACCTTCTCGATGCTGTGGCGCAGCTCGCGGCCGAGGATGAAACGGGCGTCGCGCGCCCACGCCTCCAGCCGGTCATCAAAGGTCAGCTTGCCATTCTCGTCGACCCGGACCAGCTTCAGCTCGCGCAGCTTCTGGATGTATCCCCGGAACAGCGTCTTGTCGAAGAACTCCGGCGCGGCCGGTGCATACAGCAGGCTCAGGCGCTGGGCGGCCAGCTGGCACAGGCTTTCCAGTTCGCCGGCGCTGAGCGTGCCGGGGCCGTTCTTGGCCAGCACGGAAATCGCGATGTAGTAGCGCTCGAACGCCTGCTGCAGCGAATGGCCGATCGCACGCAGGCGGAACACCTCGTCGGACTGGCCGGCGTTGCGGGCGAGGATGCCGCCGTCGTCCTCCCCGACCCGCTCGAGCAGCCCTTCACGCACGAACACATCGATCGTGCCGGCCAGGCGCTGCACGAACTCGTCCTCCGTCCATGGCAGGAACAACTCGGACTGGAGGAACGGGTACACGCTGCGGCCGAGGCGGAGCACCCCGTCCTGGCCCATGCGGCGGTTGTTCTGGAAACAGCACGCGACCCACGAAGCCGACGTGAACAGATGCAGCACGTTGTTGCGGAAGTAGCTGAGCAGCACCGCGTTGTCGCCACCGACATGCAGCACGTCCCCCAGCGGATGCGTGGTGCGCATGAGCACCCCGATCTCCTCGCCGTGGGCAACGATCTCCTCCGGCGCGTGCGGCGTCACCGTCACCCGGTCCGAATACGGCAGTTCCGCGAGCAGGGTCTTGCTCAGCGCGATCTGGGCGAGCAGGTCGCTCTCGCCCATGGCGTGCTTGGGCGTGGAGAGCAGCGCGAGCGCCAGCAGGTTGATCGGATTGACGTCGGCTGCGCGGTTGACGTTGACCTGGATGTTCTGCGCGAGCGCGTCGACCGTCGTCGACAGCCACGCCGGTTTCTCTTCATCCGGCAGGCGCTCGCCCTGCCACTCCGGTGCATGGCGTGCCAGCACGTCGTTGAGCAGGATCGGCTCGCCGAAGTTGACCACCACCTGCCCGTAGTTGGAGCGCAGCACCTTCGGGATGCCGGTGATGAGTTGCCAGATGGATTCCTTCTCCTTCGGCTTCCCGGTCAGCTCGTCCAGGTAGCTGTTGCCCTCCATCAGTTTTTCGTAGCCGATGTAGACCGGCTGGAACAGCACCGGCCGAGTCGGCTGCCGCAGGTAGGCGCGCACCGTCATCGCCAGGGTGCCGCCCTTGGGTGGCAGCAGCCGCCCGGTGCGCGATCGCCCGCCCTCGATGAAGTACTCGATCGAATAGCCGCCGGACACCAGCTGGGCCATGTATTCGCGGAACACCGCCGAGTACAGCGCGTTGCCGCGGAAGCTGCGGCGGGCGAAGAACGCGCCGCCCTTGCGCAGCAGGGTGCCGATCACCGGCAGGTTGAGGTTGATGCCGGCGAAGATGTGCGGCGGCACGATGCCGCGCGTGTACAGCAGGTAGCTCAGCAGCAGGTAGTCCATGTGGCTGCGGTGGCAGGGCACGTACACCACTTCGTGGCCCGGCGCGGCCTGCTTGAGCTTGTCCAGGTGGTGGACCAGCACGCCGCGGTAGATGCGGTTCCAGACCGGGGTCAGCAGGAAGCTGGCCGAACGCACCACCGGGTGCGAATAGTCCGCCGCGATCTCGTAGGCGTAACCATGCGCCTTGCGCCAGGCATCGGCGGGGCTGGAGTTCTCGCGCCGGGCCTGGTCGGCGATGGCTTCCTTCACCGGGGTCGATGCCAGCACCTGGTCCACCAGCAACCGCCGGGTGGAGAGGTCCGGCCCGATGACCGCGGCACGGATCAACCGGAAGTGGGTACGCAGTACGCGCGAGAGCTTGCGCACGGTCCGTTCCGGCGGAAGGTCCTCGTTGATGATGTCCCGCAGGCTGACAGGCGGGGCGAACCGCACCGTCGTGTCCCGGCCGTTGAGGGCGATTGCCAGCAAGCGGCGGAACCGGCCGACGATGGCCCAGTTTTCCGAGAACAGCACCGAAAACCAGCCGCTGCTCTTGTCCGGGGCACGGCCGACGAAGATCGATACGGGGACCAGTTGCACGTCCAGTGCCGGATCCTCGCGATGCGCCTCCAGCAACCGCGCCAGGGACCCCGAGTGGGTCTTGGAAGCGGGCGGTGAGGTGCCGAGCGACTGCTGCAGCGGCGCCAGCGTGCTGACGTTGCGGCGGGAGAGTGCGACATACGCGCGCTGCCGGCCCAGCGGATTGCCCGGCAGCTCGCGCAGCGGCGATGGCAGGCCGGTTTCACGACAGGCCCGGTCGAGGATCAGCGCGTTCGACAGGCCGTAGTGCTCGATCACGTAGCAGACCGGCTTCTCCAGCAGGCCCGGGGCGAACTCGGCAGGCTCGGCCGGCTCCAGCGTCAGCGAGACCCAGGGCGAGAGAACCCTGCCCAGCAACCGTGCCCACCATGGCCGCGCTTCCACCTCGGCCTTGGGCGGGCGGCCGGGGCCCGGTGGTGGCGCCTGCAACGGCTCTTCCGCGGCCTCGGAGCGGCCCAGCGTCGAGCCGGGCGCAAATGGCGGAACCGCACCCGTGGACGAATCCACGGGCGGGGCCGCAGGATCGGTGGCGCCAGCGGCCGGGTCGGGCGTCTTGCCCGGCTCGGATTCGGGGAATGGCAGGGGGGTCTGGTTCGGCATCGGGGGCATTATGCCGTTTCGCCCGACCCCGCCGCCGAATCGCTCCCTCAAGGGGTCCGGACGGCCGGATCCGCTGCCGGTACCGCCGGGGCCGGTGCTGGTGCAGGCCCGGCCTCGACTTCCGCATGGCGCAGAAGATCGGTGAGGTACCAGCGACCGTCCAGGCGCTCGAGCAGCACCTCTGCCACCACCGGGCGGCCGGACACTTCATAGGCCACCGACACCCGGGCGGTGTCACCGGTCTGCTGGATCAGGGTGGCCTGGCTGCCGGCAAGCGAGGCATCCAGGTCGAGGCCGTATTCGGCCAACACCTGCTTCATCCGCGAGAAGAAGGGCCCAAGGCGTGTCAGGCTGCGTTCCATGCCGTTCCTCGCAAACGCTTCCGGGCCCGCCAGGCCGGTAGTACGGGCCGCGGCGACCAGTGAGGGAATCACCCGCCTGGCCCGTTCCGGATCGCCGAGCGGCGCCTGCCGCCCCCACTCGCTCAGCGCGGCGATCAGCTGGAGGTAGTGCTCCCGCTCGGCATCGCTGTATTCGGCTGCGCCCTGGACATACTGTCCCGCGAACAGCCCCAGCGTGGCCGCGGCACTGCGCAGTTCGCGGTCGGCGCCGGCGAACTGGCGGTTGTAGGCCGCCAGCAGCTCTTTCTCCGCTTCCGGGGCGGCCAACACGCTGATGAAGGCCGGGAGGCGATCATCCAGCGGCAACTCGGTCAAGGGCCAGATGGTGCGCCCTTCCGACCAGGCCGCCTCCATGCGGCGATGCAGGCCGGGCGGGAGGGCGTGGCGCGCGTAGGCTGGAAGATCGTCGTTGCGCAGGTCCTGGATGAGCTGGCGCACCGTCTCGGTGGGCCCTGCCGGCACCGGATCATCCTTGGCAGCGGTCGGGCCGCGGTCGCAGCCACCGATCACCAGCATGCCGATGAGCACCGCCACGGCGGTCGCCGGCTGGATGAAGGTGGCAAAACGTCGGATCAAGGACATGCAGTTGCGGCTCCCCAGTCGCATTGCGGCCATCTTCACCGTGGGCGGCCGGGGTAACAAGCCAAGCGGGTCCCGGAAACGGCAGCCGCCGTCAGCGGGCGGTCTCCAGCGCATCCCGTTTTGCCGCCCGCCGCTCGGCCGCTGGCCTGCTCCACTGGTTGTCGAAAACCGCGGGCTGCCAGTCTCCGTAGCTGGGGTTGGGAAGGATCCACCAGCGTTCGCCGAACCAGTCGCCGTGGGTCTCGACCAGCCCCCTGCGGTGCGCCGGACTGTTGGGCTCGACCCGGACGAAATCACCCAGCTGGTCGCCAAACTGCATCAGGACGCGGTAACGCTGCCCGACCCACTGCCGGCGACAGTGCTTGTCGCTGCTGGACTCTTGCCGGCAGCCCTCGACTTCCATCCCCTTGCCCAGGAATACCGTTTCATCGACCACCGGCAGGCCGGCCGAGCGCAGGTTGCGCAGGGTCGCGGCCTGCTGTTCTTCGGTACGGTTGGAGACGTAGAGCAGGGTGACCCCGCGTTCGCTTGCCTCGCGGGCGAAATCGAGCACCCCCGGCACCGGTCGGGCGCTGGCCTCGGCGACCCAGGCTGCCCACGTCGCCTCGTCGAATTCCGCCCCGTCACGCACCAACCGTGCCTGGTAGGGCGAGTTGTCGAGCACGGTCTCATCGACATCGAGCACCACCGCCGGCCTCCTGCCCGCCCCGGACGCGGGACGCTCGCCCGGCGCCAGCGCGCTCCAGTCAGGGTCGGCCAGCGCCTGGTCCAGCCGCTCCGCCGCCGCACGATAGGCCTGGCGGGTGCCGGCGGCATACTCCGCGGACGATTGCATCCACAACACCGCATTGAGGTTGTCGTCGGGGGCCGGGCGCACGGCGCCGTGCTGGCAACCGGCGAGCAGTGAGAGGGCGGTGGTCAGCGCCACGGCATGCAGGCGTAGGGACATCGCAATCGGCCGGTCTGCGGGGAGAGGCAGTCTAGCCCACCCGCAGCGAGCGCCAGCAGCTCCAAAAAGAAGGCCCCGGCGAGTGCCGGGGCCTGTACTACGAGCAGGAGCAGGGGGATCAGTCGACGCGGGCCTGCAGGGTCACGCCGGAGAAGGCGGCTGCGCCCACGACGCGGATGTAGTAGGTATCCGCTTCAGGGTTGCGCACCCGCACCGTCTCGTTGTTACCCGGACGCGCCGAACGGTGGTCGTAATCCTCGGTGGTCGGGGCGTCGCCGGCACTGACATAGATGCTGACGTTGCCGCTGCCGCCATAGGTCAGCACGTTCAGCATACGGGCGCCGGCAGGCACCTCGATGCTGTAGAGCTTCTCGCTGCCGGCGCTGCCGGACAGTCCGCCGAGCGGCACCTTGTTGGTCAGCGGGATGGCGTCGTCATCACCGTCGTCGTCATCGTCATCACCAAGCGCGGCGGCGATTGCATCCGGCGCGTCGAGCAGGCCGCTGCCGATCGGCTGGTCGGGGGTGGCCGGGAAGGCCCGGGCACTGTCGACCAGGATCGCCTCGACTTCGGCCGGGGTCTTGGGGGCCTCTCCGGCACCGACCACGACGCTCTGGATCATGGCCGCGACGCCCGCCACGTGCGGGGCCGCCATGGAGGTGCCGGCCATGCCCATATAGGTGGGGCTGCCGAGGTCCGGGGAAGTATCGGAATCGTTCGCGGCCTGCCAGACGTAGCCGTTCGGATTGCCGTCCACGCCACCGCCGCCGCCCGGGCCGGCAAGGTCGACCACCGCACCATAGTTCGAGTAGGAGGCGCGGCCACCGGTGATGCGCGCCGCACCGACGGAGACCACGTCGTCACAGCTGGCCGGGGTGTAGTTGGCGGCGTTGCCGTTGCTGTTGCCGGCTGCCACCACCACCGTGGTACCCAGTGCCACCGCCTGGTTGATGGCTGCCTGGCTGATCGCCGCGCAGCTGCCGCTGCCGCCCAGGCTGAGGTTGATGACCTCGGCAGGTGTCCCGTTGTCGGGGACGCCGGCGACGGAGCCACCGGCGGCCCAGATGATCGCGTCGGCAATGTCGGAGGTGTAGCCGCCGCACTTGCCCAGCACGCGGACCGGCAGGACCTGCGCGTTGTGTGCAACGCCGGCCATGCCGATGCTGTTGTTGGTCAGTTCGGCCACGGTACCCGCCACGTGGGTGCCGTGGAACGAGCTGCCCGAGCCCACCGGCTCGCCGCACTCGCCATCGTCGTACCAGTCACCGTAGTCGTAGGCGCCCGGAACGCGCTCGTCGGTGGGGCGCCGGGACACATCGGAGTCGGTGATGAAGTCGTAGCCCGGCAACATGTTCGTGTCCATGTCCGGGTGCGGCACGATGCCGGTATCCAGCACCGCGACCACCACGCCTGCCCCGGCATTGGTGTCCCAGGCTTCGGTGGCATTGATGCCACCCGCCGTGTCCTGCAGGTGCCACTGGTACTGCTGGTAGTACTGGTCGTCAGGCACCAGTTGCGGCTGCGCCATGACCGGCGCGCTGCGCTGCGGCAGGCCCGTATGGCGAAGCATCTGGTCGATCTCGACATGGGCGACGGCCGGGTCCGCGGACAGCTCCCGCACCAGCGCGTCCAGCTCGGCCTTGCCGACCTTGTGGGAGAGCTTCAGCAGGTCGGCGCCGACGGCGAGCTTGCGCATGTAACGGGCGGTCGGAGCCGGCTGGCGGGCATCGGCAGTCGAACGGATCATGCGCGCGGAATGGGCGCGGCTCGCGGCGGCGTTGACGGTCCGCAGCTTCGCGGCAGGCGCAGCCGCACCATCGCGGTACTGCACGATGAGCCGGGCGCCGTCCTGCGCAGGCGTGCTGGTCGATACCGGCCGCGTCTCGAACGGGGTGCCGTTGCCGGCCATCGCGGCGGGTGCGGCGATCGCGGAGGCGATTACGGTGGCCAGCAGCGTCATCTTCAGGGCGTTGTGTTTCTGGGTCATCTCGATTCCTTCCTTCGTGGTTCGTCGTCTTTCGGTGTGTTGTTGGATATGTGCCGCCTACCAGCCGAAGCCCACGCCGGCACCCACGGAGGTGTCGTCGCCGCTGAAGGCTCCGCCGAAGGTGACCGTTGCGCGGTCCGAAACCGCGCGCTGGTAGCCCAGGGACAGGGCGGCCGCGCCGTTCTGGAAACCGACGCCCATGCCCACCCGATTGGTGGTGTTGATGCCGGCGGCACTGGTGGCCATGTTGACCATGGCGGCATTCATCGCCCCCATCTGGTCGATGCGGTGGTCGTGCTCGTTGAACCGCTGGTCAACCTCGCCGCGGAACGCGGTGAAGTCGTCGCTGAGTACGTTGAAGCGCGTGTCGGTATAGGCGTTGGCCGAGCTCAGGGTCTGCGTGGCCCGGGTGTCGGTGTAGGAGCGGGCCGAGTTCAGGGCCTGTGCGTCGCCCGCATTCACCTGGGCCACGTTCGCCGCGTCCGTCGCCGCCACGCCACTGGCGACGTTGGTCACCCTGCGCTGGTTGGAGGCGGAGCCGACCGACACCGTATTGGCCTCGTCGGCAACGGAGCCCTGGCCGAGTGCGACTGCACCGTTCGCGGTCACCGAAGCATCCTGGCCCACCACGGTGCCGCCGGAGGCACTGGAGCTGCCATTGGCACCGACCACGACCGAGTTGCTGGCGCTGGCATCGACGTAGCTGCCACTGCCAACGGCGGTGCTGTTGGAAGCGTCGACCACCGCGCCGGCACCGACCGCGGTGTCATCCGGATCGGCCGTGGAGCTGCCAACGCCCAGGCCGGTTCCCGGCCCGCGCGACGACACGACACCTGATGCGCCCTGCGGACCCTGCGGACCTTCTGCACCCGGCGTACCTGCCAGGCCCTCCGTTCCGGTCGGCCCTACGGGGCCTACCGGGCCTTCCGGACCACGCGGACCGGGCACCATGTCCACCGAGTCGATCTCGACCTGCAGGGCGCTCAGCCGCTGGTCCACGGCGGCGAATGCCGATCCGATGTTCCCGTAGCTGTTGCCCTGGATCATGTAGCTCGGCGGAGCGAAGACGCCGCCGGCCATGGAAGCGCCGCCGCCGAGGACGGACGCCACGTTGCTGAGTTGGCCGAAGTTGACGGCATCGGTGGCCATCGTGCCGGCGGCGAGGTTGGTGATCTGCCTCTCGCTGCCTGCCAGGCCGACCGAGACACTGTCATCGCGCAGGGCGATCGAGCCGGCGCCCAGGGCCACGCTGTTGTCGCCGATCGCGATGCTGCCCTGCCCCAACGCTGTGCCGCCGTCCGCGGTCACAATGCTGTCGGAGCCGACGGCGGTACCGTCTTCCCCGGCCACGATCGCGCTGTTGCCGACAGCCGTGCTGTTGTAGGCGGCGGCGTTGGAAAGCCCGCCCACCGCAGTGGAGAAGTCTCCACCCGCCTCGGCAGCGAAGCCCAGTGCAGCCGCGGTGGTCCCGCTGGCGACACTCTCGGCACCGATGGCCGTGGACAGCTCACCGCTGGCCAGGCTGAAGAAGCCCGCAGCCGTGGACTCGGTGCCCGACGCCTCGCTCAGGGCGCCAGTCGCGGCGCTTCCGTCGCCGCTGGCGATGCTCGCCGCACCATTGGCGGTGCCGTAGAGGCCACTCGCTTCGCTCTCTGCGCCGGTTGAGGTGGCGTATTCGGAGGACGCGATGCTGTTGGCACCGGTCGCGGTGGCGTCGCCTGCAGTAGCTTGGCTGTTGCTGCCGTAGGCGCTGGTGTTGTCGCCGATGGCGGTGGCATTCATGCCGCCAGCCGTCGCCGCGCCGCCCAGTGCCATCGCGCCCGAGCCGGTAGCGGTGGCGCCTTCGCCGATCGCGCTGCTGGCCGAACCCACGGCCGTTGCGTAGTCACCCTCGGCATACGCGTCCGCGCCGGCTGCCAGCGACTCCTCACCTTCGACCCCGGCATCGGCTTCGCCGGTCGCCTTGAAGTGGCGGCTGGTCTCTCCGGCTTCGGCTGCGACCGCATTCAGCTGGTCGACGTTGACGGCATCCGTGCCCGCGGTACCAGCAGCGACATTGGTGATCTGGCGCTCGCCACCCGCTTCACCCACCGACACGGTGTTCGCACG